>Ga0255210_1000041_pt1 | contig 82249 bp, 76 predicted proteins | sample Miss_Yuk_RepA_8d_FD_188422 | JGI IMG/M metagenome (GOLD analysis project Ga0255210, IMG submission 188422) | Freshwater microbial communities from Mississippi River, Louisiana, United States - Miss_Yuk_RepA_8d | ecosystem: Environmental > Aquatic > Freshwater > River | place: USA: Louisiana...
GGCCGAGACCACCGGGTACCCGGCTACCTCCGTGTCCCCCGCCGGCCTGTGGCCGGCTCCTCCTTTACCTGCGGTAGCCGGGCACCCGGTGCTCTCGGCCCGGCACCATCACCGCAGGGCACGGATCAAGCTTCCGCATGCGACGGTGGTGCCGGAGCGGCGTGACGGGCTGGCCTGCTTTGCGTAGGTAAAGGAGGAGGGGCGGCGCAGCCGACCCGGGGGAGTGAGCCCGGACATGAACAGTCCGATGGACTGTTCATGCCTGGCGAACGCCAGGGCGGCAACGCCCTGGCACGGAGCAAAGCAGGCCAGCCCGGCGCGCCGCGACCGCGAAGACCGACGCCAAGTCCGCTTCCAACAAGAACAAGCAAAGGCAGCAAAGCGCCGCAAGCCGAGCCCCAAAGGCAACCGCTCAGCCGCCGAACAGCCGCTTCAGCCAGGCCAGCAGGCGGCCGAGCAGGCCCTGAGGGGCGGCAGCTACGGGGGCCGGCACCGGCTCGGGGGCCGGGGCGTAGCGCTCGGTGAGCTTGGCGTTGAAGGTCTCGAAGAACTCGGTGGCCATCTTCTGCGCCGCCATGTCGACCAGGCGCGAGCCGACCTGGGCGATCTTGCCGCCCACGGTGGCGTGGGCGCTGTAGTGCAGCACGGTCACGCGCGGGGCGGTGGATTCCAGCTTCACGTCGGCATGGCCTTTGCCGTGGCCGGCGGCGCCGCCCTGGCCCTCGAAGCGCAGGGTGTAGGACACCGGCGCCTGCAGCTTCTCCAGCTGCAGCTTGCCCTTGAACTTGGCCTTGACCGGGCCGATGGCCGCGGTGATCAGCACCTCGTACTGGTGCTCGCCGGTGGGGTTGATCGCCTCGCAGCCGGGGATGCACTGCTGCAGCAGCGCGATGTCGTTCAGGGCCTCCCAGGCCTGGGCCTGGGTGACGGGCAGGGTCTGTTGGTTGGTGAGTTGCATGGTGGATGCGGATCAGCGAGGTTGGGAATTCGGGCGCGGCGGCGCGTCGTCGCGGTGGGCGAGCACGGCCACCAGGTCGGACAGGCTCTGCAGGTTGTGGGCCGGCAGGAAGCGGTCGACGTGCGGCAGCATGGCGCGGATGCCGGCGGCGCGCGGCTCGAAGCCGGCGTAGCGCAGCAGCGGGTTCAGCCAGACCAGGCGGCGGCAGCGCTTGTGCAGGCGGTCCATCTCGTGGGCCAGCGCGGCGGTGTCGCCGTGCTCCAGGCCGTCGGTGATCAGCAGCACGGTACTGCGCCCGGACAATACGCGGCGTGCCCAGCGCTGGTTGAACTCGTGCAGCGTCGCGGTGATGCGCGTGCCGCCGGACCAGTCGGCCACCGCGCGCACCACCTCGCCGACGGCCTGATCGGGGTCGCGGCGCTTGAGCAGGCGCGCGGTGCGCGTCAGCCGGGTGCCGAAGACGAAGCTCTCGACCGCCGCGTCGGCATGGCCCAGCGCGTGGGCGAAGTGCAGCAGCATGCGCGAGTAGCGGCTCATCGAGCCCGAGATGTCGGCCAGCACCACCAGCGGCGCCGGCAGCGGCCGCGGCGCGCGCCAGCGCAGGTCCCAGAACTCGCCGCCGTGGCGGGCCATCGCCGCCATCGTGGTGCGCCAGTCGGGCGCACCGGGCCGGCTGGCGCGGCGCGCCCGGCGCGTGGGCAGGGGCTCGAAGACCAGGGTCAGCTCGCGCAGCAGGCGCTGGGCCTCGCGCCACTCGTCGGCCGTCATGGTCTCGAAGTCGGCCTGGCGCAGCAGCTCGCGGTCGTTCCAGGTCAGCTCGGCGTGGACCTCGACCTGCTCGGTCTCGGGCTCATCGGACGGGCGGTTGGGCTGGTGCGGGAACAGCGCCTCGCCCAGGCGGCGGTTCTCGGGCGGCGGCGGGCTGGCGCCGTCCTTGAGGTGCACCTTGGGCAGCATCAGCGCGCGCATGCGGCCCATCAGGTCGGGGTCGCGCCAGAACAGCACGAAGGCCTGGTCGAACAGCGCGCGGTGCTCGGCGCGGTCCAGCAGGCAGGCGCTGAGCACGGCGTGGAAGTCGCGCTTGCTCTCCAGTCCGGCCAGCTGCAGCGCGGCCAGCGCGGTCTGCACCCGGTCGGTGCCCACCGGCATGCCGGCGGTGCGCAGCACGCGCGCGAAGTGCACCACGTTCTCGGCCAGGCGGCCGGCGGACGGGCCGGTCGAGGCGGGGGCGCGGAACATGGTGGCGAGGGCGGCGGCTTCGGTGCAGTGCGGGCCGGGCGGCGTCTCAGCCGGCGGCCACGCGCGCTTCTTCCCGCACCTGGGCCAGCAGGCGGGCCGCTTCGCCGCCCTGCAGGCGCGCGATGTCGTCCTGGTACTTCAGCAGCACGCCCAGGGTCTGCTGGATCAGTTCGGGGTCCAGCACCACGGCGTTGAGCTCCATCAGCGCGCGCGTCCACTCGATGGTCTCGGCGATGCCGGGCAGCTTGTACAGCTCCAGGCTGCGCAGCTGCTGCACGAAGGCGACGATCTGGCGCGACAGCTCGCCGGCCGCGCCCGGCACGCGGCGGCGCAGGATCTCCAGCTCGCGCGCGGCACTGGGGAAGTCCACCCAGTGGTACAGGCAGCGGCGCTTGACCGCGTCGTGGATCTCGCGCGTGCGGTTGCTGGTCAGGATGACGATGGGCGGCTGGGCGGCCTTGACCGTGCCCAGCTCGGGGATGGTGATCTGGTAGTCGGCCAGCACCTCGAGCAGAAAGGCCTCGAAGGGCTCGTCGGCGCGGTCGAGCTCGTCGATCAGCAGCACCGGCGGCACGGCGTTGGCCGGATCGATGGCCTGCAGCAGCGCGCGCTTGGTCAGGAAGCGGTCGCTGAACAGCTCGGCGGCCAGCGCGTCGCGCGAGACCTGTTCCTTCTCGGCCAGGCGGATCTCCATCATCTGCCGGCCGTAGTTCCATTCGTAGGCCGCGCCGGCCAGGTCCAGGCCCTCGTAGCACTGCAGGCGGATCAGCGGCCGGCCCAGCATCGCGGCCAGGGTGCGCGCGATCTCGGTCTTGCCGGTGCCGGGCTCGCCCTCCAGGAACAGCGGCCGCTGCAGCTTCAGCGCCAGGTAGACGCAGGTCGCCAGCGGGCGGTCGGCCACGTAGTCCAGCGCGGCCAGGCGGGCGATGGTGTCGTCGATGCTGGCGGGCGGCGCGGTGGCGGCGGGGTCGGCAGGGGCGGCGGTCGACAAGGCGGGGCTCCAAAAGAAACGCCGCACGGGTGCGGCGTCACGGCGATGCGGCCGGCGTCCGCGGGACGCCGGGCGTGCGGGCTCAGCCGACGGCGCGGCCGGCCAGCACCGGGATCAGCGCCGCGCGGTACTCGGCCGAGCCGTGCAGGTCGCTGTTCAGCCCGTCGGCCGACACGGTGGCGCCGGCCAGCGCCGCGGCAGACCAGTTGCCGGCCAGCCTGGCCTCCAGGTCCTTGGCGCGGAAGACGCAGGCGCCGGCGCCGGTGACCGCGACGCGCACGCCCTGCGGCCCCTTGCTGACGAACACGCCGACGATCGAGAAGCGCGAGGCCGGCTGCTTGAACTTCTGCCAGCCCGCCTTCTCCGGGATCGGGAAGCTCACCGCGGTGATGACCTCGCCCTCGGCCAGCGCGGTCTCGTACAGGCCCTTGAAGAAGTCGTCGGCGGCGATGCTGCGGGTGTTGGTGTGCACGGTTGCGCCCAGACCCAGCACCGCGGCGGGGTAGCAGGCGGCCGGGTCGTTGTTGGCCAGGCTGCCGCCGAGGGTGCCGCGGTTGCGCACCTGGCGGTCGCCGATGTGGCCGGCCAGGTCGGCCAGCGCGGGGATGGCTTTCCGGACCTCGGCACTGGCGGCCACCGCGGCGTGGGTGGTCATCGCGCCGATCTTGACGACACCACCGCCGACGGTGATGCCCTGGAGCTCGGCGATGGCGCCCAGGTCGATCAGCGACTCGGGCGCGGCCAGGCCCAGCTTCATCGAGGCCAGCAGGCTCTGGCCGCCGGCGATCAGCTTGGCGCCGTCGACGGCGGCGGCGCGGGCGGCGTCGGCGACCGAGGCGGGGTTGGAATACGCGAAGGCTTGCATCGGAATGTCTCCAGACGGGTCAGCGTGCGGCGGACTGCGCCGCCTTCCACACAGTGTAGGGGGTGGCCGGCATGGGCACGTCTTTCACGCCCAGAGCATGGCAGATCGCGTTGATCACCGCTGGCGGCGACCCGATCGCCCCCGCTTCGCCACAGCCCTTGACGCCCAGCGGGTTGTGCGTGCAGGGCGTGCCCTTGGCCGTCTCGACGGTGAAGCTGGGCAGGTCGTCGGCGCGCGGCATCGCGTAGTCCATGTAGCTGCCGGTCAGCAGCTGGCCGGTCTCGCCGTCGTAGACGCCGTGCTCCAGCAGGGCCTGGCCGATGCCCTGGGCCAGGCCGCCGTGCACCTGGCCCTCGACGATCATCGGGTTGATGACGTTGCCGAAGTCGTCGCAGGCGGTCATGCGCTCGATCGTGACCTTGCCGGTGGCCGGGTCGACCTCGACCTCGCAGACGTAGGTGCCGGCCGGGTAGGTGAAGTTGCTGGGGTCGTAGAAGGCGTTCTCGTTCAGGCCGGGCTCCAGCTTGTCGTGCGGGAAGTTGTGCGGCACATAGGCGGTCAGCGCCACCTGGGCGAAGGGCAGCTTCTTGTCGGTGCCGGCGACCTTGAACTCGCCGCCCTCGAAGACGATGTCGGTGTCGGCCGCCTCCAGCAGGTGGGCGGCGATCTTCTTGCCCTTGGCGACGACCTTGTCGACCGCCTTGACGATGGCCGTGCCGCCCACCGCCAGCGAGCGGCTGCCATAGGTGCCCATGCCGAACAGCACCTTGCCGGTGTCGCCGTGCTCGATGCTGATGTCGTCCATCGGAATGCCCAGCTTGTCGGCCACCACCTGGGCAAACGTCGTCTCGTGGCCCTGGCCGTGGCTGTGGCTGCCGGTGAAGATGGTCACCTTGCCGGTGGGGTGCACCCGCACCTCGCCGGCCTCGAACAGGCCGGCGCGCGCGCCCAGCGCCCCGGCCACGCTGGACGGCGCGATGCCGCAGGCCTCGATGTAGGCGCTGTAGCCCAGGCCGCGCTTGCGGCCCTTCGCGGCGCTGGCCGCCCGCCGCGCCTCGAAGCCGGCCACGTCGGCCAGCTCCAGCGCGCGGGCCATCGTGGCCTCGTAGTCGCCGGTGTCGTAGGTCAGGCCCACCGGCGTGGCGTAGGGGAAGCTGCGGATGAAGTTGCGCCGGCGCAGCTCGGCCGGGTCGATGCCCAGTTCGCGCGCGGCGGTCTCGACGATGCGCTCGACCACGTAGGTGGCCTCGGGCCGGCCGGCGCCGCGGTAGGCGTCCACCGGCGCGGTGTTGGTGAACATCGCGTCCACCGCGCACCAGATCTTGGGCGTGGCGTACTGGCCGGCCAGCAGCGTGGCGTACAGGATGGTGGGCACGCTGCTGGAGAAGGTGCTCAGGTAGGCGCCCAGGTTGGCCGTGGTGTGCACCTGCAGGCCGACGAACTTGCCATCCTTGTCCAGGCCCAGGCTGACCGTGGTGGCATGGTCGCGGCCGTGGGCGTCGGACAGGAAGGCCTCGCTGCGCTCGCAGGTCCACTTGATCGGGCGCTTGAGCAGCTTGCTGGCGAAGACGATGGCCGTCTCCTCGCCGTAGAGGAAGATCTTGCTGCCGAAGCCGCCGCCCACGTCCGGCGCCACCACGCGCATCTTGTGCTCGGGGATGCCCAGCACGAAGGCACACATCAGCAGGCGCTCGACGTGCGGGTTCTGGTTGCTGACGTACAGCGTGTAGCTGTCGGCATGCACGTCATAGCTGGCGTTGGCCGCGCGCGGCTCCATCGCGTTGGGGATCAGCCGGTTGTTGCGGAAGCTCAGCGTGGTGACGTGCGCGGCGCCGGCGATGGCCGCGGCGGTGCCCGCCTGGTCGCCGATGCCCCACTGGTAGACGCGGTTGTCGGGCGCCTCCTCGTGCACCGCTGCGCCGGCCTGCGGCGCGGTCAGCGCGTCGACCACCGGCGGCAGTTCCTCGTAGTCCACCTGGATCAGTTCGGCTGCGGCCTTGGCCTGGTCCAGCGTCTCGGCGACGACCAGGGCCACGCGGTCGCCGACATAGCGCACCTTGCCTCCTGGAAATCCTGCCAGCACCGGGTGCTTGGGCTCCTTCATCGGCTGCCCGTCCAGGCTGTTGATCAGCCAGCCGCAGGGCAGGCCGCCGACGGCCTTGAAATGCTCGCCGGTGAGGATGCCCACCACGCCGGGCGCGCGGGCGGCCGCGGTGGTGTCCAGCGCGGTGATGCGGGCGTGGGCGTAGGGGCTGCGCATGAAGTAGGCGTGCGTCTGGCCCGGCAGCACGATGTCGTCGGTGTACTGGCCGCGGCCGGTGAGGAAGCGCGCGTCCTCGCGCCGTTCGACCTTCTGGCCGATGAAACCTGAGCGTGCGTTCATGGTGGCGTCCTCCGGCTCAGGCCTTCATGGCTGCAGCGCCCTGCTGCACGGCCTTGACGATGTTGTGGTAACCGGTGCAGCGGCAGAGGTTGCCCTCCAGCGCCTCGCGCACCTGTTGCTCGTTGTGACAGCCGTGGTGCTGCACCAGATCGACCGCGCTCATCACCATGCCCGGCGTGCAGAAGCCGCACTGCAGGCCGTGGCAGGCGCGGAAGGCGGCCTGCATCGGGTGCAGCTCGCCCTCGGCCGGGGCCAGGCCCTCGATGGTGGTGACGCTGCGGCCGGCGGCCTGCACCGCCAGCAGGCTGCAGCTCTTCACCGCCCGGCCGTCCACGTGGACGGTGCAGGCCCCGCACTGCGCGGTGTCGCAGCCGACGTGCGTGCCGGTCATGCGCAGGGTGTCGCGGATGAAGTGCACCAGCAGCTGGTTCGGTTCGGCCTCCCGGGTGACGGACTGGCCATTGACGGTGAGCGTGATCTGCATGCCCATGGAACGGTCTCCTTGGATGGGTGGTCCGGGGCGGCGGCCGGTCACAGGCGCCGCTGCCCAGGCGCTGCGCAGCATGCTGGGCACGGGCCGGGGCCGGCGCAACGATGCGCAAACCCCTATGAATCCGGCCGCATACCGGGACTTCCAGCAGGCCGTATGCTGGCGCGCTCCTAAGGGAAAGCGCGGGTTCGAAAGCGCCGCGCGGACCGGTTAGGTTCAGCCTCCCCCGTTCCGATCAAAGCCGTCGCCATGGACAACGTCGACCTCAACGTGCTGCGCCAGTGCACCCAGTGGCTGGCCAGCGGCCACCGCGTGGTGCTGGGCACCATCACCCGCACCTGGGGGTCGGCGCCGCGGCCGCCGGGCTCCAGCGTGGCCATCCGCGACGACGGCCTGGTCGCCGGCAGCGTCTCGGGCGGCTGCATCGAGGACGACCTGGTCGACAAGGCCAGGGCCGGCGCGCTGACCACCGGCGTGCCGCAGGTGGTGCGCTACGGCATCGACACCGACACCGCGCAGCGCTTCGGCCTGCCCTGCGGCGGCCTGATCGAGCTGGTGCTGGAGCCGGTGCAGCCGCGCACCCGGCTCGACGAGCTGCTGGAGCGCCTGGCCCGCGGCGAGCGCGTGCGCCGGGTGCTGACCATCGCCAGCGGCGCGGTCGAGCTGCAGCCGGCCACCGAGACGGACGAGCTGCAGCTCGACGACACCACCCTGGTCACCCACCACGGCCCGCGCTGGCGCCTGCTGCTGATCGGCGCAGGCCAGATGACCCAGTACCTGGCCGAGATGGCGCGCGCACTGGACTACCAGGTCATCGTCTGCGACCCGCGCGAGGAGTACGCCACCGGCTTCGCCGTGCCCGGCGCCGAGCTGCGCCGCACCATGCCCGACGACACCATCGTCGACCTGAAGCCCGACGGCCACACCGCCATCATCGCGCTGACCCACGACCCGAAGATGGACGACCTGGCGCTGATGGAGGCGGTGGCCAGCCCGGCCTTCTACATCGGCGCCATCGGCTCGCGCGCCAACCAAGCCAAGCGCAAGGCGCGGCTGAAGGAGCACTTCGGCATCACCGACGCGCAGCTGGCGCGCATCCACGGCCCGGTCGGGCTGAAGAACGGTGCGCGCACGCCGCCGGAGATCGCCACCAGCATCCTGGCCGAGCTGACCGCGGTGCGCTACGGCTACCGCATCCCGGAGCCGGTGGCGCTGAAGGCCCAGGCCGAGGTCGAGGCGGGCTGCGCCACCTGAGCCGGGCGGCGGGCCGGGCCGGTGCGCGGCTTGCGGTACAACCGCCGCATGTCCGACGACGACCAGACCCTGATCCCGCCCTCCTTCACCGCGCTGTACGCCGATGCGCGTGGGCGGCTGACCCTGCCGCGCGAGGAGTTCCGCGCCCGCTACGAGCTGTGCGAGGACATGGCCCAGCTGCTGGTCGAGCGCAGCCAGGACATCCACCACGGCCAGGGCGTGTCCGAGGACATCGTCCTCGCGCGCACCCAGGCCGGCCTGGCCAGCGAAGGCGCCGGATTCAGCGCCGCCGAGGCGGCCTGGGTGACGACCCGGCTGGCCGAGCTGCTGGGCTGGCCCTGGGCCGCGCTGGACGCACTGGCCGCGGACGGCCCCGGTCGGCCGTTGCGCTGAGCGCTGGTTGCACCGCCGCGCGCCAGCCACGGCCTCGCACAGCTCGGCCGCTTCGCCAGGCGCAGGCCCGTCCGCAGGGACGGTCCTGCGTCCGGGCTGCCTGCGGCCCACGGCCTCGCAGAGCTCGGCCGCTTCGCCAGGCGCAGGCCCGTCCGCAGGGACGGTCCTGCGTCCGGGCTGCCTACCGGCCCACGGCCTCGCAGAGCTCGGCCGCTTCGCCAGGCGCAGGCCCGTCCGCAGGGACGGTCCTGCGTCCGGGCTGCCTACCGGCCCACGGCCTCGCAGAGCTCGGCCGCTTCGCCAGGCGCAGGCCCGTCCGCAGGGACGGTCCTGCGTCCGGGCTCAGCCACCGCCGCGCTGGGTGAAGAGGTCGAAGTACTTCATGAAGGCCTGGCGCGCGGCCTCGTCCACGCCGTCGAAGCGGAAGTGGACGGCCAGGCGCGGCAGGCGCACCAGCGCGATCTGGCGCGGCGGCAGCACCGTCCAGTGCAGGTGCAGGCGGCCGGCGCAGACCTCCACCACCGCCTCGCCCGGGGCGGGCCGCGCCAGCGGGCAGCCGCGCACCGCGCCGCGCAGCGTGGCCAGCCAGTCGGCTTCGGTGAAGCCCTGCTCGCGCCGGAACTCGGCCGGGTAGGGGCCGTGCACGGCGTCAGCCGCCGGCGATGGGCGGCCAGATCGCCAGCACGTCGCCCTCGACGAAGGTGCGCGTGGCGCGCTGCTCGGGCGGCACGAAGACGCCGTTGACCAGCACCAGGTGCACCAGCTTCATCGGCAGGCCGTAGGGCTCGATCACCTCGGCCAGCGTGGCCGCGGGGTCGACGTCCAGCTCGACCCGGTTGCTGCGCCGCGCGTCGGCCGGCAGGTACTCGGTGAGGCTGGCGTAGAGCTTGAACGTGATCTTCATCGCCGGCTCAGCATGCCAGCGCGCTCAGGCGGGCACATGGGCCATCGCCGATTGCCCCTGCGCGCAGGCCAGGTAGGCCGGCATCAGCTGGGTCGGGTCGGCCAGCAGGCGACGCTTCCACTCGGGCGACAGCCGCACCTCGCCCTCGACCAGGCCGCGCATCACGCCGACATGCTCGGTCCAGCCCACCGAGTTGCAGCCGACCAGGCGGTCGCCGCCGAACTGCAGGCTCAGCAGCTGGTTGGCCGCCGGATCGACCAGTTCGACCTGCTCGCCGCCGGGCACGCCCTGCCACTGGCCGAAGCTGGCCGAGATCAGGCCCAGCGTGTCGAGCACGTTGATCTGGGTGACGCCCTTGAGCTCGGCGCGCTGGCCGGCCATGTTCAGCGCCGCCACGCGCGCCTGCTCGGCGGCATTGGGCTGGATGGCGCTGACGATGGTCGTGCCGCTGACCTTGTCGAAGGCCTCGGCGCAGTCGCCGGCGGCGTAGATGCCGGGCACGTTGGTCTGCAGGTGCTCGTCGGTCAGCACGCCGACCAGGCAGCGCACGCCGCTGTTCTCCAGGAAGCCGATGTTGGGCTTGACGCCGGTGGCGCTGATGACCAGGTCGGCCTCCAGGTGCTGGCCGGTGGACAGCTTCACGTGCATCGGGCCGGTGGGCAGGGTGGACGAACCCAGGCCCACCGCCTGCGCGATCTTGCCCAGCAGGCCGGGCTGGGCCGCCTCGCCGCGCTCGATGGCCTCCACCCGGGCGCCGGTGTAGACCTTCACGCCCTTGCCTTCGACCCAGCGCTTGATCATGCCGCCGGCCGTGGGGCCCATCATGCGCGGCACCATGCGGTCGCCCATCTCGACCACCGACAGCTCGACGCCGCGCATGGCCAGCGCCTCCATGATGATGCAGCCGATGAAGCCCGCCCCCATCTGCAGCACGCGGGCGCCGGGCCTGGCCAGCGCCGCGATGGCGCGCGCGTCGGCCAGGGTCCAGCAGCTGTGCACGCCGGGGCCGTGGATGCCCGGGATGGGCGGCGTGGCCGGCGAGGAGCCGGTGGCGATCAGCAGCCGGTCATAGCCCAGGTGGCTGCCGTCGCTGAGCAGCAGCTGGCGCTTGTCCACGTCCAGCTGCGTGGCCCGCTTGCCGCGCAGTACCTGGATGCGCAGCTGCTCGAAGTGGCCGGCGGTGTGGCGCAGGTGCGTGCCCTCCTCGCCCACCTTGCCGATCAGCAGGTAGGGGATGGCCATGCGCGAGTACGGCGCCTCGGGCTCGTCGCCGACCAGGACGATCTCGTCGGCGGGGGCGTGCTTGCGGATGGTTTCGGCGGCGATCACGCCGGCCGGGCCGGCACCCAGGATCACGTGCTTCATGGCGTCTTCTCAGCAGAAAAAGGCAAGGCGGTCCGAGAACCGCCTTGGGGACATCAGGGGACGGAACCGGTCAGAGGCCGAGCTTGGCGCGCGTCTCCGGCTTGAGCTGGCCGCCGGCGTCCCAGCCGCGGATCTCGTAGTACTTGGGCAGCATCTCGGGCAGCTTGCTGACCAGGCCCTTGGCCGGGCCGGTCTTGACGGCCTCGTTCAGCAGGCGCGGCGGCAGCGTGTCGTCGGCGGCGGTGAAGCCGGCGCGGTTGTTGAAGTCGCGCTCCATGTTCCACACCCGCTCGCCGATCAGCGCCAGGTTCTCCAGCGTGAACTCCTCGCCGCAGGCGGCGGCCACCTGCGGCTGCACGTCGGCCAGGCCCCAGGCGAAGCTGGTGAAGATGCAGATGCCGGCCGAGTCGAAGGCGGCGGTGGCGTCCTGGAAGGCCATCACCAGCTCGGGCTTGCCCTCGGCCACCAGCGGGTCGGTCTTGACCGGGATGCCCAGCACCTCGGACGACACGGTGTAGCTGCGCAGGTGGCAGGCGCCGCGGTTGCTGGTGGCGTAGGTCAGGCCCATGCCCTGGATGCCGCGGCCGTCGTAGGCCGGGAACTCCTGGCCCTTGACGCTCATGCTCAGCTCGGGGTGGCCGTACTTGGCGCACAGGCGCTTGCTGCCCAGCGCGATCTCCTTGCCGAAGCCCTTGCCCTGGGCGGTCAGGTCGGCCAGCTCGCACAGTGCCTGGGCGCTGCCGAAGGGCGAGGCGATGCCGATCTGCTCCTGGGTCAGCACGCCCATCTCGTAGAGCTCCATCACCGCGCCGACGGTGGCGCCGAAGGAGATCGGGTCCATGCCCTGCTCGTTGCAGATGGTGTTGGCGTACTGCAGCGCCTCCAGGTCGTTGACGCCGTTGGCCGCGCCCAGGGCCCAGGCCGCTTCGTATTCCAGGCCGCCGGTGGCACCCCAGTACTGCGGCTTGTTGACCACGCTGAAGTGGGTCTGGTCGATCTTGCTGATGCGGCCGCAGGCGATGGTGCAGCCGAAGCAGGCCTGGTTGGTCACCAGCTGCTTCTTGCCGTCGCTCTCGCGCGGCGTGGCCATGGCCTCGGCGGAGATGTCCTTGGCGCCCTCGAACTGGCTGTCGCGGTGGTTGCGGGTGGGCAGGGCGCCGATCTCGTTGATCACGTTCATCAACACCTGGGTGCCGTAGGTCGGCAGGCCCTGCCCGGTGACGGCGTTCTCGGCCAGGATCTTCTTCTTCTCGAAGGTGACCTTCATGAACTCCTTGGGGTTGGCGATGTTGCCCACGCCCTTGGTGCCGCGCACCGCGATGGCCTTGAGGTTCTTGCTGCCCATCACCGCGCCCACGCCCGAGCGGCCGGCCGCGCGGTGCAGGTCGTTGACGACGGCGGCGTAGAGCACCTGGTTCTCGCCGGCCAGGCCGATGCTGCTGATGCGCAGCAGCGGGTCCTGGTGCTGCTTCTTCAGCGCCTCCTCGGTGGCCCAGACGCTCTGGCCCCACAGCGCCGACGCGTCGCGCAGCTCGGCCACGTCGTCGTTGATGTACAGGTAGACCGGCTTGGCGCTCTTGCCCTCGAAGATCACCATGTCCCAGCCGGCCATCTTCAGCTCGGCGCCCCAGTAGCCGCCCGAGTTGGAGCAAGCGATGGCGCCGGTCAGCGGGCCCTTGGTGACCACGGTGTAGCGGCCGCCGGTGGAGGCCATGGTGCCGGTCAGCGGGCCGGTGGCCCAGATGATCTTGTTGTCGACCGACAGCGGGTCGACCTTGGCGTCGATCTCTTCCACCAGGTACTTGGTGGCCAGACCGCGCGAGCCGAGGTACTGCTTGGCCCAGGTCATGTTCAGCGGCTCGACCGCCACGGTGCCCGCCGTCAGGTTGACGCGGAGGATTTTTCCTGCCCAGGACATGTTGCTTGCTCCTTCGCTGGACGAGCGGGTTAGGCGGCTTGGTTGCCGAGCTTGTCGGCCCAGGCCTGCATCTTGTTCAGGCCGGTCCAGTTGGCGTCGATGTAGGTGATCGCGCCGGTCGGGCAGGCGGTGGCGCAGGCCGGGTCGCCGCCGCACAGGTCGCACTTCTGCACCTTGCCGGTCTCCTGCACATAGTTGACGGTGCCGAAGGGGCAGCTGATGGTGCAGACCTTGCAGCCCACGCAGGTGGTCTCGTTGACCACCTTGGCGCCGGTGGCCTTGTCGACGGTGATGGCCTCGACCGGGCAGGCGTGCAGGCACCAGGCCTCGTCGCACTGGGTGCAGGTATAGGGCACCTTGCGGCCGGTGTGGTGGAAGTCGAACACCTTGATGCGCGACTTGGCCGGCGCGTAGACGCCGTAGTTCTCGTAGGAACAGGCCATCTCGCATTGCAGGCACCCGGTGCACTTCTCCGGGTTGATGTGCAGGCTCTTCTGCATGGCGTTCTTCTCCGCGGGGATTCGGGGGGACGGACGACCCGCCCACGCGCCAGGCGCGACGGGGCTTATGCAATGATCTGCATACCGCCGTGGCGCGAGAACCTAGGCGAAACCCTGAAGTCCGCGGGGGGATAGGCGGGTTTGCTCCAGCCTGTAGCGCCGGGCCGGGCTGGCTGAGAACGCTTCTCATCGGCCGGCGGGCGCCGGCGGGCCGGGCAGGGCGCCCGGCGCGGGCAGCCCGACCCCGAGCGGGCCGGGCCGGTGCGCGGCTACCTGCCGGCGTTGGGGAAGAACAGCTGCTCGCCGCCGATCTTGTAGCCGGCGATGGCCGCCTGGCCGGCCGGCGAGACCACCCAGTCGGCGAAGCCCTGGGCCAGCGCCTGCTTGACATGCGGGTGCCGCGCCGGGTTGACGACGATCACGCCGTACTGGTTGAACAGCCGGGTGTCGCCCTGCACCAGGATCTGCAGGTCGGCGCGGTTCTTGAAGCTCAGCCAGGTGCCGCGGTCGGCCAGCACGTAGGCGCCGGTGGAGGCGGCGATGTTCAGCGCCGGGCCCATGCCGCAGCCGCATTCCTTGTAGCCGGCCGGCCGGCCGGCGTGCGACGGGTCGCCGGCCGGCCTGGCCGCGGCCAGGTCGATGCCGGCCGCCTTCCAGTAGCGCAGCTCGGCGGCGTGGGTGCCGCTCTTGTCGCCGCGCGAGACGAAGGACGCCGTCGACGCGGCCAGCTTCTTCAGCGCCGCCAGCACGTCCTGCCCGCGCACGCCGGCCGGGTCGGCCTGCGGGCCGACGAGCACGAAGTCGTTGTACATCACCGGCAGGCGCTTCAGGCCGTAGCCGTCGGCGACGAACTTCTCCTCGGCCGCCTGGTCGTGGACGAAGACGAGGTCGGCGTCGCCGCGGCGGCCCATGTCCAGCGCCTGGCCGGTGCCCAGCGCCACCACGCGCACGTCGGTGCCGGCGGCGGCCTTGAAGGCCGGCAGCAGGTGGCCGAACAGGCCGCTCTGCTCGGTCGAGGTGGTCGAGGCCATCACGATGAACGGCGCCTGGGCCCGGGCGGCGGGGGCGGCCAGGCCCAGGGCCAGGCCGGCCAGGGCCAGGGCGCGGCCCAGCAGGCGGCGGCGGGGGGTCAGGATGTCCACGGCAGTTCTCCTCGGAGGAATTGCGCCGCCTCGGGCGGCAGGTCGGTTCGGCGGAAGAAATCGTCGGCCGGGCAGTCCACCAGCAGCCGGCCGGCATCCAGGTACAGCACCCGGCTGGCCAGGCGCTTGGCCTGGCCGAGGTTGTGCGTGCTCATCACCAGGGCCATGCCGGCCTGGCCGAAGGCCTCGACCAGGGCCTCGACCTCGCGCTTGGCGCTGGGGTCCAGGCTGGCGGTGGGCTCGTCGAGGAACAGGATGTCCGGTCGCACCGCCCAGGCCCGCGCCAGCGCCAGGCGCTGCTGCTGGCCGCCCGACAGCGCACGCGCCGGCTGCGCCGCCTGGGCCAGCAGGCCGACGCGGGCCAGCGCCTCGTCCACGCGGGCGCCGCGCTCGGCCGCCGGCACGCCGGCCAGCCACAGCGCCAGCGCCAGGTTGCGGCGGGCGCTGAAGTTCAGCAGGAAGGGCCGCTGGAAGACCATCGCGGTGACCGGCCCGCGCCGCGCGCCGCCGGCCGGCGGGTGCAGCCGGCGCTGGCCGCTGCTGGGCGCGACCAGGCCGTTGAGCAGGCGCAGCAGCGTGGTCTTGCCCGAGCCGTTGGCGCCGACCAGCGCGATGCGGTCGCCGCGGCGCAGCTGCAGCGTCACGTCGCGCAGCGCCTCGCGCGGGCCAAAGCGCACGCCGGCGCCCTGCAGCGAGATCAGTGGCGGCGGGTCGGCGACCGGCACCGCCGTGCCGGGCCCGGCCAGGGCGCCGGCGCCCGCGGCCAGCGTCGGCGGCGCCAGCGTTCTCATCCCGCGGCCGCGCCGGCCAGCGCCGGGCCGGGTGCGCCGGCGCCGCGGGCGCGCGCCAGCGCCACCGCCAGGTTGACCAGGGCCACCACGCCCAGCAGCACCAGGCCCAGGGCCAGGGCCAGCGGCAGGTCGCCCTTGCTGGTCTCCAGCGCGATCGCGGTGGTCATCACCCGGGTCACGCCGTCGATGTTGCCGCCGACGACCATCACCGCGCCGACCTCGGCCACCGCGCGGCCGAAGGCGGTCAGCAGCACCGTCAGCACCGCCAGGCGCTGGTGGGCCAGCAGCAGCAGGGCCGACAGCAGCCGGCCGGCACCCATCGCCTGCAGCTCGTCGCCGCCCTCGCGCAGCGCGTCGGCCACCAGCTGGCGGGTCAGCGCGGCGATCAGCGGCACCACCAGGATGCTCTGCGCGACGACCATCGCCGCCGGCGTGAACAGCAGGCCCCAGCTGCCCAGCGGCCCCGAGCGCGACAGCAGCAGGTAGACCAGCAGCCCGACGACCACCGAGGGCAGGGCCAGCAGCGTGTTCAGCGCGCCGACGACCAGCCCCTGGCCCGGGAAGCGCGCCACCGCCAGCCAGGCGCCCAGCAGCAGGCCGAAGCCGGCGCCCAGCGCGCAGGCCGTGCCCGAGACGCGCAGCGACAGCGCGACGATGCGCCACAGCGCGGGGTCGGCATCGGCCACCAGGCGCAGGGCCAGACCGAGGCTTTGGGCAAGGGCATCCATGGATCGAGCGGCGAAGGCGGCCGCGATTCTTGCCGCTCGGGGCAGGTCCGGCGATATGCATCGGCGTGCATAGCGACGGGCAAACACCACAGCCCGGCCTCAATTCCCCTACGCCGCAGGCCGATAAGCCGGCAGCAGGCGGCGGTCCGGGTCCGGGCGCGCCGCCGTCCGTCCGCCACCCTGCCCGCGATGCCGCCCGCCTCCGCGCCCGCCACGCCACCTGCTGCGCCACCCGCCACCGCGCCCGCGTCCCCGGTCCGCGATCCCGCCCCCGGACCCGGACCCGGACCCGGCGTGGCCGCGCCGGTGCAGCCGCGCCGCCGGCGCGACTGGACGCTGGCGCTGGCCGCCGTGCTGCTGGCCGCCGGCAGCGCCGCCAGCCTGTGGGCCTGGCGCGCCACCAGCCAGGAGCTGGCCCGCGACGCCGACGCCGAGTTCGACCGCTTCGCCGAGCTGACCGTCAGCAACATCGCCCAGCGCGTGCAGCACCAGCTGGACGTGCTGGCCGGCTTCGGCGGGCTGTTCCGCGCCAGCGGCCAGGTCTCGCGCAGCGAGTTCCACGCCTACTTCGAACAGCTGCGCGTGCGCACCCGCTTTCCCGGCATCCAGGCGGTGCAGTACGCGCAGCTGGTCGGCGAGGCGCAGCGCCCGGCCTTCGAGGCCGCGGTGCGCGCCGACCGCTCGCTGCAGCCCGAGGGCTACCCGCAGTACGCCATCCACCCGCCCGGGCCGCGGCCGCAGTACATGGCGGTGGTCTACAACGAGCCGATGCTGGGCAACGAGGGCGCCTTCGGCCACGACCACGCCGCCGAGGCCCAGCGCCGCGAGGTGATGGAGCGCGCCCGCGACAGCGGCGAGCCCCAGGCCTCGCCGCCGCTGCGCCTGCTGCAGCAGCGCCCGGGCGTGGTGGTGCGCCTGCCGGTGTACCGCCCCGGCCTGCCGCTGGACACCGTGGCCCAGCGCCGCGCCGCGCACCTCGGCCAGATCAGCGGCGTGCTGCTGGCCGACGACCTGCTGCGCGAGACCCTGCCCAGCCAGCGCCAGGTGCCCTACCAGGTGGCGGTGCTCGACCGCGGCCTGGTCGACCCGCCCGAGCACGCCGCGCTGCCGGCCGTCGCCCAGGTGGTGCGCTCGCAGCACGACGCGCTGAGCGCCAGCCAGGCGCCGCCGGCCGCCACCGCCGACCGCCGCGAGCACACGCTGGCGGTGGCCGGGCGCACCTGGACGATCGAGGTCTCGCGGCCGCAGGTCGAGCACGCGCTGGCGCCGCTGCCGATGTCGCTGCTGCTGGGCGGGCTGACGATCAGCCTGCTGCTGTCGGGCTGGGTGGCCCGGCTGGGCTGGCTGAACGAGCGCGCGCGGCGCCTGGCGCTGGCGCTCAGCGCCCAGGCCCGCGCCAGCGCCGACCGGCTGGCCGCGGTGATCAACAGCACCGTCGAGGGCCTGGTGACGATCGACCAGCGCGGCCGGATCCTCAGCGTCAACCGGGCCGCGCAGCAGATGTTCGGCCACCCGGCCGAGGCGCTGGTCGGCCGCAGCGTCGGCCTGCTGATGCCGCCGGAGGACGCCGCGCGCCACGACGGCTGGCTGGCGCGGCGCACGCCCGGCGCCGGCACCAGCCTGATCGGCCGCAGCCGGCAGCTGCAGGGCCGGCGCGTCGATGGCACGCTGTTCCCGGTGGAGATCACCGTCACCGAGATGCGCATCGACGGCGAACGCCAGTTCGTCGCCCTGCTGCGCGACCAGACCGCCGCGCTGGCCGCGCAGGCGCGCATCGCCGAGACCGCGCGCGCGCTGCAGGCGGCCAACGGCCTGCGCGAGGCGGTGTTCCAGAACGCCGCCTTCGCGCTGATCGTCACCGACGCCCAGCGCGTGATCCAGGCCATGAACCCGGCCGCCGAGCGCCTGCTGGCCACGCGCGCCGGCGACGAGGTCGGCCGCCGCACGCTGGACAGCCTGCACGACGAGGCCGACCGCACGCTGCTGCTGCAGGCGCTGCAGGAGCCGCTGGCCGCGCCGCCGGGCGAGGCGCCGCGCGCCGTCGAGCGCCCGCTGCGCTACCAGCGGCGCGACGGCAGCGGGGTGCCGGTGTCGGTCACGCTGTCGGCGCTGCACGACGCCGAGGGCCAGCTCAGCGGCTACCTGAGCATCTCCTACGACATCACCGAGCGCCAGCGCCTGGCCGAGCAGATGGCCCGGCTGGCCTACCACGACGGCCTGACCGGCCTGCCCAACCGCCTGCGCCTGGAGGACCGGCTGCAGCACGCCATCGCCGTGGCGCGGCGCACGCGGGCGCCGCTGGCCCTGCTGTTCCTCGACCTGGACCGCTTCAAGCCGATCAACGACCAGCACGGCCACGCCGTCGGCGACCAGGTGCTGTGCGAGGTGGCGCGGCGCCTGCAGGCCGTGCTGCGCGCCGCCGACACGGTGGCGCGCATCGGCGGCGACGAGTTCGTCGTGCTGCTGTCGACGCTGGCACGGCCCGAGGACGCCGCGGTGGTGGCCGACAAGCTGCTGGGCGCGCTGTCGGCGCCGATCGCCCTGGGCGGGCTGGCGCTGCAGGTCGGCGCCAGCGTCGGCGTGGCGCGCTGGCCGGCCGACGGCGAGGACGCCGCGGCCCTGCTGCAGGCGGCCGACGCGGCGATGTACGCCGCCAAGCAGGCCGGGCGCCAGACCCTGCGCCTGGCCGCGCCGGCGCCGGGCGACGCGCCGGGGACTTGATCCGCTTCGTCGCCGCCGGCCGCGCTCTGGCCACAATGCGGCGATGGACCCCGCCACCGCCCCGCCCCCCGCCCCCGCGCTGCGCCAGCGCCTGCAGCCGCTGCTGGCCGCGATGGGCCACGGCCTGCTCGAGCGCGACACCGCGGTGCGCCTGCTGCTGCTGGCCGCGCTGGCCGGCGAGCACGTGCTGCTGATCGGCCCGCCCGGCACGGCCAAGAGCCTGCTGGCGCGGCGGCTGCACCGCGCCTTCGACGGCGCGCGCTACTTCGAGCGCCTGCTTACGCGCTTCTCCACGCCCGAGGAGCTGTTCGGCCCGCTGTCGCTGAAGGCGCTGGAGGACGACCGCTACGAGCGCCTGACCGAAGGCTGGCTGCCCACGGCCGGCATCGCCTTCCTCGACGAGGTGTTCAAGGCCAACTCGGCGATCCTGAACGCGCTGCTGACCCTGCTCAACGAGCGCACGTTCGACAACGGCGCCGGCCGCGTGGCCACGCCGCTGATCAGCGTGGTCGGTGCCAGCAACGAGCCGCCGGCCGACGAATCGCTGCAGGCCTTCCACGACCGCTTCCTGCTGCGCGTGCCGGTGGCGCCGGTGGGCGACGCGGCCTTCGCCGCGCTGCTGCAGCTGGACGACGCCGCTGCGCCGCCTGCGCCCGCGCCGCTGACCGCCGACGAGCGCGCCGCGGTGCTGGCCGCGCGCGCCGGCATCGCGCTGGGCGAGGAGGCGCTGAACGCCCTGGCGGCGCTGCGCGCCGAGGCCGCGGCCCAGGGCCTGGTGGTGTCGGACCGGCGCTGGCGCCAGCTGGCCGCGCTGATGCGCTGCGCCGCCGCCACCGAGGGCCGCGCCACGCTGGACGCGCTGGACCTGTGGCTGGCGCCCTATGCGCTGGGCGCCGACGCGGCCCAGGTGGCACGGCTGGCCGCCTGGGTCACCGAGACGCTGCTGGGCGCGGTGCCCCAGCCCCTGCCCTGGCTGGACGCCGCTGTCACCGCCTTCGAGCGCCAGCTGGGCCTGGAGCAGCGCCTGCCCGCCGACGAGGCCGCCGGTCCCGACGACGGCGCCGGCAAGCTGGCCCTGGCGCGCGCGCTGGGCGCGGATGACGAGGACGCCGCCGGCGGCGGCATGGCGCGCATCGTCGCGCGCACGCTGGAGGACCGCCAGCGCCGCCGCTTCAGCCCGGTGCACCTGGCCGCGCGCACCGCCCAGGTCGACGCGCTGGCCGGCCGCGCCGACGCCGCGCGCGCCCAGGTGCAGGCCACCCACGACGCGCTGGCCGCGCGCCTGGCCGGCCGGCTGTGGCTGCCGCCGGCGCTGGGCCAGGCCTGGCTGGGCGCGCACGCCCGCACCCTGGCCACGCTGGACGCGCTGCGCGCCCGGCTGGCCGCCACCCGTGCCGGCTTCGCCGCGCTGCCGGTCGACGAGGGCCTGCCGGCCGTGCCGCCGCCGCCGGTGGCCACCGAGGCGGCCTGAGCGCCGGCGCCGCCCGGCCCGCGCCACCCCACCCGCATTGCCCGGCATGCCGCTGCCCGCCACCGCCCCGCCGCCCGCCGCCCGGCCCGCCGACGCCGACGCGCTGCAGGCGCCCTACCCGGCGCTGGCCGGCCTGCCGCGCACGCTGTGGCTGCCGCTGCTGGTCAGCCAGACCGGCCCGGCCGGCGCCGACACCGCGGCGCAGCGCCTGGCCGACGGCCAGCGCTGGCGCGCCGCGCTGGCCGCCGGCACGCTGCCGCCGCCCGAGGCCGACTTCGGCGACCCGGCCGCGCTGGCGCCGCTGCGCGAGGCCATCGGCGCGCTGGGCCTGCCGGCGCTGTGCCGCGGCGCCGACGCCATGGCCGAGCAGCTGCTGCGCACCCTGCTGTGGCACCTGGACCGGCTGATCGACCTGCAGCCGCGGCTGGACCGCGCTGCCGCGATCGCGCAGGTCACGCGCGAGTTCCGCGACGCCTGGCAGACGCTCAAGGGCGACTGGGACACGGTGCTGGCCCTGCTGCAGGGCCTGGGCGACCTGCCCAGCCTGCGCTGGGACACGCTGCGCGGCCTGCTGGCCCGGCGCGAGTGGGCCGAGGCCCAGCGCCTGAGCGAGCGGCTGAAGGACCTGCCCGAGCTGGCCGCGCTGATCCGCCGCCTGGGCCGCGCCGAGCGTGCCGCCCGGCCGCTGGCCCTGCCGCCGCGGGCGCGGGACGCGGCGGCGCCGCGCAGCCTGGGCCTGCGCGCCGTCGAGACCCGGCTGCCCGACGCCCCGGGCGAACTGCGCGGCGTGCGCCTGACCGACCGACTGGACACCATGCTGGGCAGCGAGGCCGCGCTGCTGATGCACCCGGTGGGCCACAAGCTGTGGCGCGCGCGCCGCGCCGAGGCCCGGCTGCTGGGCTACGACAGCGAGGCCGTGCTGGTCGACTGGCGGCCCGACCCCGCCGCGCCGCCGCGCCAGGCCCCGGCGCCGCCGCAGCCCGAGGCGCTGGAGCGCGGACCGATCATCGTCTGCCTGGACACCTCGGGCTCGATGCGCGGCGCGCCCGAGACCATCGCCAAGGCGGTGGTGCTGCAGGCCGTGCGCACCGCCCATGCCGAGCGGCGCGGCTGCCTGCTGCTGGCCTTCGGCGGGCCGGACGAGCTGGTCGAGCGCGAGCTGGCCCGCGGCCCCGACGCGCTGGCCGCGCTGCTGGACCTGATCGGCCAGGGCTTCGACGGCGGCACCGACGTGCAGGGCCCGATCGAGCGCGCCATCGAGCGGGTGCACGAGGCGCGCTGGGCCAGCGCCGACCTGCTGGTCGTCAGCGACGGCGAGTTCGGCTGCACCCCGGCCACGCTGGCCCGGCTGGCCGACGCGCGCGAGCGCCTGGGCCTGCGCGTGCAGGGCGTGCTGGTGGGCGACCGCGAGACCCTGGGCCTGCTCTCGGTGGCCGACGACATCTTCTGGGTGCGCGACTGGCGCCGCCACGGCCCCGACGGGGCCAAGGCCGGCAGCTTCTCGCCGGTGCACAGCAAGAGCCTGACCGCGCTGTACTTCCCCAACGCGCTGCCGCCGCGCCCGAGCAGCGGCCCGGGCACCGGCCCCGGCGGCGCCCCGGACGCCGGCCGCGGGGGCTGAGAGGCTGAGAGTTCTTCGCTCATGCCCGCTCGTCACACCCAAAGCCGCCCGCTCGTCGTTGCAAATGCTCGCCATGGCCCGAGCCATGGCTGTGCTTTGCGCCTAGATCGACCGGCTTTGGGCGCGCCGCTCGGCCACGATCGAAATCCTCTCAGCCTCTGAGCCCGCGCGTGGGACGCCGGAAGGCGTCTCACGGCTGGCGAAGGACGGGCCGCGATACCAGCGGCCCGGCTTTGAGCCGGCCCTGCGCGCGGCAGGCGATGATCGGGCGATGAACGGACTGTTCGGCCTGACGGGGGTGGAGCTGGTGGCGATCGCCGGCGTCTCGGCGCTGGCCTTCCTGGTGCGCGGGCTGTCGGGCTTCGGCTCGTCGATGGTGGGCATCGGCGGGCTCAGCCTGCTGCTGCCGCCGGCGCGGGTGGTGCCGGCCTACCTGGCGCTGGAGCTGCTGACCACCGCCCACCTGCTGCCTGGCGTGTGGCGGCAGGTGGACTGGCGCTCGCTGCGCCCGCTGCTGGCCGGCGCCGCACTGGCCACGCCGCTGGGCATGCTGCTGCTGACCGGCGTGCCGGCCGACGCGATGCGCCTGGGCGTCTCGGCGGTGCTGCTGGCCGTGGCGCTGGCCATGCTCAGCGGCCTGGCGCAGCGGCTGACGCCGGCGCACACCCCCGGCACCGCCGGCGCGCTGGGCGCCGGCCTGGCCTCGGGCCTGCTCAACGGGGCGGCCGGCATCGGCGGCCCGCCGGTGATCGTCTTCTACTTCGCCACCACGGCCGCGGCGGTCAGCCGCGCCTCGCTGATCGCCTACTTCCTGGCCACCGACGTCTGGGCCCTGGCCTGGGCCGGCGGCCAGGGCCTGCTGACGCGCGACGCCGGCCCCGTGGTGGCCGTGGCCCTGCCGTTCGCGCTGGCCGGCGTGGCCGCGGGCCAGCGCCTGTACCGGCGGCTGGACGAGGCGCAGATGCGCCGGCTGGTGTGGGGGCTGCTGGCCGGGCTGGGCACGCTGGGCGTGGCCAACGCGGCGTGGCGACTGGGCGGGTGAGCGGGCGGGGAACGGGGCCGCGCGGCTGCTTCCGGCGCGTTGCTGCCGTTGTGCATCGGTCGAAGCGGACGTTCGACGTCCTGCGTGTTGGCCGAGACCACCGGGTACCCGGCTACCTCCGTGTCCCCCGTCAGCCTGCGGCCTCCTCCTCCTCTACCTACGGTAGCCGGGCACCCGGTGGTCTCGGCCCGGCACCCTCACCGCAGGGCAAGGGCCTGATCCCCGCATGCGGCGGTGGTGCCGGAGCGGCGTGACGGGCTGGCCTGCTTTGCGTAGGTAAAGGAGGAGGGGCGGCGCAGCCGACCCGGGGGACACGGAGCAAAGCAGGTCAGCCCGGCGCGCCGCGACAGCGAAGACCGACGCCAGGTCCGCTTCCAACAAGAACAAGCAAAGGCAGCAAAGCGCGGCAAGCGGCCTCAGCGGCCGAACTCGTCGCCCAGTTCCTTCGCGCGCTGCTGCGCCGCCTTCAGCGCGGTGATGAAGGCAGTCTTGACGCCGCTGGCTTCCAGCGACTGCAGCGCGGCGTAGGTGGTGCCGCCCTTGCTGGTCACGCGCTCGCGCAGCACCTCGGGCGGCTCGGACGACTGCGCGGCCAGCGCGGTGGCGCCGTCGAAGGTGGCCAGCGCCAGGCGCTTCCCCTGCTCGGGGCTCAGGCCCATCTCGGCCGCGGCGGCCACCATCGCCTCGACGAAGTAGAAGACATAGGCCGGCCCCGAGCCGGACAGCGCGGTCACCGCGTCCAGGTCGGCCTCTCGGTCCACCCACAGCGTCTGGCCGGTGGGCGCCAGCACCTGCTCGACCAGCGCGCGCTCGCCAGCGTCCACCGCCGGTGTCGCATACAGGCCGGCGATGCCGCGGCCGATCAGCGCCGGCGTGTTGGGCATGCTGCGCACGATGCGCTCGGCCCCGGTGGCCGCGGCGATGGCGTCGCAGCGGATGCCTGCCATCACGCTCAGGTGCAGCGCGCCGCCCACGTGCGCAGCGCAGGGCGCGGCCGCGGCGGTGAACAGCTGCGGCTTGACCGCCCACACCACCAGCGCGGCGCCGGCCAGCGCGGCATCGGCGCCGGCCTGGGTGCGCACGCCGAAGTCGGCCTGCAGCCTGGCGCGCTGGGCCTCGCCCGGGTCGACCACCAGGATGGACTGCGGGGCGCGGCCGCTGCGGACCAGACCGCCGATCAGCGCGCTGGCCATGTTGCCGCCGCCGATGAAGGCGATGGTCTCCTGGGAGGGGGAAGCGGGGGCAGGGGCTTGCATCCGGCCAGTGTAGCCAGCGCCACCGCGGCGCCGCGCCATACCGGCAGCTCGGCAAGACCATGCAATCGACGCATAGATTGACCGCAGCGCGGGCCACCGCCCTACATTGCGCCCCCAGCGCCAGGCGCCGCCGTGTACCCCTTCGGGCCGGCGCTGCGGCGCGCCACCCCCTACACCACAGGACGACCATGCCGCTTTCCTACGTCAACCCCAGCGCCGACAGCCCCTGGGGCACCTACCTGTCGCAGATCGACCGCGTGCTGCCCTACCTGGGGCCACTGGCCCGCTGGGCCGAGACGCTGCGCCGGCCCAAGCGCACGCTGATCGTCGACGTGCCCATCGAGATGGACGACGGCACGATCCGCCACTACGAGGGCTTCCGCGTGCAGCACAGCCTGACGCGCGGCCCGGGCAAGGGCGGCGTGCGCTACCACCCCGACGTGACGCTGGAGGAGGTGATGGCGCTGGCGGCGTGGATGAGCATCAAGAACGCCGCGGTCAACCTGCCCTATGGCGGCGCCAAGGGCGGCATCCGCGTCGACCCCAAGCAGCTGTCGCTGAAGGAACTGGAGAAGCTGACCCGCCGCTACACCAGCGAGATCGGCATCATCATCGGCCCGCAGCAGGACATCCCCGCGCCCGACGTCAACACCAACGCCCAGATCATGGCGTGGATGATGGACACCTACTCGATGAACGTCGGGGCCACCGCCACCGGCGTGGTCACCGGCAAGCCGCTGCACCTGGGCGGCAGCCTGGGACGGGTCAAGGCCACCGGGCGCGGCGTCTTCGTCACCGGGCGCGAGGCGGCGCGCCGCCTGGGCCTGACGCTGGACGGTGCGCGCGTGGCGGTGCAGGGCTTCGGCAACGTGGGCTCGGCGGCGGCCGAGCTGTTCGGCCAGGCGGGCGCGAAGGTCGTCGCGGTGCAGGACCACAGCGGCACCATCGTCAACGCGCACGGGCTGGACCTGGCCACGCTGGTGCCCCACGTCAAGGCCCACGGTGGCGTGGCCGGCTTCACCGGCGGCGACGCCATCGCCGACGAGGACTTCTGGGACCAGCGCGTCGACATCCTGATCCCCGCGGCGCTGGAGAACCAGATCACCCCGGCGCGCGCGCAGCGGCTGACGGCGAAACTGGTGCTCGAGGGCGCCAACGGCCCCACCGGCCCGGCGGCCGACGACATCCTGGCCGAGCGCGGCATCCTGGTCGTGCCCGACGTGATCTGCAACGCCGGCGGCGTCACCGTCAGCTACTTCGAGTGGGTGCAGGACTTCAGCAGCTTCTTCTGGACCGAGGACGAGATCAACGTCAAGCTCGACAAGATCATGGTCGGCGCGCTGAAGAACATCTGGGACACCGCCGACCGCCACCGCATCAGCCTGCGCACCGCCACCTTCGCGGTGGCCTGCGAGCGCATCCTCACGGCGCGGCAGGAGCGCGGGCTGTACCCCTGATTCGGGGAGGGCCGCCGCGTCTGCCGCGGCTCACCATCCGGACTACCCCGGATCCCGGGGGTGGCGAGGCGTCGAGAGTCCCCTACGATCGCTTACCGAAATGTGACTGGATGTCCGGTCGCCGAGTGCAATCGTAGGGAGCCTCCGATGAAGACCAAGATCGTCTGCGCCGCCGCCGCGGCCCTCCTCGCCGCCGGCCCCGCGCTGGCCGACAGCAGCGCCAGCGCCACGCTGGGCCCGTTGACCCTCACGCTGATCGACCTGAATCCGCTGGACGGCGTGACGCCCTGGGTCAGCTTCGCCGGCAGCAGCGGGTCGTACACCTACGCCAACGCCTACACCAGCGCGCCCTACGGCTACGACAACACGGACAACTACGGCAGCGGTGCCTGGGGCAGCAGCGCGTCGGCCGCCACCACCTCGCTGGCGCAGGCCAGCGCCGCGATCAGCGGCTCCGGCACGCTGGCCGGCACCACGCTGGCCGCCAGCGGCAGCGCCGCCAACCCGGTGTCGGCGAACCCCTGGGACTACGCCTACTTCCAGGGCTATGCCTACGGCCCCGACGTCGGCAGCCAGAGCTTCACGCTGTCGGCCAACACGCTGATGGTCGTCCAGGGTGCCGGCAGCTTTGTCGCCAGCACCACCGGTGGCTACAGCCTCACCAACAACTCCGGCGAGTACGTCAACGCCCTTGTCAGCCTGCAGCTGTCGGGCCCGGCGTCCGGCGGCGGCATCGGTGGCTACCAGAACTCCTACGACCAGATCGGCGCCAGCTTCTACAGCAACGCCTCCTGGGACGGCACCGGCTACGTGCTGACCGGCGCCTCGGCGTCGGACGCCCGCACGCTGAGCGTGTCCTTCCTGAACCTGACCGGCACCGAGATGACCGGCACCATGAGCGCGCAGGTCAACGTCTGGGGCCAGACCTACGCCAACCCGGTGCCCGAGCCCGAGACCTGGGCGCTGATGCTGGCCGGCCTGGCCGCCGTCGGCAGCCTGGCGCGCCGCCGCCGCGCCTGACCGGCCGCCGGGCATGGCCCGGCCGCGCCGAGGTGTCCGAGAGGGCCGGCCATGCCGGCCCTCGGTGCTTGTGCGGTGCTGCCGGCCCCGGGCGGCCGGCGACAATCGCCACCGTTCCCGTTGCTTCCGCCGGCGCCCGGCCGGCCTGCCCGCGATGCGCCCGTACCGCCGCTCCCTGCTCGCCGCCGCCCTGGCGGCCACCGCCCTGCCCGCCCTGCTGCCGGCCGCGGCCCGAGCCCAGACCTGGCCCAGCCAGCCGGTGAAGATCATAGTGCCGGCGCCGGCCGGCTCCAGCCTGGACATCATCGCCCGGCTGCTGGGCCAGCACCTGAAGGACCGCTGGGGCCAGCCGGTGCTGGTGGAGAACAAGCCCGGTGCCGGCGGCATGCTGGGCGTGGACGTGGCGGCCAAGGCGCCGGCCGACGGCCACACGCTGGCGATGGGCTTCAACGGCCCGATCGCCTTCGCGCCCTTTCTGTACCGCAAGATGCCCTACGACCCGGGCAAGGACCTGGCGCCGGTGGTGATGACCACCTCGCAGCCGAACGTGCTGGCGGTCAACGCCGCGCTGCCGGTGAAGACGGTCAAGGACTTCGTCGACTGGGCCAAGTCCCGCGCGGGCAAGGCCAACTACGCCTCGCTGGGCAATGGCAGCTCGGCCCACCTGACGATGGCGCTGATGATGGACCAGGCCGGCTTCGAAGCCACGCACATCCCGTTCAACGGCTCGCCGCCGTCGGCGATGGCCGTGGCCCAGGGCGAGGCCGACGCCACCTTCATGGTCGCGCCGGCGCTGCTGCCGCACGTCAAGGCCGGCAAGGTGCGGCTGCTGGCCACCAGCGCCGCGCAGCGCCCCGAGTCGCTGAAGGACCTGCCCACGCTGGCCGAGGCCGGTTACCCGCAGGTCGAGTCGCTGGCCTGGAACGGCCTGTTCACCGCCGCCGCCACGCCGGCCGCGGTGGTCAACAGGATCAACGCCGACGTCAACGCGGTGCTGCGCGAGCCGGCGGTCAAGACCGTGCTCGACGCCCAGGGCATGACGGCGGTGGGCGGCTCGGCCGAGGACTTCCGCCGCGTGCTGGCGGCCGACGCGAAGCGCTGGGGGCCGATCATCCAGAAGATCGGCGTGAAGATCGACTGAACGACCCGCGGAGCCACGCGATGGCCGATGCCGACGCCGAGCGCCCGCGCGGGCTGGACAAGATCGACCTGCGCATCCTGCGCGTGCTGCAGGCCGACGGCCGCATCAGCAACCTGAAGCTGGCCGAGGCGGTGCACCTGTCGCCCACCGCGGTGCTCGAGCGCGTCAAGCGCCTGACCCGCGAGGGCTACATCCTGGGCTACGAGGCGCGGCTGAACCCGGCCAAGCTCGGCGCCGGGCTGCTGGTGTTCGTCGAGATCCTGCTCGACCGCACGGTGCAGGACGTGATGGACAGCTTCCGCGCCGCGGTGCAGGTGCGCCCCGAGATCCTGGAATGCCACCTGGTGGCCGGCGGCTTCGACTACCTGCTCAAGACCCGCGTGGCCGACATGAACGCCTACCGCGAGTTCATCGGCAGCGTGATCTGGACCCTGCCCGGCGTGCGCGAGACCCGCACCTACGCGGTGATGGAAGAGGTCAAGCACAGCAGCCAGCTGCCGGTGTAACCGGGGCACGCGGGGCCGCCGGCGGATCCGGCGCAGGCCGCCTCAGCCGCTCTTCAGCGCCGACTTCAGCAGCGCCTCGCAGGTGGCGCGCTGCGGGTCGGCGGCGTCCAGCTTGCCGCACACCCCGCCCAGGCCGGTCTGCAGGCGGCGGATGGCGGCGTCGTGGCGGCCGTCGCGGTTCCAGGCCGCCAGCTGGCCGCCCACGCGCTGCAGCGAGCGCGCGCTGCGCTCGTGGAAGGCGGCGCTGTCCTGGCCGGCCTCGGCGAACAGCCGGGCCGCCACCTGCTCGATGCGCGCCGCGTCCTGCGGCGCCAGCTCGACCAGCGCCGCCAGGTAGGCCGCGCCCCACTGCAGCCGGGTCGCCGGGCCCTCGCTCTTGTCCCAGGCCTGGCCGTACCAGCGCAGCGCGTCGTCGTTGCGGCCCAGCTTGCGCGCGTTGCCGGCCAGCTGGCTCATCAGGTAGTAGGGCGAGTGGCTGCGCGCCAGGTTGGCCTGCAGCAGCGCGTCGCTGTCGGCCCACAGCCCGGCCTGGGCCAGCAGGTGGGCGGCGCCGGTGACCACCGCCTGGCGCTCGAAGCCGTCGCGGATCTCGCGGTCGTCGCGCGCGGTCTGCTCGCGCACCTGCTGCAGCAGCGCCGCGGGCAGCTTGGGGTGGCGCTCGTCCTGGGGTGCGTCCAGCCGGGCCAGCGCCACGCGCGCGCCCAGCGCGCCCTGGCGGTCGGCGCGCGACAGGCTGGCGTCGGCCTGCAGCCGCTGCAGCGCGGTGTCGAAGGCGGCGGCCAGCGCGCGGCGATCGGGCCCGGGCTCGGGCGCCAGCGCGCGGGTGATGTCGGGCGCGGCGTTGACCACCACGTCCATCTGCCGGCGCGTGGCCGCCGCGTCGGCCAGCAGGGTGCGCACGCGCTGGCGCAGCGCGGCGTCGGGCTTCAGGCCCTTGCCGTCGTCGCTCTCGGCCAGGGCCTTCAGCAGCAGCCGCGTGGCGGCGTCGGCCTCGGCCGGCGGGCAGGCGGCCGACAGCTGGGCCAGCAGGCCGGCGCGCTCGGCGGCGGGCACCAGCCGCGCCTCGTCGATGTCCCAGCCGTAGAAGGCCAGCATGCGCCACTCCGGGCCGCTGACCGGCCGGCCGGCGCGCGCGTCGGCCAGCACCGCGGCCACCGGCCGGCCGCCGGCCAGCGCCAGCTGCAGCACGTTCATCACCTGCGGCGCGTCGACCTCGCCGGGCAGGCGGGTGATCTCGCGGCCGTCGGCGGCCAGCAGGATCATCGTCGGGTAGCCGCGCACCTTGAAGCGCCCGCCCAGCTTCTGCGCACCGGGCAGGTCGCCGTCGACGTGCACCGCCACCACGCCCTTGGCGCGCTCGATGAAGTCGGCGCGGTTGAACAGCGTGGCCTTCAGGTGGTTGCAGGGCGGGCACCACTGCGCGCCCCAGTACAGCAGCACCGGCTTGCGCTCGGACTTGGCCTGGGCGAAGGCGCGCTCGATGTCGGCATCCGCGGCGGCGCTGACCCAGGCCACGCCGGGCGGCAGCGTGGCGGCGCGGGCGGCGGGCGCCAGCGGGGCGGCCAGGGCCGCGGCGAGCGCGGCACCGGCCAGCAGCGATCGGGCGAGCAGGGGGGGGCGGCGCATCGTCGGGCTCCTTCGGGGCAGCCGCGATTGTGGCGCCGGGCGGCCGCGCCGTGCCGGGCGCGGGTCAGCCGGCGGCGGCCACCGCGTCGGCCAGGCGGCGGCGCGTGGCCTCGTCGGCCGGGAAGAAGTGCTCGACGCGCAGCGAGGCCGCGGTCACGTCCAGCGGCGCGCCGAAGGTGGTGAAGGCCGAGTGGAAGGCCAGCGTGCCGCCGTCGGTGGTGCGCAGCACCGTGGCCAGCAGCGGCGCCGCGGGGCGCTCGGGCAGCGGGCCGGCCAGGCGGCGCGGCAGCTGCGGGCGCAGCTCGTCGACGAGGGCGCGCAGCGCCGGGCTGTGCGCAGCCTCGCGCTGGGCGCGCTGCCAGACCTCGGCGCAGACCTCGTCGGCGTTGACCAGCGCGCCGGCCAGCCCGCCGGGCGCCAGCAGCGCGCGCAGCAGGTTCAGGCCGCCGGCCAGCGCGGTCGGCGGCACGCCCAGCAGGCCCATCATGGCCACCGTGCCGCGGTTGGCCTGCAGCAGGTTCCAGCCCTCGTCGAGCACGAAGGCCGGCGCCGGGTCGTGCGCGGCCAGCAGCTGGGCCAGCGCGTCGCGCACCGGCGCCATCTCGGCATGGTCCAGCGTCCGGCGGGTGTAGGCCGGCGCGAAGCCGGCGGCCAGCAGGGCCTGGTTGCGCGCATCGAGCGGCGCGTCCAGCGCGTCGAGCAGGGCGTGCAGCATGGCCCGGCTGGGCCGCGCACGGCCGGTCTCGATGCACGACAGGTGGCGCTGCGACACGCCCACCCGCAGCGACAGCTCCAGCTGGCTGATACGGCGCTGCTGGCGCATGCGGCGCAGCGAGCCGGCGGCGTCGTGACCGGCGGCCGGTGCGGCCGATGTGGCTGGTGAGGCCGGTGAGGCGGTGCGCGGCGGGGCGGGGGCGTCCATGGCCGCATGGTGCCAAAGCGCGCGCGCGGCGGCGATGACCTGCCAGGTCATTGCCGGGCCGCGCGGCGGCGGCCGAGACTGGCGCCGAGCGCTCGAACTTTCGCAACCGCCCCCCTGAAAGGCCCCGCCATGCGCACGCTGCTGCTCGCCGTCACCGCCGGCTTCACGCTGTTCACCGCCGCCATCGTCGCCGAGACCGGCCTGGTCGGCTTCTACCGCCAGCTGCTGGCCTCGCCGGCGGCGTGGCAGACCCTGGCCGACGTGGCCATCGCGCTGGGCCTGGTGCTGGCCTGGATGCACCAGGACGCCCGGCGCAGCGGCCGCGCCTTCTGGCCCTGGGTGCCGGTGACGCTGCTGCTGGGCTCGATCGGCCCGCTGTTGTACCTGCTGCGCCGCCCCGCGGCCGGCGCCGCGCCGCGCTGAGCCGCGCTGAGCCGCGCTGAGCCGCGCCGCTCAGCCCGGGCCGCCGCCCTCGCCGTCCCCGTCGCCCAGCCAGCCCTGGGCGTCGTCGTCGGCCGGCTCGGGCGCGGCCCGGGCCAGCGCCATCCACACCGCGAAGGGCAGGCGCAGGCCGCGCCGCGGCGCCGGCCGGGCCACCTCCAGCGCGCCGCCGGGGTGGGCCAGCAGCACGCCGTAGGGCTCGGGCACCTCCTCGGGCCGGGCAATGCCGGCGCGCAGCACGTACCAGCACTCGCTGCTCAGCCAGCGGTAGGCCGCGCCCTTGGCCGGGCGCTTCAGGTCGGCCAGCAGGTCGGCGCGCGTCACCTTGACCTCGTGGGCGATCGGCTCGACGTAGTCCTCCACCGTGGTGTGGCGGATCGAGTAGACGTCGGGCATGGCCACCACCCACTGCGCATCGTCGCGGCCGTCGGGGTCGCCGCCATCGGGGGCGACGCGGGCGCGCAGGCCCAGCCCGCGCCAGACCACGCGCCCGGCGCGCTGCATCTCGCGCGCGACGCGGCCGACCAGGGCCTCGTGCGCGTCGCGCGTGCCGCGGTTGCGCTGCAGCGTGCGGGCGATCTCGGCGACGCCGGCCTCGGTCACGCGCAGGGTCTCGCGGCCGGCGGCGTCGCGCTCGGCGGCCAGCAGGCCGGCGGCCAGCAGCTCGGCCTCCAGGCCGTCGCGGCAGGGCCAGCCGGCCGAGCGCCAGACCTCGCGCAGCCGGCGACGGTGGGCGGCGCCCAGCGTCACGGCCACGGCGGGCGCGGCGGGCATCCACCGGGCATCGATGGGCGGCGGCGCGGGCGCGCCGGGAGCAGCTGGGGTGGACACCGCCCGAGCGTAGCGCCGCCGTGCCATGCCCCGGCGTTGAACGCTGCGTTCAAGTCCGCTGCGCCTGCAGGCCCCGCCCGCCGTGCCACGATGGCGCCATGACCGACACCGCCTCCGCACCCGCCCTGCTTCCCGTCACCCGGCCGCGCCGCGTCGAGCGCCTGGTCGCCGGCCAGCCCACCAGCGACGGCGCCGGCGTCAAGCTGACCCGCGTGCTGACCCAGCCGCTGCAGCGCCGGCTGGACCCCTTCCTGATGCTCGACGCCTTCGGCTCGGACCGCCCGGGCGACTACATCGCCGGCTTCCCGGACCACCCGCACCGCGGCTTCGAGACCATCACCTACATGATCGCCGGTCGCATGCGCCACCGCGACTCGGCCGGCCACGAGGGCCTGCTGGAGAACGGCGGCGTGCAGTGGATGACCGCCGGCCGCGGCCTGGTGCACAGCGAGATGCCCGAGCAGCAGGACGGCGTGATGGAGGGCTTCCAGCTCTGGCTGAACCTGCACAGCGCCGACAAGCTGCAGCCGCCGGCCTACCGCGACATCCCCAGCGCGCAGATCCCCGAGTGGCGGGGCGAGGGCGTGACCGTGCGCGTGATCGCCGGCCGCAGCCAGGGCGTGGCCGGCGCGGTGCAGCGCCCGGTGACCGAGCCGCTGTACCTGGACCTGCACCTGGCGCCCGGTGCGGTGTTCGCCCAGCCGCTGCCGGCCGGGCACAACGCCTTCGTCTACGTCTACCGCGGCGCGCTGGCCATCGAGGGCACGGCGGTGCCGGTGCAGCGCATGGCCGTGCTGGCCAACGACGCGGCGGCCGACGGCGTGGTGCTGGCCGCCGGGCCCGAGCCCACCCGCGCGCTGCTCATCGCCGGGGCGCCGCTCGGCGAGCCGATCGCCCAGTACGGCCCCTTCGTGATGAACAACCGCGAGCAGCTGCTGCAGGCGGTCGAGGACTTCCAGGCCGGCCGGATGCACTGAACCCGGCGCGGCAGGGCGCGGCCGGCTGGGCGCTCAGCGTTCCTTGCGCAGCGCCACCGAGGGCGCGGTCGAATCGCCCAGCGCGAACACGGTGTACAGCGACTTGGCGCTCAGCGTGGTGTCGGTCAGCGTGTAGATCGCCGTGCTCGACAGCGGCGAGGTCACCTCCAGCCGGATCGCCGTGCTGCCGGTCACCGTGCCATAGGCCGAGGCCTGGCCCTGCGCCACGCTGGACGCGCCGCTGACCACGCTGAAGTCGGCGGTCAGCGTCAGCGCCGCGCTCAGGCCGTTGACCGCGTGCACCAGCCGGACCTTGGCCTTGCTGGTGTCGGTGGGCAGGCGGTTGTCGTCGGTGACCAGCGTCAGCTGCGGCGCGGCGGCGTCGCCCCACACCAGCAGGGTGTAGTCGCCACCGGCCGGCAGGGCCTGGTCGGCCACCGCCACCGCGCTGCCGTTGACCGCCAGCGTCACCGCCAGCGTGCCGCCGGTGACGGCGGCGTAGCCGCCCACCGCCGGCGAAATCGCGCCGGCGACCAGCGCGGTGCCGCCCACCGTGGCGCTGACCGTGCCGTTGCCGGCCACCGAGGCGACCACCCGCACGCGGGCCTGGGTGTTGGCCAGCACGGTGGCCGCGCCCTGCTGCACCAGCAGGATCGCGCTGACCAGCACGCCGCCGCTGCCCGGCACCAGCACCAGCGTGGCCACCTGGGTGCTGGCCAGCACCAGGCCGCCCACGTCCAGGCGCAGGTCGGCGCGGTCACCGGCGGCGGTCACGCGCAGCCGGTAGGTCGCCGCGCCCAGCGTGCTCGGCCCGGCGCTGCCGCCGCCGGCCACGCTGGAGGCCACCGCGGTGGCGCTGTCCAGCGCCTCGTCGGTGCCGGTCAGGTAGACGTCCAGCGTGCCGGCGTCGGCGGCCAGGTTCAGCACCCGCAGCCGCGCCTTGCCGCTGGCCGCGGCGTCCAGGTTCTCCTCGACCAGCGCGGTCTTCAGCGCGCCCGCCCAGCCGTAGGCGACCAGGGTGTAGGCGGTGTCCTCGGCCAGCGTGCGCGTGGCGGTGGACAGCGCGGTGCTGGCGCCGGTGGCGGTGACCACCGTGTCCACGCCGTCGGTGCCGGCGCTGGCGTAGCCGCCCACGGCGCCGAAGGCGACGGCGCTGTTGGCGCTGGCGTCGTCGATCGCCAGGTCCAGCCCGCCGTAGCCGTTGCTGGCGTTGAGCAGGCGCAGCCGCGCGCTGTCCTCGTCCTCGCTGTTGCCGCCACAGCCGGCCAGCAGCGCGGTGCCGCCCAGCGCGGCGCCGCCCAGCGCGCGCAGGGCCGCGCGCCGATTCCATTGCGTCATCTCGTGTTCTCCCGTCCGCGGTCGACTCGTCCAGCCGCCATTGCAGCGCGCCGAGGTTGCGCCTTCGTTGCCGGCGCTCGACCCACCGTGAAGGCGGGCCGGCCGCCGGCGGCGATGGTACGACCGCCGACCGGCGCACCAGTGAACCATGACACGCCCCGTCAAGATGGCTGGATTCAAGAATGGGGCAACCCTGACGATAAGTGGGAGGCGCACGTCCGCCGGCCACGAGTCCGCTGCCGGGCGGCGCCGTGTTCCCTGCCCGCGGCCGCCCACCCGGCGACCCGGACCGTTCCCGAAAGGATTTCGTCATGACCGCCATGACCCCCGCTGCCTCCACCCCCCCCGATGCCTTGATGGTCACCGCCGACCGCCTGATGTTCGGCGTGCTGATCGTCAGCGCGCTGATTGCCGGCGCGATCGGCCTGCACTACGACCAGTTCGGCACCGCGGTGGCCGTCGGCGGCCTGCTCGCGGCGCTGGGCGCCGCCGCCGCGCTGGGCGCGCCCGGCACGCTGATGTCGCGGCTGGTGCTGGGCTGCGGCCTGATGGCGATGACCGCGCTGCACATCCAGCTGGGCCGCGGCACGCTGGAGTTCCACTTCGGCGTCTTCGTCACCCTCGGCGTGCTGCTGGTCTACCGCGACTGGCGGCCCATCGTCGCCGCGGCCGGGCTGATCGCGGTGCACCACGTGGCCTTCGACCGCCTGCAGGCCGCCGGCGTCGGCGTCTACTGCATGGCCTCGCCCGACTTCCTGAAGGTCTTCCTGCACGCCGGCTACGTCGTCGTGCAGACCGGCTTCGAGGTCTACATGGCGGTGATGATGCGCCAGGCCGCCCGGGCCGGCGACGAGATGGCCGCGCTGGTCGCGCACCTCGGCGAGGGCGACCGCCTGGCGCTGGACGTCGACCGCGTCGAGGCCCACACCCGCCAGGGCCGCGCGCTGCGCAACGCCCTGCTGCGCGTCAACGGCGCGATGGTGGCCGTCAGCCAGAGCGCCGGCAGCATCCACGTCGCCTCCAGCGAGGTGGCCACCGGCAGCGCCGACCTGAGCCACCGCACCGAGCAGACCGCCAGCAGCCTGCAGCAGACCGCCAGCTCGATGGAGGAGCTGACCGGCACCGTGCGCCACAGCGCCGAGTCGGCGGCCACCGCCAACCAGCTGGCCGGCACCGCGGTGCAGGCCGCGCGCCGCGGCGGCCAGGTGGTGCAGCAGGTCGTCGCCAACATGGAGGACATCAGCGCCTCCAGCCGGCGCATCGCCGACATCATCGGCACCATCGACGGCATCGCCTTCCAGACCAACATCCTGGCGCTGAACGCCGCGGTGGAGGCCGCCCGGGCGGGCGAGCAGGGCCGCGGCTTCGCGGTGGTCGCCGGCGAGGTGCGCAGCCTGGCGCAGCGCAGCGCCGAGGCGGCGCGCGAGATCAAGAGCCTGATCGGCGCCAGCGTCGAGAAGGTGGAGTCGGGCAGCCGCCTGGTGCAGGACGCCGGCACGATGATGGACGAGATCGTCGGCGGCATCCAGCGCGTGTCCGACGTCATCGGCGAGATCAGCGCGGCCACCGGCGAGCAGAGCGCCGGCATCGGCCAGGTCAACCGGGCGGTCACCCAGCTCGACAGCATGACGCAGCAGAACGCCGCGCTGGTCGAGCAGTCGGCTGCCGCGGCCGAGAGCCTGAAGGAGCAGGCCGGCCAGCTGACGCACGTGCTGCAGGCCTTCCGCCTGACGGAGCGCCTGCAGCCGGCCTGAGCGCCGCGGCGCGGAATAAAAAGCGCGGGCCGGGCTTCGGCCCGCCAAGCGGCCCCGGATCGCGGGGCCGGTGTTCGGCGAGGTGGCGGGCGGCGCCCGGGTTCAGGCCCGCGGCGCCGTCGCCGCAGGTGCCACCGGCGCGGCCTGGGCCAGCGGCGCGGCCGGCCGGGCGCGCGCCACCGTCGCGGCGGGATCGGTTGCCGACAGGCCCAGCACGCCGGCCAGCAGCGCGGCGGTGACCAGGCCGGCGCCGGCCAGCGACAGCAGTTGCAGGTGGCGCGGGGTGTGCAGGGCGGGGTGGGTCATGGCGTGGGCTCCTGGGAGAGTGGGGGTGGGCGCTGGGCCGATGGAACGCACTCTAGGCAGCGCCGGCCGCGGCCTCCAGCGCCGTGCGACGCAAGGCCGCCCGGCGCGACGAACTGCAGCAGGGGGCGACCAGCCGGATGCCCGGCGGCGCGTGCCGGGCGGTCACGGGCCGCTGCTATCCTGCGGCGCCCGGGCCCTGCCGGCCCCGCTGCCCTGCCGTCCACCCGCCATGCCGCCTCGGTCGTCTCCCCTTTCCCCCGTCCGCCGGACGGCGGCCGCGCTGGCGCTGATCGGCGGCCTGGTCCCGGGTGCGGCGCCGCAGGCCGCCGAGCCGGCCCATGTGCATGGCCTGGTCCGGCTGGAGCTGGTGATCGAGCCGCGGCAGCTGAGCCTGCGGCTGGAAGCGCCGCAGGACAGCCTGCTCGGCCACGAGCGCGTGCCGCGCAGCGCCGCCGAGCGCCAGGCCGCCGCGGCCGCGCTGCAGCGCCTGGCCGCGCCGGCCGCGCTGGTCGGCCTGCCGGCCGGTGCCGGCTGCCGGCCCGGCCCGGCGCAGGTGGACGCGCCGAAGCTGCAGCCCGGCGCCGCCGCCGCCACGGCCGGCGACGGACACGCCGAGGTCGTCGCCGACTGGCGCTTCGACTGCGCCGACACCGCCGCGCTGCGCCAGCTGGACCTGGGCGGCCTGCTCGACGCCTTCCCGCGCATCCAGCGCGTGCAGGCCGAGGTGGCCGCGCCCGCCGGCCAGCACCAGGCCCGCCTGCAGCGGCCGCAGCGTCAGCTGCGCTGGGGCCGATGAACGCGCCGCCCGCCGCCGATCCGGTGCCGGCGCCCGCGCTGGCGCTGCACGGCGTGCGCTACCGCTGGCCCGGCGCCGCGGCCGACGCGATCGACCTGAACGAGCTGGTGCTGGCCCCCGGCGACACGGTGTTCCTGCGCGGCCCCAGCGGCTGCGGCAAGAGCACGCTGCTGTCGCTGGCCGCCGGCGTGCTGCTGCCGCAGGCCGGCCGCGTGACGCTGCTGGGCACCGACTGGGCGGCGCTGCGCCCGGCCGCGCGCGACCGCCTCCGCGCCGACCACCTCGGCTACATCTTCCAGCAGTTCAACCTGCTGCCCTACCTCAGCGTGTTGGACAACGTGCGCCTGCCGCTGCGCTTCTCGCCGCGCCGCGCCGCGCGCGCGCCGGCCGGCAGCGCCGAGCAGCTGCTGGCCGCCACCGGCCTGCCGCGGCGGCTGTGGACGGCGCCAGCCGGCGGGCTGTCGGTGGGCCAGCAGCAGCGGGTGGCGGCGGCGCGCGCGCTCATCGGCGCGCCCGAGGTGGTCATCGCCGACGAACCCACCAGCGCGCTGGACGAGGCGCTGCGCGAGGCCTTCATGGCCCTGCTGCTGGAGCGCTGCGCCGCCGCCGGCGCCGCGCTGCTCTTCGTCAGCCACGACGCCCGCCTGGCGGCACGCTTCGGCCGCGTCGTCGACCTGCCGGCGATCAACCGCGCCGCCGGCGTGGCGGCCGAGGCATGACGCCGCTGCTGTCGCTGGCGGCGCGCAGCGCCTGGAACCGGCGCTTCGTGCTGGCGCTGGTGGTGGCGGCGATCGCGCTGTCAACGCTGCTGCTGCTGGGGCTGGAGCGGCTGCGCCAGGACCTGCGCGCCAACTTCCAGCAGGCCGTCTCGGGCACCGACCTGATCGTCGGCGCCCGCACCGGCCCGGTGCAGCTGCTGCTGTATTCGGTGTTCCGGCTGGGCAACGCGACCAACAACATCCGCATGGCCAGCGTCGACGCCATCGCCCGCCACCGCGCCGTGGCCTGGGTCGTGCCGCTGTCGCTGGGCGACAGCCACCGCGGCTTCCCGGTGCTGGGCACGGGCACCGGCTACTTCGAGCACTTCCGCCACGGCGAGAAACAGGCGCTGCGCCTGGCGCAGGGCCGCGCCTTCGCCGGCACGCCCGCCGGACTGTACGAGGTGGTGCTGGGCGCCGAGGTGGCGCGCCGCCTGGGCTACGGCCTGGGCGCGCGCCTGGTGCTCAGCCACGGCGACGGCGCGCTGGCGGCCAACGACCATGCCGACAAGCCCTTCACCGTGGTCGGCATCCTGGCGCCCACCGGCACGCCGGTGGACCGCACGCTGCACGTCGACCTGCCGGCCATCGAGGCCCTGCACCTGGACTGGGCGGCCGGCGCGCCGCTGCCCGGCCAGGCCGTCAGTGCCGCTGCCGCCGCGGCGATGGACCTGACGCCGCGCCGCGTCACCGCCGCGCTGGTCGGGCTGAAGAGCCGGGCCGCGGTGTTCTCGGTGCAGCGCGAGGTGGCCGCCTTCCGCGACGAGCCGCTGCTGGCCATCCTGCCCGGCGTGGCGCTGGACGAGCTGTGGGACGTGGTCGGCCTGGGCGAGCGCGGCCTGCAGCTGATGGGCGGCCTGGTCGCGGTGGTCAGCCTGGCCGGCCTGGTGGCGGTGGTGCTGGCCGGGCTGAACGAGCGCCGGCGCGAGCTGGCCATCCTGCGCGCCGTGGGCGCCGGCCCGCGCCAGGTGCTGGCGCTGCTGGCGCTGGAGGGCACGCTGGTCACCGCCGCCGGCGTCGCGCTCGGTGCGCTGGCCACCGCCGCGCTGGTCGCCGGCCTGGGGCCCTGGGTGCAGGCGCAGTACGGCCTGACGCTGCGCCTGCTGCCGCCCGGCAGCGCAGAATGGCGGCTGCTCGGTGCGGTGCTGGCCGGCGGCGTGCTGGCCAGCCTGCTGCCGGGCTGGCGCGCCTACCGCCTGTCGCTGGCCGACGGGCTCTCGCCCCGCACCTGATCTCCGGCGCCGCCGCGCGGCGCCCCGCCTGCCCCGCCCCGATGCCCATGCCCCTCGACGCCGCCCCCCCGACCCGCCGTGCGCTGCTGAGCGCCGCCGCCGCCCTGCTGGCCCCGGCCTGGGCCGCCGCCCAGACCGCGGCGCCGCCCGCGGCACAGACGCCCGCGCCCAAGGTCAACGCCGCCGGCTACACCGAGCTGCGCTGGGACGACCTGGTGCCCAAGGGCTGGGACCCGATGAAGGGCCTGAAGGACAAGGGCCTGGTCGGCGCCCAGCTGGGCGCGCTGGACGACGCCGACCCCAAGACCGCCGAGCTGATGCGCCAGCTGCGCGAGGCCTGGGACAACGCGCCCACCGAGCCCGCGCTCAACGGCGCCAAGGTGCGCCTGCCCGGCTACCTGGTGCCGCTGGAGGAGGGCCCGGCCGGCCACACCGAGTTCCTGCTGGTGCCCTATTTCGGCGCCTGCATCCACACCCCGCCGCCGCCGGCCAACCAGATCGTGCTGGTGCTGCCGGCCAAGCCGGCCGCCGGCTACCGCAGCATGGACACGGTCTGGGTCAGCGGCGTGCTCAAGGCCGCGCGCAGCCCGTCGATGATGGGGACCAGCGCCTACCGGCTCGAAGCAGCCCAGGTCGAGCGCTACAAGGCTCCGGCGCGGTGAACCCCGCACCGGCCCTGGCCGCCCCACCCCGGGCGGCGGCTCCCGTGTCTGCCGCCCGCCACCGCCGCTGATCCGACCATGTTCGACGCCCCCCACCCGGCCGCCGTGCTGCAGGCCTGGGCCCAGCTCAGCCGCCTGGGCGAAGCGCAGCTGCTGCTGCCGGCGCAGTGGCTGGCCGCCGCCTGGCTGGCGGCGCAGCCCGGCGGCCGCCGGCCGGCCGTGGCCTGGCTGGCCGGCACCGCGGTGGCGGCGGCGCTGACCACCGCCAGCAAGGTCGCCTTCATCGGCTACGGCTGGGGCTGGGCGGCGCTGGACTTCACCGGCGTCTCCGGCCACGCGATGTTCGCCACGGCCATCTGGCCGGTGCTGGGGCGGCTGCTGGGCGGTGCGGCGGGCGCGCCGGTGCGCGGCGCGCTGCAAGCCGGTGCCGGCACGCTGTCGTGGTCGCACGCCGGGCCGGTCGGCCGGCCCTGGGGCGCCTGGCTGGGCTGGGCCGTGGCGCTGGGCGTGGCGGTCTCGCGGGTGCCGCTGCAGGCGCATTCCTGGAGCGAGGTGCTGTGCGGCAGCGCGCTGGGCGCGGCCGTGGCGCTGGGCGTGGCCCGGGCCGGCCCGTGGCCGCGCGTGCGGCTGCCGTGGTGGACGGCGCCGGCCGCGCTGGCGGCCATGGCGCTGGCGGTGGGCGGCGCGCCGCCCTCGCGCACCCACGACTGGGTGACCCGGCTGGCCCTGGCCCAGTCGGGCCGGGCCCAGCCCTTTCTGCGCGCCGACCTGCACCGCAGCTGGGCCGCGGCGCCGCGGCCGCCGCTGCGCGCACCGGCGGCCGGCTCACTGCAGCCGCGCTGAGGCGGCCGGCACGGGCGCGTCGGCCAGCGCGCCGAACCACAACGCCAGCACCGGCAGGTCCGACGGCGGCAGCTCCTGCACCGCCAGCCCGTCGCGCAGCGCCTGGCTGGAGTCGAACCAGCCGCAGCCGGCCGGCGCCCCGGTGTCGTCGTCGGGCAGCAGCAGATCCACCGCCGGTGCCGGCCGGCGGGCCGGCAGCGGGGCAGCGGGGCGGCGCAGGCAGGCGGGCAGCAGGTTCATGCGGGTCTCCGGTGGGCGGGGTGGCGGGTGAGGCCATGGTCGGCGCCGCAGCGCCGTCCGCCCATCACCCCGGCGGCGGGCGCTGGGGGGTGGTCCCCCTCCCGGGGGGCCGGGTGGGGGGATGGGGGGATCGCGCGGCAGAGGGCGGGGCGCGGCCCTGGCTCGCCGCCCGCCGCCGCGCCCCGGGACAGCCGGTTGGCGGCGCCGGCCGCCGCGGCACACTGCGCGCATGTGTGGCCGCTACGTCATCGCCTACGACCCGCAGACCCTGGTCAGCGGCTTCAGCCTGACGCGCATCCAGCCCTTCGAGCGGCGCTGGAACGTCGCGCCGCAGTCCGCCGTGCCGGTGGTCTACGAGACGCGCGAGGGCGAGCGCGTGGCCGAGACCATGCGCTGGGGCCTGCTGCCGCACTGGGCGCGCGACCCGGCGCTGGGTGCCAAGCTGAACAACGCCCGCGTCGAGGGCGTGGCCGAGAAGCCGTCCTTCCGCCAGGCGCTGCGGCGGCGGCGCTGCATCCTGCCGGCCAGCGGCTTCTACGAATGGCAGCCCGCCACCGGCGCCGACGGCAAGCCCTACAAGCAGCCCTGGTACATCAGCCCGCGCGACGAGCCCTTCCTGGCGATGGCCGGGCTGTTCGAGGCCTGGCGCCCCGCCGACGCCGGCGAGGACGCTGAGTGGTTGCTCACTTGCTGCATCATCACCACCGCCGCCGACGACCTGATGGCGCCGATCCACGACCGCATGCCGCTGCTGCTGGCGCGTGACCAGTGGCCGGCCTGGCTGGACCGCCGGCCCACCGACCCGGCCGCGCTGGCGCCGTTGCTGGGCGCCGGCGCCGCCGGCGTGGCCCGCCAGGCCTGGCCGGTGGGCCGGGCGGTCAGCCGCTCGGCCAACGAGGGGCCGGCGCTGATCGAGCCGCTGCCCGGCACCGGCCCCGCCGACGCCACCGGCTGAGCCCCCGCGGCACGCCTGCACCCGGGCACCGGGCGGCGCGGCGGCCGCGCAGCCGCTATGCTCGCGCCCCATGCGCCTGCGTCCGACCCTGCTGCACCGCCGCGCGCTGGCCCTGGCGCTGGCCGGCTGGCTGCTGCTCGCGCAGCTGGTCGGCGTCCAGCACCTCTGGTCGCACCTGCAGGCGCCGGCGGGCACGGCGGCAGCGCAGGCCCTGGCTGCCGCCGCGCCCGCGCCGTCGGTCGACGACCCGGCCGCCGACCCGGCGGGCGAAGGCCTGTGCCGGCTGTGCCTGGGCCTGGCGGCGCTGGGCCTGGCCCTGCTGCCGACGCTGCCGCGCTGGGCCCTGCCGCGCGCCCTGCCCGCACCGCCGGCGCCCTGGCCGCTGCCGCCGCTGCGCGCCGGCGCCGCCAGCCCCTTCCGCGCCCGCGCCCCGCCCGCCACCGTGCTGCGCTGAGCGCCGCCTGCCGGCGCGGTGCCCCGGGGCACCGCGCGCGGGCGGCTGGCCGGCCCGGCCCGCCCTGCGCGGCCGGGCCCCGATGGCGACCGCTGCGGCCGCCCGACCACCGCCGCGCGCGGTGGCGGCGCGCGGCCGGCAGTCGCCCGCACCGGATTGGACTGTTCCCGATGACTTCCCCCTGCCTGCCCGCCGGCCCCCGCCGGCGCCCGGCGCGGCCCTGCCGCGCCCCCTCGAACCGGGCCCCGCTGGCCTGCGCCCTCACGATGGCCCTGCCTTGGCTCGCCGCCGGCACCGCCCAGGCCCAGACGGCCGCAGCGGCGTCGCCGGTGACCGCGACCGTCGTCGTCACCGGCAACCCGCTGGGCAGCGGCGCGCTGCCCCAGCCCGCCGCCGTGCTCACCGGCGAGGGCCTGGCCCTGCGCCGCGCCGGCACGCTGGGCGACACCCTGGCCGGCCTGCCCGGCGTGGCCGCCACCGGCTTCGGCCCGCAGGCCAGCCGGCCGGTGATCCGCGGCCTGGACGGCGAGCGCATCCGCCTGCTCGACAACGGCGGCGCCTCGGCCGACGCGTCCAGCCTGAGCTTCGACCACGCCGTCGCCGTCGACCCGCTGGTGGTCGAGCGCATCGAGGTGCTGCGCGGCCCGGCCGCGCTGCTGTACGGCGGCAACGCCACCGGCGGCGTGGTCAACACGCTGGACAACCGCATCCCGCGCACCGCGCTGTCGGGCGTTTCCGGCCGCGGCGAGCTGCGCCTGGGCGGCGCCGCCGGCGAGCGCGCCGCATCGGCCCTGGTCGAGGGTGGCGGCGGCGGCCTGAACTGGCACGTCGACGCCGCCACGCGCCGCAGCGAGGACCTGCGCACGCCGCGCTTCCAGCCCGAGGTCGACGGCGTGGCGCAGCCCGCCACTGGCCGCATCGCCAACAGCGGCGGCGACAGCCGGGCCGCCGCCGTCGGCGCGTCCTGGGCCGGCGCGCAGGGCCACCTGGGCCTGGCGCTGGACGGCTACCGCAACGACTACGGCGTGGTCGTCGAGCCCGACGTGACCATCCGCATGCGCCGCGAGCGCCTGCAGCTCGACGGCGAGCGCCGCGGCCTGGCCGGGCCCTTCAGCGCGCTGGCGCTGCAGGCCGGCCACACCCACTACCAGCACCAGGAGGTCGAGGGCGACGGCACCGTCGGCACCACCTTCCGCAGCCACGGCGACGAGCTGCGCCTGCAGGCCACCCAGGCCGATCGGGCGCTGGCCGGCGGTGCGCGGCTGCGCGGCGTGCTGGGCCTGCAGCTGGAGCGCTCGGACTTCTCGGCGCTGGGCGAGGAGGCCTTCGTGCCGACCACCCGCACGCGCAGCCAGGCGCTGTTCACGCTGCAGACGCTGGCGCTGCCCGGCGGCGCCACGCTGAGCGCCGGCGCGCGCGCCGAGCGCGTGCGCGTGGCCTCGGACGGCGACGACCCGGCGGCCACCGAAGTGCGCTTCGGGCCGGCCGCCGAGCGGCGCTTCACGCCGACCAGCGCGTCGCTGGGCGCGGTGCTGCCGCTGCCCGCCGCCGGCTGGCAGGCCAGCGCCACGCTGGGCCACACCGAGCGCGCACCGGCCTACCACGAGCTCTACGCCAACGGCGCCCACGTGGCCACCGGCGCCTGGGAGCGCGGCGACCCGACGCTGGGCCCCGAGCGCAGCCAGCACCTGGAGCTGGGCCTGCAGCGCCAGGACGCCGACAGCCTGTGGCGCGCCGCGCTGTTCGCCACCCGCTTCGCCCGCTACCTGGCGCTGGACGCCACCGGCGTGGCCATCGACGACGGCGACGGCGGCAGCCTGCCCGAATACCAGGTGCGCGGCGTGCCGGCGCGCATGCACGGGCTGGAGCTGGAGGCGCGCCAGCGCTGGCGCACCGCCGCCTGGCAGCTGGACGGCAGCGCGGCGCTGGACTGGGTGCGCGGCGTCAACCGCGCCACCGGCGAGGCGCTGCCGCGGCTGGCGCCGCTGCGCCTGCAGGCCGGGCTGGAGGCGCGCCAGGGCGCGCTGCGCCTGGGCGGCCAGCTGCGCCATGCCGCGCGCCAGGGCCGCGTGCCGGCGCTGGACGTGGCCACGCCCGCGTCGACCCTGCTGGACCTGTGGGCCGGCTGGCAGCAGACCTGGGCGGGCGGCACCGACGCGCTGTGGACCATCAAGCTGGCCAACGTCGGCAACGCGCTGGCCTGGAACGCCAGCGCGCTGCGCACGGTGCGCACGCTGTCGCCGGCCGGCGCGCGGGCGCTGACGCTGGGCCTGCGCGTGGGCTTCTGAGCGCCCCCAGGGCCGGGCTGCGCCCGGCCCGCCCCCCGCGGGGGTCAAGGAAACTGGGGGCGGCCCGGCGTTTCCTTGAGAGCACCCCCAGGGCCGGGCTGCGCCCAGCCCGCCCCCCGCGGGGTCAAGGAAACCGGGGGCGGCCCGGCGGTTCCTTGAGAGCGGGCCGCGGCGTGAACAGCGCCCCGCTGCGGGCGCTGTTTCCGGCTTCGGCGGCCGCGCGCCGGGCTACGCTGCAACCACCATGCCCCCACAGCGCCCCGCCCCCGCCCAGGCCCCCGGCCGCGACCGCCCGGCCGCCGGCGCGCAGCCGGCGCCCCGCACGCGGCCGCAGCCGCCCTGGCACGAGGCCCTGCAGGGCCTGGACATGCGCGAGCTGGAGAGCCCGACGGTGTTCGACCAGTTCTTCGGCCCCGAGGTCGTCGAGCGCCGCTGAACCCGCGGCGCCCGGCGCCCAGCCGAAGGGCCGCAGCCCGCCCGCGGCCCGCAGCGGTCAGCCGAAGGGCCGCACGCCGAACAGCCAGGCGTGGCCGCCGAAGGCCAGTGCCGCCCACACCGCGACGCCGGCCACCACCGTGACCAGCGTCGGCCCCGGCCGGCCGGGCGGGTAGACGGTGCCGGCGGCGCGGTCGCGCTGGCGGGCCGAGCGGAAATCGGCCACCGCCCACAGCAGGAAGCCGCCGAACAGCAGCAGGTCGGCCAGCGTGTTGTTGGCCAGCAGGTGGGCCAGCGCCCAGGTCTTCACGCCCAGCACCATCGGGTGGTGCAGCCGCGCCTTCAGCGCGTTGCCGGGCACGTAGGCCGCGGCCAGCAGCACCAGCGCCACCAGCACCAGCAGGCTGGCCAGGTGGCGCGTCCACACCGGCGAGGCCCACAGCACCACCGGTGACTGCCGCGCCTGGCCGTAGCCCCAGACGATCAGCGCGAAGCCGGCCAGCGAGACCACGGTGTACAGCCCCTTCCACGCGTTGGCGCCGCGCTGCGCGATGAAGCGGCTGCGCGCGCCGTCGGCGACGATGCGCGCGGAGTGCATGCCCAGGAACAGCAGCAGGCCCAGGATCAGAGCGGTCATCGGTGTCGCCTCGGTGTGGCTGATATCGAGGCCGCCGATTCTGCACGCCTGCGCCGCGCCGGCGCCGCGGTCGCCGGCATGACAGAGCGCGGCGCGGGGGCGCGGCTACCCTGGGCGCCCCGCAGCCACCCGCGCCCCGCCATGTCCGACGCCACCGCCGAGAAGGTCTTCAAGCACTACTGGGAGGACTTCGTGCCCGGCTCGGTGCGCGAGTTCGGCGCGATGCCAGTGACCCGCGAGGCGGTGATCGACTTCGCCCGCCAGTTCGACCCGCAGGCCTTCCACCTCGACGACGCGGCCGCCGAGGCCTCGCTGTTCGGCCGCCTGTCGGCCAGCGGCTGGCACACCTGCGCGATGGCCATGCGCATGATGTGCGACGACTACCTGCTGGACTCGGCCAGCCTGGGCAGCCCGGGGCTGGAGAACCTGAAGTGGCTCAAGCCCGTGGGCCCGGGCGACACGCTGAGCGTGCGCCTGACGGTGCTCGCCGCACGGCCGATGGCCAGCCGCCCGGCCGTGGGCCTGGTGCAGTCGCGCTGGGAGGTGCTCAACCAGCACCGCGAGCCGGTGCTGACGATGGACGGCTGGGGCATGTTCCGCCGCCGGCACCCGGCCGCGGCGGCCTGATCGATGGCCTGATCGATGGCCTGATCGATGGCCTGATCGACGGCCTGATCGGCGGCACGCGGCGCGGGCGCCGCGCCCTCAGCCAAGCGTCACCTGCGCGCCGGGCTGTCGAGGAACAGCGTCCACAGCCGGGCCAGGTCGGCCGCGCCGTCGCCGCCCTGCACCTGGGCCAGGCTCCTGCGCGCCGCGTCGGCCTGGCCGGCGCGCCACTGCGCCACGGCCAGGTGCAGCCGCGCCTCGTCGGGGCGGCGCAGCCCGCCCTTGTCCTGCGCGGCGGCCAGCAGCTTCAGCGCGCGCGCATGCTCGCCGGCGCCCGACAGGGCCAGGCCCAGGCCCTGGGCGGCGTTGCCGTCCTTGGCCTTCAGCGCCGCGGCCTCGCCCTCGGCGGCGCCGGCGCGGTCCTGCGCGGCGGCCTTGGTCGCGGCCTCGCGCAGCTTGCGGTCGGCGTCGGCGTTGGCGTCCTTGCCCAGCAGGCCGCTGCCGAAGCCCTCGTCCAGCAGCGCCTGGGCCTCGGCCGGCAGGCCGGCCTGGTTGGCGCGCCAGGCCATGTCGCCCAGCTCGGCGGCGTTCAGCGCCAAGCCGAGGGCGCGGCGCAGGCGGTAGACGTCCAGGCGCCAGCGCTCCTCGGCAAAGCCCTCGCGGCGCACGGTGCGGGCGACCAGCTCCTGCCAGTAGTCGGGCTTGCCGGTGCTGGCGGCCAGCTGCTGCAGCGTGGCGGTGTAGCCGGCCATGTCCTTGAGCGCGCCCTGGCTGGCGGCCAGCAGGCGCAGCGCGTCCTCGGCCGGGGCGCGGCCGGCGGCGGCCTCGGCCTGCAGCCGCGGCGTCAGCCAGGCCACCACGCCGGCGTGGTCGCCCAGCACGCTGAGCACCTGCGGGTGCACGCGCAGCAGCTCGGCGTTGCCGCCGCCGTCGGCGATGTAGCGCTTCAGCCAGCGGCCGGCGCGCGGGTAGTCCTTCTGCTGCAGCGCGAGCTTGATCACCGTCTCGGTCAGCGCCGGGCGGTCGGCGGCGGGCAGCAGCGGCGAGTCCAGCACCTGCTCGAACTGCGCCAGCGCGCCGGCCGCGTCGCCGTTGCCGAAGGCGACCGGCGCCTTCACGCGCAGCGCGATGAAGGCCTCGTAGGCGCTGAGGTTGGGCACCGCCTCGGCCTCGGCCACGCGGGCCAGCGCGTCGGCATAGCGGCCGGCCTTGATCGCCTCCTGCGCGGCCTGCAGCGGCTTGGCCACCTCGGCGCGCAGCGTCGGCGCGGACGCTGCGGCGGCGGCCGGCGCGGCGGCGGTCTGGGCCTGCGCGGCCGGGCCGGCCAGGGCCAGCAGCAGGGCCAGGGCCGGGGTCAGGCGGGGGAGCATCGGGAAGCGGGTCACGGCAGGGCGGGCGGTTGGGGGCGCCGGGGCGCGGAGCCGGCAGTGTAGGCAGCTGGGCGCCGATCGGGCCGGAACGTGACGACGGCGGCCGCAGCCGCCGTCGCACAGGCAGGGCGAGCGCGCGGGCGCTCGCAGCGGGCTCAGTGCACCGGCGTGATGCCGGCGATGGCCCAGTCGCCCTGGCCGTCGGCCGGGCGCACCAGGTGCCACAGCTCGTGGAAAGGCTCGGCGCCGGACTCGGGCGTCTCGCGCACCAGGCCCTGGAAACGCACGGTCACGATGTCCTGGCCGTTCTCGCGCACCGTCTCGACGACCTGGGCGTCGATCTGCACCACGTCGGTCTGCTGGGCGGCGGCGCCGCGCTCCTGAAGGTCCAGGCGCAGCGCGGCGAACAGCTCGGGCGTGGTGAACTTGCGCAGGTCGTCGACGTTGCCGGCGTCGTTGGCCGCCTGCATGCGGATGAAGACCATCTTGGCCAGGCGCTCGAACTCGGCCGCGGCCATGCCGCCGGGCAGCTGCACGCTGCCGGCCGCCGGGGTGGCGGCGGCCGCAGCGGCGGGCGCGGCGTCGAGGCTGCTGCGGGCCATGGCCGGGGACGCGGGCTGCGCCGCCGGCTGCGGCTGCCAGCCGCCCACCGGCGCACCGGCGCCGGCCAGCTGCGCGCTGGCCGGGCGCGCGCTCTGGCCGCGGCCCAGGCGCGCCATCACGAAGCGGATGGCCACCACCGCGACCACGGCCAGCAGGGCGAGCATCACGAAGTTGGCCAGGCCCTCGCCCCAGCCCAGGTGGCTGAACAGCGCGGCCAGGCCCAGGCCGGCGGCCAGGCCGGCGACCGGGCCCAGCCACGAGCGCTTGGCCGGCGCGGCGGCGGCGGCCGCGGCGGTGCCGGCGGCGGCAGGGGCCACGGCCGGGTTGGCCGGCGTGGCCGGGGTCGCGGTGTTGGTCGGCGAGGTCGGCGAAGCCGGCGGCGGCGCCTGGCGCTGCATGCCGGCGGGCTTGCCGCCGCCGAGGCGCTTGGCATCGGCGTCGACGGGCGCCAGGGCCAGCGACAGCGCGGCGACGGACATCGAGAGGGCGAGCAGCAGGTGTTTCAAGGTCGGGACTCCGTGGTCTCTCCGGGGTGGGGTGCGCCGGCCCGGCGGGCCGACGAAAGGCTTGGAGCCGCGCACGGTAGCGCAGTTCCCTGCCGGTGCCGCCGCGCGGCGCGGGCATCGTTCACGGCGCCGGCCCGGTGGCCGTGCGGCTTGCCGCCGGCCGGCAAGGGCCCGATGATGCCGCAATGCACCCCGCCGAACTGCCGCCGCTGCACCTGCAGGCCACCCGCGGCCGGCCGCTGGCCATCGAACTGGAGGCGATGCCCGGCGCCGGCTCCGTCTGGCAGCTGCCACCGGCGCCGCCCGGCTGCACCCTGGTCGAGGCCGCCGCCACGCCGGCCGGCGCCGGCACCGGCGGGCCGGCGCTGCAGCGCTTCGTGCTGACGGCGGCGGACGCCGGGCGGCTGACGCTGCACTTCGAGCGCCGCCGCCCCTGGGAGACCCAGGTGCACGCCCGCCAGACGGTGCAGGTCGACGTGCGCTGACAGGGCGCGGGCCGGCGGTGCCGCGGCTGTCACCCGCGCGGCAGCCGCGCACCGGCCGGCTGCGGGACAAGGGCGGGGCCGAGGTCTGCCGGGTGCCGGCGGCGCCGCCGGCCCTCCCCCGTAGCCCTCCGCGCCGCGCGCGCCCCACCCCGATGACCTCTGCCACCCCCCGCTGGCGCCAGCGCCCCGAAGGCTCGACCTGGGGCGATTTCGGCCCCGACGACCAGCTCGGCCGCCTGAACCTGCTGACCCCCGCGCGCCGCCGCGCCGCCGCCGCCGAGGTGCGCGAAGGCCTGGCCTTCTGCCTGAGCCTGCCGCTGGACTACCCCGGCGGCAACAAGATGAGCTCGCGCCGCCACCCGCCGCGGCTGACGCCCACCGACTTCAAGGGCCAGCCCTTCATGAACCAGTCGCTGCGCGGCGCCGACCCGCGCAACACCGACGTCATCTGCGACGACCAGGTCACGCTGTGCCTGCAGTACAGCACGCAGTGGGACAGCTTCGCCCACGTCGGCAGCTGGTTCGACGCCGACGGCGACGGCGAGCCCGAGAAGGTCTACTACAACGGCTACCGCGCGCACGAGCACATCCTGGGCCCCGGCGACCGCCTGCTGGCCGCCTGCGGCTGCGGCGAGGGCAGCAGCTATGCCCGCGCGCTGGGCATCGAGCACTTCGCCGCCAGCGCCATCCAGGGCCGCGGCGTGCTGGTCGACCTGGCCGCGCACTTCGGCCGCGAGCGGGTGCTGGTGGACCACGCGATGCTGATGGACGTGCTGGCGCGCGACGGCGTCACGGTGGAGCCCGGCGACCTGCTGCTGCTGCACACCGGCTTCGCCCAGGTGGTGCTGGAGATGAACCGCGAGCCCGACCCCGCCGTGCTGCACGGCGCCTGCCCGGTGTTGGACGGCCGCGACCCGGCGCTGCTGCAGTGGGTCACCGACAGCGGCGTCGCGGCGATCTGCGCCGACAACTACGCGGTCGAGGCCTTCCCCGCGCGCGAGCCCGACGGCGCGGCCGGCGACCCGCGCGCCGCGCTGCCGCTGCACGAGCACTGCCTGTTCAAGCTGGGCGTGCCGCTGGGCGAGCTGTGGTACCTGAGCGAACTGGCCGCCTGGCTGCGCGCCCATGGCCGCCACCGCTGCCTGCTGACCGCGCCGCCGCTGCGCCTGCCCGGCGCGGTGGGCTCGCCGGCGACGCCGGTGGCGACGGTCTGAGCCGCCGGGCGCGGCGCGCACCGACCCACCGCCGCCCGCCGCCCGCCCAGCCGGCCGGCGGGCCGGTTCAGCCGCCGGCGGCGGCGCCGTCGAAGTAGCGCGCCACCGCCCGCGCCAGCTGCGGCCGCGGCGTGCGCTGCAGCGCGCACAGCAGGCCGAAGGGCGTGCTGGCCGACCAGCGGCGCTGCACCTCGTCGGTGATGCGCAGCCAGAGCTGGGCGGCGACCTCGGCGTCGGCCAGCGCGCGGTGGGCGCGGCCGGCCGGCGCGATGCCGTGGAACTGCGCCAGCGTGCCCAGCTTGTGGCCCGGCGCCTCGGGCCACAGCCGGCGCGACAGCAGCAGGGTGCAGCCGAACTCGGCCGGCGCGGCGGCGTCCGGCGGCAGCCCGGCCAGCGCCCATTCGTGCTGCCAGAAGCCGCGGTCGAAGGCGGCGTTGTGCGCCACCCGCGCGGCGCCGCGGCTGAACTCGGCGACCTCGCGCATCACCTGGGCGGCCGGCGGCGCGGTGGCCAGCATGCGGTTGCTGATGCCGGTCAGCTGCTCGATGAAGGGCGGCACGCGCACGCCGCTGTGCATCAGGCTGGCGTAGCGGTCGACCACCCGGCCGCCGCGCAGCAGCACCACGGCCACCTCGGTGGCGCGGGCGCCCTGGGCCGGGCCCATGCCGGTGGTCTCGAAGTCGATGACGGCGGTGGTGTCGGGGTCGTGCACCGCCGCATTGTCGGGCGCCGGCGCGCTGTGCCCGCGGGCGGCCGGTGTTGCAGCCGGGTGCGGCCCGATGACCCGCCCGCGCGCAGGGCCGTGGGACTTCACCGATGCCCCGGCGTCGGCGCCCGGCGGATGATGCGCGCTCGCCCCACGCCCCTTCTTCGCGAGGACCCGGACATGGCCACGCTGAACGTCAATGGCACCGTGCGCAGCCACGACGCCGAGCCCGACACCCCGCTGCTGTGGGTGCTGCGCGAGCAGCTGGGCCTGACCGGCACCAAGTACGGCTGCGGCATCGCCGCCTGCGGCGCCTGCACGGTGCACGTCGACGGCGTGCCCGTGCGCAGCTGCGTGCGGCCGGTGTCCACGCTGGGCGCCGATGAGAAGGTCACCACCATCGAGGGCCTGTCGCCCGACGGCCTGAGCCACCCGCTGCAGCGCGCCTGGGTGGCGCTGGACGTGCCGCAGTGCGGCTTCTGCCAGTCGGGCATGCTGATGACCGCGGCCGCGCTGCTGCGCGACAAGCCCCGGCCGACCGACGCCGACATCGCCGCCGCGGTGACCAACGTCTGCCGCTGCGGCACCTACAACCGCGTCAAGGCGGCCATCCACCGCGCGGCCGGCCAGACCGCCCGGGGCTGAGGGGGCACGCGATGGACACCGCCCGCCCCCGCCCTGCCGCCGCGCCGCGCGCCCGCCGCCCCGACCGCCCGGTCCACCGCGCGCGCCGCCAGTTCCTCGTCTCCAGCGCCGCGGCGGCCGGCGGCCTGGCGCTGGGCTTCCACGCGCCGCTGGCGCGGGCCCAGGCCGGCGGCGCGCTGGCCGTGCCCTCGGCCGAGGTCAATGCCTGGGTGCTGATCCACCCGGACGACACGGTGGTCATCCGCATCGCCCGCAGCGAGATGGGCCAGGGCACGCTGACCGGCCTGGCCCAGCTGGTGGCCGAGGAGCTGCAGTGCGACTGGGCCCGGGTCACCACCGAGTACCCCACGCCCGGCCAGAACCTGGCGCGCCAGCGCGTCTGGGGCAACTTCTCCACCGGCGGCAGCCGCGGCATCCGCGAGTCGCACGACTACGTGCGCAAGGGCGGCGCCGCGGCGCGGATGATGCTGGTGCAGGCCGCGGCCGAGGCCTGGGGCGTGCCGGCGGCCGACTGCCGGGCCGAGCGCGGCGTGGTGACCCATGCCGCCAGCGGCCGGACGGTGCGCTACGGCCAGGTGGCCGGCGCCGCGGCCCGGCTGAAGCCACCCGCCGAGGTGCCGCTGAAGCCGGCGGCCGACTGGACCATCGCCGGCCGGCCGCTGCCGCGCCTGGACACGGTGGACAAGGTCAACGGCCGCCAGACCTACGGCCTGGACCTGCAGCTGCCCGGGATGCTGAACGCGGCGATCCGCGACTGCCCCATCGTCGGCGGCAGGCTGCGCCGCTTCGACGCCGCCGCGGTGCTGCAGCGCCCCGGCGTGAAGCGGGTGCTGCCGGTGGGCGAAACCGCGGTGGCCGTGGTCGCCGACACCTGGTGGCGCGCCAAGCAGGCGCTGGACGCGCTGCCCGTCGACTGGGACGCCGGCCCGCACGCCGGCCTGGACAGCGCGGCCATCGCCCGCCAGCTGGCCGAGGGCCTGGACGCGCCGCAGGCCGCCGTCGGCCACGCCCAGGGCGACGCGCGCGCGGCGCTGGCCCAGGCCGCCCGCACCGTCGAGGCCACCTACGCCTACCCCTACCAGCACCACGTCACGATGGAGGTGATGAACGCCACCGCGCGCTTCACCCCCGCGGCCGAGGGCCGGCCGGCGCGCTGCGAGGTCTGGGCGCCGACGCAGAACGGCGAGGCCGCGCTGGCCGCCGCCGCCGACGCCGCCGGCCTGCCGGCGTCGCAATGCGAGGTCTACAAGCTGCCGCTGGGCGGCGGCTTCGGCCGGCGGGGCGCCACCGACTACGTGCGCCAGGCGGTGGCCCTGGCCCAGGCCCTGCCCGGCACGCCGATCAAGCTGGCCTGGAGCCGCGAGGAGGACATGCAGCACGGCTTCTACCACCCGGTCACCCAGTGCCGGCTGCGCGCCGGGCTGGACGCCCAGGGCCGGCTGACCGCGCTGCACATGCGCCTGTCGGGCCAGTCCATCCTGGCCGCGCTGTTCCCGCAGAACGTGCGCGACGGCCTGGACCCGGTGGTCTTCCAGGGCCTGAACCAGGGCGGCGCCGAGGGCGCGCTGGGCTACGCCATCCCGAACCTGCTGGTCGACCATGCGATGCGCAACCCGCCGCTGCGCCCGGGTTTCTGGCGCGGCGTCAACCTGAACCACAACGCGATCTACCTCGAATGCTTCCTCGACGAGGTGGCCCACGCCACGCAGCAGGACCCGCTGGCGCTGCGCCGCCAGCTGCTGGCCGGATCACCCCGGCACCGCGCGGTGCTGGACGCGGTGGCCGAGCGTGCCGGCTGGGGCCGGCCGTCGGCGCCGGTGGACGGCCTGCCGGTGCACCGCGGCCTGGCGCAGATCATGGGCTTCGGCAGCTATGTGGCGGCCTGCGCCGAGGTCTCGGTCAGCCCGGCGGGCGAGCTGCGCATCCACCGCATCGTCGCCGCCACCGACAGCGGCCACGCCGTCAACCCGCAGCAGATCGCGGCGCAGGTGGAGGGATCCTTCGCCTACGGCCTGTCGGCGGCGCTGTTCGGCGAGATCACCGTCGCGCAGGGCCGCGTCGTGCAGACCAACCTCGACCGCTACCCGGTGCTGACGCTGGCGCAGATGCCGCGGGTCGAGACCATCGTGATGCCCTCGGGCGGCTTCTGGGGCGGCGTCGGCGAGCCGACGATCGCGGTGGCCGCGCCGGCGGTGCTCAACGCGGTGTTCGCCGCGACCGGCCAGCGCATCCGCACGCTGCCGTTGTCGCGCCACCGCCTGCGGCCGGCATGAGGGCGCCGGCCCGTGCGCGCTGGCGGCCCGCAGCCGCGGTGCTGCTGGCCCTGGCCGGGGCCGCCCAGGTCGTCCAGGCCGCCGGCTACGCCCCGCGCGGTGCCGAGTTGGCGGCCAACCGCAGCCTGGCGATGTGCTCGCTGTGCCATGCCTGGCCCGGCCTGCCGGCGCACCTGGGCGGCGACATCGGCCCGCCGCTGCAGGGCGTGGGCGCGCGGCTGGACGCGGCGGCGCTGCGCCAGCGCCTGCTGGCGCCGCAGCGCTTCAACCCGGATTCGGTGATGCCGGCCTACGGCCCGACCTCCGGGCTGCAGCAGCTGCCGCTGGCGCTGCGCGGCAAGCCGCTGCTGTCGCCGGCGCAGATCGACGACCTGGTGGCCTGGCTGGTGACGCTGAAATGAGCCGCCCGCCGTCGCCCCGCCAGGCCGGCCTGCGCCGCCGCCGCGTGCTGGGCGCCGCCGCGGCCGCCGGCCTGGGCCTGCGGCTGCAGGCGGTGCAGGCCGTGTCGGCGGTGCCCAGCCTGGCCGAGATCGAGCGCCAGTGGGCGCGCGGCCGCCCGGTCACCGAGGGCCGGGTCACGCTGGAGGTGCCGCCGCTGGTCGAGAACGGCAACACCGTGCCGGTGCGCGTGCGGGTCGACTGCACGATGACCGGCACCGACCGCGTGCTCGAGCTGGCCCTGTTCAACGAGAAGAACCCGCAGCGCGAGGTGCTGCAGCTGGCCTTCGGCCCGGCCTGCCCGCGGGCCCAGGCCGACGCGCGCATCCGCCTGGCCACCTCGCAGCAGCTGGTGGCGCTGGCCCGGCTGGCCGACGGCAGCCAGTGGTCGCACCATGTGGACGTGGTGGTCACGCTGGCCGCCTGCATCGAAACCTGACCCCCGACGGTCCCAGACCGCAGCCCGCACCCACGCCATGGCCGACACCCCCACCCGGGTCCGCACCCTGATCCACGGCACCGACGCGCTGAAGCGCGGCGTGCCCGCCGAGCTGCGCGTCACCCTGGCCCACCCGATGGAGAACGGCCTGCGCCACGACGGCTGGGGCAACGTGGTGCCGCGCAACCTCGCCACGCGCTTCGAGTGCCGGCTGGACGACGCGCTGGTCATCGCCGCCGACCTGTACCCGGCCATCGCCACCAACCCCTACCTGGCCTTCTGGGTGCGCGCCGACGGACCGGGCACGCTGCACTTCGAATGGTGGGGCGACAACGGCTTCCACCACCGCGAGTCGCGGGCCGTCGCGCCGGCATGAGGGCGGCGGGGCGGGCGGCGGGGCGGGCGATGGCGGCGGCACGGCGCCGTCGCGGCCGGGGTGGCCGGGCGCGCACGGGCGCGCTGGTGCTGGTGCCGCTGCTGGCCTGGGCCGCGGCCGCGCAGGGCCAGCCGGCGGGCGCCCCGGCCGCAGCGGCCTCCGCGCCCGACAACCGCCGCTCCGGGCTGAGCTACATGGGCCCGGCGCTGCAGGCCATGCAGCGCGACGACGGCCAGAACCCCGGCCTGCTGGCGGTGCAGGACGGCGCCCAGCTCTGGCGCACGCCGGCCGGCGCCGCGGCCAAGGCCTGCGCCGACTGCCACGGCGACGCCGCCCGCACGATGCGCGGCGTGGCCGCGCGCTACCCGGCCTGGGACACCGCCGGCGGCCGCGCGCTGGACCTGGCCGGCCGCGTCAACGCCTGCCGGGTGCGCCACCAGCAGGCACCGGCCTGGCCGGTCGAGCAGGCCGAGCTGCTGGCGCTGTCGGCCTACCTGGGCCTGCAGTCGCGCGGCCTGCCGCTGGCGCCGCCCGACGACGCCCGGCTGGCGCCGCTGCGCGCCCAGGGCCAGGCGCTGTGGCAGCAGCGCCTGGGCCAGCTGAACCTGGCCTGCATGCACTGCCACGACCAGCGCGCCGGCCGGCGCCTGGGCGGCGCGCTGATCCCGCAGGGCCATGCCACCGGCTACCCCAGCTACCGGCTGGAATGGCAGGGCCTGGGCAGCCTGCAGCGGCGGCTGCGCGGCTGCGTCAGCGGCGTGCGCGCCGAGCCCTGGCCGGCCGACGCGCCCGAGTGGCTGGCGCTGGAGGCCTGGCTGGCGCAGCGCGCCGCCGGCATGCCGGTAGAGACACCGGCGGTGCGGCCCTGAGGCCGCCGCACCGCGCGGCCGCTCACAGCAGCTCCTCGTCGACCAGCGCGGCCAGCAGCAGGCGGCGCAGGCCGCTGGCGGCGCCGGCGTCGGGCTCGTCGGCGTGCACGCGCTCGACGCCGGCCTCCTCGGCCACCCACTCGATGCGCTGGGCGGTGTTCAGCCGCAGCCGGAAGCTGCTGGCCTGGGCGTCGCCGCGGAACAGCTCGGCCACCTGGGCGGCCAGCACCGGGCTGTCGATCAGCAGCACGACCTCGGTGTTGTGGCGCGCCGAGCGGCCATCCATGTTCATCGAGCCGACGACCAGCCAGCGCCGGTCGGCCACCGCCACCTTGGCGTGCAGCCGGCCGGTGGACGAGCCCATCGGCGCGAACAGGCTGGAGCGCCGCGCCAGCGTCGCGCCCAGCTCGTGCAGGTGCACGCCCAGGCGCAGCAGCGGCTCGCGGTAGCCGGCGTAGCCGGCGTGCACCAGCGGCTCGTCGGTGGCGCCCAGCGAGTTGGTGATCACCGTGCTGCGCACGCCGCGCGCGGCGGCGTCCTCCAACAGCGCCATGCCGCCGGCGCCGGGCACGAAGTAGGGCGAGACGATCAGCAGCTCGGCCTCGGCAGCGCGCAGCGTGGCGTCGACCTGGGCGCGGGCGCTGTCCGCCGGGGCGGCCCGGCCTTCGGCCTTGGCCGGCGCGTCGGCCACCACGCGGGCGGCCACCGGCTGCAGCCGCAGCCGGCCCGCCGCCAGTTGCTGCGACAGCGGCGGCGCGCCGAAGCGGTCGGCCGCGGCGGGCGCGCCGGTGTCGTGCGGGCCGGCGGCCAGGGCGGCGAAGGCCGCGGCCTCGCCCGCGCCGGCCAGCTGCGCCACCGGCCAGGCCAGCGGGCTGGCCCAGTAGGCGTCGAACAGCGCCGACAGCTCGGCCACTGCGGCGCCGGCCACCAGCACGTCCATGTCGATGAAGTTGGCCTGCGCGCCGCGCATGAAGTACTCGTCGCCCAGGTTGCGCCCGCCGGTCAGCGCCAGCGCGTTGTCGGCCACCAGCAGCTTGTTGTGCATGCGGCGGTTGATGCGCTCGAACTGGTGCAGCGAGCCCAGCACCCGGGCCGCGAAGCCGCCACCGCGCACCGGCAGCGGGTTGAACAGCCGCACCTGCAGGTTCGGCTGCGCGGCCAGCGCGGCGAACAGCGGGTCCTGGCCGACGGCGTAGAGGTCGTCGACCAGCAGGCGCACGCGCACGCCGCGCGCGCCGGCGGCAGCCAGCGCGCGCAGGATGCGCAGGCCGCTGGCGTCGCTGGCGACCTGGTAGTACTGCAGGTCCAGCGAGCGCTCGGCGCGGTCGCTCAGCGCCAGGCGGGCGTCCAGCGCGTGGTCGCCGTCGGCCAGCAGGCGCACCGCGCTGCGGCCCGCGGCGGCCGGGGCGGCGGCCTCGGCCAGCGCGGCCAGCGGCGTGCCGCGGCCGTCCAGGGCCTGCGTTTCGGCCCGCGGCGCGGGCGCCGGCAGGCTGGCGCAGCCGGCCAGCGTCCATGCCAGCAGCAGGGCCAGCGCGGCCCCGGCCAGGCCTCGGCCGGCCAGCTGGCGCAGCGCGGCGGCGACGCGCGCGGGCGCCGTGATACCGCTTCCGATCACCTGCTGTCGTGCTGGCATGCCTGGCCCCTTCGTCCGTGGTGCCGGGCCCCGCGGCAGCGGGTGTCCGGCATGGGATGAAGCCTAGGCAGCGGCGGGCGGTGCCGACAGGCGCAGCCGCCACCGTCCGCGTGTTGAATAGTGGACAGCCCTGGCCGGCCCGGGGGGCGGCGCCGGCGGGGGTGACAGCGCGGCGCGGGCGCATTACAAAGCGCGTTGCCCGCCCTCGCGCGCCGCCCGGCGGCCGGGGCCCGATGCCCGCGCCGCTGCCGTCCGCCCGTGCCGACCGACCCCGCCCCGCCCCGCCTGCCGGCGGCCGACGCCAGCCTGCCGCCCGAGCTGCTGACGGTGCTGGTCGCGCGCGGCCAGACGCGGGTGCTGGCCAAGGGCGCGATCGTCGTCGCCGAGGGCGAGCCGGCGCTGTCGATGTACCTGGTGCTGGAAGGCCGGCTGCGCGTCTACATGGCCGATGCCGAGGGCCGCGAGGTGCAGCTCAACCTGCTGGGCCCGGGCGACTGCTTCGGCGAGGCCATGCTCGCCGGCCAGGTGCGCAGCGCCTCGGTGCAGACGCTGGGCCGCGCGCGGCTGTGCATGGTCACGCGCGAGGCCTTCGTGCAGGTGCTGGCCGAGCACCCCGAGCTGGCGCTGCACGTGATCCAGGTGCTCGGCGAGCGCGTGCGCGCGCTCAGCCGCCAGGTGCAGGGCCTGGTGTCGATGGACGTCTACGGCCGCGTCGTGCGGCTGTTCGAGGAGCGCGCCGTGCCCGGGCCCGACGGCCGCCGGCAGGTGCCCGGCCCGCTGACCCAGCAGCGCGTGGGCGACCTGGTGGGGGCCTCGCGCAGCATGGTCAACCGCATCTTCAAGGAGCTGCAGGACGGCGGCTACATCGCCGTGGCGCCCGAGGCGATCACGCTGCTGCAGCCGCTGCCGCGGCGCTGGTGAGCCCGCGGGCCCTGGTGATCAGATCAGCTGGCCCACACCGGCCAGCGTCAGCACGCCCAGCACGGCGAAGATCGCCGCGGCGATGCCGTGCACCAGGGTCATCGAAAGCTTCTTCGAGATCTGGTCGCCCAGCAGCACCGCCGGCACGTTGGCCGCCATCATGCCCAGCGTGGTGCCGGCCACCACCGCCACCAGCGCGTCGTAGCGCGCGGCCAGCGCGACGGTGGCGATCTGGGTCTTGTCGCCCATCTCGGCCAGGAAGAAGGCCAGCACCGTGGTGCCGAACACGCCGAAGCGCTGCCGGCCGCCCTCGGCCTCGTCCTCGTCCAGGCGGTCGGGGATCAGCATCCACACGGCCATCGCCAGGAAGGACCCGCCGATGACCCAGCGCAGCCAGGTCGGGCCCAGCAGGCCGGCGATCCAGCCGCCGAGCGCGCCGGCGGCCGCGTGGTTGGCCAGCGTGGCCACCAGGATGCCGGCGATGATGGGCACCGGCTTGCGGAAGCGCGCCGCCAGCAGCAGGGCCAGCAGCTGGGTCTTGTCGCCCATTTCACCCAGGGCGACGATGCCGGTCGAGACGAGGAAGGCTTCCAAGGCGAGGGGGGCGGCGCACGGCGCCGCGTGACAGGAACCGCGGGGCCCGAACTGTAGCCGCTGCCGGCGGCCAGCCCCCCGGGCAGCCACGCTGGCGCTGCGTCCCGCTTTGGCATAGCGTGAGCCCATCCCACGCACGAGACCGCCGATGACCGACCCCGCCGCGCTGCAAAAGCTCCTCGACCCGCTGTTCCCCGGCCTGATGGGCGTGCGCCTGACGGCGCTGGCGCCCGAGCGCGTGTGCGCCGAGATGCTGGTGCGGCCCGACCTGTGCACCGCCGGTGGCATCCTGCACGGCGGCGCGTTCATGGCCTTCGCCGACACCCTGGGCGCCGTGGGCACGGTGCTGAACATGGGCCCGGACCAGCGCACCACCACCACCGACTCCAGCACCAAGTTCATCGCCGGCGCCAAGGTCGGCAGCACCGTGACGGCCGAGTGCCTGGCGCTGCACCGCGGCCGCAGCACCCACGTCTGGCAGACCAGCATCCGCAATGCCGAGGGCAAGCTCTGCGCGGTGGTCACGCAGACCCAGCTGCTGATGGGCGGGTGATCCGGCCTGCCGGGCGACCCAGGCGCGGCAACTGCCGCGCCGCGCCTCAGCGCCGCTGCTTCAGCCCGTAACGGCTGAACTTGTCGACGACGGTGGCGATCTCGGCCGCCGGCAGCACGCGCGGCCCGCCCAGCGCCAGGCACATCACCGTTTGCTGGGCCAGGGTCTCGACCTCGCCGGCCAGCCACATCGCGCGGTCCAGGTCGCGCTCGAAGGCCAGCAGGCCGTGGTGGGCCAGCAGGCAGGCCTTGCGGCCGTCCAGCGCCGCCACCGCGGCGGCCGACAGCGCGGGCGTGCCGTAGGTGGCGTAGGGCGCGCAGCGGATCGGCGCGCCGCCGGCGGCGGCGACCATGTAGTGCAGCGCCGGGATCTCCAGGCCCTGGATGGCCAGCACCGTGGCGTAGGTCGGGTGGCCGTGCACCACCGCACCGGCCTCGGGCCGGGCCTGGTAGACGGCCTGGTGCATGGCCCATTCGCTGCTCGGGTCCAGCGGGTGGTCCCAGGCGGCGGTGCCGGGGCCGGTGAAGCGCACCGGCACCAGGTCCTCGGGCCGCAGCGTGTCGTAGGCGATGCCGCTGGGCGTGATCAGCATGCCGCCGTCCACCCGCACGCTGAGGTTGCCCGAGGTGCCGGTGGCCAGGCCCAGCGGCTGCAGGCGCTTGGCGTGGCGCACCAGGGCGGCGCGCAGGTCGGCGTGGTCCATGCTCAGCCTCCGGCGTGCAGCACCTTGGCCACCGGCGCCGGCCGCAGCCGGTAGGCGTCGGGCATGCCGCTGCCCAGCAGCGGGCGCAGGTACAGGCGGAAGGCGTCGGTCACGTCGGTGCCGCTGTCGGCGATGAAGGCGTCCTCCATCGTGCGCGTCTGCGCGGCCACCACCTCCAGCGGCTGCAGCGCGTAGTCGGCCGAGTAGTAGCCGGTGCGCTGGATGGCCACCGAGCCGTCGGCGTCGCCCCACATCGCGAACTGCACCGCCTTCTCGCCGACCTCGCGCGCCTCGCGCTGGTCGACGTCGGAGACGCAGCCGATGAAGCTGCGCTGCAGGTAGCCGAAGGTGTCGCCGCGCACGCGCTTGATGCCCAGCCGGCGCTTGATCTCCTCGCACAGCAGGTCGGCCAGCGCGCCGGTGCCCGAGAGCTGCACGTTGCCGTGGGCGTCGTACTCCAGGTCCTGGGCCAGCCGGGCCAGCATCGGCGCGCCGCTGGCGTCGTGGATGCCCTCGCTGACGGCGACCACGCAGCGCCCGTGGCGGGCGTAGGTGGCCTGCACGTCGGCCAGGAAGCGCTCGGTGTCGAACACCCGCTCGGGCAGGTAGATCAGGTGCGGGCCGTCGTCCGGGAACTTCTTGCCCAGCGCCGCGGCGGCGGTCAGGAAGCCGGCGTGGCGGCCCATCACCACGCCCAGATAGACGCCGGGCAGCGCGGCGTTGTCCAGGTTGGCGCCGGCAAAGGCCTGGGCGACGAAGCGCGCGGCCGACGGGAAGCCCGGCGTGTGGTCGTTGCCGGGCAGGTCGTTGTCGATGGTCTTGGGGATGTGGATGCAGCGCAGCGGGTAGCCGGCGGCGCGCGCCTGCGCGCTGACGATGCGCACCGTGTCGGCCGAGTCGTTGCCGCCGATGTAGAAGAAGTGCCCGATGCCGTGCGCGCGCAGCACGCGGAAGATGCGCTCGCAGTAGGCCAGGTCGGGCTTGTCGCGGGTGCTGCCCAGGGCCGAGCCGGGCGTGGCCGCCACCAGCTCCAGGTTGTGGCTGGTCTCGCGGGTGAGGTCGACGAAGTCCTCGTCGACGATGCCGCGCACGCCGTGGCGCGCGCCGTAGACCAGGTCGATGCCCTTGTGGCGCCGCGCCTCCAGCACCACGCCGACCAGGCTCTGGTTGATCACCGCGGTGGGGCCGCCGCCCTGGGCGACGAGGATCTTGTGCAAGGCCATGGCGTGCTCCTGTGGTGCCGCCCGGGGCATGCAAGCCGCGGGCCGGGCGGTGATTGTCCTCCCCCGCGGCGGCGCGGTGTGTCAGCCTGGGGCAGCGGCACGGCGCGCGGTGGCGCGGCCATTTCGTCCGAAGCGACGACGCTGGCGCGGGCACCGCCTGCCTAGACTGCGCGCCGGACGGCCCCGCCGCCCGCCACCCTCCGTGAGGCCCCGCGATGAACCCCAGCCCGCACTCCAGCACCGCAGCCGCCGCCGGCTGCCCCTTCCACCGCGGCGGCGCGCCGACCGCGTCGATCGACAGCGGGCCGGTCTACCGCCGGCCGCTGGGCGTGCTGCACCACCGCGGCGTGCGCGCCGAGATCGCCGCGCTCGACGCGCAGCGCGACTGCCAGCGCATCGTCTTCCTGCTCTCGGCCTACGAGTTCCCCTTCGACATGACGCGGTCGCTGGAGGTGGCGCTGTTCCACACCTACGGCAGCCGCTCGGTGTCGCGCCTGCTGGACCGCACGCGGCAGTTCAGCGAGCACGGCCAGAAGCGCTACGACGACACCAACCTGCTGATCGCCCAGTTCATGGAAAGCGGCTGGGACGGAGCGCTGGGCGCGCGCGCCATCGCCCGGATGAACGCGATCCACGGCCACTACCGCATCCCGAACGAAGACTTCCTGTTCGTGCTGTGGACCTTCATCGACTTCCCCATCCAGTGGATGGACGAGTTCGGCTGGCGGCCCTTCACCGCGCACGAGCGCCAGGCCTGGTTCCACTACTGGATCGGCATCGGCCAGCGCATGGGCCTGCAGGACCTGCCGGCCAGCAAGGCCGACTACGACGCCTTCATCCGCGACTACGAGGCCCGCGAGATGGTCCCCGACGCCGCCAGCGCGCGCGTGGCCGACGCCACCGTGGCCATCATGCAGGCCTGGCTGCCGCGGCCGCTGCGCGGCCTGGTCAAGCCGGCCGCGGCCTGCCTGGCGCGGCCGCAATTCCTGCGCGCGGTGGGCTACGCGCCGCCGTCGCCGCTGCTCAAGGCGGTGCTGCGCGGCGTGCTCAAGCTGCGCGCGGCGGTGAAGTCGGTGGTGTCGATCGAGCGCTACCCGACGCTGATGGGCGACAAGCCCTACCGCAGCTACCCGCAGGGCCGGCCGGAGATCGAGGCCATCGGGCCGGCGGCGCTGAAGCGCCGGGGTTGAGACGTTGCGCGCCGCGCCGGCTCAGGCGGCCGGCGCGTCGGTGTGGTCGCTGCGCCAGCGCCGCCACTGCCGCCACAGCAGCCACGCCGCCCAGGCCAGCGCCGCCAGCAGCAGCAGCGCGCCCAGCCGGTGCGTGGCGGTGCCCAGCGCCTGGGCCCGGGCCAGCAGGCCCAGCGAGCGCAGCAGGTAGATCCAGTCGTGGCCGCCGGCCTCGCCGGTGGCGCCGGTCAGCAGCATGATCTGCGGGTCGGCCGCGTCGTAGACATAGGGCGCCACGTCCAGCAGCGACACGCCCAGCGCCCACAGGCCCACCGCGGCGCCGAAGGGGTCGCGCTGGCGCCACAGGAAGGCGCCGGCCACCACCGCCGGCACCAGCAGCTGCATCAGCGTGCCGCCGGCCACCGTCAGCCAGCGCCCGCCCCAGGCGAACAGCACGTGACCGGCCTCGTGGAACACCAGCAGCGGGCCGTGCAGGAAGGCGTTGTTGATCTCGGCGTGGCGGTGGTCCAGCGCGATCAGCCGCAGGCCGACCCAGCACAGCACGGCCAGCAGCGCGGCACGGCCGGCGAGCGCGGGGCCGTCGACGCGCTCGGGCACGGCGAGCAGGCGCGCGGCCCAGCCGGCGGGCTCGCCGTCGTCGTCGACGTCCGCGGCGGCCCGGCGGTGCGCCGCGCGGCGCTGCGCCAGCGGGTCGCGCCCGGCGGCGGCGTCGGCCAGGGCCTGCGCCGCCTTGGCCAGCACCACGCCGCAGCGCGGACAGGCCACGGGCAGGCGCTGGTCGGCCGGCAGCGGCGTGTGGCCGCACTTGGGGCAGCGGCTGAACGCCGGTGCGCCGGCCGGCGCGGCGGCGGGGGGCGCGTCGTCCGGCGGCGGCATGTCGGTACGCGCAGGCGTGGGCGCGGGACGGGGCGGACCGGCGCGCTCAGGCCGTGGCCGGGGCGGCGCGCCAGTAGCCGGCGTCGCCGTAGTGGTGCTTGAGGAAGTCGATCCACAGCCGCACCCGCAGCGGCAGGTGCTTGCGCTGCGGCAGCACCGCGTAGATGCCGTTGGGCGGCGCGGCAAAGGCCTCCAGCACCGGCTGCAGCGCGCCGGCGGCGATGTCGTTCTCCACCTCCCAGGTGCTGCGCCAGGCGATGCCGAGGCCCTGCCGGCACCAGGCGTGCAGCACCTGGCCGTCGCTGCAGTCGAGCCGGCCGCTGGGCCGCAGGTGGGTCACCGCGCCGTCGACGCTGAACGCCCAGCCGCGGGTCTGGCTGGCGTCGGAGGACAGCGTCAGGCACTCGTGCCGCGCCAGCTCCGACGGGTGTTGCGGCACGCCGGCGCGCTTGAGGTAGCCGGGCGCGGCCACGCACAGCCGGCGGTTGTCGGCCAGGCGGATGCTGATCAGGCTGGAGTCGGGCAGGTCGCCGACACGCACCGCGCAGTCGAAGCCCTCGTTGACGATGTCGACCAGGCGGTCGCCCAGGTTCAGCGAGATGCTGACGTCGGGGTGCCGCGCCAGGAAGGCCGGCACCAGCGGCGCCACGTGGCGCCGCCCGAAGCCGGCCGGCGCGGTGACGCGCAGGTGGCCGCTGGCCTTGACGCCGCCGGCCGAGACGCTGGCCTCGGCGTTGCCGATGTCGGCCAGGATGCGCTGGCAGTCCTCCAGGAAGGCGCTGCCCTCGTGGGTCAGCGTGATGCGGCGCGTGGTGCGCAGCAGCAGCTTGACGCCCAGGCGCTCCTCCAGCGCGTCGATGCGCCGGCCGACCACCGCCGGGGCCACACCCTCGGTCTGCGCCGCGGCGGTCAGGCTGCCCTTGGCGGCGACCGCCACGAACGATTCGATCTGCTTTAGCCGGTCCATCACCGCAGATTAGCGACGATTCCGTCATCAATCAATCCGGGTTGGTGCGCCAGGATTACGTTCATCAACGTCATGAATCCTTGCCATCCGGACGACTTAATCACCGACTTCGTTCGCAATACAGTCGCGACTCACCATGGCTGCCCCTGCCCCCACGTCCGCCGCCGCGCCCGAAGCCGTGCTCTTCGACGCCTACGGCACGCTGTTCGACGTCTACAGCGTCGCGCTGGCGGGCGAACAGCTGTTCCCGGGCCGGGGCGACGCGCTGGCCCGGCTGTGGCGCGACCGGCAGATCGACTACACCCGCCTGTGCACCCTGGGCGGGCGCTACCAGCCCTTCTGGGACCTGACCCGCGCCGGCCTGCGCCACGCCGCCGCCACGCTGGGCCTGGCGCTGGACCGCGCGGCCGAGGACCGGCTGATGAACGAGTACCGCCACCTCTCGGCCTTCCCCGAGAACCGCGAGGTGCTGCAGGCGCTGCGCGCGCGCGGCATCCGCGCCGGCATCCTGAGCAACGGCGACCCGGAGATGCTGGCCATCGCGGTGCGCAGCGCCGGGCTGCAGGACCTGGTCGGCCCGGTGCTCAGCGCGCACGCGGTGCGCCGCTTCAAGACCGACCCGGCCGTCTACCAGCTGGGCCCCGACGCGCTGGGCCTGCCGGCGCGCAAGATCCTGTTCGTCTCCAGCAACGGCTGGGACGCCATCGGCGCCACCTGGTTCGGCTACAGCACGCTGTGGGTCAACCGCGCCGGCGCCCCGCTCGATCAGCTGGGCACCGAGCCCGGCCGCACCGGCACCAGCCTGCGCGCGGTGCTGGACTGCTTTCCCGCCTGAACCCCCCATTTTCTCTCCCGCCAACCGTCGAAAGGTGACCCCATGACCCGCACCACCTACCACCGCCTGCAAGTGGACAGCGCGCTGGCCCGCTTCATCGAGGAACGCGTGCTGCCCGGCACCGGCATCGACCCGGCGGCGTTCTGGGCCGGCTTCGACGCCATCGTCCACGACCTGGCGCCGAAGAACGCCGCGCTGCTGGCCGAGCGCGACCGCCTGCAGGCCGCGATGGACGCCTGGCACACCCAGCACCCCGGCCCGATCACCGACATGGCCGCCTACCGCGCCCACCTGACGCAGCTGGGCTACCTGGTGCCCGAGCCGGCCGGCGTGCAGACCACCACCGCGAACGTCGACGCCGAGCTGGCCCAGCAGGCCGGCCCGCAGCTGGTGGTGCCGATCCTGAACGCGCGCTACGCGCTGAACGCCGCCAACGCGCGCTGGGGCAGCCTGTACGACGCGCTGTACGGCACCGACGCGATCTCCGAGGACGATGGCGCCGGCCGCGCCGGCGCCTACAACCCGGTGCGCGGCGCCAAGGTCATCGCCTTCGCGCGCGCCTTCCTGGACCGCGCCGCGCCGCTGGAAGCCGGCTCGCACGCCGACGCCACCGGCTACACGGTGCAGGGCGGCGCGCTGGTCGTTAGCCAGAAGGGTGGCGCCAGCACCGGCCTGAAGAACCCGGCCCAGTTCGCCGGCTACCAGGGTGATGCCGCGGCGCCCTCGTCGGTGCTGCTGGTCAACAACGGCCTGCACGCCGACATCCGCATCGACCGCAGCACGCCGATCGGCCGCGACGACGCCGCCGGCGTCGCCGACGTGGTGCTGGAGGCCGCGCTGTCGACCATCCTCGACCTCGAGGACTCGGTGGCCGCGGTCGACGCCGAGGACAAGCTGCTGGCCTACGGCAACTGGCTGGGCATCCTGCGCGGCACGCTGACCGAGGAAGTCAGCAAGGGCGGCAAGACCTTCACCCGCGGCCTGAACCCCGACCGCGTCTACACCGGCCCGAACGGCGGCGAGGTGCGCCTGCACGGCCGCAGCCTGATGTTCGTGCGCAACGTCGGCCACCTGATGACCAACCCGGCCATCCTGTGGGGCAAGGGCCAGGAGATCCCCGAGGGCATCATGGACGCGGTGGTCACCACCACCATCGCGCTGCACGACCTGAAGGGCCTGGGCACCGCCGGCATCCGCAACAGCCGCCAGGGCTCGGTCTACATCGTCAAGCCCAAGATGCACGGCCCGGCCGAGGTGGCCTTCGCCGCCGAGCTGTTCGGCCGTGTCGAGCAGCTGCTGGGCCTGCCCGACAGCACCGTCAAGCTGGGCATCATGGACGAGGAGCGCCGCACCTCGGTCAACCTGAAGGCCTGCATCGCCGCGGCCGCCAGCCGCGTGGCCTTCATCAACACCGGCTTCCTGGACCGCACCGGCGACGAGATGCACACCGCCATGCTGGCCGGCCCGATGATGCGCAAGGGCGACATCAAGGGCAGCGCCTGGATCGCCGCCTACGAGCGCCGCAACGTGCTGATCGGCCTGCAGTGCGGCCTGCGCGGCCGCGCCCAGATCGGCAAGGGCATGTGGGCCATGCCCGACCTGATGGCCGAGATGCTCAAGCAGAAGATCGGCCACCCCAAGGCCGGCGCCAACACCGCCTGGGTGCCCAGCCCCACCGCCGCCACGCTGCACGCGCTGCACTACCACGAGGTCAGCGTGGCCCAGGTGCAGCAGCAGATCGAGGCCAGCGGCGACGCCGGCAACGCAGCGATCACCGAGAAGCTGATGAACGACCTGCTGACCATCCCGGTGGTGGCGCAGGCGAGCTGGAGCGCCGAGGAGCGTCAGCAGGAGCTGGACAACAACGTCCAGGGCATCCTGGGCTATGTGGTGCGCTGGGTCGACCAGGGCGTGGGCTGCTCCAAGGTGCCCGACATCCACAACGTCGGCCTGATGGAGGACCGCGCCACGCTGCGCATCTCCAGCCAGCACATCGCCAACTGGCTGCACCACGGCGTGGTCAGCGAGGCCCAGGTGCGCGCCACCTTCGCCCGCATGGCCGCGGTGGTGGACCAGCAGAACGCCGGCGACCCGGCCTACAAGAACCTGGTCGACCACCCGCAGGGCCCGGCCTTCCAGGCCGCGCTGGACCTGGTGTTCAAGGGCAAGGAACAGCCCAGCGGCTACACCGAGCCGCTGCTGCACGCCTGGCGCCAGAAGGCCAAGGCGCTGGCCTGAGCCGGACCCGGGGCGCCGCACGGCGCCCCGCCATGAACAACGGCGCCCGCGGGCGCCGTTGTCGTTTCCAAGCCCGGCCTGCGGCCGGGCCAGCCGCTCACATCGGCGTGGGCGTGCCGTTCATGCGGTCGAACTTCAGGAAGTACTGGCGCGCGAAGGCCACCAGCTGGTTCTCGCTGGGGTGGTCCACCGTCTCGTAGCCGACGATCTGCTTGGCCACCGCGGCACGGTGCTTCTCGACGTAGTGCTTGAAGTCGGCCTGGGCGGTCTTGCTGCCGGTGACCAGCACCTCGGTGATGCCGGCCAGCGCGTCGCAGACCTCGCCGAAGAATTCGTGCTCGGTGCGCACCGCGCTGCCGTGCTGCTTGGTGTGGTGGCTGTGCGACTTGACCTTCTGGGCCTGCACGTGCTCGGCGTCGAACTGCAGCACCTGGGCAGCGTGGTGGTCGAGCCAGACGACGGCGTGGAAGAGGGACATGGAAAGCTCCGGTTGGGGCGCCCGCCAGTGGGCGCCGGGTGGGTGGTGTGTAACGGGGTGGCGCGCGGCGCGCGCCGGGGTTCAGAGCGTCGCGGGGCGGGGCTGGCCGCGCTCGTGCGCGCTCTCGCAGGCCACGCAGCGGGCGGCCTGGGGCGACAGCTTCAGCCGGGCCGGCGGGATGTCGGCGCCGCATTCGGTGCACAGGCCGTAGACGCCGGTGGCCAGGCGCTGCAGCGCGCCGTCGATCTCGGCCAGCTCGACCGCGTCGCGGTCGGTGCGGGCGAAGTCGACCTCGCGCTCGGCATCGCGCTGGGTGGCGTCGTCGCCGTCCTGCAGCAGCATCTCGCGGGCATGCTCGACCCGGCTGCCACCGCCCAGGTGGGCGGCGCGCTGGGCGGCCAGCGCCGTGCGGCGCGCTTCCAGTGCCGCCAGCAGCGTCTGCTTGTCGTCGGCGGAAAGGTGCTGACTCATTGAGGTTCTCCTTGGGGGTCATCGTGGCACCGGGGGGCCGGACGGGCGTTGACCTCGGTCAAGCGCTACCGCGCTGCCTAGAATCGGCCCCGACGCCCACGCCGAACCCGCCCCCATGCAGCCCACCACCGCCCCCCTGCCCGCCGCCTGCGACGTGCTGGTGGTCGGCGCCGGGCCGGCCGGCAGCGCCTGCGCGCAGTGGCTGGCCCGCGCCGGCTGGGACGTGGTGCTGGTCGACCAGCAGGACTTCCCGCGCGACAAGGTCTGCGGCGACGGCCTGATCCCCGACAGCCACCACGCGCTGCAGCGCCTGGGCGTGCACGCCGAGGTGATGGCCGTGGCCCAGCCGGTGACGCATGTCGGCTGCATCGGCCCGCGCGGCGGCCGCGTCGACGTGCCCGGCCGCCTGGCCGTGCTGCCGCGGCGGCAGCTCGACGACATCCTCAAGCGCGCCGCCGAGCGCGCCGGCGCGCGCTTCCACGCGCCCTGGCGCTTCGAGGCGCCGCTGCTCGACGGCGAGGGCGAGGGCGCCGCGGTGGTCGGCGCGCGGCTGAAGTCGCTGGCCGGCGGCGGCGAGGCCGCGCTGCGCGCGCGCTGGGTGGTGCTGGCCACCGGCGCCGTGCCCAGGGCGCTGATGGCCGCGGGGGTGTGCGAGCGCCACACGCCCAGCGGCGTGGCGCTGCGCGGCTACGTCAGGAACGAGGCCATGCAGGGCCGCATCCGCGCGCTGGAGGTGGTCTGGCACAAGCGGCTGCGCCAGGGCTACGGCTGGATCTTTCCCTGCCGCGACGGCGTGTTCAACATCGGCGTCGGCCTGGCCCACAGCCATGGCGAGGGCGCCGACGGCAAGGGCAGCATGCGCGACGTCAACCTGCGCGAGCTGTTCGCCGCCTTCACCGAGGTCTACGCGCCGGCGGCCGAGCTGATGCGCGGCGGCACGCTGCAGGGCGACCTGAAGGGCGCGCCGCTGCGCTGCTCGCTGGAGGGCGCGCGCTACGGCCGGCCCGGCCTGCTGGTCACCGGCGAGGCCGCCGGCAGCACCTACGCCTTCACCGGCGAGGGCATCGGCAAGGCCATGGAGACCGGCCTGCTGGCCGCCGAGGCCCTGCTGGCCGGCCGCGCCGCCGCCGAGCCCGAGGCCGCCACCCGCGCCCGCTACGAGGCCGCGCTGCGCGCGCTCAAGCCGCGCTTCGACCTCTACGAGCGCGCCAACCGCGTCAACAACCACCCCTGGCTGGCCGACCTGCTGATCTGGCGCGCCAACAAGAGCGCACGCATCCTGCGCCGCATGGCCGGCGTGCTGGAGGAGACCGGCAACCCCGGCAACCTGGTCAGCCTGCGCGGCATCGCCAAGCTGTTCGTGCCGATCCGCTAGCCACCCGGGAACGCGCGCGATGTGCCAGCTGCTCGGGATGAACGCCAACACGCCGACCGACGTGATGTTCTCGTTCACCGGCCTGGCCACGCGGGCCGACGAGCACAAGGACGGCTTCGGCATCGCCTTCTTCGAGGACAAGGGCGTGCGCCTGTTCGTCGACCCGGAGAGCGCGCGCGCGTCGCCGGTGGCCGAGCTGGTCAAGCGCTACCCGATCCGCAGCGGCAACGTCATCGCCCACATCCGCAAGGCCACCCAGGGCCGGGTCTCGCTGCAGAACACCCACCCCTTCGTGCGCGAGCTGTGGGGCCGCTACTGGGTGTTCGCGCACAACGGTGACCTCAAGGGCTACGCGCCGCGGCTGCACGGCCAGTTCCGCCCGGTCGGCGACACCGACAGCGAGCTGGCCTTCTGCTGGCTGATGCAGGAGCTGGCCAAGGCCCATGCCAGCGTGCCCAGCGTGGACGAGCTCAGCCGCACCCTGGCCGAGCTGCTGCCGCAGCCGGCCGCGCACGGCACCTTCAACTGCCTGCTGAGCAACGGCCAGGCGCTGTGGGCGCACTGCAGCACCCACCTGCACTGGCTGACCCGCGCCCACCCCTTCGGCGCCGCCCACCTGGCCGACGAGGACCTGGCCGTGGACTTCGGCGCCCTGACCAGCCCCGGCGACCGCGTCGCCCTGGTGGCCACCCAGCCGCTGACGCGCGGCGAGCCCTGGCAGGCCTTCGCGCCGGGGGAGATGCGGGTGTTCGTCGACGGCCAGCTGTCCTCGCCGTGAGCCCGCCGGCCAGCATCGACGTCCGCCCGGAGCTGCGTCGCCTGCTGTGGCTGGTGTCGCTGGGCTACCTGGTGTTCGTGGTCTACGGCAGCTTGGTGCCACTGAACTTCCATCCGCTGCCGCTGGACGAGGCGTGGCGGCGGTTCGGACAGACACGGTGGCTGTCCCTCGGGATCGCGTCACGGGCCGACTGGGTCGCCAACCTGCTGCTGTTCGTGCCGCTGGCCTTCCTCGGGCGAGCCCTGGTCGCCGTCGATGGCCGAGGGCCGTCCGCGCTCGTCGACCTGCTGCTGTGGGTGACCTGCGCGGGTCTGGCACTGGGCATCGAGTTCACCCAGGTGTTCTTCCCGGGCCGGACCGTCTCGTTGAACGACCCGGCCGCCGAGGGCATCGGTGCCCTGGTCGGTCTGCTCATGCACCGATGGTTCGGCAGCCGGCTGCTGGCCCTCCTGAACATGTGGTGGTTGCCAGCCGGCGGACTGTCCCTGGCCACCGCGCTGCTGCGGGTCTACCTGCTGTGCCTGGCGGTCTTTGCAGCGATGCCGCTCGACCTGACCATCAGTCCGGTGGAGGTGTTTCACAAGTATGCGCAGGGTCGCGTCCACCTCGTGCCGTTCTCCGACCTTCGCGCCGGCTTGGCCGACGTCGTGTACGAGATCGGCACCGACGTCGGCTTGTGGCTGCCGGTCGGGCTGCTGTGGCGGATCCAAGGGCGTTCGCGCGCGTCCATCCTCGGACGTGGCCTGGCGGTCGCCTTGGCGCTCGAACTGCTCCAGGTGTTTGTCTACTCCCGGGTAACGAGCAGCACGGACGTGCTGACCGCCGGCGCCGGCTGTTGGCTCGGGTCGTGGCTGCCGGGCCTGAACGGCGCAGCCACCCAGGCGGCGACCGCGCCTGGGCAGCCTGCAGCGCGGGCGGGCGCGATGCGCCACCTGCCAGCTGCCTTGTTTCTTCTGTGGGCGGCCGGGGTGCTGATCCTGTTCTGGTTCCCGTTCGATGTCCGGACCGAGGGCGCCTGGCTGCGCCCCCGTCTCGAGGGCTTCTGGCGTGTGCCGTTCAGCACCTACTACCAAGGCACGGAGTTCCATGCCCTCAACGAGTTGCTGCGCAAGGTGCTCGCATTCGCGCCGGGTGGCGCGTTCTGGGCGCTGGTCATGCGGCAACGCGACGCGGTCTCCCGGTCGTCGGGGGCGCTCCTTGGCTGGATCGGCGTGCTCGCGTTGACGACCTGGGCGTTCCTGGTCGAGGCCGGGCAACTGTTCTTGGTCGACAAGGTGGCCGATCCCACCGACGCCGTGCTGTGCGCGCTGGGCGGTTCATCGGCGCTGGCGATCGTGCTGCGCCTGCGGCGCGGCGCCCCGGAGGGGGGAGCCGGCGGCGCGTCGGCACCGCAGGCGCCGCGGGCCGGTCGCTGGCTGCACTGGGCCCACCGTTCGGCCGTGGTCGGCCTGGCCGCCACCTGCGTGATGGCGGCCGTGCGCATCCTCGACACGACCCCGGACCCGCTGCCCCTGGCGGCCTGGCCGATCGGATGGGCGCTGGCCACCCTGGCCTTGCTGCTGGCACCGGGTCGGACATGGGTGGGCGTGGCGGTGCTTGCCGCCATCCTGCTGTCCACGCCGCGCTATGGACCGGAGATGGGTCTCCTGCTGTCCATGCAGTTGCTGCCGATGCTGGCGCTGCTCGCGTCGTCGGCGATCTGGCTGGCAAGGCGATCGCAGCGATCTGCACCCGGATTCGAGCCGCTGTTCGACGGCGTGTTCGCGCTGTTCTTCGTCTGGGTGCTGGTCCTCGCGGTGCGGGATGCCGGATCGTCCGCGACGCTGGTGGACCCCCTGTACCACCCCTTGAACTACGGGCTGTGCGCGCTGATGTACTGGATGGCGCGCCGCGACGCCGGGTCATCCACCGATCGGCGCCGGCTGGCCATGACCGTGCTGGCCGCCATCGGGCTGGCGGTGTCTGTCCAGGTGCAGCGCGGCCATTTCCACCTCAGCGGACACGATGGCTTTCTCCTGGCGCTGGGGCTGCCCCTGGCCTACGGATTGGCCGTCTCGGCGCCGTCACCGGGCCGGCGGGTCGCCTGGTGGGCGTGTCTGGCCGCGCTGGCGGCCATGGTCGTCGCGGGCCAGAATCGATCGGCCTTTCTGGCGCTGCTGGCCTTCGCGCTGGCCCTGGTGCCCTGGCGAAGGCCTCTCGGTTGGTCCGTCCTGGCCCTAGCGCTCTTGTCTGGCCTGCTGACAGCCCTCTGGAGCACCGGACTGCTGGATCGCTTCTTCTCGGTCATCGACATCGAACTCGCGCAGCGGGTTGACGAGCAGGCACGACAGACCGTCGACGCGCGCCTCGCGCTGTGGCGGGTCAGCTGGGAGCTGTTCCTGGCCCATCCGCTCACCGGGGTCGGGCCGGGCCGGTTCGAGCAGGCCCTGGCCGCGCAGGCACCGTGGCTCGACCGCGTGCCGGCTCACAACACCTGGTTGACCTTGCTCAGCGAGACCGGCTTGCCGGGTCTGCTCCTGGCAGCCTCGGGCTTCGTGACCGTCCTGCTCTCCGTCAAGGCGCCGACGCAGACGCAGGCAGCCTCCTTCGACGCGCAGCGCGTGGCCAAGCTCGGCCTGGTGGTGTGGCTGGTCTACGGCCTGTTCAACAGCCGAGCGGACTTTCCTTGGGCCTACTTCCTGGCGGGCTGGGCGATTCCCGTGCGATGGCATGCGGTGCCGCGCAGCGGGGAACCTGCTGCCGTGCGCGGTGGCTAGCACAGGAGACCTGCCGATGAGCCCATCCCCGCTGCCCGTCCCCCGCTTCGACACCTTCTACCGCCACGCCGAGCTGACGCAGCTGCTGCAGGACTACGCGGCGGCGCGGCCGGGGCTGGTGCAGCTGCGCTCGCTGGGCAAGAGCCACGAGGGCCGGGACCTCTGGCTGCTGGTGCTGACGCGCGGCGCCAGCGGCGACGATGCCGACAAGCCGGCGATCTGGGTCGACGGCAACATCCACGCCGCCGAGCTGACCGCCAGCACCGCCTGCCTGTACTGGCTGCACGCGCTGCTCAGCGGCCACGACGCCGGCGACGCGCAGGCGGTGCAGCTGCTCGATACCCGAACCGTCTACCTGTGCCCGCGGCTCAATCCCGACGGCGCTGAACTGGCGCTGGCCGACCGGCCGCGCCACATCCGCTCGTCGACCCGGCCCTGGCCGCGGGACGAGGCGGCGGTCGACGGCCTGACGGTGGAGGACGTCGACGGCGACGGCCGCATCCTGAGCATGCGCGTGCCCGATCCGCACGGCAGCTGGAAGCCCCATCCCGACGAGCCGCGCCTGCTGGTGCCGCGCGAGCCGGGCGAGTTCGGCGGCCGCTACTACCGGGTGATGCCCGAGGGCACGCTGCAGCACTACGACGGCCTGAAGCTGCGCGTCAACCCGGACCGCGAGGGGCTGGACCTGAACCGCAACTTCCCCGCCGGCTGGCGGCAGGAGTTCGAGCAGCCCGGCGCCGGCCCCTACCCGGCCAGCGAGCCCGAGGTGCGGGCGATGGTCGACTTCGTCGTCGCGCACCCGAACATCGGCGCGGCGGTGAGCTTCCACACCCATTCGGGCGTGATCCTGCGGCCGATGGGCACGCGCAGCGACGAGGAGATGGTTCCCGAGGACCTGTGGCTGATCAAGCGCCTGTCCGCGCTGGGCGAGCAGCTCACCGGCTACCCGGCGGTGAGCATCTTCCACGACTTCCGCTACCACCCCAAGGAGGTGGTCAGCGGCACCCAGGACTGGCTGTACGAGCACCTGGGCGCGCTGTTCTGGACGGTGGAGCTGTGGGCGCCCAACCGCGAGGCCGGCATCACCGGCTACGACTGGATCCACTGGTACCGCGACCACCCGCCCGAGGACGACCTGAAGCTGCTGCGCTGGAGCGACCGCGAGTGCGGCGGCCGCGCGCACGTGGACTGGTACCCGTTCCAGCACCCGCAGCTCGGCGCGGTCGAGCTCGGCGGCTGGGACCGCATGAACTACTGGCGCAACCCGCCGCCGCACCTGCGCGAGCGCGAGGTGGCCCGCTTCCCCGCCTGGCTGACCCGGCTGGGCCTGGCCCTGCCCAAGCTGGAGCTGCTGCGCACCGAGGTGCGCGCGCTCGGCGGCGACGCCTGGCGCATCCGCTTCGCGGTGGCCAACGTCGGCTACCTGCCCAGCTACGTGACGCGGCGCGCGATCGAGCGCAAGACGGTGCGCGGCGTGGTCTTCGAGCTGCACCTGCCCGAGGGCGCCACGCTGCAGGCCGGCACGCTGCGCGTCGAGGGCGGCGCGCTGGAGGGCCACGCGGCGCGGGCCTCGCTGCAGGCCTTCCTGCCCGACCGCCAGGTCACCGCCGACCGCGCGGTGGCCGAATGGGTGGTGCAGGCGCCGCGCGGCACCCGGCTGGCGCTGTCGGCGGTGGCCGACCGTGCCGGCGCGGTGCGCACCGAGCTGGTGCTGGACTAGCGCCGGCCCTGGCCGGCGCACCAGCGCAGCAGCGCGGCCAGGCCGCCCAGCATCAGCAGCGCGGTGCCGGGCTCGGGCACCGGCGGTGGTGGCGGGCTGGGCGGCAGCGCGCCACCGCCCAGGCCGCCGCCGCCCAGGCCCCCCCCGCCTTGCGGGCTGCCCGACAGGTTGCCCAGCGGCGTGCCGGCGCCGCGGTTGCCGGTGTCGCTGCCGGTCGTGCCCTCGTCGCCGGTGCCGACGCGCCCGGGCCGGTCCTGCGCCAGGTCGGTGAAGCTGGGGCCGGACAGGGCGCCGCCGGCGCCGCCGGCCGATTCGTCGACGGCGCCGGCAGCGGCGGGCAGCACGCCCGGCAGGCCCAGGTCGGCCTCGGCGCGCACGCCGGCCACCGCGGGCAGCGCGGTGGCGCCGGCCTCGACAGCGTCCGCGCCGGTCGACGGCCCGGTGGCCTGGGCCGGCCCGGCCTGGCCGCCCGGCGCGCGCGGCACGGCGCCGGCCGGGCCGGCCGCGTCGTCGACCTGGCCGCCGGCGCCGGCCACCGCAGGGCCCTCGCGCTGGATGCGGCTGACGTTGCGGCACACCGTGGGCACCAGGATGCAGTGGCCGTCCTCGCAGTAGACCAGGCCGCGCTCCTGCGCGTCGGGCTTCCAGCCGCTGCGGTCCACGCTGCGGCAGACCTGGCCGTCGCCGAAATGCATGTCGCGGATCTGGGCGCGGTAGCGGGCGCGGCCGGTGATGCTGTCGCGGCCGATGGTGACGATCTCGTCGTACTGGCGCTGCGCCATGCGCTGCTTCAGCCGCGCGCGCACCGGCGCCGGGATGTCCTGGTAGCGGTCGACCGCAGCCACCACGTCACCCATGAAGGCGCGGTGGCCCGGGTGGTTCCAGGAGCACGCGGGCACGGGCGCCGGGGCGGTGGCCAGGACAGCGGCGATCAGCAGGGACATGGGCAGGGAGCGGACCGATGTTGCGGTGCAGCGACCGCGGTGCCCGCACTGTAGCCAGCACCCTGCACCCCCCTGGGCGAGGGACCCCTGAATCTAGGGATGGTGCGCGGTGGCGGATTTCACACGACCGGCACCTTCGCGCTGCGGGTGCGCAGCGCGCGCAGCAGCGCATCGCGCAGGCGCCGGGGCTCGATCGGCTTGGTCAGGAAGTCGTTCATCCCGGCGGCCAGCGCGCGCTCGCGCTCGCTGACCAGGGCCGCGGCGGTCAGCGCGACCACCGGCAGCTGCTCGGCCGGGTACTGGCGGCGCAGCGCCTCGGTGGTCTCGTAGCCGCTGATGCCGGGCATCTGCACGTCCATCAGCACCGCATCGAGCTGGCGGCCGGCGCCGGTCTCGGCGGCCACCAGCGCCAGTGCCTGCGCGCCGTCGCCGGCCTGCAGCACCTGCACGCCCCACTGCTCGAGCAGCGCGGTGCCGATCATCATGTTCACGCTGTTGTCCTCGACCAGCAGCACGCGCGCGCCGCGCAGCCGCGCGTCGTCGTCGCCGGCCTCGGTCGGTGCGGGCAGCGGTGCGGGCAGCGCCGGCAGCGGCAGCTCGACGTGGAAGCAGCTGCCCCGGCCCAGGTGGCTGTCCAGCCCGACCTGCCCGCCCAGCAGCACCGCCAGCTCGTGGCAGATCGACAGGCCCAGCCCGGTGCCGCCGTGGCGCCGGGTGGTGGACTCGTCGGCCTGGGTGAAGGGGCGGAACAGCCGGGCGCGGGTGGCCCCGTCGATGCCCGGGCCGGTGTCGTGCACCTCGAAGCGTGCCCGCCCGCCGGGCAGCGCACGCGCCACCAGGCGGATGCTGCCGCGCTCGGTGAACTTCAGCGCGTTGTGCAGGAAGTTGGCCAGGATCTGGCGCAGCCGCAGCGCGTCGCCGCGCACCCAGGCCGGCAGCGCCGGGTCGATCTCGGCGTCGAAGCGCAGTCCGCGCGCCGCGGCCAGCGCGGCATGCGACTGGCACAGCGAGGCCAGCAGCGCGTCCAGCGCGAAGGGCCGGTCCTCCAGCAGCAGCTTGCCGGCCTCGATCTTGGCCAGGTCCAGGATGTCCGAGATGATCAGGCCGAGCAGGTCGGCGCTCTCGCCGATCTGGTCCAGGTACTGGCGCAGCCGCTCGGGCGGCAGCCCCGGCTGGCGGGCCAGCCCGGCCAGGCCCTGCAGCGCGTTCAGCGGCGTGCGGATCTCGTGGCTGGTGTTGGCCAGGAAGTCGCTCTTGGCGCGGTTCGCCGCCTCGGCGGCATCGCGGGCGCGGGCCAGCTCCTGCTCGGCCTGGCGGGCGGCGGTCACGTCCTCGGCGATCCAGATCGTGCCGCTCTCGGCCGGGCGGCGCGGGTCGATGGCCTTGGCACGCAGGCGCAGCTGGAACAGGCTGCCGTCGCGCCGCAGGGCCTGGCGGTCGATGTCCACCGCCTCGCCGCGGCCCAGGGCCGGGCCGATCTCGCGGCCCAGCGCCTCGTAGTCCTCGTCGCTGGCCCAGACCGCCCGCCCGGGCTGGCCGACCAGCGAGCCCGCCGGCCAGCCGAAGATGGCCTCGAACTGCGGGTTGGCCAGCTCGAAGCGGCGGTCGCGGGTGAAGGCGATGCCCACCGAGGCGTTGGCCAGGATGGCCTCGCGCTCCAGCCGCACCCGCCGGCTCTCCGAGATGTCGCGCGAGCACAGCAGCAGGTGCGGCCGGCCCTCGATCTCCAGCTGCGTGCCCGAGACCATCAGGGTCAGCTTCTGGCCGCTCTTGGCGACGAAGTCGACCTGGCGGTCGACCACCGAGCCGTAGGTCCGGATCGCCTGCAGCAGGGCGTTGCGGTCGTCGACGCTGTTCCAGATGCCCAGCTCGGCCGCGGTGTGGCCCACCGACTCCTCGGCGCTGTAGCCGGCGATGCGGGTGAAGGCCTCGTTGACCATCACGTAGCGGCTGGTGGCCAGGTCGGTGACGGTGATCGCGTCGGGCGTGGTCGCCACCACCTGGGCCAGCAGGGCCTGGGAGCGGTCCAGCGCCCGGGTGGCGGCGCGCCGCCCGGTCTCGTCGATGCTCAGCGCCAGCGTCGCCGGCTGGCCGTGGTGGTCGGCGCGGGTGCTCACGGTGCGCACGTAGACCGGCGTGCCCTGGCGCGTGACCATGGTCAGCTCGATCTCCGGCATCACCACGCCGCCGTCCATGCGCTCGACCGTGGCCACGCGCTGCCGCACGATCTGGTGCAGCTCGGGCACGATGCAGTCGTCGATCACGTTCAGGCCCAGCAGCTGCTCGGGGCTGTCGTAGCCGAGCAGGCGCGCCGCGGCCGGGTTGGCCTCGACGATCAGGCCGCTGACATGCAGCACCGCCGGCGAGGGCAGCGCCTGGAACAGCTGGCGGTAGCGCGACTCGGAGGCGGCCAGCGCGTCCAGCGTGCGCCGCTCGGCGGTGACGTCGCGCGTGACCCCCCAGTAGCCGAGGAACCGGCCGGCGCGGTCGAAGCGCGGCTCGCCGTTGAACAGGTAGTGGCGCACCTGGCCGCCCGGGCGCAGCCACTCGAAGGGCATGTCGCGCAGCACCTGGCGCTCGGCCATCGCCTGGCGCAGCTGCCGCGACACCTCGGGCGTGAAGCGCAGCTCGGCGAAGCCCCAGGGGATGTGGCCGACCATCTCGGGCATCTGCCGGAAGTCGTCGCCGGCGCGCCACCAGGCCTGGCTGATGCGCAGCTCGGCATCGGTCTCCCAGTAGGCGTTGGCGGCGATGCCCAGCAACGCACGGAAGCGCTGCTCGCGCTCCGCCGCGGCGGCCAGCTGGCCGCGCAGCAGCTGGGCGATGCCGCGGCCGGTCAGCGCGCCCACGGCGATGCCGGCCAGGTTCAGCACCGCCCGCGCGCCCAGCGGCGGCAGGCCGGCCGCCGCGCCGACCAGCCCCAGCCGCTCGACCACCACCAGGCCCAGGACGATGACCGCCGCCAGTGCGGTGGTGGCCCAGGCCTGGCGCGGCGGGCTCAGCACATGGGAGATGCACAGCGCGATGCCGAACAGCGCCAGCGCCGGCACCTGCAGGCCCCAGCCGGTGACCAGCGCGATGCCGCCGACCAGCAGCAGCGAGCCCATCTGCACCGGTGCCAGCACGCGCAGCGCCTGCGCCGGCGCCAGGCGCAGCGCCAGCAGCGAGGCCAGCGCCATCGCCGCGTAGCCGACGACCATCAGCCGCTGCGCCGGGCCCTGCACCCAGCGGTCGAGCAGCAGCGCCGTCAGCGTGCCGGTCACGCCCAGCACCGCCATCACGCCGTACAGCGTCCGCATGACGCGCAGCTGCAGGGCGTTCAGCGGAAGGTCGGTTTCGGTCGGGGCGGCGGCGCGCGGTTCCACGTCGTTCTCAGGCAGCGGCTGCCTCAGTGTGCTGCACCGAGGGTAGCGACGATCGGCCCGTCAACCCCTCCATGGGCACCCTGTTGTGGCTCAAGGGCAACGCTTTTTCATTTTCCGCTGCAGTGCAGCAAGGCAGGCGCCGCGCCGCCCGGTGTGCGCCGGGCGGTGCCGGGTGCTCAGCGCGCGGCGTTCAGCGCGCGCCGGGTGGTGTCGGCCGCGGCGCGGGCGGCACTGGCGAAGTCGTCGCCGGCCGACGCGTACAGCACCGCCCGCGAGGAGTTGACGACGATGGTGCCGCGCGGCGCGCCGCCCGCACCGCTGCGCCAGCCGGCCTGCACCGTGGCGGCGGCGTCGCCGCCCTGCGCGCCCACGCCGGGAATCAGCAGCGGCAGCGTCGGCGCCAGCGCGCGCACGCGGGCGATCTCGGCCGGGAAGGTGGCGCCCACCACCAGGCCGAGCTGGCCGTTGCGGTTCCAGTCGCCGGCGGCAAGCCGGGCGATGTGCTCGTACAGCAGGTCGCCGGGCTGGCCGTCGGGGCCGACCAGGCGCTGGGCCTGCAGGTCGCTGCCGCCGGGGTTGCTGGTGCGGCACAGCAGGATCAGGCCCTTGCCGTCGTACTTCAGGTAGGGCTCGATCGAGTCGAAGCCCATGAAGGGCGACAGCGTCACCGCGTCGGCCTGGTAGCGCTGGAAGGCCTCGCGGGCGTACTGCTCGGCGGTGGAGCCGATGTCGCCGCGCTTGGCGTCCAGGATCACCGGCACGCCGGGGGCGACGCGGCGGATGTGGGCCATCAGCCGCTCGAGCTGGTCCTCGGCGCGGTGGGCGGCGAAGTAGGCGATCTGCGGCTTGTAGGCGCTGACCAGGTCCTTGGTCGCGTCGACGATGGCGGCGCAGAAGTCGTGGATCTTCGACGCGTCGCCCTTCCAGGCGCCGGGGAAGCGCCCCGGCTCCGGGTCCAGGCCCACGCACAGCAGCGAGTCGGCGCGCGCCTCGGCGGCCTGCAGCATGTCGGTGAACTTCATCGCCCCTCCCCGCCGCGCCGCGCTCAGACGCCGCGCGCCAGCGCGGTGGCCAGGCCGGTGTAGCTGGCCGGCGTCATCGCCAGCAGGCGGTCCTTGTCGGCGGCCGGCAGGTCCAGCTTGGCGACGAAGCCCAGCATCAGCTCGCGCGTCATCGGCTGGCCGCGGGTGAAGGCCTTGAGCTGCTCGTAGGGCTCGGGCAGGCCGTGGCGGCGCATCACCGTCTGGATCGCCTCGGCCATCACCTCCCAGGCGTTGTCCAGGTCGGCGGCCAGCGCCGCCTCGTTGGTCTCCAGCTTGCCCAGGCCCTTGGCCAGGCTGTCCAGGCCCAGCACCGCGTAGCCCAGGGCCACGCCCATGTTGCGCAGCACCGTGCTGTCGGTCAGGTCGCGCTGCCAGCGGCTGACCGGCAGCTTCTGGCTCAGGTGGGTCAGCAGCGCGTTGGCCAGGCCGAAGTTGCCCTCGGCGTTCTCGAAGTCGATGGGGTTGACCTTGTGCGGCATGGTGCTGGAGCCGACCTCGCCGTCCTTCAGCCGCTGCTTGAAGAAGCCCAGCGAGATGTAGCCCCAGACGTCGCGGCACCAGTCGATCAGGATGGTGTTGCTGCGCGTGACCGCGTCGAACAGCTCGGCCATGTAGTCGTGCGGCTCGATCTGGATGGTGTAGGGGTTGAAGCTCAGCCCCAGGCCCTCCTCGACGACCTTGCGGCTGAAGGCCGGCCAGTCGGTCTCGGGGTAGGCGGCGACGTGGGCGTTGTAGTTGCCCACCGCGCCGTTCATCTTGCCCAGCAGTTGCACGCCGGCGATGCGCGCGCGTGCCGCGTCCAGCCGCGCCACCACGTTGGCGATCTCCTTGCCCACGGTCGTCGGGCTGGCCGTCTGGCCGTGGGTGCGGCTGAGCATGGGCAGCGCGGCCAGGCCATGGGCCATGCCGCGCAGCGTGCCGATCACGCCGTCCAGCGCCGGCAGCAGCACCTGCTCGCGCGCGGCCTTGAGCATCAGGGCGTGGCTGGTGTTGTTGATGTCCTCGCTGGTGCAGGCGAAGTGCACGAACTCGGCGGCGGTCTCCAGGTCGGCATGGCCCTTGAACTTGGACTTCAGCCAGTACTCGACGGCCTTGACGTCGTGGTTGGTGGTGCGCTCGATGTCCTTGATCGCCTGGGCGTCGGTGTCGGCGAAGCGCGCGACCAGGCCGCGCAGGTAGCCGCGGGTGGCCTGCGACAGCGGGGCGAACTCCCGGAAGCCGGCGTCCGACAGCGCGATGAACCACTCGACCTCGACCTGCACGCGGCGGTGCATCAGGCCGAACTCGCTCATCAGCGGACGCAGCGTGGCCATGCGCGGGGCGTAGCGGCCGTCCAGCGGCGACAAGGCGGTGAGGGCGGAATGGGGCATGGCGTGTGGCGGGTGGCGGGTGGGTTGGGCGGGGG
>Ga0255210_1000042_pt1 | contig 81023 bp, 61 predicted proteins | sample Miss_Yuk_RepA_8d_FD_188422 | JGI IMG/M metagenome (GOLD analysis project Ga0255210, IMG submission 188422) | Freshwater microbial communities from Mississippi River, Louisiana, United States - Miss_Yuk_RepA_8d | ecosystem: Environmental > Aquatic > Freshwater > River | place: USA: Louisiana...
ACCCGGGATGCCGCCACCGGTCGTCGCGCAGCCGGCCAGCAGCAGCGCCGCGGCCAGCGCCGCCGGGGCCAGGGCGGGCCACGCAGGCCGGCGGTCGGGCAGGGGCGGGCGGGCGGCGGCGTCGTGGAGCGTCATCGGCAGTGGTCGGTGCGGTGCAGGGCCCCGCAGTCTGGCACAGCCGGGCCGGCGCCCGCGCGGGCTTACTTGATGTTCTTGAAGCGCAGGCGGTGCGGGCGTGCACCTTCCTCGCCCAGGCGCTTCTTCTTGTCGGCCTCGTACTCCTGGTAGTTGCCGTCGAAGAAGAACCACTTCGAGTCGCCCTCGGCGGCCAGGATGTGGGTGCAGATGCGGTCGAGGAACCAGCGGTCGTGGGAGATGACCATCGCGCTGCCGGCGAACTCCAGCAGCGCCTCCTCCAGCGCGCGCAGGGTTTCCACGTCGAGGTCGTTCGACGGCTCGTCGAGCATCAGCACGTTGCCGCCCTGGGCCAGGGTCTTGGCCAGGTGCAGGCGGCCGCGCTCGCCGCCCGACAGGTTCTTGACCAGCTTCTGCTGGTCGTTGCCCTTGAAGTTGAAGCGGCCGATGTAGGCGCGGCTGGGCATGGTGAACTTGCCGACGACGATGTTGTCCAGGCCGCCGGAGACGTCCTCCCACACCGTCTTGTCGCCGGCCAGGCCCTCCCGGCTCTGGTCGACGAAGGCCAGCTTGGCGGTCTTGCCGATGGCCACCTCGCCCGCGTCGGGCTTCTCCACGCCCTGGATCAGGCGGAACAGCGTGGACTTGCCGGCGCCGTTGGGGCCGATGATGCCGACGATGGCGCCCGCCGGCACCTTGAAGCTCAGGTCGTCGATCAGCACCCGGTCACCAAAGCTCTTGGTGACGCTCTTGAACTCGATGACCTCGTTGCCCAGGCGCTCGGCCACCGGGATGAAGATCTCGTTGGTCTCGTTGCGCTTCTGGTAGTCGGTGTCGCTCAGCTCCTCGAAGCGGGCCAGGCGCGCCTTGCTCTTGGCCTGGCGGCCCTTGGCGTTGGAGCGCACCCACTTGAGCTCCTCCTTCATCGCCTTCATGCGCGCGTCTTCGGTCTTCTGCTCCTGCTCCAGGCGGCGCTCCTTCTGGTCCAGCCAGTCGGAGTAGTTGCCCTTCCAGGGGATGCCGTGGCCGCGGTCCAGTTCCAGGATCCACTCGGCGGCGTTGTCCAGGAAGTAGCGGTCGTGGGTGATGGCCACCACGGTGCCGGGGAAGCGCTGCAGGAAGTGCTCCAGCCACTCCACCGACTCGGCGTCCAGGTGGTTGGTGGGTTCGTCGAGCAGCAGCATGTCGGGCTTGCTCAGCAGCAGGCGGCACAGCGCGACGCGGCGCTTCTCGCCGCCGGAGAGCTGGCCGATCTGCTGGTCCCAGGGCGGCAGGCGCAGCGCGTCGGCGGCCAGCTCCAGCTGCAGGTCGGTGTTCTCGCTGCCGGCGGCGGCGATGATGGCCTCCAGCTCGGCCTGCTCGGCGGCCAGCTTGTCGAAGTCGGCGTTCTCGTCGGCGTACTCGGCGTAGACCTGCTCGAGCCGGGCCTTGGCGGCCAGCACGCCGCCGATGCCTTCCTCGACCGCCTCGCGCACCGTCTGCTCCGGGTTGACCAGCGGCTCCTGCGGCAGGTAGCCGATCTTGATGCCGGGCATCGGCGTGGCCTCGCCCTCGATCTCCTTGTCCAGGCCGGCCATGATCTTCAGCAGCGTGGACTTGCCCGAGCCGTTCAGGCCCAGCACGCCGATCTTGGCGCCGGGGAAGAAGGACAGCGAGACGTCCTTGAGGATCTGCCGCTTGGGGGGAACCGTCTTGGTGACACGGTTCATCGTGAATACGTACTGGGCCATGGTGGTGGTCTGCCGGGGTCGGGGTGGGGGCTGGTGCGCCGGACGGCGGCCAGGGGCCGGGCGGCTGCGGCCGCGGGGATGGCGGGATTATCCCCGCAGCGCGCGCGGCACGCCGGCCGGCGCCGCCGCCGGGCGCGCTCAGAGGCTGAGAGGATTTCGATCGTGGCCGAGCGGCGCGCCCAAAGCCGGCCGGTCTAGGCGCAAAGCGCAGCCATGGCTCGGGCCATGGCGAGCATTTGCAACGACGACCCGGCGGCTTTGGGCGTGACGAGCGGGCATGAGCGAAAAACTCTCAGCCTCTCAGGCCGCGTCGCGGTGGCCGGGCAGCAGCGGCAGCGGCCGCGTCGTCGGCGCGAAGTCGGCGCCGGCCGGCGCGGCGCTGCGGCCGGCCGGGGCCTGCGCCGGCGCCGGGCTGGCCGACCAGTTGGCCAGCAGCCGCCGCAAGGCGTCCAGCGGCATCGGCCGGGCCACCAGGTAGCCCTGGATCGCGTCGCAGCCGGCCTCGCGCAGCGCGGCCAGCTGCGCCGGCTCCTCGACGCCCTCGGCCAGCGTGTGCATGCCCAGCGTGCGCGCCAGCGCGATGATGGTGCCGATGATGGCCCGCGCGTCCTGGCGCGTCAGCACCTCGCGCACGAAGCTGCGGTCGATCTTCAGCGTGTCGAAGGGGAAGCGCCGCAGGTAGGCCAGCGACGAGTAGCCGGTGCCGAAGTCGTCCAGCGCCACGCGCAGGCCGGCGTCGCGCAGCGTGTGCAGGTGGCGCAGCACCAGCGCGCTGGCGTCGACCAGCAGCGACTCGGTGATCTCGATCTCCAGCCGCTGGGCCGGCAGGCCGGCGGCCTGCAGCGCCTGGGCCACGCCCTGGGCGAAGTCCTCGCGCCGCAGCTGCGCCGGCGAGACGTTGACCGACACGGTCATGCCGCCGGGCAGCTCGCGGGCCTCGCGGCAGGCCTGGGCCAGCACCCAGGCGCCGATCTCGTCGATCAGCCCGGCCTGCTCGGCCACCGGGATGAACTCGGCCGGGCTGACCAGGCCCAGCTCGGGGTGCTGCCAGCGCAGCAGCGCCTCGGCGGCCACCACCTGCCAGCTGGCGATGTCGATGCGCGGCTGCCAGTGCAGGCGGAGCTGGTCGCGCTGCAGCGCCTCGCGCAGCCCCGATTCCAGCTGCAGGCGGCGGCGGTGCCGGTCGCCCAGCCGCGGCACGTAGCAGGCGTAGCGGCCGCGGCCGGCCTCCTTGGCGGCGTACAGCGCCAGGTCGGCGTGGGCCATCAGCTCGTCGATGCCGCGGCCCTGGGCCGGGGCCACGGCCACGCCCAGGCTGACGCCCACCGGCACCGCGCGGCCGTCGACCTCGCAGGGCTGGCACAGCGTGTCCACCAGGCGCTGGCACAGCGCGTGCAGCGGACCGTCGTCCTGCGGGTCGGGGCCCAGGTCGGTGATCAGCAGCGCGAACTCGTCGCCGCCCAGGCGCGCGGGCAGGTCGCCGGGGCGCAGGCAGTCCTTCAGCCGCTGGGCGGTGGCGGCCAGCACGGCGTCGCCGGCGGCGTGGCCCAGGCTGTCGTTGATCGCCTTGAAGTGGTCCACGTCCAGGCAGATCAGCGCGGCGCGGCGGTTCGGGTCGCGCTCGGCGCGGGCCAGCGCGCGGGCCAGCGATTCGCGCAGCTTGACCCGGTTGGCCAGCCCGGTCAGCGAATCGAAATGGGCCAGGAAGGCCAGGCGCTGGTGCGCCTCGCGGGCGGCCGAGACGTCGGCGATGACGCCGCGCCAGCCGGCGTCGTGGCCGCGGTCGTCGACCAGCGGCTTGGCGGTGATCGACCACCAGCGCAGCGCGGCGGGCGTGACCACCGGCACCACCAGGTCGCGGAAGGGCACGCCGCGCGCCAGCGCCTCGTCCAGCGTGGCCAGGGCCTGGCGCTGTTCGGCCGGCAGCGGGGTGGCGCGGTCGGCGTTGACGCGCAGCGCCTGCTGCAGCGTCATCGCCTGCAGGCGCTCGGCGCTGCAGCCCAGGGCCTCGGCCAGGCGCGCGGTCACGTGGCGGAAGCGGCCGTCGGCGTCGACCTCCCAGAGCAGGTCGGTGGCGTGCTCCTCGAAGTCGCGCAGCAGCAGGCCCAGCAGCTGGCCCTGGCGGGCCGCCTCGCGCTCGGCGCGCAGCCGCGCGGTGAAGGCGCGTGCGGTGTGCAGCACCACGCCGGCGAGCACGCCGACGTAGACCAGCAGCAGCCCCACCAGGTGCGGCGTCAGCGGGCGCGGCTCGCGCAGCAGCGCGCCGGCGGCGCCCAGGCCCAGCACCGCCAGGTAGGCCAGCGCGGCCTGCGGCACGGTGGCCATCGCGAAGGCACCGCCGCACAGCATGCCCACGGTCAGCACGCCCAGCAGCAGGCGCTGTTCGGCGTCGCCCTGCGGGAACCAGGACAGCACCGGCCAGGCCCACAGCAGGGCCAGCGCCGCGCTGCCGACCACCAGGCGGTGCACGGCGCGCGGGCTGGCCGGGCGGGGCGGCCGCTGGCGGCCGCGCCACCAGCTGTGCGCGGCGAAGGCGCAGCCGCCGAGCACCGCCGCCAGCCAGGCAGCCAGCACCGCCGGCGCGACGCTGCCCTGGAAGGCACCGGCCACCAGCACCGCGTTGGCCAGGTTGGCCAGCGCCATCGCCGGCGTCAGCCGCTGCACCGTGGCCAGGTGGCGCCCGCGCAGGTCGGCCGAGTCGCGGTCCAGCGCGCGGAAGACCTTGAGCTCCTCGCGCCCGTCCTGCCACAGCCGGCGCAGCGCGGTCCAGGGCGCATTCATCGGACAGCCTCGGGCCGACGCGCGCGCGGGCGCGGCGTCGTGGCGCGGGAGCAACGGCGGAGCATGCCGGCGCTATCGGCCGCGCCGGCCCGGTCTGTAGGGGCGTCCGCACGGCGCCTGCCGGATTTGTCACACTGGCCGCCGCCCCTGCCGCCTGCCGCGGCACCCCGCCGCCGACGATGAACCTGCTCGACGCCCTGCGCTACCTCGCCGCCCTGGACCGCCACCGCCACTTCGGTCGGGCGGCGGCGGCCTGCCACATCACCCAGCCGGCGCTGTCCAACGCGATCCGGGCGCTGGAGGCCGAGTTCGGTGCTGCCGTGGTGCGCCGCGGCCGCCAGTACGAGGGCCTGACGCCCGAGGGCGAGCTGGCCCTGGCCCACGGCCACCGCATGCTGCACGAGGCCGAGGCGCTGCGCCAGGCGCTGGCCGCCCGGCGCGGCGCGCCGCAGGGCCGGCTGCGCCTGGGCGCCGTGCCCAGCGCGATGCCGGTGGCCGCGCGCTTCGCCGCCCGGCTGCGGCTGCGCCACCCGGGGCTGCAGCCCGAGCTGCGCTCGCTGGCCTCGCCCGAGATCGAGGCCGGGCTGGACCAGCGCGCGCTGGACCTGGCCCTGGGCTACGGCGACCGGCCCGAGGTGGCCGCGCGCCGCCTGCGCCGCTGGCCGCAGTACGAGGAGCACTGCTACGTGCTGCAGGCCGGCGAGGCGCCCGACGCGCCCTTCGCCGTCGGCCCGCCGCTGCGCTGGGCCGACGCGGCGCGGCTGCCGCTGGCGCTGCTGACGCCGGACATGCACCACCGCACCCTGGTCGACGGCGCCTTCGCGCGCGCCGGCCGCGTGCCGGTGCCGGTGCTGGAGTCGGATTCGGTGCTGGCGCTGCTGGTGGCGGTGCAGGTCGCCGGCCCGGGGCCGGCGCTGGCCGCGGTGCTGCCGGGGGCGCTGGTGTCCACGGTGCAAGCCCAGCCCGGGCTGCGCGCACGGCCGCTGGTGGCGCCGGCGCTGCGCACCGGCATCGACTTCCTCAGCGCCGACGCCGACCGGCCGACGCTGGCGCTGCAGGCCGCACTGGCCCTGGCCGACGACGCCGGCTGGCGGGCCGAGGCCGCGGCCCACAGCGGCCGCCTGGCCGCTGTCGCCTGATCTGCGGCCGCCTGGCCGCTGTCGCCTGATCTGCGGCCGCCTGGCCGCTGTCGCCTGGCCCGTGGCCGCCTGGCCCGGCCGACCCATCAGCCGCGTGAATCGTCCGGTTCGCCGATTCGATTGGACGGCCGCGGCCGGCGCCGCGATGATCGCGGCCGACCGCCGGGCGGGCCGCCGCCCAGACCTCGCCCGACCGCCCGCCTGCCCGCCGCTTGCCGACCCGCCCATGGCCGCTCCCGACCGTCCGCCGCCCGCCGCCCCCGACCGCCCGCAGCGCCGCGGCCCCGGCCAGCTCAAGGGCCGCCAGGCCGACGACGCGGCGCGCGCCGAGGTGCGCGCACTGCTGGGCGCCGGCCCGCACCCGCGCGACGCGCTGATCGAGCAGCTGCACCGGCTCAACGACGCCCACGGCGCGCTGTTCGAGCGCCACCTGCTGGCGCTGGCGGCCGAACTGGACCGCGCGCCGGCCGAGGTGGCCGAGGTCGCCAGCTTCTACCACCACTTCCAGATCCTGCCCGACGGCGTGCCGGCGCCGTCGCTGACGCTGCGCGTCTGCGACGGCCAGAGCTGCCGCATGGCCGGTGGTGCCGCGCTGCTGCAGCGCCTGCAGGCCGCGCTGGGGGCCGAGCCCGGCGGCGTGCGCGTGCTGGCCGCGCCCTGCGTGGGCCGCTGCGAGCAGGCGCCGGTGGCGGTGCTCGGCCAGCGCCCGCTGCCGCAGGCCACCGAGGCCGCGGTGCTGGCCCGGCTCGGCACCGGTCCGGCCGGCGTGCAGCACCCGCTGCCCGCGCGCGACGACGCCCGCTTCGACCCCGCCGCCGGTGGCCCGGCCGCGTTGACCGGCCCCGCCGTGCCGCTGGCCCCCGACTGCGTCGGCTACGACGCCTACCGCGCCGCCGGCGGCTACCGCCTGGCCGCGGCGCTGGACCGCGGCGAGCACGACCGCGAGGCCGTGCTGTGGGCGATGGAGAGCTCGGGCCTGCGCGGCCTGGGCGGCGCCGGCTTTCCGGCCGGCAAGAAGTGGCGCATCGTCGCCGACTTCCCGGCGCCGCGCCTGCTGGCGGTGAACATCGACGAGGGCGAGCCCGGCACCTTCAAGGACCGGACCTACCTGGAGCGCGACCCGCACCGCCTGCTGGAGGGCGCGCTGGTCGCCGCCCAGGTGGTCGGCATCGACGCCATCTACCTCTACCTGCGCGACGAGTACGCCGGCTGCCGCGCGCTGCTGGCGCGCGAGCTGGCGCGGCTGCAGGCCGACCCGCCGTGCCGGCTGCCACGCATCGCGCTGCGGCGCGGTGCCGGCGCCTACATCTGCGGCGAGGAGTCGGCGATGGTCGAGTCGCTGGAGGGCCGGCGCAGCGAGCCGCGGCTGCGCCCGCCCTACCTGGCCCAGCACGGCCTGTTCGGCCGGCCCACGCTGGAGCAGAACATGGAGACGCTGTACTGGGTGCGCGACATCGTCGAGCGCGGGCCCGACTGGTTCGCCGGCTTCGGTCGCCACGGGCGGCGCGGGCTGCGCTCGTTCTCGGTCAGCGGCCGGGTGCGCGAGCCGGGGGTCAAGCTGGCGCCGGCGGGCATCACGCTGCGCGAGCTGGTCGACGAGTTCTGCGGCGGCATGGCCGAGGGCCACACGCTGTACGGCTACCTGCCCGGCGGCGCCTCGGGCGGCATCCTGCCGGCCACGCTGGCCGATGTGCCGCTGGACTTCGACACCTTGCAGCCGCACGGCGCCTTCATCGGCTCGGCCGCGGTGGTGGTGCTGGGCCGGCACGACCGCGCCCGCGACGCCGCGCTGCAGGCCATGCGCTTCTTCGCCGCCGAGAGCTGCGGCCAGTGCACGCCCTGCCGCGTGGGCACCGACAAGGCCGCGCAGCTGATGGCCGCGCCACGCTGGGACCTGGCGACGCTGGACGACCTGGCCACGGTGATGGTCGACGCGTCGATCTGCGGCCTGGGCCAGGCCGCGCCCAACCCGCTGCGCTGCGTGCAGCGGCACTTCCCGGACGAGCTGGCTGGCGAGCTGGCCGACGATCCGGCCGCCGACGCCGCCGACGCCGCTGGCACCACCGCGGAGGCCCGCTGATGTCGGCCGGCCACCCGATCCACTTCACGCTGGACGGCCGGCGCGTCGACGCGCGGCCCGGCGAGACCATCCTGCAGGCCGCGGCGCGCCACGGCACCGAGATCCCGCGGCTGTGCCACGCCGACGGCCTGCGCCCGGCCGGCAACTGCCGCGCCTGCGTGGTCGAGATCGACGGCGAGCGCACGCTGGCGCCCAGCTGCTGCCGCGTGGCCACGCCCGGGCTGCAGGTGCACAGCGCCAGCCCGCGCGCCCGCAAGGCCCAAAGCCTGGTGCTGGAGCTGCTGCTGGCCGACCTGCCCGAGGCCGGTCACAAATGGCGCGACGGCGACCCGGCGCGCCCGCACGGCGAGCTCAGCGACTGGGCGACGCGCCTGGGCGTGCAGCCGCGCCCCGCGCTGCAGGCGCTGCGCCGCCCGGCGCCGGCGCCGGACCTCAGCCACCCGGCCATCGCGGTGCAGCTGGACGCCTGCATCCAGTGCACCCGCTGCGTGCGCGCCTGCCGCGAGACGCAGGTCAACGACGTCATCGGCGTGCTGCACCGCGGCGCCGACGCGCGCATCGGCTTCGACCTGGGCGACGCGTTGGCCGACAGCCGCTGCGTGGGCTGCGGCGAGTGCGTGCAGGCCTGCCCCACCGGCGCGCTGATGCCCAAGACCCTGCTCGGCGACCAGCGGGTGGACCGCAGCGTCGACTCGGTCTGCCCCTATTGCGGCGTGGGCTGCCTGCTGACCTACCGGGTGCGCGACGGGCGCATCGTCGCGGTCGACGGCCGCGACGGCCCGGCCAACGCCGGCCGGCTGTGCGTCAAGGGCCGCTACGGCTACGACTACGCCCACCACCCGCAGCGCCTGACGCGCCCGCTGGTGCGCCGCGCCGGCGTGCCCAAGGACGCCGCGGCGCGCCTCGACCCGGCCGACCCGGCCGCGGTGGCCCGGGTCTTCCGCGAGGCCCCCTGGGACGAGGCGCTGGACCTGGCCGCCGGCGGCCTGGCCGCGCTCAAGCGCGCGCACGGCCCGCAGGCGCTGGCCGGCTTCGGCTCGGCCAAGGGCACCAACGAGGAGGCCTACCTGTTCCAGAAGCTGGTGCGCACCGGCTTCGGCAGCAACCACGTCGACCACTGCACCCGGCTGTGCCACGCCAGCAGCGTGGCCGCGCTGCTGGAGGGCGTGGGCTCGGGCGCGGTCAGCAACCCGGTGGGCGACGTGGCCCATGCCGGCCTGATCCTGGTGATCGGCAGCAACCCGACCAGCAACCACCCGGTGGCCGCCACCTGGATGAAGAACGCCGCGGCGCGCGGCACGAAGATCGTGCTGGCCGACCCGCGCCGCACCGACCTGGCCCGCCACGCCTGGCGCACGCTGCAGTTCCGCGCCGACAGCGACGTGGCCCTGGTCAACGCGATGCTGCATACGGTGATCGCCGAGGGCCTGACCGACCCGGTGTTCCTGCGCGAGCGCGCCAGCAACTTCGATGCGCTGGCCGCCAGCGTGGCCGCCTTCAGCCCCGAGGCCATGGCGCCGGTGTGCGGCATCCCGGCCGAGGCCATCCGCGAGGTCGCCCGCGCCTACGCCACCAGCCCGGCGTCGATGATCCTGTGGGGCATGGGCGTCAGCCAGCACGTGCACGGCACCGACAACGTGCGCGCGCTGATCGCGCTGGCCAGCGTCACCGGCCAGATCGGCAAGCCCGGCAGCGGGCTGCACCCGCTGCGCGGCCAGAACAATGTGCAGGGCGCCAGCGACGCCGGGCTGATCCCGATGATGCTGCCCAACTACCAGCGCGTGGACGACGCCGCCGCGCGGCACTGGTTCGAGGCCTTCTGGGGCGTGCCGCTCGATCCGCGGCCGGGGCTGACGGTGGTCGAGATCCTGCGCCAGGCCCAGGCGCCCGAGACCGACCCGGCCAAGGTGCGCGGCATGTACATCGTCGGCGAGAACCCGGCGATGAGCGACCCCGACCTGCAGCACGCCCGCGCCGGCCTGGCCGGCCTGCAGCACCTGGTGGTGCAGGACCTGTTCCTGACCGAGACCGCCTGGCTGGCCGACGTGGTGCTGCCGGCCAGCGCCTGGCCCGAGAAGACCGGCACCGTGACCAACACCGACCGCATGGTGCAGCTGGGCCGGCGCGCGCTGGACTGCCCCGGCGACGCGCGCCAGGACCTGTGGATCCTGCAGCAGATGGCCCGCCGCCTGGGCCTGGACTGGCGCTACGACGGCCCCGACAGCGGCGTCACCGCGGTCTACGAGGAGCTGCGCCAGGCCATGCACGGCAGCATCGCCGGCATCACCTGGGAGCGGCTGCAGCGCGATCACAGCGTGACCTACCCCTGCCGCGACGCGGCCGACCCGGGCCAGCCCATCGTCTTCCACGACCGCTTCGCCACGCCCGACGGCCGCGTGCACCTGGTGCCCACCGGCCTGGTGCCGGCCGACGAGCGGCCCGACGCCGACTACCCCTTCGTGCTGATCACCGGCCGCCAGCTGGAGCACTGGCACACCGGCAGCATGACGCGGCGCAGCCAGGTGCTGGACGCGGTGGAGCCGCAGGCCACCGCCAGCCTGCACGGCGCCGACCTGGCCGCGCTGGGCCTGCAGCCCGGCGACGCGCTGACCGTGGCCAGCCGCCGCGGCGCGGTGACGCTGCGCGCCCGCCGCGACGACGGCACGCCGCGGCGCACCGTGTTCATCCCCTTCGCCTACGCCGAGGCCGCGGCCAACCTGCTGACCAACCCGGCGCTGGACCCCTTCGGCAAGATCCCCGAGTTCAAGTACTGCGCGGTGCGGGTGACGGCCGGCGGCGCGCCGCCCGCGGTCGACGGCTACGGCGCCGGCGCGGCGGCTGCCCCGGCCTGAGCCGGCGCGTCCGCCCCGGGTGCGCCGGCCGGCGGCAGCTGGCCGTCCAGCGCCTGCAGCACCGCGTCGACCACCACCTGCTGGCCCAGGCGGCAGGCGCGGGTGGCGGCGGCGTCCAGCCGGCCATGCTCGGTCAGCTTGTTCGACGGTGCGCCGCCCAGGCAGAAGGCCCAGTAGGCGCAGTCGGCGCGGCAGCGGCGCACGCCGGCGTCGATCTCCTGCTGCCAGGGTGGCCAGGCCTGCCAGGCCTGTTCGGCCGCTTCGGTGGTTCCGGCGGCAGCGGCCACGCGCGGCAGCTGGCCGGTGTCCAGCCGCCCCAGTACCACCGCGCCGCGCTGCGGGTGGCGGTCGCCCAGCAGCTCGGGCGACCAGAAGCACCAGCGGCCGTCGTGGGCGACGTTGAGGATGCGGCCGGGCAGGTTCTGCGTGTTGCCGCCGCCTTGGCCGAAGCGCGGGTCGCGCAGCGCGGCCAGCACGGCCTCGACCTCGCGCACGCGCAGGCGCGGGCCGGTGGGGCCGGGTTCGGCCCCCAGGCGCTGCAACAGGCGCTGCCAGAAGCGGCGCAGCGCGGCCTCGGTGCCGGCCGCGTCCAGGCTGGAGCGCGGGTGGGCGGCCTCGGCCTCCTCGACGTTGAAGCCCACCTGCACCGCGCCCAGGTCGGCGAAGAAGTCGTAGACCGCGTCGGCCTGGTCCAGCGCGTCGCGGGTGAGCACGGCGATGGCGTGGAAGTCCAGCCCGGCGGCGCGCAGCGCGGCCACGCCGCGCATCGCCGCCGCGTGGCTGCCGCGGCCGTCGCGGTGGCGGCGGTGGGCGTCGTGCAGCGCGGCCGGGCCGTCCAGGCTGACGCCGACGCGCACGCCGTGGCGGCGGAAGAAGGCGCACCAGGCGGCGTCGACGCGCACCGCGTTGGTCTGGAAGTGGTGCTGCACGCGGCGGCCGCCGGCGTGCCGTGCGACCAGCGCGAAGGCCGCCTCGTACCAGTCGCGCGGCACCGCGGTGGGCTCGCCGGCGTGCCAGACGATGGACAGCTCGGCGCCGGCCAGCCCGCTGGCCGCCACCTCGGCCAGCACGCGGTCGAGCAGCGGCAGGGCCATGCGCCGGGTGTCGCCGCGGTCGGGCAGGTAGCAGTAGTCGCAGTCCAGGTTGCAGAAGGGGCTGGGCTGCAGCACCAGCAGCTGCAGGCTGCCGGGTTCGAGCGCGGCGGGCGGGGGCCCGGCGTCGGCCGGTGCCGCAGCGGCTTTGGCGGCGGCGCCGGCGGCCGGGCGTGGCCGGCGCAGTGGGCCGCGCAGCGGCTGCCAGGGGCTCAGTACTTGCCCCACTTCAGCCAGTTGTTCCAGTTGTTCCAGTTGTTCCAGTTGGCCCAGTTGGCCCAGTTGGGCCAGTTGAACCACTGGGCCAGCGGGGCGTCCGGCCCCCGGTCGCCAGCCTGGTCGCCGGCCTGGTCGCCGGCCTGCTCGGCGGGGCCGGCCGGCGCCCGGGTGGCGTCGGCGGCCAGCAGGCGCTGGCGGATGTCCTGCACGCGGTGGATGGCCGCGCCGGCCGGCGGTGCGCTGCCGGCCAGGGCCAGCGCCAGCAGGGCCAGGCGGCGCAGCGCACGGCGGCCCGGCGCCGGGGCGTCGGCGTGGCCGCCGGGGGCAGCCGGCCGGTCGGGTCGGCCGTGGGGGTCTGCGGAATCGGAGGACATGGTCAGTCTCCTCGGCAGTCGTCGGCCGCCGCGCTGGCGGCGGCCACCGGCGCCGGCGGCGCGGCGACGCTGGGGTCGGCCTGGGCGCGGTGCTCGCGCAGCACCTCGTCGGCCAGGCGGATCAGCGCGCAGGTGCTCCACGGCGCGCCGACGTAGAACGGCGCCTGGCCGGCGCGCTGGCGCTGCAGCATCAGCCAGCCGGCCCAGGGGCTGCCGGCGGCGCCGACGAACCAGCGGTCGTCGGACTTGCGCACGCGGCCGAACTCGAAGCTCGACAGCGACACCGGCTGCACCGCGCCGCTGCGGATGGCCCGGGCCTCGTCAGGCTGCGGCCGGCGGTAGGCGCGCAGGTTGACCTGGTCGCGCAGCGCGTCCGGCGGCGCGTTGGGTGGCGTGCCGCGGATCAGCACCATGCAGTGGCCGCCGCTGCGGTAGGCGCCGGCGCGGTACTGCGGCGGCGCCTGGCCGGCCACCGCGGCGCCGATGCCGCGGGTGCTCTCGTCGATCTCGCGCTGCACCGCGTCCAGCACCGCGCCGCAGGCAGCGTCCTGCCCGGCGGGCTGCAGGGGCTGCAGGTCGGCCGGCTGCGGGTCGGGGGCCAGGCGGTTGGCGGTGCTCATGACGATGCGCCAACCCTCGCCGCCGACGCGGATGGCCCGGCCGCCGCGCTTGCGCCAGGTGGCCTGGGCCATGCCGGCGTTGACGCGCACCTGATCGCGCAGCGTCTGGGCGGTCTGGCGGTTGAAGACCACGGCCAGCGGCTGGTGCACCTCGGCCACCCAGCCGCCGGCCGGCGGCCGCGGCGGCGCGGCGCCGGCATCGGCCGCGGCCGCGGCCGCGGCGGGCGGCGCCTGCGGCACGATCTCCTCCCAGAGCACGCGCTGCAGCGTCAGCGTCGCCGGCGCGCCGGGCGGGTCGCCGTCGACGACCAGCAGCAGGTGGCTGAGGGTGGCGTCGAACAGCATCGCCGGCTCGCGCTCGCGCGGCACGGCCAGCACTTGGCGGCCCAGGGTGCAGGCACCGCGCTGCGGCAGCTCGGCGGCGTACATCAGGTCGTTGCGGGTGTCGGCGCGGGCGTCGGCCTGGCCTTCGGCCTGGGCCTTGACGATGAAGATGCCGCGCCGCGGGTAGATGTTGGCCCGCGAGCCCTCCACCGGCACCAGCGTGCCGTGCAGCCCGTCGCAGGCCAGGTTGTGCACTGGCGCCTCGCCTTCGTGGTCCAGCAGCAGCACGGGGTCGGTCGGCACCTGGGGCGAGGTGCGCCACAGCCCGCGCGTGAGCTGCGCGCGCAGCTTGCCGTTGACCGCCGGCTCCACCGTGTCGGCGGCCAGCAGCAGCAGGCGCGACAGCTCCATCTGGTTCAGCGGCGGCGCGGCCAGCAGGCGGTCGGCGGTGTGCGAGAACAGGATGCCGTCGCCATGGCGGGCGCGCTCCAGCTGGCGCGCGGCCTGCAGCAGCTCGTCGAGCTCGCGCGCACCGCCGCCGATGTGGTCGTAGCTGTTCTGCAGCGTGGCGCCGTTGGCGGCGCGGGCGGCGTCGAAGTACAGCTGGGCGCGGCGCGTCACCGGCTGCTGCACCATCAGGCTGAAGCCGGTGACCAGCACCAGCAGCGCGCCCAGTGCGGCGAACTGCAGCAGGCGCTGCACGCGGTCGCGCGCCTGGCAGGACGCGCGGTGGAAGCGGTGCAGCGTGGCGTAGTCGATCGCCGGGACCGGGCCGCGCAGCTGGCGCTGCCAATCGTGCCAGGCCGCCGGCGGGGGGCTTGCCGGGCGGCGGGTGTGCAGCGCCAGCGCCTGGTCGACATGCGCGTCGGCCAGGCGCCGCAGCGCACGCACGTCGTACAGGTCGGCGCGGTGGCAGCCGCTGGCGTGCCAGGTGGCGGCGGCGCGCAGCAGGGCCTCGAACTGCTCGCGGCGCAGGGCCTCCTGGTCGGCCAGCCGGTGCAGCCGCCCCCAGCCGCGGATGAAGGATTCGTGCGAGACCTTCAGCGTCACGCGCTGCGGGTCCTCGTCGTCCCAGAACAGGTAGTGCACGCCGGGCAGCCAGTGCGTGGCCACCAGCGCGTGCAGCGCGTCCTGGCCGGCCGGCCAGCTGGCCGCGTACAGGCGCTGCTGGTTGTAGGTGCCGGTGACGCTGTCCTTGTAGGCCAGGCGGGCGAAGACCTGGTCGAGCTGGGCCTGCTCGTCCGGCGGGTGGGCGGCGTAGCCGTGCTCGGCCCAGCAGTCCAGGCAGCTGCGCAGCACGTTCAGCTCGTCCGACGGCGGCTCGGCGGCCGGGCCGCCGGCGTGCGCGGCCTGCCACAGGTCGGCCGGCAGCACGGCGGCGGGCACGCCGTCGGGCGGCAGCTGCTCGCGCGCCAGCGCCTGCTGCCAGGTGCGCGCCAGCGCGTGCTGCAGCAGCGGCAGGTGGTCGGGGTCGGCGGCGATGCGCCGGGTGTCGCGGACCAGGCGCTTGACCACGGCCTCGTCGAAGGCCACGCTGCGCGGCAGGCGCGGGTCGCCGCGGCGGGCGCGCTGGCACAGCCGCAGGAAGCGCTGGGCGGGCTTCTCGATGACCTCGCGCACCTGGGCGTCGTCCAGCCGGCTGACCAGGTAGCTGCCGGCGTTGATCGCCTCGGGCAGGCCGAGGAAGCCGGCGCAGTCGTTCAAGTGCTCGCTGCGCATGGTCAGCGCCAGGAAGCAGCGCGGCGAGCCGCTGCCGGCGCGCGCCTGGTGGTAGTGGTCGATGACGCGCTCGATCAGCTGCACCGCGTCGGCCAGGCCGCGGTTGCTCTGGTGGAACAGCTCCTCGAACTGGTCGACGACGACCAGCACGCAGGCGCGCGCGGCGTCCACGCCGGCGGGCAGGTCCAGCTCGGGCCCGTAGGCGTCGACCAGCCGGCCCAGGCCGCCGGGGCGGCGCAGCAGCTCGGCGATGGCGCTGCGGCGCTCGGCGTTGCGCGGGCCGCGCAGCGCGTGCTCGAATTTCCAGGCCAGGCGGGTGATCGGCGATTCGGCGGCGGCGCCGTCGGCCGGCTCGCGGAAGTTGGTGCCGGGCGTGAAGACCACCGGCACCCACAGGTCGCCGACCTCGGGGATGCCGTACTGGCGCAGGTAGGGCACGACGCCGGCGCGGATCAGCGAGGACTTGCCCGAGCCCGAGCCGCCGATCACCGCGACGAAGCGGGTCAGCCCGTCGCCGGCCGGCGCGTCGGCGGCGTTGGCGTCGGCGGCGGCCTCGGCCAGCGCCGCGCCGCGCGGCCGGCCCAGGCGGGCGACGATGTCGGCCACCTGGCGCTGGCGGCCGTGCATCAGCATCTCCTCGTGGTCGAGGAAGGGGCGCAGCCCGGGGTAGGGCGCGCTCGGCAGGCGGGTCAGCAGCTCCTGCTGCTGGACATGGGCGTCGCCGGCCTCGCTCACGCGGGCTCCGGCCGCAGGCCGTGGCGGCGCTCGGTGCGGTCCAGCACCTCGCTGAGGAAGCTGGTCAGCTCGCGCTCGTCGTCGGCCTCGGGCTCCAGGTTCTCAGGCGGCGGCTGGTCACGCTGGTTGAAGCGCAGCACCTGCCAGCCCAGCGCCGGCACCGCGCGCTCGGGCCGCGGCTTGGGCGGGCTGAGGTAGGCCACGATGGCCGGCGCCAGCTCGGTCAGCCGGTCCTCGACCAGGTTGATCTGGCTGAGCAGCGAGCGCGCCTCCTTCTGGCCCCACAGCAGGATCAGGCCGTCGGCGTCGTCCAGGTTGAACAGGTCGATCTGGTCGACGTTCAGGCCGCTGGGGCGCAGGCTCAGCGGCACCTTGACCTGGCGCTCGCCCAGCAGCCGGTCCCAGCGGCGGCGGATCTGCTCGCCCAGCAGCTTCCACTGCCAGGGCTCGTTCTGGTTGCTCTCGATGTACAGCCGTACCGGCCGCACCGGCGGCTGCGGCGCGCCGGCGCCGGCACCGGGCGGGGGCGGCGGGAACAGCAGGCGCAGCAGCGCGTCGCGGTCCAGCCGCGGCCGGCCCAGCGACTGCAGGAACTCGAGGTCCTCGGCGTCGGCCGGCACCGGCGCGGGCACCGCCGACAGGTCCAGCAGCAGCAGGCCCTCGTCGGGCTTGCCCAGCTTCTTCCATTGGCGCACCAGCGCGGCCAGGTGGCCGCCGGGCATCGTGGGCACCAGGGGCTGGCCGCCGTTGACCGGCAGCACCAGGGTGTCGGCGTCCTTGAGCTGCTGCACCAGGGCCTGGCGGTCCATCAGCACCTCGGGGCCCAGGCGGGCGGCGCCGGCGTCGTGGCGGCGCAGCTCCTCGTGCAGCGCGGCCAGCGCGGGCTCCAGCTCGGGCCGGCCCATGGCCAGCACCAGGCGGGCGCCGGGCGCCACCGGCGCAGGCGTGGCCAGGTCGGCGGTGATCTTGGCCACCAGGTCGGTGCGGATCGGGTCGAAGCGGTCGAGAAAGGCCGAGGTCGGGGCCACGCCGTCGTCGCGCAGCACGCGCACCGGGCGGCGCCGCAGGTCGTCGCTGTAGAAGTTGACCCACACCGGGTCCATCCCGGCGAAACATTCGCGCCAGGCCGGGCGCGCGGCGACCTCGGCCATCGGCTGCTCGGCCAGCGCCACCAGGTACAGGCGCTGCTTCAGACCATCGACGCCGAACTGCTGCTTGAAATACTGCAGCTCGCGCAGGCACCACTCGGAACTGGCGTAGAAGCGGTCGACCACCACCACCATCGCGAAGGCGCCGGCCACGCGGGCGGCCAGCTGCGGCCCGAGGTCACCGGCCACCGGGCCGTTGAACTCGCTCAGGTGCACACCGGGCAGCGGCCGGTCCAGCTTGTGGCGCGACAGCTCGGCGCTCAGGTCGTCGCTGAACTCCTTGGCGAAGTCGGTGACCCATTGGCCGTTGAGCTCGTTGTCGGCATGGGCGTAGCTGATGAAGATGCTGTGCGCACAGTCGAGAAAGCGCGGCAGGGCGGGCATGGCGACGGCACTCCTGGACTCAGGGAACCCGCCTGGGACGGTGGCCGACGCGGTGGCCGGAACCTGCGCCACCGGGGCCGCTGGCGGGGCGGCGGCCAGGCGCTGCAAGGGGCAACGGCGCCGGCCGGCTGGCGCATGGTCGCGCCAAAGCCGCCGGGGCAGCATCCCTAGTTGTATCCAGCGGCTGCGCCGCCGGGGGGATCGAGCGGCGCCAGCAGCGCGTGCACCGTGTCGGCGTCGAGCGCGGTCGCCGGCCCGTCGCCGGCGCCGCCCAGCAGGGCCTCGGCCAGCGCGGCCTTGCGCTGCTGCAGCGCGAGCAGCCGCTCCTCGATGCTGCCGGCGGCCACCAGGCGGTAGACGTGCACCGGCCGCGTCTGGCCCAGGCGGTGGGCGCGCGCCGCGGCCTGGGCCTCGACCGCCGGGTTCCACCAGGGGTCGACCAGCACCACGGTGTCGGCGGCGGTCAGCGTCAGGCCGACGCCGCCGGCGCGCAGGCTGGCCAGCAGCAGCGGCGCGTCGCCGCGCTGGAAGGCGGCCACCCGGCCGGCGCGCTCGGCCACCGGCGTGTCGCCGGTCAGCGCCAGCCAGGGCAGGCCGAGGGCGGCCAGCTCGGCCTCGACCAGCGCCAGCATGCGCGTGAACTGCGAGAACACCAGCACCCGCCGCCCGGCGGCCACCAGCGCCGGCAGCGTGGCGCGCAGCCAGTCCAGCTTGGCGCTGTGGCCGGGCGGCGCCGGGCCCACGGCCGCCGGCGGCGCGAGCAGGCGCGGGTCGTTGCAGGCCTGGCGCAGCTGCAGCAGCGATTCCAGGACGCCGGGCAGGGCCGCGTCCAGCCCGCGCGCGGCCAGCAGGCGCCGCACCTGGCGGTCGGCGGCCAGGCGCAGGCCCTCGTACAGCGTGCGCTGCGCGCCGTCCAGGCTGACGCGCTGCAGCTGCTCGGTCAGCGGCGGCAGCTCGGCGGCGACCTCGGCGCGCCGGCGGCGCAGCACGAAGGGCGCCAGCCGCTGCGCCAGCAGCCTGGCGCGCAGCCCGTTGCCCTGGCGCTCGATCGGCGTGCGCCAGTCGCGCTGGAAGCTGCGCGCGTCGCCCAGCCAGCCGGGCAGCAGGAACTGGAACTGCGTCCACAGCTCGCCGAGGTGGTTCTCCAGCGGCGTGCCGGTCAGCGCGACGCGGTGGCGGGCGTCCAGCCGGCGCGCTGCCGCGGCGCTGCGGCTGCCGGCGTTCTTCACCCACTGCGCCTCGTCCAGCGCCACCAGGTGCCAGGGCTGGCGCTGCAGCGCCATCGCGTCGCGCCACAGCAGCGGGTAGCTGGTCAGCACCAGGTCGTGCGCGGCCAGCCGGGCCAGCGCGTCGGCGCGGCGCGGGCCCTGCAGCAGCAGCACGCGCAGCGCCGGCGCCACGCGCGCGGCCTCGGCGCGCCAGTGGTCCAGCAGCGAGGCCGGGGCGACCACCAGCGCCGGCCGGTCCAGCCGGCCGGCCTCGCGTTCCAGCAGCAGGTGGGCCAGCAGCTGGGCGGTCTTGCCCAGGCCCATGTCGTCGGCGAGCAGGGCGCCGCCGCCCAGCCGCGCCAGCCGCTGCAGCCAGGCGACGCCGGCGAGCTGGTAGGCACGCAGCGCCAGGCCCAGGCCGGCCGGCGGCGCCACCGGCGGCGGCGCCGCCTCGCGCAGCGCCAGCCAGGCCTGCAGCGCGTCGCCGCGCAGCCGCCAGTCGCCCGCCCCGGTGCCGGCGCGGGCGCTGGCCAGGCCGTCGCGCAGCGCGGCCAGGCGGGCGGTGTCGTGGGCGTCCAGGCGCAGGCCGGCCGCGTCGCCGCGTGGGCGAGGGCGCAGCAGCAGGTCCACCAGGGTGCGCGCCAGCGGTTTGAGCGGCGCGGCCACGGTGTCGATCACCCGGCCGCCCGGCGCCAGCAGGCGCACAGGGGTGTCGTCGGGCAGGGCGTCCAGCGCCTGGGCGTCGGTCCAGCGGCGGTCCTGGCGCAGCAGCCGGGCCAGCAGCGGCACCAGGTCCAGCGTCTCCAGGCCCTCGGCGGTGTGCACCTGCAGGCCGAGTGACAGCGTCCAGCCGGCCACGCCGCGCGGCCCCTGCAGCGGCTCGACGGCCAGCTGCCAGCCGGCCACCGGCTGCGCGGCGTGGGCGAAGCCGGGGCGCAGGTCCACCGCCCAGCCCTCGGCGCGCAGCGCCGGCAGGGCCTCGGCCCAGAAGGCGCCGAAGTCGGCCTCGCGCACCAGGCTCCACAGCGCGCGATCGGGCAGGTCGCCGGCGCCGCCGCGCCACTGCAGCGCCTCGGCCGGCAGCGGGTGCAGGCCGGCGGCGGCCAGCCGGGCGTCGGCGCGGCCGCGGGCGGCGGGATCGGCGGCCGGTCCGGGCCAGTCCAGCCAGGCCACGGTGACCTGCGGCCCGCGCGCGCCGAACAGCGGCGTGCGCGCCGGCGGGCGCACCGGCCCGCAGGGCAGCAGGCCCAGCAGGCCGTCGCCGCGGTCCAGGGTGCGCAGCACCAGCGTGGGCCGGCGGGCGGCGGTGGCGTCGTCGGCCGGACGCAAAATCATCGGTTCCGACGACGCCGGCCGGCCCGGCGCGGCGAACAATCCCGCGGCAACGCGTTCCCCCCCACACCGATTCAGGAGCATCCCATGGCTGAAGCCTACATCGTCGCCGCCGCCCGCACCGCCGGCGGCCGCCGCAACGGCAAACTCTCCGGCTGGCACCCGGCCGACCTGGCCGCCGCCGTGCTGGATTCGCTGATCGAGCGCACCGGCGCCGACCCGGCGCTGGTCGACGACGTGATCATGGGCTGCGTCGGCCAGGCCGGCGAGCAGGCCGTGAACATCGCCCGCAACGCGATCATGGCCTCCAAGCTGCCCGAGTCGGTGCCCGGCACCTCGGTGGACCGCCAGTGCGGCTCGTCGCAGCAGGCGCTGCACTTCGCCGCCCAGGCGGTGATGTCGGGCTCGATGGACATCGTCATCGCCGCCGGCGTCGAGAGCATGAGCCGCGTGCCGATGGGCCTGCCGGCCTCGCTGCCGGCCAAGAACGGCTTCGGCACCTACATGAGCCCGCAGATCCAGGCGCGCTACCCCGGCGTGCAGTTCAGCCAGTTCGCCGGCGCCGAGATGATCGCCAAGAAGTACGGCATGAAGCGCGAGGAACTGGACGCCTTCTCGCTGGAAAGCCACCTGCGCGCCGCCGCCGCCACCAAGGCCGGCGCCTTCGCCAAGGAAATCGTGCCGATCAAGGTGCGCATGAACGACGGCACCGAGACCGGCGAGATGCACACCGTCGACGAAGGCATCCGCTACGACGCCTCGCTGGAGAGCATGGCCGGCGTCAAGCTGATCCAGGAAGGCGGCGTCTGCACCGCGGCCTCGGCCAGCCAGATCTGCGACGGCGCGGCCGGCCTGATGGTGGTCAACGAGAAGGGCCTGAAGACCCTGGGCGTGAAGCCGCTGGCCCGCGTGCACCACATGACCGTGACCGGCGGCGACCCGGTGGTGATGCTGGAGACCCCGGTCCCGGCCACCCAGCTGGCGCTGAAGAAGGCCGGCATGAAGATCGAGGACATCGACCTGTACGAGGTCAACGAGGCCTTCGCCCCGGTGCCGATGGCCTGGCTGCGCGTGCTGGGTGCCGACCACGCCCGCCTGAACGTCAACGGCGGCGCGATCGCCCTGGGCCACCCGCTGGGCGGCAGCGGCGCCAAGCTGATGACCACCCTGGTGCACGCCCTGCACGCCCGCGGCAAGCGCTACGGCCTGCAGACCATGTGCGAAGGCGGCGGTCTGGCCAACGTGACCATCATCGAGCGCCTCTGACGCGCCCTGCGCCGCAGGCCCCGCGGGCGGGTTCGCCCGGCGGGGCCGCGGCGTCCGCATCCCCCCGCGCGGCCCGCTTTGGCGGGCCGCGCCCACGCTGAGACAGCGGATGTCCCGCCGGCGCCGGCTGCCGCGGCGCGGGCCGTCGGCGGGCACCGCTCCAGACCCCATGAACGACACCCTGGCGGCCGGTCTGGCCGCGGTCCTGTCCGGCGACGGGCCGGCGGTGCAGGTCGGCGCGGTCAAGCGCCTGTCCGGCGGCGCCAGCCAGGAGACCTGGGCCTTCGAGGCGCGCGCCGCCGACGGCGCGGCGCGGCCGCTGATCCTGCGCCGGGCGCCGCCCGGTGCCGAGCACCGCGGCAGCGGCAACGTCGGGCTGGACGGCGAGGCCGCCATCCTGCGCCTGGCCGGTGCGGCCGGCGTGCCGGTGCCCGAGGTGGTGGCCGGCCTGCGGCCCGAGCACGGGCTGGGCCAGGGCTTCGTGATGAACCGGCTGGCCGGCGAAACCCTGGGCCGGCGCGTCGCCGCCGCCCACCGGCCGCAGCTGGCCTACCAGTGCGGCCAGGCGCTGGCGCGCATCCACGCGCTGCCGCTGGACCGGCTGCCGCCGCTGCGCCGCACGCAGCCGCGCGCCGAGGTCGAGCACCTGCGCGCCCAGCATGCCGGCATGGGCGCGGCGCGGCCGGTGTTCCAGCTGGCGCTGCGCTGGCTGGCCGACCATGCGCCGGCCGACACCGCGCCGGCCCTGGTGCACGGCGACTTCCGCAACGGCAACCTGATGTGCGACCTGGACGCCGCCGGCGGCGCGCTGATCGGCGTGCTGGACTGGGAGCTGGCCCATGTCGGCGACCCGATGGCCGACCTGGGCTGGCTCTGCTGCAACTCCTGGCGCTTCGGCCAGTCGCAGCGGCCGGTCGGCGGCTTCGGCTTCGATACCGAGCTGTTCGCCGGCTACCGCGACGCCGGCGGCACGCCCGACCCGGCGCGCGTGCGCTGGTGGCAGGTGCTGGGCACGCTGCGCTGGGGCGTGATCTGCGAGAGCATGGGCCACGCCTGGCTCAGCGGCGCCGAGCCGGTGATGGAGAAGGCGGCCATCGGCCGCCGCGCCTCCGAGAACGAGATCGACCTGCTGGACCTGCTGCTGCCCCGTGCCGCCGCCGCCCAGCCCGCCGGAGGACCGCGCTGATGCAGGACGCCCCCCACCCCCACCAGCTGCTGGAAGCCGTGGTGCGCTACCTGCGCGACGACGCGCTGCCGGCGCTCACCCGCCATGGCGAGGGCGCGCTGGCCTACCAGGCCCGCGTCGCGGCCAACATGCTGGACATCGCCCGGCGCGAGCTGCTGGCCGCGCCGGTGGACGAGCCGGCCGAGCGCGCCCGCCTGCAGGCCCTGGTCGGCACGGCCGACGACCCGCCCGGCGGCGCCGACCTGGCCGCGCTGAACCGCCGCCTGGCCGAGGCCATCGCCGCCGGCCGCGTCGGCACCGACACCCCGGGCCTGGCCGAGCACCTGTGGGCCACCACGCTGGCCAAGCTGGCGGTGGACCAGCCCGGCTACGAAACCTACCGCCGCCTGACTGGCGCCTGAACCCGGCGCCTGAACGCCGCGCCTGAGCCCGGTGGCGCCGCGCGCGCCGCCACCCCCTTCCCCTGTCGCAGGAGTCCCGCATGAGCGAACTGGTCACCTACCGCGTCGACGGCGACGTCGCCGTCATCACGCTGAACAACCCCGAGCGCCTGAACCCGATGTCCGGCGCGCTGCAGCAGCAGATGCGCCAGCACCTGGCCGCCGTGGCTGCCGACAAGGCGGTGCGTGCGCTGCTGATCACCGCCGCCGGCCGCGCCTTCTGCGTCGGCGCCGACCTCACCGGCTTCGGCCCCAGCGAGGACCCGCGCAGCCTGGGCAACCGCACCGCCGACGCGATGCATGGCCAGTCCAACCGCCTGATCAGCGACATCCGCGCGCTGCCGGTGCCGGTGGTGGTGGCGGTCAACGGCGCGACGGCCGGCGCCGGCGTGGGCATTGCCCTGTCGGGCGACGTGGTCATCGCCGCGAAGTCGGCCTACTTCTACCTGCCCTTCATGTGCAAGCTGGGCATCGTGCCCGACCTGGGCACGACCTGGTTCTACCAGCGCCTGCTGGGCACCGGCCGCGCCACCGCGCTGACCCTGCTGGGCGACCGCCTGCCGGCCGACAAGGCCGCCGACTGGGGCCTGATCTGGCAATGCGTGGACGACGCCGCGCTGCAGGACGAGGCGCTGGCCACCGCCCGCCGCCTGGCCCAGCTGCCGGCGCACGCCGCGCTGGAGACGCGCCGCGCCTACGAGGCCGCCGCCGGCCACACGCTGGACCAGCAGATGCACTACGAGGCCGAGCGCCAGCGCGAGCTGCTGGACAAGCCCGAGATGAAGGAGGGCGTGGCCGCCTTCCTGGAGAAGCGCGCGCCCCGCTTCCCGGCGCGTTGAGCATGCCGTCCGTCGGCGCCGGCTGCAGCCGGTCGCCGGGGGCTTGGCGTCGGCGCCCCGGCGGCGGCACACTGCGCCGATGACCGACTTGCCAGCGCTGATCGGGCCCGAGCAGGTGGCGTTGATGACCGGCCAGGTGTCGATCATCGTCGCCAGCCGCGACGCCCGGCTGCAGCCCCACCTGATGCGCGCCGCCGGCTGCCGCGTCGCGCCCGACCGGCGTCGCGTCACCCTGCTGATGCCCGAGACCAGCAGCGCGCCGGTGCTCGACGACCTGCGCGCCAGCGGCCGCATCGCGGTGGTCTTCACCCAGCCGACGACCAACCGCACGCTGCAGCTCAAGGGCGACGACGCGGTGGTCGGCGCCTGCGGGCCCGACGACGACGCGCTGGCCGCGCAATACCTGCGTGGCTTCGTCGACGAGGTCGGCCAGCTGGGCTTCCCGGCGCTGGTGGCCCACACCATCGTCGGCCAGGGCGAGCCGCGGGTGGCGGTGCACTTCAGCATCGCCGAGGCCTATGACCAGACCCCCGGCCCCGGCGCCGGCCACGCGCTGTGCGCGGCCGCGCGGGCGCCGCGCTGAGCCCCGGCGATGGACCTGGACCTCGACGCGATCCGCCCCTGCCTGGAGGGCGCCATCCCCGGCGTGATGGCCACCTGCGCGCCCGACGGCACGCCCAACGTCACCTACGTCTCGCAGGTGGAGTACGTGGACGCGCGGCACCTGGCGCTGTCCTTCCAGTTCTTCAACAAGACCCGCCACAACGTGCTGGCCCATCCGGTGGCCGAGCTGCTGGTGGTGCACCCGGCGCACGGCGGCCTGTACCGGCTGGGCGTGCGCTACCTGCGCACCGAGACCGAGGGCGCGCTGTTCGAGCGCATGAAGGCCAAGCTGGCCGGCATCGCGTCGCACACCGGGATGAGCGGCGTGTTCCGGCTGCGCGGCGCCGACCTGTACGCCGTCGACCAGGTGCAGCGCGTGACCGAGCCGCGCCAGCTGCCGCCGCAGACCGCGCTGAACCGCCTGGCCGCGCTGCGCCGCTGCGCCACCCGGGTGGCCGCGGCCGGCGATTTCGACAGCTTGGTCGAACTGACGCTCGACGGCGTGGTGCAGGACTTCGGCATCCGCCACGCCCTGCTGCTGCTGCACGACGTGCCCGGCCAGCGCCTGTATACCGTGGCCAGCCGCGGCTACGGCCGCTCGGGCGCCGGCGCGGAGATCCCGCTGGGCGCCGGCGTGGTCGGCGTGGCCGCGCGCATGGCCACGCCGATCCGCATCAACCACGCCACGCTGGAGTACGCCTACGGCCGCAGCATGCGCGAGGGCGTGCCGGGCGAGCGGCTGGCGCGCGAGATCCCGCTGCCCGGGCTGGCCGACCCGGGCAGCCAGCTGGCGGTGCCGCTGGTCTGCGCCGGCCAGCTGCTGGGCGTGCTCTTCGTCGAGAGCCCGCAGGAGCTGCGCTTCACCTGGGACGACGAGGACGCGCTGGTCGCGCTGGCCGCCCAGGTGGCGGCGCTGGCCCACGGCTTCCTGGCCTGCGCCGACGCGGCACCCGAGGACGACCCGGCCGGCGCCGACGCCGGCATGCCCGCCACGCCCGCGGCCGACCCGCTGCGCGTGCGCCACTACGCGGCCGACGACAGCGTCTTCCTCGACGACGACTACCTGATCAAGGGCGTGGCCGGCGCGGTGCTGTGGCGGCTGCTGAGCGTGCACGCTGCCGAGGGCCGGGTCGAGTTCACCAACCGCGAGCTGCGGCTGGACCCGGCGCTGGGCCTGCCCGAGGTCGGCGACAACCTGGAGGCCCGGCTGGCGCTGCTGACGCGGCGCCTGGCCGACCGCCAGGGCGCGGTGCGGCTGGAGCGCACCGGGCGCGGCCGCTTCCGGCTGTGCCTGGCGCGGCCGCTGCAGCTGCTGCACGTGCCGCGCTGAGCCGCCGCTGGGTGGCGCTCAGACCGTCACCAGCCCCGGCACCGGCGGCAGGCCCAGGGTGCGCCGCAGCTTGGCCTGGTCGGCCGGCGCCAGCGCGCGGCGGGCGATGTCCAGCACGGCGGCGAAGGGCTCCGGCGGCATGCCCTGCTGCATGCCGCCCAGCATCGCCGCGCGCTCGGGTGCGCTGAGCGCCGGGATGAACCAGTGCAGCGCCTCCAGCATCGCCGCCGGCGGGATCGACGAGACGATGGCCTGCTCGATGGCCAGCAGCTCGGCGTCGCTGTAGTGCGCCCACAGCACGGCGTTGTGCGCGGTCTCCTCGACGTGCATGTGCTGCAGGTTGTCGGCGACGAACAGCGCCAGCGCGCGGTACAGCCGGGCCAGCGCGGCCGGGCGCTGCGCGGGCCGGGCGTCGTGCACCAGGCCGGCCAGGTCGCGCAGGTCGGCGATGGCCTCGGCGTGGTGCTGGTGCTCGGCGGCGATGCGCGCGGCGCTGCCGGGGCGGGCGCGCTCCAGCGCCGGGTGGACGAAGTCGTTCTCGTCCTGCAGGTGCAGCTCGCATAGGCCCAGCAGGCGCTCCAGCCCGGCCAGCGACTGGCCGACCTCGGCGGCGTCGTCGGGGTCGGTGCTGCCGACGGTGGTCAGCGTGCGCGTCATGAACAGGCGCAGCGCCTTGTGGATGCCGGCATACAGGTCCAGGCGCTCGCTGCCCAGCGTGGCGGCGGCGTGGGCGCCGGCGGGCTGGGCGGCGGCGGTCGGCTGGTGGGTCGGGGCAGGGGTGCCGGCAGTGGGGTGGTCGGCGGTCGGGGTGGGCATCGTGGGCTCCTCGGATCGTGTCGGCGCCGCGGCTTGCAGCGTCGTGCCGTCACTGTAGGCAGCCGTCGTCGCCCCCGCTCTTAAGAGTTCGTTCAGCGTTTCCTAAAGGTTTCTTAAGCGGCGCCGGACGCGTCCGTCCGGCGATGGAAGGCGGCCGCGGCGCTCAGCGCTGGCCGCCCAGCCAGCGCGGCAGGGCACCGCCGCCGGCGCCGGCCTGCAGCGCATCGAGCTCACCCGGGCCCAGCGGCACGGTGGCGGCGGCGCGGCGCAGTGCGCTCAGGTCCTGACGGCAGGGCAGGCAGCGGCCCAGGCGCGCCGTGCCGTCGGAGCCGGCCGTCAGCACGCGCTCGCCGTCGGGGTGGAAGGCCACCGCGTCCACCGATTCGCCATGCCAGGACAGCGCGGCCAGCGCCTGGCCGCCGGCGGCGTCCCACAGCCGCGCGGTGTTGTCGGCGCTGCCGGTCAGCACCCGCGCGCCGTCGGGGCTGAAGGCGACGGCGGTCAGCGCGGCGCTGTGGCCGCCGCCCAGCACCACCGGCGCCGCGGCGTGGTCCAGCGGCCAGACGCGCGCGCTGCGGTCGCGGCTGGCGGTGGCCAGGCGCCCGCCGTCGGGGCTGAAGGCCAGGCCGCTGATGTCGCCGGCATGGCCGCGCAGCCGCCGCGGCGGTGCCCCGGCAGCGGCACGGCGGTCCCAGACCAGGGCGTCGGCGCCGTCGACCGCGGCCAGCCAGCGGCCGTCCGCGCTGAGCGTCGGCAGCGTCACCGGCACCGGTGCGCTGGCCGACCAGGCCGGCCTGGGCGCGGCCTCGGTCAGCGCGGTCTGCGGCCAGACGGCCAGGCGGCCGCTGTCGTTGCTGGTGACGAACTCGGGCCGGCTGGGATGGAAGGCGGCGGCCGACCAGGCCAGCAGCCAGTCGGGCGTGACCGCCTGGCGGGTGGCGGTGCGCCACAGCACGGGCCGCGCGGTCATGTAGATGTCGTGGCTGACGTTCTGGCCCAGCAGCCACTGGCCGTCGGCGCTCCAGCCGACGTTGACCACCATGTCGGCGGTGGCGTCGGCCAGCAGCTCGCCGTCCAGCGCCTTGCGCCGCGCCAGGTCGACCAGCGGCGCGATGCGGCAGTTGTGGCCCCGGGCGTCGGCCTCGCCGCAGACCAGGGCGCGGTCGCCCTGGGGCGAGACGGCCAGGCCCAGCAGCCAGCGCCGGCCCTCGGCGGCCAGCAGCAGCGGCGGCGCCAGGCGCCAGCGGCGCAGCGTGCCGTCGCGGCTGGCGGTGAGCACCCGGCCGTCGGGGCCGAACAGCGCGCGGCTGATCTCGTTGCGGTGGCCGCGCAGCACCGCGATCGGCGCGTGCGTGCGCGAGGACCAGACCTGCGCCGTGCCGTCGCTGCTGGACGAGACCATCAGCTCGCCGTCGTCGGAGACGTTGGCGTCGGTCACCCAGTCGTCGTGGCTGCGGTCGTCGCGGGTGTGCTCGTCGGTCCAGAACACCACCCGGGTGTCGGACACGGTCATCAGCCGGTAGGCGTCGTCCTCGCGCTGCACGAAGCGCGCGCGCAGCACCGGGCGCTCGTGCGGCAGGTCGTGGCGGTTCTTCTGCTGCGCGCCCTCGGCGGCCAGCCGGCCGCGTTCCAGGTCGAGCAGCCAGACGCGGGCGCGCCGGTCGTCCGAGGCGGTGGCCAGCAGCGTCGGGTCGCCGGGGTGGAATCCGAGGTCGCGGATCGCGCCGTCGTGGCGCAGCGGCGTGCTGCCGCCGGGCTGGCCGATGGCGGCGCGCCAGGGCGCGGCGGCGTCGGCCCCGCGCTGCCAGACCAGCGCCTGGCCGCTGTTGTCGCCCGAGGCCAGCCAGCGTCCGTCGCCCGAGAAGGCCAGCGCGGTGACGGTGGCGCCGCGGTCGCTGCCGGCGGCCAGGCGCTGGCGGGCGGTGATGCCGCCGGGGCCCAGCGTCAGCACCAGCAGCTCGCCGTCGTAGCAGGCCAGGGCCAGCTGGGCCGGCCGGCCGGGGGCGGGCGGCGACAGTGCGGCGGTGTGCGCCGGGTTGCGCGCGCCGCTGCAGGCGGCCTCGGCCAGCGCCGGCGTGCCGGCGGCCGGGGCCGAGGCCGCCTCGGCGGCCAGCGCGGCACCCGGGGAGGCCCCCGGGGCGGAGCCCGGCGCGGCTGGCGCCGCGGCGCCGGCGGCCAGCGGCAGCAGCTGCACCGTCCAGCGGTCGGTCAGCGCGGCGGCCAGCGGCCGGCCGTCCAGTTGCAGCGGCCAGGCCTTGACCACCGCAGCGGCCGCGGTGGCGCCACCCAGCGGCTGCAGCGTGGCCGCGTCCAGCAGCCACAGCTGGCGGCCGCCGGCCACCAGCAGGCGCCGGCGCTCGGTGTCGTAGCGGGCGTCGACCAGCGGCGCGCCCAGGTCCAGCACCTGCTCGGCCTGGGCCACGTCCAGCGTGGCCATGGCCTGGCGCAGCGCGTAGGCGGCGCGCGGGTTGTCGCCGTCCTGGTCCAGCGCCAGGTCGGCCAGGTGGGCGGCGCGCGCCGGGTCCTGCGCCTGCTCCAGCAGCGCGCGGGCGGCCAGCTCGCGCGAGCGCGCCTGGCGCTGCAGCGACCAGCCGTTGAACGCCGCGCCCACCGACAGCAGCACCACCGCGGCGACCAGCCCGCGCAGGCCCCGGCGCTGCAGCTGCTGGCGGCGCCGCTCCACCGCCACCGCGGCGGCGCTCTTGTCCAGGAAGGCGGTGACCGCGGCGAAGCGCGCCGCGCCCTCGGCCGCGCTGCCGCCGGTGCACAGCCGCACCCAGGCGGCGTTGGGCGCGGTGCGGCGCTGCCACTCGCGGGCGCGCTCCAGGCTGCGGCCGCGCCAGAGTTCACCGTCGGCCTCGGCGTGGGCGCGGGCATCGGCCAGCAGGCGGTCCAGCTCGGCCTCGGCCTCGTGCTCCAGCGCCACCCAGTCGCGCAGCCGGCGCCACTGGCGGATCAGGCTCTCGTGCGAGATGTCGATCACCGGGTTGCCGTCCAGCGCCACCTCGGGCCCGGGCAGCAGGAAGGCGGTGTCGGGGCGGCGGAAGCGGTCGACCACCGCGGCCACCGGCGTGGCGGCCGGGCTGCCGGGCTCGGCGCCGCAGACGGCGCACAGCTGCTCGAACTCCAGCGGCCGGCGCACCTCGCTGCCGCCGGCCACGCGCTCGGTCAGCGCGCGGAACACGCGCTCGACCATGCCGCCGGGCGCGCCCAGCGGGCCCAGCGCGTCGCAGGCCTCGTCGGCGTGGCGCGACAGCGCGTCGGCCGCGCCGCCAATGGCCTCGTAATCCTCCAGGTCGATCGGCCGGCTGCCGCCGCTGGACTCGGCCCAGCGCCACCAGGTGCGCGACAGCGCGTGCTGCATCACCGGCAGGTCATCGAAGTCGTCGCTGACGTCGTTGAGCAGGCGCTGCACCAGGCGCGGGGCGATCTGCGCGCCGCGCAGCGCCACCGGGCGCACGATGGCCTCCTTGCGCTGCTCGCGCTTGAGCCGCGGCACCAGGTAGCCGCCGCGGCTGACGGCCTCGGGCAGGTCGCGGAACTCGGCGCAGCTGCCCAGCGTGTCCGAGCGCAGGGTCAGCACCACGCTGACCGGCGAGGCCGGGTCGAAGGCCGCCTGCAGCAGCAGCTTGACGAAGGCCGCGGCCTCGTCCGGGTCGGCCATGCGCTTGAAGCGGAAGATCTCCTCGAACTGGTCGACCACCACCAGCACGCGGGTGCCGGCCGGCAGCCGGGCCTGGCGCACTGCCTCGACCAGGCCGAGCCCGCCCAGGCGCAGCTGGCCGACCAGGGTGCCGGTGCGCAGCGCCAGCGGGTGGCTGTCGTCGTCGATCGCCGCGGCCGCGGCGCCGGCGGGCGGCGGCGGCGCGTCCGCGGGGGCGGCCAGCGCGGCGGCCAGCGGCGCGGCCAGGTGGGCGATCGGGCGGTTGCCCGGGCGCATCACCACCGGGCGCCAGTCGGTCTCGTAGTCCTCCTCGTGGCGGCGCTTGAGCTCGGCCAGCAGGCCGGCCAGCACCAGCGAGGACTTGCCGCAGCCCGAGGCGCCGGAGACCGCCACCAGCGGCACCTCGGCCAGCCGCGCCACCAGCTCCTGGATTTGCTGGCCGCGGCCGAAGAAGCGGTCGGACTCGCCAGGCTTGAAGGCGCGCAGGCCGGGGAAGGGGTTGGCCGCGACCAGCGCCTCGCGCCCGGCGGGCAGCGTGGCCGGCGGCCCGGCGCTCACGCGGCGTCTCCCGGCAGGGCGTCGGCGAAGGCGCGCAGCGCGGCCTCGTTCTGGGCGACGATGCCCTGCACCACGCGGGCCTTCTTGGTGGTGAAGCTGCGCTTCTCGTCGCTGTCGGCGCCGGTGGCGTAGACGCACAGGCGATCGGGTCCCAGGCGCGGCGCCAGCGCGTCCAGGTCCATCAGGTCGAAGACCCAGTCCTCGCTCTGTCGCGACCAGAACACGATGGCCTGCGGGCAGGCGCCCAGCGTGCGCAGCAGCCGCTCGGCGTCCTTGGGCGTGGCGCCGCTGAACTTCAGCGGCCGCGGCTCCAGCCCCAGCTGCTCGGCGAGCAGGGCCTTGAGCGGGCCGATGTCGGCGAGGTCGCCCTCCTCGACCAGCAGCGCCACCTCGCGCGGCTTGGGCGGGGCCAGCGGCGCGGGCTTGGGCAGCTTGTCCAGCACCAGGGTCTTCAGGTCCTCCAGCGGGCCCTGCAGGTAGTCCACGCCCTCGTTGGCCAGGTCCTGCTCGATGTAGTCGGTCAGGGCCTGGGCGCTGGGGTCGGTGGCCGGCGCGGGCTGGATCCACACCAGCGGCGCGGGGCGGCCGCGCGCCTTCATCTCGGCGTGGGCCAGCTCCAGCTGCAGCCGCGCGCGCGCCGGCGTCAGCGGCTCGATCGAGGCCTGGCGCGAGACCAGGTGGATGCACAGCAGCGACTCGGCCAGGTCGCGGGTGATGCGGTCGCGGTGGTCGTCGGCGTTCCACAGGTACTCGTGCTCGGGCACGACCAGGAAGCCGCGCTGGCGCAGATCGGTGCGCAGGCGCTCGCGCTCCTGCAGCAGCTCGGGGCCGGTGTTGGCGACGAAGACCTTGCCCAGCGCCTGCTTCTTCTGCTGGCCCTGCAGGTGCTCCAGCGCCTCCATCAGGTCGTAGACCACGCGGCCCAGGCGCTCGTGGTAGGCGTCGTAGTCGCGCTTGGGGTCCAGCTCGCGCCAGGGCTTGGGGTCGAGGTTGAAGAACTCGTGGTGGTTGATCTCGGCCAGCTCGCGCGGCAGCGACTGGTCGGGCTTGGGCGGGTGCTTGAAGATTGGCACCAGCTTGCGGCCCGCGCCGGCCTCGCCCTTGAGGCGGCCGAGGAAGCGGTCCAGCTCTTTGCGGCACTCGTCGCTGTCGAAGTAGGTGCGCGAGATCAGCGCGAGGAAGATGCCGGCGGAATCCACCGCCTGGGCGATCTCGGGGCGCCAGGCGTCGCCGGCGCGCAGCTCGGCGGTGTCGCGCCACATCTGCACGTCGCCGACCAGGTCGCGCAGCGAGGCGCGCACCGAATCGCAGAACTTGTCCACCCAGGGGTCGGGCCCCTCGTTGGACGCGCGGCGGTAGCTGATGAACAGGTCGTTCTGGAACTGCGGCAGGTAGCCCATGGTGTGCGGCTCGCGTGGTGGCCGGGGAGGGGCGGCGCTCAGCCGCCCTGGGCGGCCTTGTTCCAGTCGCTGACCCAGGCGCCGTTCTCGCTGGAGATGGCGCGCTCGATGGTGTCGACGAACTGCCGGGCCGCCTCGGGCGCGCGGTGGTCGGGCTGCAGCAGCCACTCGTCGCGCAGGCCCTTGAGCAGGTCGTAGGTGGCGTAGTAGCGGTTGGCCAGCTCGTCCAGGCGCGCCGCGGCCAGGTGGGCGGTGACCGCCGATGCGGCCGCGGCGACCAGGGTCAGCCAGGGCACGGCCCAGGCCGCCTGCACCATCTGCTGCGCGGCCTGGGCGCCGGCCTCGGCCGGCACGTCCCGGCCGCTCAACGCCCCCAGGCCGACCGCGGCCAGGCCCAGCAGGAACTCGGCCGCGTGCAGGCGGCGCGCCGACTGGCCGGCCTCCTCGCCCTTCTTCTTGTACCAGGCGATCTGGCCGTCCACGCGCTGGGCCACGTACTCGTCCAGCGTCAGCGTCGAGGGGCGGCTGCGGCGCTCGGGCGTGGTCGCGGCGGCCAGACCGGCCAGGTCCTGCGCGGTCTGCTTGATGGCGCGGCAGCGGCGCGCCAGCGCGCCGGGCGGGGCGGGCGCGGCCGGGTCGGCACCGTCCTCGGACGGCAGGGCGCCCATCAGGTGGCGGTAGACGGCCTCCTTGAGCAGCTCGGAGACGTTGCGCGCACGCACCCAGGCCTGCAGGCGCTCGGGCGCCAGCATCTTCTGGCGGATGTAGGGCACCAGGGCCAGCAGCAGCACGCCGGCGGTGACCAGCCAGGCGTGACGGCTGCCGAGCGCGCGCTCGCCCAGCACGCCGGCCAGCACGGTGAGGAACAGGCCGGCCACGCCGGCCACCGCGGCGGCCACGCGCCAGCGGCGGATCGAGTCGCCCAGCCGGGTGGCCACGGCGGACCACAGGTCCTGGTCCTGCCAGGCCGATTGCACGACCTGCGACGGGTCGGCGGGGGCGGCGGTGTCGTGGCCCATGGGCAGGCTCCTCCAACGGCGGGTGTAGTTCTCGGCCTGGCCGGACCGGACCCGGCAGCCCTTCACCCCAACGACACGGCTCGCGCAGTTGCCCGGCTTCTGCGGCCAGGCTGCGGACCAGTATGGCATGGATGCCCCGCGGCACCGGGGGGCTGCCCCGCCACGGCCAAGGGGGTTGACCGGCGCGCCGCCGGGCGCTTGCCGACACCGCACAATGCGGCCCACATGGCCGCTCCCGACGCCGCGCCCGACGCCGATCCCGTCCCCACCGCCGCTTCGGCGACGATCTGGGCCACGCTGCGCCACGCCGCCTTCCGCCGGCTCTGGCTGGCCAGCGGCATCTACTTCGTCGCCAACGCCATGCACACCATGGCCGCGGCCTGGCTGATGGTCGAGCTGACCGGCTCGTCCTTCCTGGCCGCGCTGGTGCAGACCGCGGTGTTCCTGCCGATGTTCCTGCTGGCGCTGCCGGCCGGCGTGCTGGCCGACACCACCGACCGCGGCCGGCTGCTGCTGGCCGCGCTGGGCGTGCAGGCGCTGGCGGTGCTGGTGCTGGCGCTGCTGCTGCTGGCCGGCTGGGCCGGGCCGGCGACGCTGCTGCTGTTCACCGGCATCACCGGCTGCTGCACCGCGATGCTGTCGCCGGCCTGGAACTCGGCGGTGGGCGAGGTGCTGCCGCGCGAGGAACTGCCGCAGGCCATCATCGGCATGAGCATCGCCTACAACGGCGCGCGGGCGCTGGGCCCGGCGCTGGCCGGCCTGGTCTACGGCCTGGCCAGCGGCTGGGGCGGCGCGCTCAGCGGCGGCGGCACGGTGTTCGCGCTGGCGCTGGCCGGCACGCTGGTGCTGGCCTGGACCTTCCACCGCCACCCGCCGCGCCCGCACCCGCCCAGCCGCCTGCCGCCGGAGCGGCTGTGGGGCGGCACCATGGCCGGCCTGCGCTATTCCTGGCACTCGGAAACCATCCTGGCCCAGCTGGTGCGCACCGCGGCCTACAGCGCCGCCGGCTCGGCGCTGTGGGCGCTGCTGCCGGTGATCGGCGCCCAGCGCCTGGGCCTGGGCGCCGAGGGCTTCGGCTTTCTGATGGGCTGCCTGGGCACCGGCGCGGTGGCCGCCGGCCTGGTCATCGGCCCGCTGCGCCTGCGCCTGGGGCTGGAGCGGCTGGTGGCGATCTGCTGCGTGGTCTTCGCCGGCACGATGGCGGTGGCGGCGCTGTCGCGCTGGGCGTGGCCGGTCTACCTGGGCCTGGTGGCCGGCGGCGCGGCCTGGATGAGCGTGATGAGCACCTTCAACACCGCCACGCAGACCAGCGCGCCGCCCTGGGTGCGCTCGCGGGCGACGGCGATGCACGTGCTCAGCGCGCTGGGCTCGTTCGCGTTGGGCTCGGCCTTCTGGGGCGCGGTGGCGGGGCTGACCGGCCTGCCCGGCGCGCTGCTGGCGGCCACCGCGCTGATGCTGGGCAACCTGCTGCTGGCGCGGCGCTTTCCGCTGCGCATGGGCGCGGAGCACGAGGTCACGCAGGCGCCGTTCGAGGACCTGCTGGTGGCCGACGAGCCCGACCCCGACGCCGGCCCGGTGGCGGTGGAGCTGAGCTACCGCGTGCTGCCCCAGCACGCCGAGGCCTTCCTCGCCGAGGCGACGCAGCTGAAGGCGCCGCGGCGGCGTGACGGCGCAACCTTCTGGCGCATCTACCGCGACCTGGACGACCCGACGCGCTACGTCGAGCGCTTCATCGTCAGCAGCTGGGCCGACTACCTGCACCAGCGCGCCCGCGCGACGGTCGCCGACCAGGCCATCGAGGCCCGCCTGCGCGCGCTGCTGGCGCCCGGGGAGCAGGTGGTGGTGCAGCACTACGTGGCGGAGCGCTGACGCGCTGCTGCGTGTGCTGTGGCGCGCTGCGCTGTCTTGCACGTGCCCGTTGTCGCTTGCTGCAGCCCGTCGGTCTCGGCCGACGGCCGACCTACTTTCTGGCGCGCCAGAAAGTAGGCAAAGAGCGCCTTCCAAACTGAGCCACGCCAGCCGAGTGTTCTTCCAGCACCCCTGCGCTGCGCCTCGCCCGCCCGGCGGGCTCGAACAGTCCAACCGGGTCGGTCTCCGCAGCCCGGATCTCCGTGCCCCCTTGCCGTACCGTGGCATGGCGGCACCGCGGTGGCTGCGTGAGTGGCCGGGTGCGCGTACCGAGGTGTTCGGGGGCGTCCGTCGCCTTGGACGGGCAGCGCGTCCCGGTCAAGCCCTGCACATGTCGGTGTGTTCGAGCCCGCCAGGCGGGCGAGGCAGCCGTCTCGCTGGCGTTGCAGCGCTCGGTGGCGTAGGAAAGTTCAAAGAGCGCTTCTTTGCCTACTTTCTTGTCGCGACAAGAAAGTAGGTCGGCCGTCGGCCGAGACCGACGGGCTGCCGCAAGCAATCCAAGCCCGCCGCCAGGCGAACCAGCCCCCGGACCCAGCCCCCAGCCCCCAACCTCAGGGCTTCTTCTCCAGCCGCATCACATCGCTGTCCCGCCGCATCGTGAAGCGGTTCAGGAAGCTGTTGCCGAGCAGCACCATCGGCATCTCCGACGGCACCACCACCGCCGCCACGTTGGCGATCTCCACCTCGCCCAGGCGCACCGTCGTCAGATTGACCGCGTAGACCGGCACCGTGCCGTTGGCGGTGCTGGTGAAGGCCGGGCGGCCGCGCTTCCAGTCCAGGCCGATGCGGTTGGCCTCGGCCTGGCTCAGCGCCACGCTGGTGGCGCCGGTGTCGACCATGAACTGCACCGGCCGGCCGTTGATCGCGCCGCTGCCGCCGAAATGCCCGCCCGGGCCCATCGGCAGCACGATCTCGGTGGCCGCCGCCGCGGCCGGCGCACCGCCGCCCACCCGCGCCGGCGCCGCACCCAGGCGCAGCACGCGGCGCTGGCCGCCGACCTCGACCTCGGCCTCGCCGTCGCCCAGGCGGCGCAGCGTCACGCCGCGTGCGCTGGCGCCCACGGCCAGGGTCTGGGGCGTGCCGTCGATCAGCAGCAGGGCTTTGTCGCTGCCCATGCTGCCGCTGAGCGCGACGGTCTGCGCCGCGGCGCCGAGCGCGCCGCCCAGCAGCAGGGTCGCGGCCAGGGCCCGTGGGTCAGTCACGGAAGTTGTTGAAGGCCAGCGGCACGTCGCTGACGTCCTTGCGCAGCAGCGCGATGGCCGCCTGCAGGTCGTCGCGCTTGCCGCCGGTCACGCGCACGGTGTCGCCCTGGATCGCCGCCTGCACCTTGAGCTTGCTGCCCTTGATCAGCTGCTGGATCTTCTTGGCGGTGTCGCTGTCGATGCCCTGCTTGACCGGCACGCTCTGGCGCACCTTGTCGCCGCCCATCTTCTCGATCTTGGCGCTGAAGTCCAGGAAGCGGATGTCCACGCCGCGCTTGCTCAGCTTGGCCAGCAGCACGTCCTTGACCTGGGTGATCTGGAAGTCGTTGTCGGCGTGCAGCAGCAGCGTGCGGTCCTTGCCCGACTCGGTGCTCTCGACCTTGGCCGACGAGCCCTTGAAGTCGAAGCGGGTGCCGATCTCCTTGTTGGCCTGGTCCACCGCGTTGCGCAGTTCGACGAGGTTGGGTTCGAGCACGGTATCGAAGCTGGGCATGGCGGCAGACCTGGGCGGGCGGGGAAGGGCCAGAAATTCTGCCACGCGGGGGCCCGCCGGGGCTCACAGGGCCCGGGCCCCGCAGGCCGCGTCGGTCAGAGAAAGCCCATGCGCTGCAGCAGGCCCCGCGCCGCGTCGATCTGCGTGCGCAGCGTCGCGGCGGCGGCGCGCAGGCTCTCGGCGTCGAGGCCGGCACCCTGGCGTTCCAGGCCCGCCGCCGTGGCCTGCAGCGCGCGCAGGCCCAGGCTGGCGGCGGCGCCCTTGACGGCGTGGGCGCGCTCGGCCAGCGCGGCGGTGTCGCCGCGGTCCAGCGCGGCCAGCAGCGCGGCCTGGCTGCCCGACTCGTCGGCGAGGAAGCTGCCGAGCACCGTGCGGTAGCCGCCCAGCGAGACGCCGACGCAGACCTCGCCGATCACCGCCATGTCCAGGTGCTCGGCGACGTCGGCGGCGCGGTAGCGGCGGCGCGGCGCGCTGGCGTCGGGGTCGGTGGCAGGGTCGTTCGGCACGGTGTCGGCGTCCAGGTCGCCAGTATCGGGCCTGGACGGCCCGCCGTGCACACCGCCATCGCCGCCGTGGCGGCCCGGCCCGTCGCCCTGCGCCCGCGCGGCCGGCCGCTCGGCCGCGCGCGCGCCGAAGCGCGCCTGCAGCAGCGCGGCGATCTCGTCGGGCCGCACCGGCTTGGACAGGAAATCGTCCATGCCCGCCGCCAGCACCCGCTCGCGCGTGTCGGCGAAGGCGTCGGCGGTCAGCGCCACCACCGGCACGCGGCCGGCCGGCGGCGGCAGCGCGCGCAGCCGTCGGGTGGCCTGCAGCCCGTCCTGCACCGGCATGTGCAGGTCCATGAAGACCAGGTCGGGGAGCTGGCGCTGCACCTCGGCCACCGCCTCGGCGCCGTCGGCGGCCAGGCGCACGCGGTGTCCCAGGTGCCGCAGCAGCGCGGCCATGAACTTGCGGTTGACCGGGTGGTCGTCGGCCACCAGCAGGTCCAGCGGCGCGTCGGCCGGCGCCGCCGGCGCGGGCGTGGGTGCGGCCGCCGGCGCGCGGCTGGCCGGCAGGGCCGGCTCGGGCGGGGCGTCGGGCAGCACCAGGCGCAGCGTGAAGCGCGAGCCCTGGCCCGGCGTGCTGTCGACACCGATGTCGCCGCCCATCAGCCGCGCCAGGCTGCGCGAGATCTCCAGGCCCAGCCCGGTGCCGCCGTAGCGCCGCGAGGTGCTGGCGTCGCCCTGGGTGAAGCGCTGGAACAGCCGCGCGCGCATCGCCTCGTCGATGCCGATGCCGGTGTCGCTGACCTGGAAATGCAGCGCGTGGCCGCCGCCCCGCGGCGCCGGCACGGCGCCCACCGCCAGCGCGACCTCGCCGCGGTCGGTGAACTTCACCGCGTTGTTCATCAGGTTGAACAGGATCTGCTTCAGGCGCTTGCCGTCGGCCAGCACCCAGGTCGGCACGCCGGGGTCGACCTCCAGCCGCAGCGTCAGGCCCTTGGCGGCCGCGCCCAGGGCCATCAGCGAGCGCACCTCCTGCAGCAGCCGCGGCAGGTCCAGCGCATGCGGCACGATCTCCAGCCGGCCGGACTCGAGCTTGGAGATGTCCAGGATGTCGTTGAGCAGGTCCAGCAGGTGGGTGGCCGACTGGCGTGCGGTGCGCAGGTGGTCGGCCTGCTGGTCGTCGAGGCGGCCGGTCTCCAGCAGCGCCAGCATGCCCAGCATGCCGTTGAGCGGCGTGCGCAGCTCGTGGCTCATGTTGGCCAGGAAGGCGCTCTTGGCCTGGCTGGCGGCCTCGGCCTCGGTGCGCGCCTCCTGCAGGTGCTCGGCCAGCTGCTCCAGCTCGCGGCGGCGCCGCGCCAGCGCGCGGAACTGGCGCAGCGTCAGCAGCGCGAAGGCGGCGGTCAGCAGGCTCTGGAAGACGGTCAGGCCGATGCCCAGCCGGGTCTGGGCGCGCACCGTGTCGCTGCGCTGGCCGACCTGCTCGGCCACCGCCTGGTTGGCGCGCAGCGACAGGTCGTGCACCGGCTCGAACAGCGGCGCCATCTCGGCCAGCACCCGCTGCACATGCTCGCGCGGCAGCGGCCCGCTGGCGACCTCGCCCAGCAGCGCCTCGTGGCGGCGGATGAAGTCGTGCAGCGCCTGCAGCGTGCGCTGGTGCTCGGGGCCGAAGTCGACCAGCTCCTGCAGCCGGTCGTTGGCGGCCAGCGGCAACCGGCTGGCGAACAGCTCGAAGCGCTGGCGCACGTCCTGCGGCGGCACCGGTTCGAGCTGGGTGCGCCGCAGCAGGTCGCGCAGCTGCATGAACTCGCTCTCGACCTGGTAGAAGTTCCACACCAGGTTGTCGCCCTCGTAGCGCAGCGTGCTGCTCAGCAGCGTGATCTGGCGCCACTGCACCCAGGCGATGGCCGCGAAGGCCAGCACCAGGCCGATGCCGATGGCCAGCAGCCAGCGGCCGGGCTGCCGGTCGGCGAGTCGGCGCGGCGGGGGCGGGGCGCTCACGGGGCCGGCGCGGTGGCTGCGGGAATCCGGGCGCCGCGCGCCTCAGCGCACGTCCAGGCGGCGCAGCTGCCAGGCCGAGCGGCTGTAGTAGCGCTCGTTGCGCAGCAGGCTGTCGTCGTCGTAGGGGTAGATGATGAACAGCGGCCCCTTGTCGCGGATCGCCATCGGCTTGCCGTCGATCCGCGTGGCCAGCAGCACCTTGAAGCGCCGCGTGTCCTCGGCCGGGATCTCGACCTTGTAGTCGTTCAGCGCCACCGCCACCAGCGTGCTGCCCTGGGCACCGGCGGCGGCCAGCACGTCGCGCAGCAGCGGGCCGCTGAAGCGCCGCGCGCCCTGGTGCCAGGGCGTGCTGGTGGCGAAGGCGTGCTGCGGCAGGGCCTCCAGCATGGCCATGTCGAAGTCGGCCCGCCCGGCGGCGTTGGCCTGGCCCACCTGGCCGGTGACCGACAGCACGACCCGGCCCTTGGGCGCGTCCAGCGCCCAGGCCCCGGTGCCGGCGGCCAGCAGCGCGGCGACGGCGGCGCTGCACCGCAGCAGCGAGGTGAGCACATGGCGGCGGGGGGCGGCGTGGGGCATGTCGGGCGGGCGCTGGTTCGTGGCGGCGGGCGGGGCGCGGGCGTGTACGGCGGTCGGCGATTCTCGCCGGCTTTGCCGCGCCGGCCTGTCGCGCCGGCGCCCGCGCGCGCATCGGCGAAAATCCCGTGATGTCTGCCACAAGCCCCGCGTTGCACGTCGACCGCGCCTGCAGCCTGCGCGCGCTCAACAGCTTCGGCCTGCCGGCCCAGGCGCACACCCTGGTGCATGTGCGCAGCGACGCCGACGTGCGCCGGATGCTGGCCGACCCCGAGCTGGGCCGCGCGCCCAAGCTGGTGCTGGGCGGCGGCAGCAACCTGGTGCTGACGCGCGACCCGCCCGCCGTGGTGCTGCGCGTGGAGGTGCCGGGGCGCCGCCTGGTCGAGGCGCGCGACGACGCCTGGATCGTCGAGTTCGGTGCCGGCGAGACCTGGCACGACGCGGTGGCCTGGACGCTGGACCAGGGCTGGCCGGGGCTGGAGAACCTGGCGCTGGTGCCCGGCACCGTCGGCGCCGCGCCGGTGCAGAACATCGGCGCCTACGGGCTGGAGCTGGCCGACCGCTTCGACAGCCTGGACGCGGTGGACCTGGTCACCGGCCGCACGGTGACGCTGGACAAGGCGGCCTGCCGCTTCGGCTACCGCGACAGCGTGTTCAAGTGGCCGGCGGCCGACGGCGGCCTGGCCGGCAAGAGCCTGATCACCCGCGTGCGCCTGCGCCTGCCGCGGCCCTGGCAGCCGGTGCGCGGCTACCTGGACATCGAGCGCAAGATGGCCGAAACCGGCCAGCGCGCGCCCGACGCGCGCACGGTCTTCGACTGGGTGGTGGCGATCCGCCGCGCCAAGCTGCCCGACCCGGCCGAGGTCGGCAACGCCGGCAGCTTCTTCAAGAACCCGGTGGTCAGCGCCGAGCAGTGCCGCGACATCATCGGCCGCGACCCGCACCTGGTGCACTACCCGCTGCCCGACGGCCGCTTCAAGCTGGCCGCCGGCTGGCTGATCGACGCCTGCGGCTGGAAGGGCAAGAGCATCGGCCGCGCCGGCGTCTACGAGCGCCAGGCGCTGGTGCTGGTCAACCGCGGCGGCGCCACCGGCGCCGAGGTGGTGACGCTGGCGCGGGCGATCCAGGAGAGCGTCTACGGCCGCTTTGGCATCCGGCTGGAGCCCGAGCCGGTGATCGTCTGAGCGGCGCGGCGGCCGCCGCGGCCGCCCGGTCCGCTCAGAGGCTGAGAGGATTTCGATCGTGGCCGAGCGGCCGGCTTGGGGTGTGACGAGCGGGCATGAGCGAAAAACTCTCAGCCTCTCAGGCCAGCAGGCCCTCGCCGGCGCACAGCGTGCGCGTCGCGGCCATCGTCTCCTCGAAGCGTTGCACCGCCAGCGCCAGGTGGGCCGCGGCCAGCGTGCCGGCCTCGCGGTTGAGCAGCGCGGCGGCCTCGGCCAGCGCCGTCAGGCCCAGGTTCAGCGCCGCGCCCTTGACGGTGTGGGCGCTGCGGCGCAGCGCCTCGGGGTCGGCGTCGCGCATCGCCTCGCGCATGCGGCGCGCGGCCTCCTCGGCCTGGCTGAAGAAGCCGTCGTACAGCGCGGGCAGCTGCGTCGGGCCCATCAGGTCGCGCACGGTGTGCACGGTGGCGCGGTCGATCAGCCCGGGCGCGGCCTCGGGCGCGTGCGCTGCGGCCGGTGCCTCGGCCTGCAGGCCGAAGCGCTGGGCCAGCAGCGCGCGCAGCGCGGCCAGGCTCATCGGCTTGGTGGCCACCTCGTCGACGCCGGCGTCCATGCAGCGCTGGCGCGTGTCGGCGAAGACGTCGGCGGTCAGCGCGATCACGCAGGTGCCGCCCAGCGGCGCCGGCAGCGCGCGCAGCGCGCGCGTGGCGGCCACGCCGTCGAGCACCGGCATGTGCACGTCCATCAGCACCACGTCGAAGGGCGGCTGGCCGGCATCGCGGCGCGCCTGCAGCGCCTGCAGCGCCTGCTGGCCGTCCTCGACCAGCGTCGCCGGGTGGCCCAGGCGGGCCAGCAGCGCGGCCATGTACAGGCGGTTGACCGGGTGGTCCTCGGCCACCAGCACCTGCAGCGGCCGGGCGTCGGCCGGCGCGGTGGCGCCGCCGGCGGCCAGCGGCAGCCCCTCGACCGGCGTCAGCGGGCAGCGCAGGCTGAACACGCTGCCCTCGCCGGGGCTGCTGCGCACGGCGATCTCGCCGCCCATCAGCCGCGCCAGGTCGCGCGAGATCGCCAGCCCCAGCCCGGTGCCGCCCTGGCGGCGCGCGCGCGGGTCGTCGCCGCGGCTGAAGCGGCGGAACAGCCCGGCGACGGTGGCGCGGTCCATGCCGATGCCGGTGTCGCTGACGTCGAAGGCCAGCTGCGGCACGCCACCCTGGCCGTCGTCAACGCGGTGGCAGTGCAGCAGCACCGCGCCGGACTCGGAGAACTTCACCGCGTTGGCCAGCAGGTTGTAGAGCACCTGGCGCACGCGGGTGGCGTCGAGCAGCAGGCAGGGCGGCAGCTGCGGGTCGGCGTCGACCTGCAGCGCCAGGCCCTTGGCGCTGGCCGCCGGCTGCAGCAGCGCGTGCACCTCGCGCAGCAGGGTGGCCAGGTGCACCGGTGCGGGGTGCAGGGTCAGCGCGCCGGACTCCAGCTTGCTCAGGTCCAGGATGTCGTCGAGCAGGCGCAGCAGGTGCTGGGCCGAGTGGTCGGCGGTGGCCAGCCAGTCGCCGGCGGCGGGGTGGCGCGGCGCGTCGCGCACCAGCGAGAGCATGCCCATCAGCCCGTGCAGCGGCGTGCGCAGCTCGTGGCTCATGTCGGCCAGGAAGTCGCTCTTGGCGGCGCTGGCGGCCTCGGCCTCGATGCGCGCGTCGCGCAGCTGGTCGGCCAGCTGCGCCAGGCGGCGGCGGCGCTGGTCCAGCGCGCGCATCTGGCGCAGCGCGATGGCCGCGAACAGCAGCACCATCGCCAGCAGGAACACCGTCAGCGCCAGGCCGATGCGGTTGTGGTCGCGCACCCGGGCCTGGCGCTCGGTGACCTGGTCGGCCACGCGGTGCGAGGCGGTGAGCATGACCTCGTGGATCGGCGCCTCCAGCGCCTGCATCTCGGCCATCAGCGCCTGCGCGGCGGTCGGGCTCAGCGCGGCGCGTGGCGGGCTGCCCAGGTACAGGTCGGCGCGGCGCGTGAAGGCGTCGAGCTGGCGCAGCAGCGTGCCCGCCGGGTCGCTGGTCTCCAGCAGCCGGCGCGCGCGGTCGCCGCCCAGCAGCGCGACGCGGCTGACGAAGATGTCGTAGCGCAGCTGCAGCGCGCTGGCCGACGGCGCGTCCAGGTTGCGCAGCAGCTGCTCGCGCAGCCGCAGGTACTCGATCTCCACCTGGTACAGGTGCAGCACCAGGTAGTCGTCCTGGGCGCGCACGGTCTGGCTCAGCAGCGCGTGCTGGCGCGCCTGCACGAAGGCCGCGGCCAGCAGCGTGGCCAGCAGCAGCAGCCCGGTCACGCTGAGCCAGGGCGACAGGCGCTGCGGTGCGGCGTCGGTCGCGGCGCGCGGGGGCAGGGGCTCGGCGTTCACAACAGCTCGATCGCCTTGAGCTGCCAGGCGCAGCGGCTGAAGTAGCGCGGGCTGCGCAGCGCGGCGTGCTGCTCGAAGGGGTAGATGATGAACAGCGGGCCCTTGTCGCGCACCGGCATCGGCTGGTCGTCGAGCAGGCGAGCCAGCAGCACGTCGTAGCGCTGCACGTCCTCGACCGGGATGTCGACCCGGTAGTCGTTGAGCGCCACGGCGCGCAGCAGGCTGCCATGGCCGCCGGCCGCGGCCAGCACCTCGCGCAGCAAGGGGCCGGTGAACTTGCGCGCCTGGGCGTACCAGGGCGTGCGCGTGCTGAAGCTGTGTTGCGGCAGGCGCTCGAGCATCGCCATGTCGAAGCTCGCGCCCTGGCGGTGGTTGACCAGGCGGACCTTGCCGCTGATCGTCAGCACCACCGGCCCGTCCGGCGGCGCCAGCGACTGCGCGCGTGCCGGCAGGCTCAGCGGCAGGGCGGCCAGGCCCAGCAAGGTACGGCGGTGCATCGGCGCGGCGGCGGCGTGGTCGGTTCGAGCCGCGATGGTAACCCGCGGCCTGCACCGGCCCGCTGGCTGCTGCCGCCGCCCTGCGCGGCGCGTGACGCCGCGCCATCGGCCGATGCAGTCGCCGGGGTGACATTTCGCGGGTTCGCCGGGATGCCCCTCGGGCGAACCCTCGGGTACACCCCGAGGGTTTGTTCCGTCATCCGCGCCGCCGCGGCGGCGCCTGCCCGTCCCACCATGAACTCCGACGTCCGCCCCCACCACGCGATCTGGCCCAAGCGCCTGCCCCGCAGCCTGGTGCTGCCCGAAACCAGCCTCTGGTTCAACCTGGAAGTCAGCGCCCGCCGCTACCCGGACAAGCCGGGCTATGTCTTCTTCGGCCAGCCGCTGACCTTCGCCGCGCTGAAGGCCCAGGCCGAGGCCCTGGCCGGCTGGCTGCAGCGCCACGGCGTGGCCAAGGGCGACCGGGTGGTCGTGTTCATGCAGAACTGCCCGCAGTTCGTCGTCGCGGTGCACGCGGTGCTGCGCGCCGACGCGGTGGTGGTGCCGGTCAACCCGATGAACAAGGCCGACGAGTTCGGCCACTACATCACCGACCCCGGCGCCAAGGTGGTGCTGACCACCGCCGACCTGGCCGGCATCGTCGCCCAGGCCGATGCCGAACTGCCCGAGGCCCAGCGCCTGGCGCACATCGTCGTCACCCGCTTCGCCGACGCGATGCCGGCCACGCTGGACGAGGCCGAGAAGCCGGTGCCGATGATCCTGGACTGGCTGCTGGCCGACCCGCCGCTGCCCGCCGGCGGCGCCGCCATCACGCGCTGGAAGGACGCCCTCGCCGCCGGCCACCAGCCTGGCCCGCACACCGCCGGCCCCGACGACCTGGCGCTGCTGCCCTACACCAGCGGCACCACCGGCCTGCCCAAGGGCTGCATGCACACCCACCGCACGCTGATGCACAACGTCGTCGGCGGCGGGCAATGGGGCCACGCCGGCGCCGAGACGGTGAGTCTGGGCGTGGTGCCGATGTTCCACATCACCGGCTTCATCTACGGCTGCCTGGGCCCGGTGGGCGGCGGCGGCACCTCGGTGATCCTGCCGCGCTGGGACCGCGAGCTGGCCGCGCGGCTGATCGCCCGCTACCGCGTCAGCCACTGGACCTGCATCCCGACGATGATCATCGACCTGTTCGGCAGCCCGAACTACGCGTCCTTCGACCTGTCGAGCCTGAAGTACGCCTCGGGCGGCGGCGCGGCCATGCCGCAGGCGGTGGCCGAGCGGCTGCAGCGCGAGTTCGGCATCACCTTCGCCGAGGGCTACGGCCTGACCGAGACCGCCGCGCCCACCCACAGCAACCCGCCCGAGCGGGCCAAGCTGCAGTGCCTGGGCATCCCGATCTTCGGCACCGACGCGCGCATCATCGACCCCGACACGCTGCAGGAGGTGGCGCCGGGCGAGACCGGCGAGATCATCGTCAGCGGCCCGCAGGTGTTCAAGGGCTACTGGGGGCACCCGTCGGCCACCGCGGCGGCCTTCATCGAGTTCGCCGGCCGGCGCTTCTTCCGCACCGGCGACCTGGGCCGCATGGACGAGGAGGGCTACTTCTTCATCACCGACCGCCTCAAGCGCATGATCAATGCCAGCGGCTTCAAGGTCTGGCCCAGCGAGGTCGAGCTGCTGCTGTTCAAGTGCCCGGCGGTGCAGGAGGCCTGCGTCATCGCCAGCCGCGACGACTACCGCGGCGAGACGGTCAAGGCGGTGGTGGTTCTGCGCGATGCGGCGCGTGGCCAGACGACGCCCGAGGACATCATCGCCTGGGCGCGCGAGCACATGGCGGCCTACAAGGTGCCGCGCATCGTCGAGTTCGTCGACGCGCTGCCCAAGAGCGGCTCGGGCAAGGTGATGTGGCGCCTGCTGCAGGAGAAGGAGCCGGCGGCGCGCTGAGCGCCCGGCGGTGCGGGCCGCCCCGGCCCGCCGCCACGGGCCGCACGGCGCGGGCCCGTCAAAGCAGAAACGGTGGCGCGGTTTCCCGCGCCACCGTTTCCGGTCAGCCGTGTTGCCGGGGGCCGTGCCCCCAGGCGATCACTTCTTGACGTCTTCGCCCTTCGGCAGGGTGCCGGCCTTCTCGGCAGCCTTGGCTTCGGCCTTCACTTCGGCGCGCGGCTTGGTCGACTTGGCGGCGTCGGCCTTGGTCTCTTCGCCCTTGGCGATGGTGCCCGACTTCTCGGCGGCCTTGGCCTCGGCCTTCACTTCGGCGCGCGGCTTGGTCGACTTGGCCGGATCGACCTTGGTCTCTTCGCCCTTGGCGATGGCGCCGGCCTTCTCGGCGGCAGCGGCTTCCTTCTTGACTTCGGCGCGGCTCTTGTCCTGAGCCAGGGCGCCTTGGGCGGCGAACAGGGCCGCGGTGATGGCGGACAGCGCGATCAGCGATTTCTTCATGACTATCTCTCCAAGTGATCTGTTGATACCCGGCATGCGCCGAGGAACGGTGCTGTGCCGACGCAGACGACGCCCGGGGCGGCCCCCTGTCAACGGTACACAGGCAGTATAGGTTGACACCCAGGCGCGCCATGGCGCCGCAGCCGGGCTGCGGGCCCGCCGCGGGCGGCAGCGTCTCATCGGCGCGACAGTCTCGCGCGGTGGCGGCGCCGGCCGGCACGCTGGCCGGGCATGGCGGCGGCGGCCGGCCGCGGGTCGGCCCGGGCGGTGCTCAGGCGCCGCCGCGCCACAGCGGCTGCGGCAGCAGCTCGACCGCGCCCTGCTCGGTGCTGACGTAGACGTGGCCGTCCTGGATGCTGAACTGCAGCTGCATCGAGCGCTGCGCCAGCTTGGCCAGGGCCTGGCTCTGCTCGGCCGGCACCTGCCAGATCGCCAGGTTGCGCAGCCGGGTGATCTTGCCCGCGATGCCGGCGTACCAGACGGCCGCCGAGCTGGCGTAGGTGTAGAGCGTGACCCGGTCGGCGCGGCCACAGGCGCGCACCAGGCGGCGCTCGTCGGGCTGGCCGACCTCGATCCAGTGGCGGATCTGGTCCGACAGGTCCTTGTGCCAGAGGTCGGGTTCGTCGGCGTCGGCCATGCCCTGGGCCAGCTGCAGCGTGCCGTCGCGGTCGTCGGCCGGCAGGTTCAGCGCGTAGGCCAGCAGGCGCATCATCAGCCGCTCCTCGGTCTCGCTGGGCTGCAGCGGCACGGTCAGCGCCTGGTCGGCATAGACGTGGCGGTCCATGTCGGCGATCTGCAGGCTGGCCTTGTAGATGGTGGCTTTCAGGGCCATCGGCGGGGCTTTCGTGGCGGCGGGCGAAGGCGGGACTGTGCCACAGGGCCGCTACCATGCCGGCCGGAGGAACCTGGACCATGGCCGAGCCCACGATGCCGGTGCCGCGTCTCGCACCGGCGGCCGACGACCCTGCCCAGCGCTACGGCCGGCCGCTGACCGGCTGGCGGCTGCGCGCCTACACCATCGTCTTCGAGGCCGACACCCGCGCCGGCCGGCTGTTCGACCTGGCGCTGCTGTGGCTGATCGTCGTCAGCGTGCTGGTGGTGATGCTCGACAGCGTGGCCACGGTGCGCGCGCGCTTCGGCGCGGTGTTCGACGTGCTGGAATGGGTGTTCACCGCGCTGTTCACCGCCGAGTACCTGCTGCGCCTGGCCTGCGTGCAACGGCCGGCGCGCTACGCGCGCAGCTTCTTCGGCGTGATCGACCTGCTGGCCATCGCGCCGACCTACCTGGCGCTGCTGGTGCCGGGCATCCACGCGCTGATCGACGTGCGCGTGCTGCGCCTGCTGCGCATTTTCCGCATCCTGAAACTGACCGCCTACGTCGCCGAATACGGCGCGCTGGGCCGCGCGATCTGGGCCAGCCGGCGCAAGGTGACGGTGTTCCTGGGCTTCGTGCTGCTGGTGGTCACGGTGATGGGCACGCTGATGTACGTCGTGGAGGGCCCGGCCAACGGCTTCACCAGCGTGCCGGTGTCGGTGTACTGGGCGATCACCACGATGACCACCGTCGGCTTCGGCGACATCACGCCCAAGACCGACCTCGGCCGCCTGATCGCCAGCGTGATGATGCTGCTGGGCTGGGGCACGCTGGCCGTGCCCACCGGCATCGTCAGCGCCGAGTTCACCGCCCAGCGCCTGGGCGACGGCGGCCGCCCGACCACGCGCACCTGCCCGGCCTGCCTGAGCGAGGGCCATGCGCCGCAGGCGCGCTACTGCCGCGACTGCGGCGCGCCGCTGCCGGCCTACCAGCGCGACGAGCCCTGAGCGCCAGGGCTGCCGGCGGCGCTGCCCCGCCGCTGGGTGCCAGCCGGCGGCGTTCCCCGCCGCCGGGTGCCGGCCATCAGGCGGGTTGGTAGGCCAGCCGCACGTAGATGGGCGCGAAGGCCTCGGCCTGGGTGATCTCCAGCAGCCGCTCGCGCGCCAGCTCGAGCATCGCGATGAAGGTGACGACCATCACCGGCGCGCCGCGCCGCGGGTCGAACAGCTCGTGGAACTCGACGAAGCGGCGGCCGCCCAGCGTGCGCAGCACCAGGCTCATGTGTTCGCGCACGCTGAGCTGCTCGCGGCTGATGCGGTGGTGCTGGTTGAGCTTGGCGCGCCGCAGGATGTCGGTCCAGGCCGCGCGCAGGTCGTCGAGCTGCACGTCGGGGAAGCGCGGCCGCAGGCTCTGCTCGATGTGCACCTGGGCGCGCAGGAAATCGCGGCCGACCACCGGCAGCTGGTCCAGGCGCGCGGCGGCCAGCTTCATCTGCTCGTACTCCAGCAGCCGGCGCACCAGTTCGGCGCGCGGGTCGGGGCCCTCGGCGCCGTCGTCGGTCTTCTTCGGCGGCAGCAGCATGCGCGACTTGATCTCGATCAGCATCGCGGCCATCAGCAGGTACTCGCTGGCCAGCTCGAGGTTACGCGCGCGGATCTGGTCGACGTAGGCCAGGTACTGCCGGGTGACATCCGCCAGCGGGATGTCCAGGATGTTGAAGTTCTGCTTGCGGATCAGGTAGAGCAGCAGGTCCAGCGGGCCCTCGAAGGCCTCGAGGAAGACCTCCAGCGCGTCCGGCGGGATGTACAGGTCCTGCGGCAGCGCGAACAGCGGCTCGCCGTACAGCCGCGCCACCGCCACCGTGTCGACCGGCAGCGCGTCGGGGTGCGGCACCGCGGCGGCGCCCTCGTCGCCGGGCAGCGTCGGCAGCGGCTCGACCGGCGGCGGCGCCGGCGGCAGGGCGTCGGCGCCCGTCTCGGGGTGCTCGGTCACGGGCGGCGGCCGGCGGCGCGGGCGCCAGGCCTCAGCGGGCGCGCGGCCGCGAGAAGTAGACGTAGGGCGCCTGCGGCACCTTGGCGGCGCGGAACTCGGCCTGGGCCTCGGCGTCCAGGTCGCGGTCCCACAGCAGGGCGCGGCCGGCGCGCTGCTCGGCCTCCAGCGTCGGCTTCTTGGCCCGCAGCTCGTCGATGAACTGGGTGACGTCGGACTTGTAGGCTTTCCAGAAGAGCGGCATGGCGGCGTCGGGTGCGGTGGTCAGGGACAACCCGCTAGTTTAGTCGGCCGGCGCCGCGGCCGGGTCACGCCGGCATGGCAGCATGCGGCCATGGCGACCGAGATCGAGCTGAAGTTCCGCATCCCCGCCGCCCGGCTGGCCGCGCTGCGGCGCGCGGTGGCCACCGCGCGCGCGGTGCGCGAGCCGCTGGCGGCGGTGTACTTCGACACCCCCGGCGAGGACCTGGCCCGCGCCCGCGTCGCGCTGCGCCTGCGCCGCGAGGGCGCCCGCTGGGTGCAGACGCTCAAGGCCGAGGGCGCCAGCGCGATGCACCGGCTGGAGCACAACGCCGCGCTGGACGACGCCGGCGACCAGCCGCCGCCGCTGGACCTGGCGCGCCACGCCGGCAGCGCCGCCGGCCAGGCCCTGCAGCAGCTGCTGGCCGCCGCCGGCGACCCGCCGCTGCGCCCGCGCTATGCCACCGACGTGCAGCGCACCCGGCGCGTGCTGCACACGGGCGGTGCCCGCATCGAGCTGGCGCTGGACGAGGGCGAACTGCGCAGCGGCGAGGCGCGGCTGCCGATCCGCGAGATCGAGTTCGAGCTGCTCGACGGCCCGCTGGACGCGCTGCTGGCCCTGGCCGGCCGCTGGGCCGCGCGTTTCGACCTGGTGCTGGACGTGCGCAGCAAGAGCGAGCGCGGCCACCTGCTGGCCAGCGGCCGCGCGGCGTCGCCGCCGGCGCGCGCGCGGCCGCAGCCGGGGCCGGTGCCGGCCACGCCCGCGGCCGCGGTGGCGGCGATGCTGGCCGCCGCGCTGCGCCCGGCGCTGGCCAATGCCAGCGTGCTGGCCGACCCGGACACCGCGGCCGCGGTGGCCGGCGATCCGGAGTACCTGCACCAGCTGCGCGTCGCGCTGCGCCGCCTGCGCAGCCTGCTGCGGCTGTGGGGCCCGCTGGCGCCCGGCGGCGCGGCGGCGCTGGCGCCGGCCCTGGCCACGCTGTTCGGCGCGCTGGGCGGCGCCCGCGACGACGACGTGCTGCGCACCGCGCTGCAGCCGGCGCTGCAGGCCGCCGGTGCCCCGCCGCTGGCCTGGCCGCCGGCGGCGGGCGCGCAGGACGGCGTGGGCGCCGCGCTGGCCGCGCCCGCCACGCAGCGGCTGTGGCTGGGCCTGCTGGGCGCCTGCCACGCGCTGCCGGACGCCGGCCGCGGGGAGCCCGCCGAGGTCGGGCAGGTCTCCGACGCCCTGCGCGAAGCGCTGCGCCCGGCGCTGCGCCGGCTGTGGCGGCAGGTGCGGCGCGAGGCTGCGCACCCCGCCGCGCTGGACGATGACGCGCGCCACCGCCTGCGCCGGCGCATCAAGCGCCTGCGCTACGGCACCGAGTTCAGCGCCGCGCTGTGGCCGGCCCGGCGGGTCGCCGGGCTGCTGGCGGCGCTGCAGGCGGCGCAGGACGCGCTGGGCGAGGACCACGACGCGCTCTACGCCCAGCAGCGCTGCCGCGCGCTGGCCGCGGCCGAGCCGACCGCCTGGTTCGCGGTGGGCTGGCTGGCGGCGCGGCGCCAGGCGCTGGCGCCGGCCTGGGCCGCGGCGCTGGCCGAGCTGGCCGCCCAGCGCGCGCCCTGGCGCCGGCCGGCCGCGCGGCGGCGGCGCGGGCGCCGCGGCTAGGCGGCAGCGCCACCGGGTGGCGCGGCGACCGGGGCGTCGGCCAGCGCCTCGGCCAGCGTGGGCACGATGTGCTCGGCGCCCAGCGCGGCCTCGAAGCCGGCGCGGCGCATCAGGCCCAGCGGCTGCGGGTTGACGTTGGCCAGCACCAGTGCCACCTGCTGGCGCTGCAGCGTGGCGTGCAGCTGCTGCAGCGCGTCCAGGCCCGAGGTGTCCATCGAGATCAGCCGGTGCATCTCCAGCACCAGGCAGCGCGTGCCCGCCGGCAGCTGGCCGGCCAGCGCCTCGATCTTGCCGACCGCGCCGAAGAACAGCGCGCCGTACAGCTCGAACACCGCCACGCCCGGCGGCAGGGCGCCGCCGTCCGGCGCGGCGGCGGGCAGCGGCCGCACGCTGAACAGCGTGCCCATGCGCCAGATGAAGAAGCCGCAGGCCATCAGCAGGCCCACCTCCACGGCCACCGTCAGGTCGAAGACCACGGTCAGCACGAAGGTGCCCAGCAGCGTCGCGCGGTAGGGCAGCAGGAAGTGCTTCAGCCGCGCGAACTCGCGCCATTCACCCATGTTCCAGGCGACGAACAGCAGGATGCCGGCCAGCGCGGCCAGCGGCACGTGCTCGGCCAGCGGCGCCGCGGCCAGCACGATGGCCAGCAGCGACAGCGCATGGAACACGCCGGCCAGCGGCGATGCGGCGCCGGCGCGCACATTGGTCACCGTGCGGGCGATGGTGCCGGTGGCCGGGATGCCGCCGAAGAAGGGCGTCACCAGGTTGGCCACGCCCTGGGCCATCAGCTCCTGGTTCGGGTCGTGGCGCGGGAACTGCGGCGCCAGGTTGTCGGCCACGCGGGCGCACAGCAGGCTCTCGATCGCCCCCAGCAGCGCGATGGTGATGGTCGGGATCACCAGCCCCCGGGCCGTGGCCCAGCTGAACTCGGGCAGCGCGAAGGCCGGCAGCCCCTGCGGGATGCCGCCGAAGCGCGAGCCGATGGTTTCCACCGGCAGCTTCAGCAGCAGCGCGGCCGCGGTGGCCGCCACCAGCGCGACGATGGTGCCCGGCACGTGCGCCGCCCAGCGCCGCAGGTGCGGCGTGATGCCCACCGGGTGCTCGGGCATGCGGTAGCTCTTGGGCCAGACCACCACCAGCGCCAGGCAGGCCAGGCCCAGCGCCAGCGCCGCCGGGTTCAGCGCGCCCACGTGGGCGGCCAGCGCGCCGAGCTGGCCGAAGAAGTCGCCGGGCATCTTGGCGATGGGCAGGCCCAGCAGGTCCTTGAGCTGGCTCAGGCCGATCAGCACCGCGATGCCGTTGGTGAAGCCGATGACGATGGACACCGGGATGTAGCGCACCAGCGCACCCAGCCGCAGCCAGCCCATCACGAACAGCAGCACCCCGGCCAGCGAGGTGGCGATCAGCAGGTTGGCCAGGCCGTAGCGCTCGACGATGCCGTAGACGATGACGATGAAGGCGCCCGCCGGCCCGCCGATCTGCACCTGCGAGCCGCCCAGCGCCGAGATCAGCAGCCCGGCGATGATGGCGGTGAAGATGCCGGCCTCGGGCTTGACGCCGGAGGCGATGGCGAAGGCCATGGCCAGCGGCAGCGCGACGATGCCCACCGTCAGCCCGGCGCCGACATCGGCCAGCAACTGCGGCCGGCCGTAGCCGCGCAGGGCGTCGATCAGGCGCGGACGGAAGCGGTGCAGCGCGGGGTCTGCGGCGCGCGCGGCGCCGGGGGCATCAGGGGCGGACGAGGCGGTCATGCGGACTCCAGGCGCAGGGGACGGGGGGCAGGGCCGTCTCCCACGGAGGTCCGCAGTGGTGGATGCGCGCGACGTAGCGGCGGCGCGCCGACATCAGCGCCACCCGCGGATCCGCCAGCCATCGACCGGTCATCGGCGCATCATGCCACCAAACCCCCGCGTCGCCGCCGATGGTGGCCCGCGACATTTCTCGCTAGCATCGCGGGACTGCGGCAAGTCGCCCTCCGGGCGGGGCGGTGGCTGGCGATGCTGAACACGGTGATGGTGATCGACGACAGCGAGACCGACCTGCTGTATGCACGCATCGTGCTGGAGCGGGCCGGCGTTGCGCGCGAACTGGTGCTGGTGGAGTCGGCGCGCGAGGCCCTGCAACTGCTCGCCGGCCGCCTGGCCGGGGCGGTCGACCTGATCCTGCTCGACATCAACATGCCCGGCATGGACGGCTTCGAGTTCCTCGAGGCCTACGAGGCCGGTCCGGGCGCCGATCCTGCCCGTGCGCCGGCCTCGGTGGTCATGCTGACCTCCTCGCCCGACCCGGCCGACCGGCTGCGCGCCCAGCGCCATGCCTGCGTGCGCGGCTACCGGATCAAGCCCCTCGATGTGCCCGGCGCGCAGGCCCTGTGTGCCCAGGCCACCGCCTGAGGCCGCCGCCGCCGTGGCGCTGCGCGCCGTGCGGACCGACGCGCTCGCGCTCCTGCTGCTGGGCGCGCTGCTGGCCGCGGTGGCGCCGCCGGCAGGGGCCGACCGGCCGGCCAGCGCGCCGCTGCCGCCCCCGTTGCGGCACTGGCTGCAGGCGCACCAGCCGCGGCTGGGCGTCGAGCGCGACTACGGCCCCTTCGTCTACTTGGGCGAGGACGGCGGCCTGCAGGGCCTGTCGATCGAGTTGCTGCAGCGGGTGCAGCAGCACACCGGGCTGCGCGTGCAGGTGCAGCCGCCGGCGCCGCTGCACACGCTGCTCGACGCGGCGCGGGCGCGGCGCATCGACCTGCTGACCTCGCTGCGCCCCTCGCCCGAGCGGTCGGCCTACCTGCGTTTCAGCCGGCCCTATGTGTCGGTGCCCGCGGTGCTGGTGCTGCCGGCCGGCCAGCCGCCGAGGCCGCTGTCGGCCCTGGTTGGGCGGCCGGTGGCGGTGGGCCAGGGCTACGCGGTGGAGGCGCCGATGCGCGAGCGCCACCCGCGCGTCGACTGGCGCGCGGTGCCGGACGACGCACAGGCGCTGCGCGGCGTCGCCGAGGGCCGCTTCGACGCCGCGGTGGTCGACCTGGCCAGCGCCGGCCACCTGCTGCGCACCGCGTTGCGCACCCAGGCGTCGGCGCTGCGCGTCGGCGAGCAGGTCGGCTTCGACTACGCGCTGAGCTTTGCGGTGCGCGGCGACTGGCCCGAGCTGGTCGAGGTGCTCGACGCCGGCATCCAGGCGCTGGGCGAGGCCGAGCGCCACGCGCTGGTCGAGCGCTGGCTGCCGGCCGACGGCGGCGTCGGCCGGCCCGCGCGCGCGCCGCGGGCGACGGCGCTGGCCCTGGCGCTGCTGCTGCTGGCCGCGCTGGGCGGCTGGTGGGCCTGGCGGCGGCGGTCCGCGGCGGGCGTGCCGGCCGGACCGCCGGGCGGGGCATGAGCCCGCCGGGCCGCCCCCGGGGCGAAGACCGGAAGGCCTGGCCCGAAGGTCGCCCGGCGAGCACGCCCGCACGGCCGCTGCGAGCAGCGCGCGTGCCGCCTGCGGGGACGGGGTTGCGCCGCGAGCGGAGGGCGCTGCGGTGAGCGCCACCCTGCCCGCGGCCGCCAGCCCGGCATCCTGGCGCGCGGCCTGGCCGGGCTGGGCGACGGCCGCGGGCCTGGTGCTGGGCTACCTGCTGCTGGCGCTGCTGTCGATGCTGCTGTCGCGCACGCCGGGCGTGCTGGCCGGCATCTGGTATGCCAACGCGCTGGGCGCGGTGGTGGTGGCGCGCGGGGCCGGGGCGCAGCGGCCGCTGCTGCTGGTGCTGGCCACCGCGGGCAACGTCTGCGCCAACCTGCTGTGGGGCGATCCGCTGCGCCAGGCGCTGGTCCTCGGCCTGGTCAACGGCGTGGAGATCGGCCTGGCGGCCTGGGGCCTGCGGCGCGTCGGGGCGAGCGGCTCGGCGCTGCGCTCGCCGGCGTCGCTGCTGCGCCTGCTGCTGATGGCCGCGGTGCTGCCGCCGGCGGTCGCCGCCTTGCTGGCGGCCGGCGTGTTCCAGGTCCTGGGCCTGGGGCCGGCCTGGCCGGTGGCGCAGACCTGGTTCGAGGGCGGCGCGGTCGGCGCCGTCGCGGCCATGCCCGCCGTGCTGCTGCTGGTCGGCCGGCCGCGGGCCGAGCTGGTGCGCACCTTCAGCGACGCGCGGCTGTGGCTGCTGCTGAGCGTGGCCGTCGCGGTGACGCTGCTGTGCCTGGCCCACGTGCCCTTCCCGTTCGTCTACCTGGGCCTGCCGCTGCTGGTGGCGGCGATGCTGCTGGACATGCCGGCGGTGGCCCTGGGCATGCTGGCCACCTCGGTCACCGCCTCGGTGGCGCTGGCCACCGGCGTGCTGGTGCCGCCGCCCTTCGTCCATGCCTGGCAGCACGGCTTCGTCTACCTGGCGCATGCCGCGGCCGTGGCGCCGCCGCTGCTGCTGGCCGCGGCGGTGGCCAACCTGCGCGAGCACCATGCCCGGCTGCTGCAGCGCCAGCGCGCGCTGGGCGAGGCCAACCAGGCGCTGCAGGAGTTCGCCCACATGGCCGCGCACGACCTGCGCGAGCCGCTGAACACCATCGTGCAGTTCAGCGGCCTGGTGGTGCAGGACCACGCCGCGCGCCTGCCCGAGGAGGCGGCCCAGTACCTGGGCCTGGTGCGGCGCGAGGCGCAGCGCATGCGCGGCCTGCTCGACGACGTGCTGCAGTACTCGCAGGTGCGCAGCGAGGAGCTGCCGCCGCCGCGCGAGGTGCGGCTGGACGCGGTGCTGGACGAGGCCCGCGCGGCGCTGGCCGACCGGCTGCGCGCGTCCGGCGCCGAGCTGCGCGTGGACGGCCCGCTGCCGGCGGTGTGCGGCCACGCGCCGCTGCTGGCCCTGCTGCTGCAGAACCTGCTGGACAACGCGCTGAAGTTCGTCACCCCGGGCGGCGTGCCGCGCGTCGAGGTCAGCGCCCGCGCGGGCGAGGTCGCCGGCGCGCCGGTGGTCTGGCTCACCGTGGCCGACCACGGCATCGGCATCGCCGCCGCGGCGCAGGAACGGCTGTTCCGCCCCTTCCAGCGCCTGCACGCGCGGCGCGACTACCCGGGCACCGGCCTGGGCCTGGCGCTGTGCCGGCAGATCGCCCGCGTGCACGGCGGCGAGATCAGCGTGGCCTCGGCGCCGGACGAGGGCGCGCGCTTCACCGTGCGGCTGCCACGCTGGACCGGGCGCTGAGTCCGCCCGTTCAGCGCTCGTCGCTGCCCAGCGCGCGGTGCTGGCGCGGGTCCGGCGACAGCGGGTTCCAGACCGGGAAGAACTCGAAGGGCGGCCGGTCGGCCGCGGCGGGCGCGCCGGCGTTGATGCGCACCCGCACCGCGTGCAGCCGCGGCTCGCCGAAGACCTCCAGCCGCCAAAGCCGGGCGATGCGCTGGCCGGCGCGGTTGCGGAAGGGCTGGTCGGTGATGAAGGCGTGGAAGTCGCCGTGCACCAGCAGCACGGGGCAGGGCGCGTCCTCGGCCAGCGGCAGCAGGGTGTCGCGCACGCTGGCGGCGAAATGCTCGGACACCACGCCCTCGCGCGGGCGCAGGCGGTCGGGGTAGGTCAGCGTCTCGGCCTGGGTGGCCAGCACCAGGGCGCGGGCGCCCGATTCGCGCGCGGCGGCGAAGGCGGCGCGGATCCACGCGGCGTTGGCGGCCTCGCGCACCCGCGCCTCGTCGCGCACCGCGGCGCTGGGGTCGGCCAGGCCGTTGTGCGGGCCCACGGTGTGGAAGGTGGCGAAGACCACGCCCTGGTGCGTCCAGCGCGCGTTCTCGCGGTAGCGCGCGTAGGCCGGCATCAGCGTGCCCTGGCGCTGCAGTGCGATCGGGCGCTGGCCCAGCGAGCGCTCGTCGGCGAAAAAGCGCGCGCGCAGCGCCTGCAGGCGCTCCAGCGGGTCGGCGCCGCGGCGCTGGCAGTCGATCCAGTCGTTGTCGCCCGGGGTGTAGACCAGGGCCGAGGCGAAGCGCTGGAAGTAGGCGTGCTGGCGCGCGTATTCGCCATCGCCGCAGTCGGCCAGGCCGTCCTTGAAGTCGCCGACGTGGATGGCGAAGGGCAGGCCCAGGTCGTTGATCTGGTCGATCAGGTGGCGGTAGGCGGCACCGACCAGCGCCTCCGGCCGGTAGGGCATGTCGCCCAGCGCGACGAAGTCGACAGGCGCCGGCGTGCCGGTGGCGCCGGCTGCGGCCGGCAGGGCCAGCGCCGCCGCGCCGGCGCGCAGCAGCGCCCGGCGGCCGATCACCGCACGCGCATGCCGGGCTGGGCGCCGGCGTGCGGCTCGAGCACGAAGATGCCCGGCTGGGCCTGCTCGTCGGCGTGGCTGGCGGCCAGCACCATGCCCTCGCTGAGGCCGAACTTCATCTTGCGCGGCGCCAGGTTGGCGACCATCACGGTGAGCTTGCCGACCAGCGCGGCCGGGTCGGGGTAGGCGCTGCGGATGCCGGAGAAGACGTTGCGCGTGCGGCCCTCGCCGGCGTCCAGCGTCAGGCGCAGCAGCTTGCTGCTGCCCTCGACGAACTCGGCATTCACGATCTTGGCGATGCGCAGGTCGACCTTGGCGAAGTCGGCGATGACTATCTCGTCGGCCACGGCCTCGCCGCCGGGCAGCGGTGCGGCGGCGGCGGGCGGCTCGGGCGGGGTCAGCAGCTGCTCGACCTTGGCCGCGTCCACGCGCTGCATCAGGTGCTTGTAGTCGGCGATGCGGTGGTGGCCCAGCGCGCGCTGCGCGTCGGCGAACTGCATCGGCGCGACCTGCAGGAAGGCCTCGACCTGGGCCGCCAGCGCCGGCAGGATGGGCTTGAGGTAGATCGTCAGCAGGCGGAAGGCCTCGATGCACACCGAGCAGACGTCGTGCAGCGCGGCGTCCTGCCCGGCCAGCTTGGCCAGTTCCCAGGGCTTGTGCTGGTCCACGTACTCGTTGACGCGGTCGGCGAGCAGCATCACCTCGCGCACCGCCTTGCCGAACTCGCGGGTTTCGTACAGATCCTCGATGGTGGCGCGGTGGGCGCGCAGGCCGTCCAGCAGCACGCGGCCCTCGACGCCCAGGTCGGCCGAGAGCAGCCCGCCGAAGCGCTTGCTCAGGAAGCCGGCGGCGCGGCTGGCGATGTTGATGTACTTGCCGACCAGGTCGGCGTTGACGCGGGCGATGAAGTCCTCGGGGTTGAAGTCCAGGTCCTCGACGCGCGCGTTGAGCTTGGCGGCGATGTAGTAGCGCAGCCACTCGGGGTTCAGGCCCAGCTCCAGGTACTTCAGCGGGCTGATGCCGGTGCCGCGGCTCTTGCTCATCTTCTCGTTGTGCACCGTCAGGTGGCCGTGCACGAAGACATGGTCGGGCACCTTGCGGCCCGAGAAGTGCAGCGTGGCCGGCCAGAACAGGGTGTGGAAGGTGACGATGTCCTTGCCGATGAAGTGCACCTGCTCGAGCCCGGGCTGGGCCAGGTAGGCGTCCAGGGTCTGGCCGCGCTTGGCGAGCAGGTTCTCCAGCGAGGCCAGGTAGCCGATCGGCGCGTCCAGCCAGACGTAGAAGTACTTGCCCGGCGCGTCGGGGATCTCGATGCCGAAGTAGGGCGCGTCGCGGCTGATGTCCCAGTCGCCCAGCGCGGCCTTGCCCGATTCATCGCGGCTGAACCACTCCTTGACCTTGTTGGCCACCTCGGGCTGCAGCTTGCCGTCCTGCGTCCACTGCTCCAGGAACTCGACGCAGCGCGGGTCACTGAGCTTGAAGAAATAGTGCTCGCTGCTCTTCATCACCGGCGTGGCGCCGGACAGGGCCGAGTAGGGGTTCTTCAGCTCGGTGGGGGCATAGACGGCGCCGCAGACCTCGCAGTTGTCGCCGTACTGGTCCTTGGCGCCGCACTTGGGGCACTCGCCCTTGATGAAGCGGTCGGGCAGGAACATGCCCTTGTCCGGGTCGAAGAACTGCTCGATGGTGCGCACCTCGATCAGCTCGTTCTTGCGCAGCGCGCGGTAGATGTCCTGCGCCAGGCGGTGGTTCTCCGGCGCGTCGGTGGAATGCCAGTTGTCGAAGGCGATGTGGAAACCGTCGAGGTATTGCGCGCGGCCGGCGGCGATCTGCGCAACGAACTGCTGCGGCGTCAGCCCGGCCTTCTCGGCGGCGATCATGATCGGCGCGCCGTGGGCGTCGTCGGCGCAGACGAAGTCGACCTCGGCGCCCTTCATGCGCTGCGCCCGCACCCAGGTGTCGGCCTGGATGTACTCCATCATGTGGCCGATGTGGAAGGCCGCGTTGGCGTAGGGCAGGGCGGTGGTGACGAAGAGCTTGCGGGGCATGGCGGGGGCCTCGGGAACGAACCGGCGATTCTAGGTCGGGGTGCGCGCCGCGGCCCGGGCGGCGTCCGGGCGCCGCCGCGATAATCGCCGCCATGAATCCCCTGCTGGGCAAGCTGCACCCCTACCCCTTCGAGCGCTGGCGCGCGCTCACCCAGGCCATCACGCCCAGCCCGGCGTTCAAGCCGATCAGCCTGGGCATCGGCGAGCCGCGCCATGCCACGCCGGCGCTGGTCGAGGACGCGCTGCGCGGCAGCCTGGCCGGGCTGTCGGTCTACCCGCCCACCGCCGGCGAGCCCGCGCTGCGCGAATCCTGCGCCGCCTGGCTGCAGCGGCGTTACGGCGTGGCGGTGGACGCGGCCACCCAGGTGCTGCCGGTCAACGGCTCGCGCGAGGCGCTGTTCGCGCTGGCGCAGACGGTGCTGGACCCGAGCCAGCCGGGCGCGACCGTGGTCTGCCCCAACCCCTTTTATCAAATCTATGAAGGCGCGGCCCTGCTGGGCGGCGCGCAGACGGCGTTTGCCAACAGCGACCCGGCGCGCAACTTCGCCGCGCGCTGGGACGACATCGACGCCGCCACCTGGGCGCGCACCCAGCTGCTCTACGTCTGCTCGCCCGGCAACCCGACCGGCGCGGTGATGCCGCTGGACGAGTGGCGCACGCTGTTCGAGTTGTCCGACCGCCACGGCTTCGTCATCGCCAGCGACGAGTGCTACTCGGAGATCTATTTCCGCGAGGGCCCCGATGCGGCGCCGCTGGGCGGCCTGGAGGCGGCGGTCAAGCTGGGCCGCAGCGACTTCCGCAACCTGGTGATGCTGACCAGCCTGTCCAAGCGCAGCAACGTGCCCGGGCTGCGCTCGGGCTTCGTCGCCGGCGACGCGCGCATCCTCAAGCCCTTCCTGCTCTACCGCACCTACCACGGTTCGGCGATGAGCCCGATCGTGCAGGCCGCCAGCCGCGCCGCCTGGGACGACGAGGCCCATGTGGTGGCCAACCGCGCGCTGTACCGCACCAAGTTCGCCGAGGTCACGCCGGTGCTGGCCGCCGAGCTGGACGTGGCCCTGCCCGACGCCGGCTTCTACCTGTGGGCGGCGGTGCCCGGCCAGGGCGGCGCGCCGGGCGACGACATCGCCTTCGGCCAGCAGCTGCTGGCTCAATACAATGTGCAGGTGCTGCCGGGCAGCCTGCTGGCGCGTGACGCCCACGGCATCAACCCCGGCCGCGGCCGCATCCGCATGGCCCTGGTGGCCGGCACCGCCGAGTGCCTGGAAGCCGCCCAGCGCATCGCCGAATTCACCCGCATCTACCGCGCCCAACTCAACGCCCATCCGGGCTGACCGCAACATGACCGCATCGCTTCAAACCGTCATCGAACAGGCCTGGGAAGACCGCGCCAGCCTCAGCGCCGCCAGCGCCCCCGCCGCGGTGCGCGAGGCCGTCGAGCAGGTCATCGCCGACCTCAACGCCGGCCGCCTGCGCGTGGCCGAGCGCCAGGGCGTGGGCCAGTGGACGGTCAACCAGTGGGTCAAGAAGGCGGTGCTGCTGTCCTTCCGCCTGAACGACAACCAGCCCATCCACGCCGGTGAGCTGGCCTTCTTCGACAAGGTGCAAACCAAGTTCTCGCACATGGACGCCGCCGCGATGCAGGCCAGCGGCGTGCGCGTGGTGCCGCCGGCCGTGGCCCGCCGCGGCAGCTTCCTGGCCAAGGGCGTGGTGCTGATGCCCGGCTACGTCAACATCGGCGCCTACGTCGATGAGGGCACCATGGTCGACACCTGGGCCACCGTGGGCAGCTGCGCGCAGATCGGCAAGAACGTGCACCTGTCGGGCGGCGTGGGCATCGGCGGCGTGCTGGAGCCGCTGCAGGCCAACCCGACGATCATCGAGGACAACTGCTTCATCGGCGCGCGCTCCGAGGTCGTCGAGGGCGTGATCGTCGAGGAGAACTCGGTGCTGGGCATGGGCGTCTACCTGGGCCAGAGCACCCCGATCTTCGACCGTGCCACCGGCGAGATCAGCTACGGCCGCGTGCCCAGCGGGTCGGTGGTGGTCAGCGGCAACCTGCCCAAGAAGGCGGCCAACGGCGCCGACTACAGCATGTACGCCGCGATCATCGTCAAGCGCGTGGACGCGCAGACGCGCTCCAAGACCAGCATCAACGACCTCCTTCGCCCCTGATGCTGGCCGCGCCCATGTTCGTCGAAGGGAAGCGGGCCGAGCGCCGGGCCGCCCCAAGCCGGCCCGCATCCCCTTGGGGGCTGAGCCCGGACTCGCACAGTCCGGCGGACTGTTCGTGCCTGGCGAAGGGCTGGGCCGTCTGGCCCAGCGCGGCCGGCAGGGCCGGCCGACGTACCCGTAGGGCGAGGGGCTGACATGTCGGGTCGGATGGAACGCGTGATGCGGCTGATGGCAGAGCGCCAGGCCTCGGACGTGTTCCTGTCGGCGAACATGCCGATCCTGATCAAGATCCACGGCCAGATGCTGCAGCTGTCGGACCAGGTGCTGACGCCCTCGCAGCCGCGCCAGCTGATGGCCGAGGTGCTCAGCCCGCAGCAGCTGGAGGAACTGGACGACACCGGCGAGCTCAACCTCGCGGTGGGCCTGTCGGGCGTGGGCAGCTTCCGCGTCTCGGCCTTCAAGCAGCGCGGCTCGATCGCCGGCGTGGTGCGCCACATCCCGCACACCATCCCGCCGCTGGACACGCTGAACGTGCCGCAGATGCTGGGCCAGCTGGTGCTGGAAAAGCGCGGCCTGATCCTGATGGTCGGCGCCACCGGCTCGGGCAAGAGCACCACGCTGGCGGCGATGCTGGAGATGCGCAACCGCACGATGCCGGGGCACATCCTGACCATCGAGGAGCCGATCGAGTTCCTGTTCCAGAGCAAGAAGTGCGTGGTCAACCAGCGCGAGGTCGGCCGTGACACCGAGTCGCTGCAGATCGCGCTGAAGAACGCGCTGCGCCAGGCGCCCGACTGCATCCTGATCGGCGAGATCCGCGACCGCGAGACGATGAGCGCGGCGCTGAGCTACGCGCTGTCGGGCCACCTGGTGCTGGCCACGCTGCACGCCAACAACGCCCACCACGCGCTGGGCCGCATCCTGTCCTTCTACACGCCCGAGGCGCGCCCGGTGCTGCTGGGCGACCTGGCCGCCGGCCTGCGCGCCATCGTCAGCCAGCGCCTGCTGCGCGCCGAGGCCGGCGGGCGCGTGCCGGCCGTCGAGGTGCTGCTCAACAGCAACCTGGTCTCCGAGCTGATCGAGAAGGGCGACTTCGTCGGCGTCAAGGAGGCGATGGAGAAGTCGCTGGCCGACGGCTCGCGCACCTACGACGAGGCGCTGGCCGACATGGTCAAGCGCGGCATCGTCGCCCGCGACGAGGCGCTGGCCCACGCCGACTCGGCCACCAACCTGGTCTGGCGGCTGCAGAACGACATGACCGCGGTGTCGCGGGCCACGCCGGCCAAGCCGGAGTCCGACGCCCCGGTCTACACCGATTTCATCGTCGACATCGTCCCCGAGGGCTTCGTGCCGCGCCGCGGCGCGGCCGCTGCGGCCGGCGGGGCCGGTCCGTCGACCATCGCGGGCGGCTTCCCCAGCCTGCCCAACCAATGACCCGCCCGGCCGCGGCCTGCGCTGCTCGCCCGCCCGGTCCCCTGCCGCCCTGCCTGCGATGAGTTCTGCCGACGACCTGCCCACGCTGCGCCTGCTCGAGGCGCTGATCGCCCGTCCGTCCGTCACCCCGGCCGATGGCGGCTGCCAGGCCCTGGTCGCCGGGCGGCTGGCGCCGCTGGGCTTCGCCTGCGAGACCCTGGTCTTCGGCCCGGCCGATGCGCCGGTGACCAACCTCTGGGCCGTGCGCCGCGGCCCGCGGCCCGGCCCCACCGTGGTCTTCGCCGGCCACACCGACGTGGTGCCCACCGGCCCGCTGGCCGCCTGGGCCAGCGACCCCTTCGTGCCCAGCCACCGCGGCGGCAAGCTCTACGGCCGCGGCGCCGCCGACATGAAGACCTCGATCGCCGCGATGACCGTGGCCGCCGAGGAGTTCGTGCGCGCGCAGCCCGGGCACGCCGGCGCCGTCGCGCTGCTGCTGACCAGCGACGAGGAAGGCCCGTCGGTGGACGGCACGGTCAAGGTGGTCGAGGCGCTGCAGGCCCGCGGCGAGCGGCTGGACTGCTGCATCGTGGGCGAGCCGACCTCGGTCGACCGCCTGGGCGACACGGTGAAGAACGGCCGCCGCGGCTCGCTGTCGGGCCGGCTGACGGTCAAGGGCGTGCAGGGCCACGTGGCCTACCCGCAGCTGGCGCGCAACCCCATCCACCAGCTCGCACCAGCCCTGGCCGAGCTGGCGGCCACGGTGTGGGACGCCGGCAACGCACACTTCCCGCCGACCACCTGGCAGGTCAGCAACGTCCACGGCGGCACCGGCGCGACCAACGTCATCCCCGGCGAGGTGGTGGTCGACTTCAACTTCCGCTTCTCCACCGAATCGACCGCCGAGGGCCTGAAGGCCCGCGTCGACGCGGTGCTGCAGCGCCACGGCCTGGAGTACGCGGTGGTCTGGACGCTCAGCGGCCAGCCCTTCCTGACGCGGCCGGGCAGCCTGGTCGACGCGCTGGGCGCGGCGATCCACGCCGAGACGGGCGTCCAGACCCAGCTGTCGACCACCGGCGGCACCAGCGACGGCCGCTTCATCGCCCGCATCTGCGAGCAGGTGGTCGAGTTCGGGCCGGTCAACGCCAGCATCCACCAGATCGACGAGCACGTGAACGTGGCCGACGTCGAGCCGCTGAAGAACATCTACCGGCGCACGCTGGAAGCCCTGCTGGCATGAACATCCTCGACCTGATCGCGCGCAGCAGCGCCCGCCTCGCCGAGGCGGGCGTTTCGTTTGGGCAGGGCACGACCAACGCCCACGACGAGGCCGCCTGGCTCACGCTGTGGCGCCTGGGCCTGCCGCTGGACGCCGACGACGACGCGCTGCTGCGCGCGGTCGGCGCCGACGAGCAGGCCGCGGTGGCCGCGCTGGTCGAGCAGCGCATCGCCACCCGCCGCCCGGCCGCCTACCTCACCGGCGAGGCCTGGTTGCAGGGCGTGCCCTTCACGGTGGACGAGCGGGTGATCGTGCCGCGCTCGCTGATCGCCGAATGCCTGGCCGACGGCAGCATCGACCCCTGGCTCAGCGACCGCACGCAGCGCGTGCTGGACCTGTGCACCGGCAACGGCAGCCTGGCCGTGCTGGCGGCGATGGCCTGGCCCGAGGTGCAGGTCGACGCCGCCGACCTCAGCGCCGACGCGCTGGCCGTGGCCCGGCTGAACGTCGACCGCCACCACCTGTCCGACCGCATCCGCCTGCTGCAGGGCGACGGCCTGGCCGCGGTGGGCACGACCCGCTACGACCTGGTGCTGTGCAACCCGCCCTACGTCAACGCCGACAGCATGGCCGCGCTGCCGCCCGAGTTCCGCGCCGAGCCGGCGCTGGCGCTGGACGGCAACACCGACGGCAGCCGCGACGGCATGGACTTCGTCCGCCGCCTGCTGCGTGCGCTGCCGGCGCACCTGGCCGACGAGGGCGTGCTGGTGCTGGAGATCGGCCACGAGCGCGCGCACTTCGAGCACGCCTTCCCGGCGCTGCAGCCGGTGTGGCTGCCCACCAGCGCCGGCGACGACCAGGTGCTGCTGCTCACGCGCGAAGCCCTGCGCGCCGGCGGCGCCGGGGGCTGAGCCGGTGCGCCCGCCCGCCTTGGTCGAGCGATTCCTCGCCGCCTTCCACGACGCGGACCCGGGCGGCACCGCGCGCGCCTTCGCCGGCGTGCCGCTGGCCGCGCCGGGCGGCGCCGCCGGCAGCCCGGCCGACGGCTACACCCTGCTGGCGCGCGCGCTGGCCGACGCCGAGCCGGCGCTGCCGCCCGGCGCGCTGCTGGACCTGGGCTGCGGCTGCGGCCTGCTGCTGGCCCAGCTGCGGCCGCTGACCGGCCGCGCGCTGCTGGGCGCCGACCTGAGTGCCGGCGAGCTGGCCGCGGCGCGCCACCGCCTGGCGGGCAGCACCGGCGTGGCGCTGCACCGCGCCCGCGCCCAGGCGCTGCCGCTGCGCGACGGCGCGCTGGCCGCGGTGCTCAGCCACATGGCGCTGATGCTGATGGCCGAGCCCGAGCAGGTGGTGGCCGAGCTGGCCCGGGTGCTGGCCCCGGGCGGGCGGCTGCTGGCCCTGGTGCCGGCCGCGCCGCCCGCCGGTGAACCGGCCGATGCGCTGACCGCCGCCTGGCTGGCCGCACTCGGCGGCCGGCCGCGCGCGGCGCGCTGGCAGGGCCTGCGCTTCGAGGGCCGGCGCTGGCGCGACCCGGCCAGCCTGGCCGCGCTGCTGGCGCCCGGCTTCGAGGCCCCGCGCTGCACGCCGCTGCACGGTGCGCTGCGCCTGAGCCCCGGCCAGGCCTGGCAGCACTTCATCGGCCTGTACGACCTGCACCTGCTGCCCGACGCCGACTGGCCGGCGGTGCAGCTCGACTTCCTGGGCCGGGCCGCCGCGCTGCGCGACGACGACGGCCTGCTGCACCTGCCCTTGCCGCGCCTGCTGGTGGACGCCCGCCGACGCGGCCGAGCGGCCGAGACCCGACGATGATCACGATCAAGAACCTGACCCTGCGCCGTGGCGCCAAGGTGGTGCTGGACAACACCAGCCTGACGCTCAACCCCGGCGAGAAGGTGGCCCTGGTCGGCCGCAACGGCGCCGGCAAGTCCAGCCTGTTCGCGCTGCTGACCGAGCGCCTGCACGCCGACGCCGGCGACGTCGCCATCCCGCCGACCTGGCGCATCGGCGAGGTGGCCCAGCACATGCCCGAGACCGAGCAGGGCGCCACCGAGTTCGTGCTCGACGGCGACGCGCCGCTGGCCGAGGCCCGCGCCGCGCTGGCCGCGGCCGAGGCCTCGGGCGACGGCCACGCCATCGCCGAGGCCCACATGCACCTGGAGCAGGCCGGCGCCTTCGACGCCCGCGCCCGCGCCCAGGCCCTGCTGCTGGGCCTGGGCTTCCGCGCCGACCAGGTGGACGCGCCGGTCAACAGCTTCTCCGGCGGCTGGCGCATGCGCCTGCAGCTGGCCCGCGCGCTGATGTGCCCGGCGGACCTGCTGTTGCTGGACGAGCCGACCAACCACCTGGACCTGGACGCCCTGGTCTGGCTGGAGGGCTGGCTCAAGCGCTTCCCGGGCCTGATGCTGGTGATCAGCCACGACCGCGAGTTCCTCGACGCGGTGACCCAGGTCACCGTGCACCTGGACAACGCCCAGCTCACCCGCTATGGCGCCAGCTACAGCGGCTTCGAGGCCATGCGCGCCGAGCGCCTGGAGCAGCAGCAGGCCGCCTTCGCCAAGCAGCAGGAGAAGATCGCCCACCTGCAGCGCTTCATCGACCGCTTCAAGGCCAAGGCCAGCAAGGCCAAGCAGGCGCAGAGCCGCGTCAAGGCGCTGGACCGCATGGCCAAGCTGGCGCCGGTGCTGGCCGACGCCGAGTTCGATTTCCAGTTCCGCGAGCCGGCCAACCTGCCCAACCCGATGCTGACGATGCGCGAGCTGGCCTGCGGCTACCCCGGCGCCACGCCGGACGCGCCGCCGGTGACCATCGTGCGCCACGTCAACCGCACCGTGCTGGCCGGCCAGCGCATCGGCATCCTCGGCGCCAACGGCCAGGGCAAGTCCACGCTGGTCAAGACCATCGCCCACGCGCTGGCGCCGCTGGGCGGCGACTTCACCGAGGGCAAGGGCCTGGCGCTGGGCTACTTCGCGCAGCAGGAGCTGGACCTGCTCAGCGAGGACGACACGCCGCTGCAGCGCATGGTGCGCTTGGCCCGCGAGACCGGCGCCACCGGCCCCGAATCGCGCGAGCAGGACCTGCGCAACTTCCTCGGCCAGTTCCGCTTCGCCGGCGACATGGTGCACCAGAAGGTCGGCACGCTGTCCGGCGGCGAGCGTGCGCGCCTGGTGATGGCCACCATCGTCTGGCAGCGGCCCAACCTGCTGTTGCTGGACGAGCCGACCAACCACCTCGACCTGAACACCCGCGAGGCGCTGTCGATCGCGCTCAACGAGTTCGAGGGCACGGTGCTGCTGGTCAGCCACGACCGCGCGCTGCTGCGCGAGGTCTGCGACGAGTTCTGGCTGGTCACCGCCGGCGGCGTGCAGCCCTTCGACGGCGACCTGGACGACTACCAGAAGTGGCTGCTCGAGGTCAGCCGCGCGCTGGCCCGCGGCCAGCAGCCGCCGCCCCCGCCCAAGCCGGTGCTGGCCAGCGAGGCCGAGGCGCCGCGCGCCGCCGCTGGCAAGCCCGCCGCGCCGGCGCCGCGCGCGCCCGACCCGGCGGCCAACCCGCGCGACGACCGCAAGCGCGCCGCCCAGGCCCGCGCCGAGCTGGCCAACCGCACGCGGCCGCTGCGCAACGAGCTGGCGCAGATCGACGGCCGCATGGAGAAGCTGGGCGCCGAGAAGGCCGCGCTGGAGGCCCGCTTCGCCGACGGCAGCATCCCCGGTGCCGAGGTGGCCGAGGCCGGCCGCCGCCTCAACCACATCGCCGCCGAGCTGGCGATGCAGGAGGAGCGCTGGCTGGAGCTGCAGACCGAGCTGGAGGCGCTGCAGGCCGAGGGCGGCTGAGAGGCTGAGAGTTTTTCGCTCATGCCCGCTCGTCACGCCCCAAGCCGCCCGCTCGTCGTTGCAAATGCTCGCCATAGCCCGGGCTATGGCTGCGCTTTGCGCCTAAATCGGCCGGCTTGGGGCGCGCCGCTCGGTCACGATCGAAATCCTCGCAGCCTCTGACCGGCCGCGGCGGGCCGGCCCGCCGCGGCCGCGCGGACGGCCGGCCTGCGCCGGTTGGCGGATGGCCATATGGATTGTGTGCAATTGAATTTGGCGCTACATTGGCGCCATGGTCGATGCCACCTCCCTGCCGCCCGCGCTGCCCGCCGCCGATGACGATGCCTGGCTGCAGCTGGACCACCAGCTGTGCTTCGCGCTGTACAGCGCCTCGCTGGCGATGACCCAGGCCTACAAGCCGCTGCTGCAGCCGCTGGGCCTGACCTACCCGCAGTACCTGGCGATGCTGGTGCTGTGGGAGGGCGACGGCCTCACCGTCTCGCAGCTGGGCGAGCGGCTGCGGCTGGACTCTGGCACGCTGACGCCGCTGCTCAAGCGCCTGCAGGCGCTGGGCCTGGTGCAGCGCCTGCGCGACACCGCCGACGAGCGCCGCGTGCTGCTGCGCCTCACGCCCGAGGGCCGGGCGCTGAAGGCGCGGGCGCGCAGCGTGCCGCAGACCATCGCCTGCGCCACCGCCTGCGACCTGCAGCAGGTCGCCACCCTGACCGCGCAGCTGCGCGCGCTGCGGCTGCAGCTGGACGCTGCCGCCGTGCCGCCGGCCGCGGCGGCCTGAGCGCAGCGCCCGCCCGACCGCTCGCCCGCCCTACCGACGACCTGCCCGTCTGTTCCCACCCCCGGCGCCGGCCCGGCGCCGTGTTCCACCCCGCCACGAGGAAGCTGCCATGGCCATCGACAAAGCCCTGTACACCGCCACCGCCACCGCCACCGGGGGCCGCACCGGCACCGCCCGCTCGTCCGACGGCGCGCTGCAGGTCAACCTGTCCACCCCGCGCGAGCTGGGCGGCGCCGGCGGCGCCGGCACCAACCCCGAGCAGATGTTCGCCGCCGGCTACTCGGCCTGCTTCATCGGCGCGCTCAAGGCCGTGGGCGCGGCGCAGAAGATCAAGGTGCCCGACGACGTCAGCATCACCGCCGACGTCGGCATCGGCCCGATGAGCGGCAAGCCCGGCGCCTTCTCGATCTCGGTGGCGCTGCGGGTCAGCCTGCCGGGCTTCGAGCGCGCCGCGGCCGAGGCCCTGGTCGCCGCCGCGCACCAGGTCTGCCCCTACTCGAACGCCACGCGCGGCAACGTCGACGTGCAGCTCAGCGTGGCCTGACCCCCGGGCCGCGGGGGCGGCCTGTCACGGCACCGTCACCGTGGCGGACGAGGCTGCCGGGTTTCACAAGACCCGGAGCCGTCGATGAACTTCCGCCCCCGCCTGCTGGCCCTGCTGGTGGCCAGCGCCCTGTCCCACACCGCCGCCCAGGCCGCGGTTGAATTGATCGCCATCGGCACGCTGTCCGGCAGCGCCGACCTGTCCGGCCTGAGCGGCACGCTGGAGAACGGCGTCGACGCGGCCAACGTGCTGGGCGGCCTCGGTTCGGGCCTGGCCTGGGCCGGCGGCAGCACCTTCCTGGCGCTGCCCGACCGCGGCCCCAACGCCAGCGCCTGGAACAGCGCGGTCGACAACACCACCTCCTACGTCGCGCGCTGGCAGACGCTGAAGTTGTCGCTCAGCGCGGCGCCCTCGGGCAGCCTGCCCTACACGCTGACGCCGACGCTGACCGGCACCCGGCTGCTGTACAGCGCCAGCGCGCTGAACTACGGCGCGGTGACGCCGTCGATCAACGACGCCACCCACCACTACTTCTCGGGCCGCTCGGACAACTACCTGGCCGGCAGCGCGTCCACCGCGGACAGCAACGCCCGCTTCGACCCCGAGGCGCTGCGCGTGTCGAACGACGGCAAGAGCGTCTACGTCAGCGACGAGTACGGCCCCTACGTCTACCAGTTCGACCGCGCCACCGGCCGGCGCACCCAGGTCTACACCCTGCCCGGCGCCTTCACCGCCAGCCACCTGAGCGCCCAGGGCACGGCCGAGATCAGCGGCAACAGCAGCGGCCGGGTGGCCAACAAGGGCATGGAAGGCCTGGCCATCACGCCCGACGGCCGCACCCTGGTGGGCTTCGAGCAGAGCCCGCTGATCCAGGACGGCGGCGACGGCGGCCGCGCCAACCGGCTGGTGACCATCGACACCGCCACCGGCGCCACGCACCAGTACGTCTACGACAACAAGGTCGGCAGCAAGACCTACAACTCCAGCGAGATCCTGGCGCTCAACAGCCACCAGTTCCTGGTGCTGGAGCGCGACGGCAAAGGCCTGGGCGACGGCAGCACCGCCGCCTTCAAGCGCCTGTACATGGTCGACATCGCCGGCGCCACCGACATCGGCAGCTTCAACGCCGGCGCCGGGCTCAGCGGCGAGGCCGCGCTGCTGCCCCATGCGCTGACCAAGACCCTGTTCCTCGACCTGGTGGGCACGCTGGCCCCGGCGCTGGGCGGCGCCAGCAATGTGCCGGCCAAGCTGGAGGGCCTGGCCTTCGGCGAGGACCTGGTCGAGGGCGGCACCACCTACCACACGCTGTACGTGGCCAACGACAACGACTTCCTGCCCGGCACCGCCGGCGCCAGCCGCTTCTTCGTCTACCGCTTCACCGACGCCGACCTGGCCGCCATCGGCGTCACCTCCTTCGCCAACCAGCAGATCAGCGCCGTGCCGGAGCCCGGCCAGTGGGCGCTGATGCTGGGCGGCCTGGCCGGCCTGGGCGCGCTCAGCCGCCGCCGCGCCGCGCGCTGAGCAGCGTCAGCAGCAACTCGACCCGGGCCTGCCAGGGCGTCATCGCCGCGGCCGGCCCGGCCGCCGCACCCAGCACCGTGCCGCTGCCGCAGCGGCTGCAGGTCCACACGGGCACGCCGGCGGCTCCAGCCGCAGCCAGCGCCGGCTGCAGCGCGGCGTGCACCGTGCCGTTGCCGGTGGCCGCCAGCACCAGGCCCTGCACGCCGGCGGCCAGCAGCGCCTGCAGGCCCTGCGGCCGCGCCCCGGCGTGGCTGGCGACGACCTCCACCCAGGGCCAGCCGGCCGGGTCGCCGTCGAGCAGCGCCAGCCCCAGCGGCTGGCCGGTGGGCCAGTCGCGCCAGCGCCGCAGCCGGCCTTCCTCGACCACGCCCAGCGGCCCGGCGTCGCCCGAGCCAAAGGCGTCCGCCCGGTAGGGGTGGACCTTGCGCACGTCGCCCGCCGCGTGCACCCGGCCGGCCAGCACCGCCACCACGCCGCGCGCGCCCGGCGTGCGCGCCACCGCCACCGCGTCCAGCAGGTTCTGCGGGCCGTCGGCGGCCAGCGCGGTGGCCGGGCGCATCGCCGCCACCAGCACCACCGGCTTGGCCGGCGCCAGCACGCGCTGCAGCAGCCAGGCGGTCTCCTCCAGCGTGTCGGTGCCGTGGGTGACGACCACGCCGGCCACCTCGGGCCGCGCCAGCAGCGCGGCCACGCGCCGGGCCAGCGCCTGCCAGGTGGCGTGGTCCATGTCCTTGCTGTCCAGCTGGGCCAGCTGCTCGGCCTCGACCGGGCCGCCGCCGCCCACCGCGTCCAGCCCCGGCACGGCGGCCAGCAGCTGGGCCACCGTGCGCTGCGCGGCGGTGTAGCCCACGTTGTCGCCGGCCTGCGCCGCGGTGCCGGCGATGGTGCCGCCGGTGCCCAGGATCACGATGGTGCTTGGCATGGAACCCCTGTCTGGATAAAAATACAGCCACTGGATGAAACGTCAGGACGCCGCATGGACACCCGCGCCACCGACAGCCCCAAGCTCACCGCCCGGCAGCAGCAGATTCTCGACCTGGTGCAGTCCGCCATCGAGCGTACCGGTGCGCCGCCCACCCGCGCCGAGATCGCCGCCGAGCTGGGCTTCAAGTCGGCCAACGCCGCCGAGGAGCACCTGCAGGCCCTGGCCCGCAAGGGCGTGATCGAACTGGTCGGCGGCACCTCGCGCGGCATCCGCCTGCGCTCGGACACGCTGCGCGCGCTCAACGAGTCGCGCATCAAGCAGTTCACGCTGCCGCTGCCCAGCCTGGCCCAGCTCACCTTGCCGCTGGTCGGCCGCGTCGCCGCCGGCAGCCCCATCCTGGCCCAGGAGCATGTGGACCAGACCTACGTCGTCGAGTCCACGCTGTTCTCGCGCAAGCCCGACTACCTGCTGCGCGTGCGCGGCATGAGCATGCGCGACGCCGGCATCATGGACGGCGACCTGCTGGCGGTGCAGAAGGCGGCCGACGCCAAGAACGGCCAGATCGTCGTCGCGCGCCTGGGCGACGACGTCACCGTCAAGCGCCTGCACCGCACCCGCCACGGCATCGAGCTGCTGCCCGAGAACCCCGACTTCCAGCCCATCCTGGTGCAACCGGGCGAGCCCTTCGAGCTCGAAGGCATCGCCGTCGGGCTGATCCGCAACAACATGATGATGTGACGGTGGCCCCGTCGCAGCGCCCACCGGCCGCACGCCGCGCCGGCCGGCCGCCGGCCCGGCCGATCAAGGCGCCCAAGGCCGCCTGCGCCGCCGATTGCCAGCAGCTGGAGCAGTTGCCCAACATCGGCCCGGCGATGGCCGCCGACCTGCGCGCCCTCGGCATCGCCCACCCGCGCGAGCTGGCCGGGCGCGACGCCTTCGCGCTGTACCAGGCCCTGTGCGCGCTCACCGGCAAGCGCCAGGACCCCTGCGTGCTCGACACCTTCCTGGCCGCCACCGACTTCATGCGCGGTGCCGCGCCGGCGCCGTGGTGGGCCTACACCGCGCAGCGCAAGCGCGCCTTCGGTACGCTGTAGCGCGCTGGCGGCCCCGGCGCCCGCCCGCCGGGCGCTCAGCCGCCCGCCACCAGGTGCGCGGCCAGGCGGTTGTGCCGTTCCACCAGCCGCGGCAGGTCGACGGTGGTGATCTGACCGTCGCGCACCACCACCCGCCCGTGCACCACGCTGTGCCGGACGCGCGGCACGTGGCAGAAGAACAGCGCGGCCAGCGGGTCGTGGCCGGCGCCGGCCAGGCCGATCTCGTCCAGCGGCACGGTGACGATGTCCGCCGCCATGCCCGGCGCCAGCGCGCCGATGTCGTCGCGGCCGAGCACGCGGGCGCCGCCCAGGGTGGCGATCTCCAGCACCTCGCGTGCGCCCAGCGCGTTCGGTCCGCGCCCGGGGCCGTGGCGGCCGGCCTGGGCCACGCGCTGCAGCAGCAGGGCCAGCCGGGCCTCGCCCAGCAGGTGGCCGCTGTCGTTGCTGGCCGAGCCGTCCACCGCCAGGCCCACCGGCACGCCGGCGTCGCGCATCGCGCGGATCGGCGCCGCGCCCGAGGCCAGGCGCATGTTCGAGCCCGGGCAGTGCGCCACGCCGGTGCCGGTTTGCGCGAACAGCGCGATACCGGCGTCGTCCAGCTGCACGCAGTGGGCGTGCCAGACGTCGGGGCCGACCCAGCCCAGCGCTTCGGCGTACTCGGCCGGCGTGCAGCCGAACTGCTCGCGGGTGTAGGCGATGTCCTTGTCGTTCTCGGCCAGGTGGGTGTGCAGCGACACGCCGTGGTGCGCACCAAAACTGCGCGCCAGCGCCGCGGCGTCGCGCATCAGGCCGCGGCTGACCGAGAAGGGCGAGCAGGGCGCGACGACGATGCGTTGCATCGCATGGCGCGCCGGGTCGTGCCAGCGCTCGATCAGGCGCTGGGTGTCGGCCAGGATGGCGTTCTCGCGCTCCACCACCTCGTCCGGCGGCAGCCCGCCCTGGGACTGGCCCACGCTCATGCTGCCGCGCGCGGCGTGGAAGCGCAGGCCGATCTCGGCCGCGGCCTCCAGGCTGTCGTCCAGGCGCACGCCGTTGGGGTAGAGGTAGAGGTGGTCTGCGCTGGTCGTGCAGCCCGACAGCAGCAGCTCGGCCATCGCCGTTTGGGTGGACACCCGCACCATCTCGGGCGTCAGCCCGGCCCAGATCGGGTACAGCGTGCGCAGCCAGTCGAACAGCTCGCAGTCCTGCGCCGGGCGCACCACCCGGGTCAGGCTCTGGTACATGTGGTGGTGGGTGTTGACCAGGCCGGGGATGACGACCTGGTCGCGCGCGTCGATCACCTCGTCGGCGCTGGCCGGCAGCTCGGCGCTGGGGCCGACGGCCTCGATGACGTGGTCGCGCACGAAGACGCCGCCGCCGGCGATCTCGCGGCGCCGGGCGTCCATCGTCACCAGCAGCGTGGCGTTCTTGATCAGCAGGGTGGGCATGGGGCGGGGCGGGCCGGTCAGTGCGTGGGCGCGCCGGCGGCGAACCAGCGGCCGATCAGCGCGCGCTCGGCGTCGGTGATCTGGGTGGCGTTGTTCAGCGGCATGGTCTTGAGCAGCACCGCCTGCTGGTGGATGGCGGGGGCGTGCTGGGCGATCAGCGCCGGCGTGTGCAGGGCCACGCCCTTGTTCTGCAGGTCGGCGTTGTGGCACATCGCGCAGCGCTGGGCGATCACCGCCTGCACCTCGGCGAAGGCCGGCGGCCGTGCGGCCGCCGCGGCGTCCACGCCCGCAGGCCGCGCCGGGGCCAGCCACACCGCCAGGCCCAGCAGCAGCAGCGTGCCGGCCACCGCGTGCTCCCAGGGCGCGCGCCGGCCCTGCACATGGGCCTTGTGGCGGGCGACGAAGCTGTGGCGGATCAGCGCGCCGGCCAGCATCAGCAGCACCAGCACCGCCCAGTTGTGCGGGCCCTGGGTCAGCCAGCCGTAGTGGTTGGACAGCATGGCCACCAGCACCGGCAGCGTGAAGTAGGTGTTGTGCACGCTGCGTTGCTTGGCGCGCTGGCCGTGCACCGGGTCCACCGGCTGGCCGGCCTTCATCTGGGCGATCACCGTCTTCTGGCCGGGGATGATCCAGAAGAACACGTTGGCGCTCATCGCAGTGGCCAGCATCGCGCCGGTCAGCAGGAAGGCCGCGCGCCCGGCGAACAGCTGGCAGGCCGCCCAGGCCGCCACCACCACCGCCACCAGCACGCCGGCGCCGACGATCAGGTCGCCGTGGCAGCGCTGGCCGAAGGCGCGGCACACCGCGTCGTAGACGAACCAGAACGCCACCAGAAAGCCCAGCGCCGCGCCGATGGCCGCACCGGCCGACCAGGCGTGCACGCTCTTGTCGACCAGGAAGCTGCCGGCGTTGAACAGGTACAGCGCGGTGAACAGGCCGAAGCCGGTCAGCCAGGTGCTGTAGCTCTCCCAGTAGAACCAGTGCAGCTTCTCCGGCAGGGCCCGGGGCGCGACCAGGTACTTCTGCGGGTGGTAGAAGCCGCCGCCGTGCACCGCCCACAGCTCGCCGTCCACGCCCTTGGCCAGCAGCGCGGGGTCGGCCGGCCGGGTCAGGCTGTTGTCCAGGAAGACGAAGTAGAACGAGGAGCCGATCCAGGCGATCGCGGTGATCACATGGGCCCAGCGCAGCAGCAGGTTGGCCCAGTCGAGCAGGTAGGTGTCCATGGCGGGCTCAGAGCGTCTTGGGGTCCGGGTTCGGGCGGAGTCGGTGGCCGCGGGCGTGTGCCACGCCGGCCGGTCGACCCCTCACCACAGCGGGCTCTGTGAGGCGTGGACGTCGCAACCGACGGCGACGCGGCTGCGGCCGCGGCGGCCGCGGGCACCGCGGCGACGTGTTCGGGAGTGTAGGCAGGGGCGGGGGTGGGCGTTCACCTGGCTGGCGCTTGCCGGTGCAAGTGCTGTGCCTTGCCGCGCCGTGGCCGCTGCGCGCCGCGGCCTCAGCTGCCGCGGTAGCTGCTGTAGGCCCAGGGGCTGACCAGCAGCGGCACGTGGTAGTGGCCGGCCGCGTCGGCGATGCCGAAGTCCAGCTGCACCACATCGATGAACGGCGGCTCGGGCAGGGCCACGCCACGTGCACGGAAATAGGGCGCCACGGCGAACAGCAGGCGGTACTGGCCGACCGCCATCGCGGCGGCGTCGAGCAGCGGGCCGTCCGGGTTGCGGCCGTCGGCATTGAGCTGCAGCGTGCGCAGCGTGCTGGCTTGGCCGTCGACCACGCGCTGCAGCGTGACCTGCATGCCGGCGGCGGGGCAGCCGTTCATCGTGTCGAGCACGTGGGTGCTGAGGTGGCCCATCGGAATCCTCGGGTGGTGGCGGGCCGGGCGGCGCCGGCTGGCGGGAGTGTTAAAAGTGTATACACTTTGGTGTGCACGTCAACCACCGCACCATGCCCACGCGCCGTCCCCGCCCGTCCGTGTCCCCTGCAGCAGGCGCCGTGCCAGCCGCCGGCGCGACCGAGCGCATCGTCGACGCGATCACCACCGCCATCGTCGAGCGCCGGCTGATGCCCGGCACCAAGCTGGCCGAGCAGCAGGTCGCCGACCTGTTCGGCGTCTCGCGCACCCTGGTGCGCCAGGCGCTGAACCAGCTCAGCCGCGACCGCCTGGTCACGCTGTCTCCGGCGCGCGGGGCGTCGGTGGCCATGCCCAGCGTCGAGGAGGCGCGCCAGGTGTTCCAGGTGCGCGCGATGGTCGAGGGCGAGCTGGTGCGCCAGCTCTGCGCCACGGCCAGCGAAGCGCAGATCGCCCAGCTGCGCGCCCACCTGCGCGACGAGCAGGCGGCCATCGCCCGCACCGACGTGCCCGGCCGCACCCGGCTGCTGGCCGACTTCCACGTGCTGCTGGCCCGGCTGCTGGGCAACGAGGTGCTGGCCCAGCTGCTGGCCGACCTGCTGCGCCGCAGCTCGCTGATCGCGCTGATGTACCAGTCGGCGCACTCGGCCGGCCAGTCCTCGGACGAGCATGTGCGCCTGGTCGACGCCATCGCCGCGCGCGACGCCGACGCCGCCGCGCGGCTGATGGCCGAGCACCTGGGCAGCGTGGAACGCAACCTGCGTCTGGACCCGCGCGCGGCCGACCTGGCCGCGGCGCTGCGTCCCGAACCCGACCCGACCGAAAGCCCCAGCCGATGACCGAGCCCACCGCCTCCCGCTACCCCCGCGACCTGCGCGGCCACGGCCGCCAGCCGCCGCACGCCCGCTGGCCCGGCAACGCCCGGGTGGCGGTGCAGTTCGTGCTGAACTACGAGGAGGGCGGCGAGAACAGCGTGCTGCACGGCGACGCCGGCAGCGAGCAGTTCCTGTCCGAGATGTTCAACCCCGCGGCCTACCCGGCCCGGCACCTGAGCATGGAGGGCATCTACGAGTACGGCAGCCGCGTCGGCGTCTGGCGCCTGCTGCGCGAGTTCGAGCGCCGCGGCCTGCCGCTGACGGTGTTCGGCGTCGCGATGGCGCTGGAGCGCTGCCCCGAGGTCACCGCCGCCTTCGTCGAGGCCGGCCACGAGATCGCCTGCCACGGCTGGCGCTGGATCCACTACCAGGGCCTGGACGAGGCCACCGAGCGCGCCCACCTGGCGCGCGGCATGGAGATCCTGGCCCGCCTCACGGGCGACCACGGCCAGCAGCTGCACGGCGCCGGCTGGTACACCGGCCGCGACAGCCCCAACACCCGCCGCCTGGTGGCCGACTGGGGGGCCGAGCACCCCGCCTTCACCTACGACAGCGACTACTACGGCGACGACCTGCCGTTCTGGCTGCAGGTGCGCCGCAGCGACGGCGCGCTGGCGCCGCACCTGGTCGTGCCCTACACGCTGGACTGCAACGACATGCGTTTCGCGCTGCCGCAGGGCTACAGCCACGGCGACGAGTTCTTCCAGTACCTGCGCGACGCCTTCGACGTGCACTATGCCGAGGGCGACGAGCGCCCGGCGATGATGAGCATCGGCATGCACTGCCGCCTGCTGGGCCGGCCCGGGCGCATGCGGGCGCTGCAGCGCTTCCTGGACCATGTGCAGGCCCACGAGCGCGTCTGGATCGCCCGCCGCATCGACATCGCCCGGCACTGGCGCGACACCCACCCCTTCGACGCGGCCACCGCCTTCGTCTGGGAATGACCGGAGCCCCCCCGATGGCCACGCTGAGCCTGGAGCAACTGAACGCCGCGGCGCCGGACGAATTCGTCCGCCTGCTCGACGGTACCTACGAGCACTCGCCCTGGATCGCCGAGCGCGCCGCCGCGGCCCGGCCCTTCGCCACGCTGGACGCGCTGAAGCAGGCCCTGGCCGCCGTGGTGCGGCAGGCCACGCCCGACGAGCAGCTGGGCCTGATCCGCGCCCACCCCGAGCTGGCCGGCAAGGCCATGGTCGCGCAGACGCTGACCGCCGAGTCGACCCACGAGCAGGGCCGGGCCGGCCTGACCGCCTGCACGCCGGACGAGTTCGCCCGCATCCAGCAGCTCAACGCCGACTACAACGCGCGCTTCGGCTTCCCCTTCATCCTGGCGGTGCGTGGCCCGCGCGGCAGCGGCCTGGGCAAGGCCGAGATCATCGCCACCTTCGCGCGCCGCCTGGGCCACCCACCGGACCTGGAGCGCGCCGAGGCGCTGCGCAACATCCACCGCATCGCCGAGATCCGGCTGGCCGACAAGCTCGGCGTCGCGCCGACGCTGGGCGAGCAGGTCTGGGACTGGGCCGAGGCCCTGGCCGCGCACAGCGACCCGGGTTTTGCCGAGCAGGGCCAGCTCACCGTCACCTACCTGAGCGACGCGCACCGCGCCTGCGCCGCCCAGCTGCAGGCCTGGATGGCCGACGCCGGCTTCGACGAGGTGGCGCTGGACGCGGTGGGCAATGTGGTGGGCGTCTACCACGGCAGCGACGCGGCCCCAGGCAACGCCGGGCCGCCCCGAGTTGACTTGGCCCCCTCGGGGGGTGGGGCGGGCGTCGCCCGACCTGGGGGGCCGGGTCGGCGCCTGCTCACCGGCAGCCACTACGACACCGTGCGCAACGCCGGCAAGTACGACGGCCGCCTGGGCATCCTGGTGCCGATGGCGGTGGTGCAGCAGCTGCACCGCGCCGGGCGGCGCCTGCCCTTCGGCATCGAGGTGGTCGGCTTCGCCGAGGAGGAGGGCCAGCGCTACGCCGCCACCTTCCTGGGCTCGGGCGCGCTGGTGGGCCAGTTCGACCTGGCCTGGCTGGACCAGCGCGATGCCGACGGCATCACCCTGCGCGAGGCCATGCAGGCCGCCGGCCTGCCGGCCACGGCCGAGGCCATCGCCGCGCTGCGGCGCGACCCGGCGCGCTACCTCGGCTTCGTCGAGGTGCACATCGAGCAGGGCCCGGTGCTGGCCGAGCTGGACGCGCCGCTGGGCGTGGTCAGCTCGATCAACGGCAGCCTGCGCTACCTGGGCGAGGTGCAGGGCCTGGCCAGCCACGCCGGCACCACGCCGATGGACCGCCGCCGCGACGCCGCCTGCGCGGTGGCCGAGCTGGCGCTGTTCCTCGAACAGCGCGCCGCCGCCGTGCCCGACGTCGTCGGCACCATGGGCCAGCTGCAGGTGCCGGCCGGCTCGATCAACGTGGTGCCGGGCCGCTGCAGCTTCAGCCTGGACATCCGCGCCACCACCGACGCCGCGCGCGACGCCTGCGCTGCCGACGTGCTGGCCGAACTGCAGCGCATCTGTGCGCGCCGCGGGCTGTCGTACACGCTGCGCGAGACGCTGCGCGCCGCCGCTGCGCCCAGCGACCCGGCCTGGCAGGCCCGCTGGGCGCGCGCCGTGCAGGCCCTGGGCCTGCCGCCGACGGGCCTGCCCAGCGGCGCCGGCCACGACGCGATGAAGCTGCACGAGGTGATGCCCCAGGCCATGCTCTTCGTGCGCGGCCTGAACCTGGGCATCAGCCACAACCCGCTCGAATCGAGCACCGCGCACGACATCGACCTGTCGGTGCGCGCCTTCCAGCACCTGCTGGACCAACTCGCCAGCGAGACCCCATGAGCGATTCCCGCGATGCCCTGTACGCCCGCCTCGACGCCTGGGTCGACGCCCACTTCGACGACGAGGTGCGCTTCCTCCAGGCCCTGGTGCAGGTGCCCACCGACACGCCACCGGGCAACAACGCGCCGCACGCCGAGCGCACCGCCCAGCTGCTGCAGGGCTTCGGCCTGGCCGCCGACGCCTACCCGGTGCCGGCTGCCGAGGTGCAGGCCTATGGCCTGCAGTCGATCACCAACCTGGTGCTGCGCCGCCGCTACGCCGACGGCGGCCCGGTGGTCGGCCTGAATGCCCACGGCGACGTGGTGCCGCCCGGCGAGGGCTGGGCGCACGACCCCTACGGCGGCGAGGTTGTCGACGGCAGGCTCTACGGCCGCGCCTCGGCCGTCAGCAAGAGCGACTTCGCGACCTACACCTTTGCGCTGCGCGCGCTGGAGGCGCTGGGCGCCCCGCTGGGCCCGGGCGGGCAGCCGCTGGTGCGGCTGCGTGGCGGCGTCGACCTGATCTTCACCTACGACGAGGAGTTCGGCGGCGAGCTGGGTCCCGGCCGGCTGCTGGCCCAGGGCCTGGTCAAGCCCGACTTCCTGCTGGCCGCCGGCTTCAGCTACCAGGTGGTCACCGCGCACAACGGCTGCCTGCAGATGGCGGTGACGGTGCACGGCAAGATGGCCCACGCCGCCATCCCCGACACCGGCGTGGACGCGCTGCAGGGCGCGGTGGCCATCCTGAACGCGCTGTACGCGCAGAACGCGCTGTACAAGGCCATCCGCTCGCAGGTGCCGGGCATCACCCACCCCTACCTGAACGTCGGCCGCATCGAGGGCGGCACCAACACCAACGTCGTGCCCGGCAAGGTTGTGTTCAAGCTGGACCGCCGCATGGTCCCCGAGGAAAACCCGGCCGACGTCGAGGCCGCGGTGCGCCGCGTCATCGCCGAGGCCGCCGCGGCCTGCCCGGGCATCACGGTGGAGATCCAGCGCCTGCTGCTGGCCGAGTCGCTCCAGCCCCAGCCCGGCAACGCGCCGCTGGTGGCCGCGCTGCAGAAGCACGGCGAGGCGGTGTTCGGCGAGCCCATCCCGACCTCGGGCACGCCGCTGTACACCGACGTGCGCCTGTTCGGCGCCCACGGCATCCCCGCCGCGATCTACGGCGCCGGCCCGCGCACCGTGCTGGAGAGCAACGCCAAGCGCGCCGACGAGCACCTGGTGCTGGACGACCTGCGCCGCGCGACCAAGGTGGTGGCGCGCACGTTGCTAGAACTGCTGGGCTGAGGTTCGCTTTCGACGCATTGCTGCCTTTGCTTGTTCTTGTTGGAAGCGGACCTGGCGTCGGCCTGCGCGATCGCGGCGCGCCGGGCTGGCCTGCTTTGCTCCGTGCCAGGGCGTTGCCGCCCTGGCGTTCGCCAGGCATGAACAGTCCACCGGACTGTTCATGTCCGGGCTCACTCCCCCGGGTCGGCTGCGCCGACCCTCCTCCTTTACCTACGCAAAGCAGGCCAGCCCGTCACGCCGCT
>Ga0255210_1000045_pt1 | contig 76101 bp, 67 predicted proteins | sample Miss_Yuk_RepA_8d_FD_188422 | JGI IMG/M metagenome (GOLD analysis project Ga0255210, IMG submission 188422) | Freshwater microbial communities from Mississippi River, Louisiana, United States - Miss_Yuk_RepA_8d | ecosystem: Environmental > Aquatic > Freshwater > River | place: USA: Louisiana...
CGGCGCTTTGCTGTCCTTGCTTTCCGAGGCCAGAGCGAGCGCGGCGGCCGGTACCCGGCCCGGGCTCACACTGGGGCGGTCGGCGCCTGCGGCGCCGACTCCGCTGCGCTGCGCGCGCCAGGGTCGCGCCGCGCAACTCGCTCCGCGCCCGCGCTGCGGCCGCTGCGCTCGAACAAGCGCGGCGAGTCAGTTCACGAAGCACGCCGGCAGCACCGGCGTGCCGACCCTGGCGCTGTGCTGCTCGCCGCCCCACAGATCGCCCGGACCGGGTACCGGCCGCCGCGCAGCACCACCGAGGCCTGCGGACAAGAACCCCGCGCATGCGGCGGCGATGCCGCAAAGCGGCGTCGGGGCCCGCTGCGGCGCGCCTGGGAGGCGCCGAGGCGCGCAGGCCGGCTGGCCAGCGCGGCGCCGCAGGCGGTGCGCCACGTCAACTGACTCGGCGTGCTTGTTCGAGCGCAGCGGCTGCGCAGCAGGCGCGTAGCGAGTTGCACGCCGGGCCAGTCGGCCGAGCACCGCAGGGCAGTCGGCGCGCAGCGCCGACTGCCTCCGTGAAGCGCCGCAGCGGGCCCCGACGCCGCTTTGCTTGTGCGACACACGACACAAGTCTTCGCCGCGTAGGGGCAGAGAACGTCAGCAAAGCGCCGTGAGCCGCCCGAGCCTCAAACCGGCTCGCCCAGCCCCACCACCCGCCAGGCCAGCCGGCTGAGTTCCTCGGTCACCGCCTCGGGCCCCAGGCGGCCGTCGGGCCGGTACCAGCTGTAGAGGAAGCCGGGCAGGCTGCAGGCGGCCAGCGCGGTGATGCGCGTCTCGTTGAAGCGCAGCGTGCCTTCCGAGCGCCCGCGCTCCAGCAGGGCGCAGAGCTGGTCGTAGAAGCGCCGCGCCAGCGCCGCCTGTGCCTCGCGGTACTCCGGGCGGTAGGCCTGCGGCTCGCGGTAGTGGAAGAAGGCCGACGGGTAGTGCGCCAGCGTGCGGGCGATCAGCCGCCGCAGCGCCTCGGCCACCTGGCGGTGCGCCGGCAGCGCGGCCAGATCCGGGTCGTCCAGCACGGTGAAGCAGGCCACCGCCGGCGTCCAGGACAGGCGCTCGAACAGCTCCTGCTTGTTGCGGAAGTAGTAGTAGACGTAGGGCTTGCTCACCCCCAACGCCGCGGCCACCTGGTCCAGCGTCGTGCGCTCGTAGCCCTGCTCGTGGAACAGCCGCTCGGCGGCGCGCAGGATGCGCTCGCGCTTGTCGTCGGTGCCGGCGCTGGACGCACGCTGGCGCGGCCCGCGCGCCTGCGCAGGCCACTCGCCAGCGGCGGGCGGTACCGGGGGATTCACCGAGTCCATGTGGTTCTACCGTTCGGTAGCATTGTTCTACCAATTGGTAGAAGCCGGCAAGTCATGCCGGCCCCTCGCTAACCCGCAGACCCGTTCTTCCCTCAGCCGGCGCCGCCGGCAGGAGCGCCGGCATGACCGAACCCGACGTCAGCATCCCCCCCGACGCGCAGCCGCTGCACGAGCACCTGCGCGCCCACGCCCGCCGCCACCCGGCCAAGCCGGCCATCGTCTGGTACGGCCAGACCGTCAGCTACGCCGAGCTCGACGCCGCCAGCGACGCCTTCGCCGCCCGCCTGGCCGAGCTGGGCGTGCGCCATGGCGAACCGGTGGCGCTGTTCCTCAGCAACTGCCCGCAGTACGTGATGGCCCATCTGGGCATCCAGAAGCTGGGCGCGGTGGTCTGCCCCTGCGGCCCGCTGAACAAGGAGCACGAGCTGCAGTACCAGCTGGCCGACCTGCAGGCCCGCGTGATCGTCGCCGCCGCGCCGCTGTTGCCCACGGTCGACAAGGTGCGCGCCGACACCGCGCTGCAGCACACCGTCGTCGTGCACTACGCCGACTGGCTGCCCGACGCCCCGGCGCTGGACCTGCCGGCCGAGCTCGCCGAGGCCCGCCAGGCGCCGCGCACCGTGCCGCCGGGCTGCGAGGACTTCCGCGCCATCGTGCGCAGCGGCGCGCCCTGCCCGCCGGCCACCGTGGGCATGACCGACCTCGGGCTGATGACCTACACCTCGGGCACCACCGGCCTGCCCAAGGGCGCGATGCTCAGCCACGACAACGCGCTGTTCAAGGCGCAGACCACCTCGGTGGCCAACGGCCTGGGCCCGGACGACGTGATGCTGGCCATCGCGCCGATGTACCACATGGCCGGCAAGCTGATCGGCCTGGACTACCTGCTCTACAGCGGCTGCACCATGGTGCTGCTGCACCGCTTCGAGCCGCGCGCGGCGCTGCAGGCCATCGCCCGCCACCGCGTCACCTGGTGGTACGGCATGACGCCGATGAACCTGGCCTGCATGGCCCTGCCCGACGCCAAGGACTTCGACCTGTCCAGCCTGCGCCTGAACCCGGTGACCAGCTTCGGCGTCACCTACACCCAGGCCATCGCCGAGCAGTGGCGCGGCTTCGCGCCGAACTGCCAGGGCTTCGAGGCCGCCTACGGCCTGAGCGAGACCCACACCTGCGACACCTGCATGCCGCGCGACGCGGTGCGCTGGGGCACGCACGGCCGGCCCAGCCCGGGCGTGGCCATCCGCATCCTCGACCCCGAGACCGGCGCGCCGCGCGCCGCCGGCGAGTCCGGCGAGATCGTGCTGAAGAGCCGCGGCAGTTTCCTGGGCTACTGGAACAAGCCCGAGGCCACCGCCAAGACGCTGCACGACGGCTGGGTCCACACCGGCGACATCGGCGTGATCGACGCCGAGGGCTACCTCACCTTCAGCGGCCGCATCAAGGAGATGATCAAGGTCTCCGGCTACAGCGTGTTCCCCGAGGAGGTCGAGTCCATCCTCGTCAAGCACCCCGGCGTGGCCCAGGCCGCGGTCATCGCCGTGCACGACCCCGACAAGGGCGAGGTGGTGCGCGCCTTCATCGTGCGCCAGCCGGGCGCGGCGGGCGACGCGCTGGACGAGCCCGGCCTGATCGCCTGGGCGCGCGAGCACATGGCCGTCTACAAGGCCCCGCGCTCGGTGCGCTTCATCGCCGCGCTGCCGGCCACCGGCGCCGGCAAGGTGCTGCGCCGCCTCCTCAAGGACCACCCCTGACATGTTCAAGAAACTGCTCATCGCCAACCGCGGGGAGATCGCGGTCCGCGTGATCCGCGCCGCCCAGGACCTCGGCATCGCCACCGTCAGCGCCTACGCCCGCGACGACGCCGGCGCGCTGCACACCACCCTGGCCGACACCGCGGTGGCGCTGGACGCCACCGGCCCGGCCGCCTACCTGGACATCGCCACCCTGGTGCAGGTGGCCCGGCAGCAGGGCTGCGAGGCCGTGCACCCGGGCTACGGCTTCCTGAGCGAGCGCGCCGACTTCGCCCAGGCCTGCGCCGACGCCGGCCTGGTCTTCGTCGGTCCCACGCCGGCGCAGCTGGCGCTGTTCGGCGACAAGGCGCGCGCCCGCCAGCTGGCCGCCGAGCACGGCGTGCCGCTGCTGCCGGGCACCGGCGCGGCCACGCTGGCCGAGGTGCAGGCCTTCTTCGCCGCCCAGCGCGCGGCCGACCCGCACTGCGGCGTGATGCTCAAGGCGGTGGCCGGCGGCGGCGGCCGCGGCATGCGCGCGGTCAGCGACCCGGCCGAGCTGCCCGAGGCCTACGCCCGCTGCCAGGCCGAGGCACTGGCCGCCTTCGGCGTCGGCGATGTCTATGCCGAGAAGCTGATCCCGCGCGCCCGCCACCTGGAGATCCAGGTGCTGGGCGACGGCACCCAGGTCATCGCGCTGGGCGAGCGCGAGTGCACGCTGCAGCGCCGCTTCCAGAAGCTGGTCGAGATTGCCCCCAGCCCGCGGCTGGACGGCGCGCTGCGCGAACGCCTGGTCGCCGCCGCGCTGACACTGGCGCGCAGCAGCAGCTACCGCGGCCTGGGCACCTTCGAGTTCCTGGTCGACGACGACTCGGCCAGCCTGCCCTTCGTGTTCATCGAGGCCAACCCGCGGCTGCAGGTCGAGCACACCATCACCGAGGAGGTCACCGGCGTCGACCTGGTGCAGTCGCAGATCGGCGTGGCCGCCGGCCGCACCCTGGCCGCGCTGGGCCTGGACCCGGAACAGCCGCCGGCGCCGCGCGGCTTCGCCATCCAGTGGCGCGTCAATGCCGAGACGCTGGACGCCCAGGGCCAGGCGCGGCCGGCCTCGGGCCTGATCGGCCGCTGCGATCTGCCCAGCGGCCCCGGCGTGCGCCTGGACACCCACGCCCGCGCCGGCCTGATGCCCTCGCCGCACTACGACAGCCTGCTGGCCAAGCTGATCGTCAGCCACCGCAGCGCGGCCTTCGACGAGGTGCTGCGCCGCTCGCAGCGCGCGCTGGCCGAATGCCGCCTCGAGGGCCTGGCCACCAACCTGCCGCTGCTGCGCACCCTGGCCGCGCACGCCGACGTGCACCACCACGCCATCCACACCCGCTGGCTGGAGGACCAGTGGCCCGCGCTGCAGCCGCAGCTGGCCGCACACACCGACGCCGCACCGCACGTCGTGCCCCAGGCCCACGCGGCGGCGGTGGCCGAGGCCGCCATCCCCGCCGGCCAGGTCGCGCTGCGCGCGCCGATGGCCGGCCGCCTGGTGCAGTTCAACGCCGCGGTGGGCGACGCGCTGGCCGGCGGCGCCGAGGCCCTGGTGCTGGAGGCGATGAAGATGCAGCACGGCATCGCCACGCCGGCCGCCGCCCGCGTCGCCGCGCTCAGCGTGGCGCCGGGCGACTTCGTCAGCGAGGGCCAGCTGCTGATGCTGCTGCAGCCCGACGACTCGGCCGGCGCCTCGGCCGAGGCCGCGCAGGCCGCCGACCTGGACCATGTGCGCGCCGACCTGCAGCGCGTGCTCGACCGCGACGCCCTGCTGCGCGACGCCGCCCGCCCCGAAGCCGTGGCCAAGCGCCACGCGCAAGGCGGCCGCACCGCGCGCGAGAACGTCGAGGACCTGTGCGACCCCGGCAGCTTCATCGAGTACGGCGGCTACGCCATCGCCGCGCAGACCCGCCGCCGCACGCTGGACGACCTGGTGCGCAACACGCCGGCCGACGGCATGGTCACCGGCATCGGCACGGTCAACGCGGCCCAGCACGGCGCCGAGCGCAGCCGCACCGCGGTGATGGCCTACGACTACACCGTGCTGGCCGGCACCCAGGGCTGGCGCAACCACGCCAAGAAGGACCGCCTGCTGGGCCTGGCCCACCAGTGGAAACTGCCGACCGTGCTGTTCGCCGAGGGCGGCGGCGGCCGGCCGGGCGACGTGGACATGCCCATCGTCGCCGGCCTGAACAACCACACCTTCAGCCAGTTCGCCGCGCTGTCGGGCGTGGTGCCGGTGGTCGGCGTGGTGCACGGCCGCTGCTACGCCGGCAACGCCGCGCTGCTGGGCTGCGCCGACGTGATCATCGCCACCGAGGCCAGCAACATCGGCCTGGGCGGGCCGGCGATGATCGAGGGCGGCGGCCTGGGCGTGTTCCGCCCCGAGGAGATCGGCCCCGCCGCCGACCTGCACCGCAACGGCGTGATCGACCTGCTGGTGCGCGACGAGGCCGCCGCGGTGGCCGCGACCAAGCAGTACCTGGGCTACTTCCAGGGCCCGGTGGCCGACTGGACCGCCGCCGACCCGCGCGCGCTGCGCCACCTGGTGCCCGAGAACCGCCTGCGCGTCTACGACATGCGCGCGGTGATCGACGCGCTGGCCGACACCGGCTCGGTGCTGGAGCTGCGCCGCGGCTGGGGCCACGGCATGGTCACCGCGCTGGCGCGCATCGCCGGCCGGCCGGTGGGCATCTACGCCAACAACCCGCACCACCTGGGCGGCGCGATCGACCCCGAGGCGGCCGACAAGGCGTCTCGCTTCATGCAGCTGTGCAACGCCCACGGCCTGCCCATCGTCGCGCTGTGCGACACGCCCGGCTTCATGGTCGGGCCCGAGGTCGAGCGCCAGGCCCAGGTGCGCCACGCCTGCCGGCTGTTCGTCAACGCCGCCAAGCTGACCGTGCCCTGTTTCACCGTGGTCATCCGCAAGGGCTACGGCCTGGGCGCGCAGGCGATGGCGGTGGGCGGCTTCGACGCGCCGGTGTTCACCGTGTCCTGGCCCACCGGCGAGTTCGGCGGCATGGGCCTGGAAGGCGCGGTCAAGCTGGGCTACCGCAAGGAGCTGGAGGCGGCCGAGGCCGGCCCCGGCGGCGCCGCGGCGCGCGAGGCGCTGTACCAGCAGCTGGTGGCCCAGCAGTACGAGCGCGGCTCGGCCATCAACATGGCCACCACGCTGGAGATCGACGCGGTGATCGACCCGGCCGAGACCCGCAACTGGCTGCTGCGCGGCCTGGACAGCGCCGGCGCCACCCGCCGCGACGGTGCCGGCCCGGGCGTGACGCGCTTCGTCGACGCCTGGTGAGCGCCGGCCGGCGCGGCCACCGCGGCGCCGGCCGGCGTAGTGCGGGCCGCCGGGCCGGCCCGCGCCGGCGCTGTTCGCGGCATCGGCCGCGCGCCGGGGTGGCAGACTGGGCGCCATGCCCTGGCTGCCCCGAACCCTGCTGGCGCTGCTGATCGCGCTGCTGGCCGGCGTGCCGGTGGCACTGGGCACCGCCGCCTGGCTGGCCCTGTCGCAGGCACCCAGCGTGCCGCCGGCGCCGGCGGTGTCCTACCGCGACATCGACCGCGCGATGGCCCTGCTGCAGGCGCACGACCCGCGCGGCCGCCTGCCCGGCATCACCCGCGCGGCCGTGCTGTCGCAGCGCGACGCCACGCTGCTGGCCCAGCACGCCGCGCGCCGGCTGGGCGATGTGCGCACCCAGGTGCGGCTGCAACCCGGCCTGGCCCGGCTGCAGGCCAGCCTGCCGCTGGCGCCGCTGCTGGCCGGCCACCCGCTGGCCCGCGCGCTGCCGCTGGACGGCCAATGGCTGGACCTGGACCTGGTGCTGCGCCAGGGCGGGCGCCTGCCCGCCGTCGAGCGCCTGCGCCTGGGCCGGCTGCCGGTGCCCGGCTGGCTGACCGAGGTCGCGCTGCCACGGCTGCTCGGCGCGCTGGACCTGGGCCGCCAGGGCGAGCTGGCGCTGTCGGTAGTGCAGCGCGTGGTCTTCGGCCCGCAGCAGCTGGTGCTGGTCTACGCCTGGCCGGAGGACCTGCCGCAGCGCCTGGCCGATTCGGTGCTGCCGCCGTCGGAGCAGGCACGGCTGCAGGTCTACGTCGACCGGCTGGGCGCGCTGGCGCCCGGGCTGGGCCGCGCGCCGGTGTCGCTGACGCAGCTGCTGCCGCCGCTGTTCACGCTGGCCCAGCAGCGCTCGCCCGACCGCGAGACCGCCGCGCGCGAGAACCGCGCCGCGCTGCTGGCGCTGGCGCTGCTGGTCAGCGGGCAGAAGCTGTCGACGCTGCTGCCCGCGGCCTCGGCCCCGCTGGCGCCGGCGCGCGCGCTGGCGGTGCGCCTGCTCGGCCGGCCGGACACGCCGCAGCACTTCCTGGTCTCGGCGGTGCTGGCGGCCGACGGCGGCGGCCCGCTGTCCGACGCCATCGGCCTGTACAAGGAGGTGGCCGACTCGCGCGGCGGCAGCGGCTTCAGCTTCCACGACCTGGCCGCCGACCGCGCCGGCGGCCGCCTGGGCCTGCTGGCGGTCAACCGCCCGCAGTGGCTGCAGGCGCGCCTGGCGGCGCCGCTGGCCGAATCCGCGCTGCTGCCGCCGATCGACGACCTGCCCGAGGGCCTGGGTGCGCGCGACTTCCAGCGGCACTTCGGCGGCATCGACGGCCCGGGCTACCGGCGCCTGCTGGCCGACATCGACGCCCGGCTGGACCGGCTGCCGCTGCTCGACGGCCGGCCCTGAGCGGGCACCGCGCGCCGCGCGCCCCGCCGGCCCGGCCGCTCAGTGCAGCACCAGCAGCGGCAGCTTGCTCTTGGCCAGCACGCTCTTGGTGTGCGAGCCGAACAGCAGCTCGCCGAAGGCGCCGCGGCCATGGGTCATCATCACGATCATGTCGGCGCCGGCGCGTTCGGCCTCGTCGACGATGGCCCGGTCCACCGCGTCGGTGCGCACGTGCAGGGCGTTGAAGCCCACACCCGCTTCCGCGGCCTTGGCCTCGAAGCGCGTCAGCAGCGCGCGCGCGTGGGTGTCGGTCTTGACGATGTGGCGCTCGGCGGCGTCCTCGTAGGCGGCCAGCGGCGCGCCCATGCTGGGCATCGGGATCTCCGGCTCGACGACGAAGCCGGTGACGGCCGCGCCGAGCTGCTTGGCCAGATCGATGGCGGCTTCCATCGCGCGCTCGCTGAGCGCGCTGCCGTCCACGGGGACGAAGAGTTGGCGGTACATGGTGGACCTTTCGTGTTCGGAATGGTCCCCACTGTAGGCCGCACCGGCCCGCCGGTATTGACCGCAGTCAAGCGCCGGCGGGCGCGCCGCGCGCTCAGTTCGACGCGGCAGAGGCCGGGGCCGAGGCGGCCGGCAGCACCGCCGGGGCCGACGGCGCGGCCGGCGCCGAGGCCGCGGCCTCGCTGTGGCCGCCCGAGACGTCGTGCTTCTCACCACCCATGTCGACGTTGCCGCCGTACTTCTTCAGCACGACCAGCGCAATGGCGGCAAAGACGATGAAGCCCACCAGCAGTTTCCACATGATTCAACAGTCCTGGAATGAAGCGAAAGAAAAAGCCGGGCGCCCGTGGCGCCCGGCAGGGTGACGCTGCGGTGCAGCGCCGGGATCAGTCGCGGGCGTAGATGTCCACGTCCTTGGTCTCGCGCACGAACAGCAGGCCGATGACGAAGCAGGCCCCGGCCACCGCGATCGGGTACCACAGGCCGTGGTACATGTTGCCGTTGGCCGCCACCATCGCGAAGGTGATCGAGGGCAGCATGCCGCCGAACCAGCCGTTGCCGATGTGGTACGGCAGGCTCATCGAGGTGTAGCGGATGCGGGTCGGGAACAGCTCGACCAGCATCGCGGCGATCGGGCCATAGACCATGGTCACGTAGATCACCAGGATGGCCAGGATGCCGACCACGGTCCACCACTGGCCGCCCATGAACTCGATGGGCTTGGCCTTGGGCGGGTAGCCGGCGGCCTTCAGCGCGTCGGCCAGGTCCTTCTTGAACGCGGCGATGGCCTTGGCCGACGCCTCGTCGAACTTGTGGCCGCCGGCGGTGGTGGTGGCGGTCGGCGGGCTCAGCTCCTTGTCGCCGATCTTGATCTTGGTGGCCGTGCCGGCGGCGGCGGGCACGTTCTCGTAGCTGGCCGAGCTCTGCGTCAGCGCGCGCTTGGCGATGTCGCAGGCCGAGGTGAAGTCCACCTCGCGGGCGATCGGGCTGCCCTGGAACGAGCAGGTGCCGGGGTCGGCGCTGACGACGATCTTGGCGCTGGCCTGGGCCTGGGCCAGTTCCGGGTTGGCGGCCTTGGTCAGCGCGCCGAACAGCGGGAAGTAGGTCAGCACCGCCAGCAGCATGCCCGCCAGGATGATGGGCTTGCGGCCGATCTTGTCCGACAGCGTGCCGAAGACCACGAAGAAGGGCGTGCCGATGATCAGCGAGACCGCGACCATCACGTTGGCGGTGGCGGCGTCGACCTTGAGCACGTTGGCCAGGAAGAACAGCGCGTAGAACTGGCCCGTGTACCAGACCACGCCCTGGCCCATGACCAGGCCGAACAGCGCCAGCATCACGATCTTCAGGTTCTTCCACTGGCCGAAGGACTCGGACAGCGGCGCCTTGGAGACCTTGCCCTCCTCCTTCATCTTCTTGAAGGCGGGCGACTCGTTCATCGACAGCCGGATCCACACGCTGATGGCCAGCAGCAGGATCGAGACGATGAAGGGGATGCGCCAGCCCCAGTCGGCGAAGGCGGCGTCGCCCATCGCGGTGCGGGTGCCCAGGATCACCATCAGCGACAGGAACAGGCCCAGCGTCGCGGTGGTCTGGATCCAGGAGGTGTAGGCGCCGCGCTTGCCGTGCGGCGCGTGCTCGGCCACGTAGGTGGCCGCGCCGCCGTACTCACCGCCCAGCGCCAGGCCCTGCAGGATGCGCAGGCCGACCAGGATCACCGGGGCGGCCACGCCGATCGACGCGTAGCTGGGCAGGATGCCGACGATGAAGGTCGACAGGCCCATGATCAGGATGGTCACCAGGAAGGTGTACTTGCGGCCGATCATGTCGCCCAGGCGGCCGAACACCAGCGCGCCGAAGGGGCGCACGATGAAGCCGGCCGCGAACGCGAGCAGCGACGCGATGAACTGCGCCGTCGGATCGAGCGCGGCGAAGAAGTGCTTGCCAATGAAGGCGGCGAGCGATCCGTAGAGGTAGAAGTCGTACCACTCGAACACCGTACCGAGCGACGAGGCGAAGATGACCTTCTTCTCCTCGCGGGTCATCGGCGCATCGTGGGTCGCGACTTTCATCGAGCCTGCTGCTGTAGCCATGGGTTGTCTCCTGAAATCACCAAAAACGACACTTGGTGCCGCATGGGACGGGACTATTCGCAGAGGGTCTGACCGGTTTCTGACGGCCAGCCAACACAGGCTTACAAAATCAGGCGCAACCCTGAAGAAAAATTCCGCGATGTGAGAAACAGCCACCCTACCGGGTGAAAGCCCTGAGTCGCCGGCCAGCTGCGCCGGGCCGCGCCGTCAGCTTCGCCGACGGCCGGCGGGGCCGCGGTCAGCGCTGCACGCCGGGCGGCTGGGCGCCGGCGCGGTCCCACTCGGGGCCGTCGAACCAGGCGTCGCCGGTCAGCGCGGCGCGCAGCATCGGCAGGCTGTCCAGGCCGAAGAAGGCGCGGCCGTCGGCCACCAGCATGGGCACGCCGAACAGCCCGGCGGCCAGCGCGGCCTCGGTGCGCGCGCGCAACTCGGCCTTGACCTCGGCGCCCTGCGGGTCGCGCTGCGGCGCCAGCTGCTCGGTCAGCCGCGCCAGGGCGGCAGGCTCGTTGGGGTCGGCGCCGTCGCGGCACCAGACGTGGCGGAAGAGCAGCTCCACCGTGCGCCGGCCGGGGGTGCCGCCGGCCGGCGCGCAGGCCAGCGCCAGCCGCTGCAGCGCCAGCGGGTTGAAGGGGTGCGGCGTGGGCAGCTGCAGCGGCGTGCCCTGCTGGTGGGCCAGCCAGGCCACCTGGCGGTAGGTCCAGGCACGCTTGGGCGCGATCTCGGCCGGGCCCTTCTGGCCCCAGTGGCCCAGCAGGCCGGCCAGCAGCAGCGGCTGGTAGTCGACGACCACGCTCAGGCCTTCCAGCGCCTGCGGCAGCCGTTCGAAGGCCAGCCAGGCGTAGGGCGAGATCACGTCGAAATGGAAGGCGATGCGCTTCATCGAGGACCTCGGTCAGGGGTGTCGGGGAAGGTGTCGGGGGCGGGCGTCCCGGGCTGGCGGGCGCGCCAGGCGACGCGGCGCGGCGGCAGCTGCCGCAGCACCGCGCGCTTGCCGGCATCGTCCAGCCGGCTCCAGGCGGCGATCTCGTCGAGCGTGCGCAGGCAGCCGGCGCACCAGCCGGTGGGCGCGTCCATGCGGCACACGCCGATGCAGGGGCTGGCCACGCCGGCCGGCGCGCGGGCGTCGGCCATTCAGCCCTCGGCCACGTCGGCGACCGGCGCGCCGGTCAGCGCCAGCAGCTGGTCGGGGCTGGCGCAGAACACGCCGTTGGGGTGGCCGGCGGCGGCCCACACCGCGTCGAAGCGGTACAGCGTGCGGTCCAGCAGCAGCACCGGCGGGTTCAGGTGGCCAACCGGCGAGACGCCGCCGATCGAGAAACCGGTCTGCGCCTTGACGAAGGCCGCGTCGGCGCGGCCGATCGGGCCGACCAGCGCGGCGACCTTCTTCTCGTCCACCCGCTGGTCGCCCGCGGCGACGACCAGCACCGCGGCGCCGTCGGCGCGGCGGCGGAAGACCACGCTCTTGGCGATCTGGCCGGTCTGCACGCCCAGCGCCTCGGCGGCCTCGGCGCAAGTGCGCGCCGGCACGTCCAGCCACTGCGCGGGCTGCGGGTGGCCGCGCTCGGCCAGCAGCGCGGCGACGCGGCGGAAGCCCTCCGGCCGGTCCTCGCCGACCGGGGCGTCGACGACCCGGCTCACGAGAACACCCGGCCCTGCTTCGTCAGCAGCGCGCGGCCCACGCGCGAGACCGGCGGGCGGCCCAGCACGTCGCTGATGAAGGCGCCGGCGTCGACCAGCGCGTCCAGGTCGATGCCGGTGTCCACGCCCAGGCCCTGCAGCAGGAAGACCACGTCCTCGGTGGCCACGTTGCCGGTGGCGCCCTTGGCATAGGGGCAGCCGCCGAGGCCGGCGACGCTGGCGTCGAAGGTGTGCACGCCCAGCTCCAGGCTGGCGTAGATGTTGGTCAGCGCCTGGCCGTAGGTGTCGTGGAAATGGCCGCTGACCTCGTGCAGCGGGAAGTGCTTGAGCGCGCGCTCCATCACCGCCTGCACCTTGCGCGGCGTGCCCACGCCGATGGTGTCGGCGATGCCGCAGTGCTGCACGCCGATCTCCTTGAACAGCTTGACCACGTGCTCGACCTCGTCGGCCGAGACCTCGCCCTGGTAAGGGCAGCCCAGCGCGCAGGACAGCGCCGAGCGCACCTTCAGCCCGGCCTCGCGCGCCGCGGCCACCACCGGCGCGAAGCGGGCGATGCTCTCCTCGATGCTGCAGTTGATGTTCTTCTGGCTGAAGGCCTGGGTGGCCGCGCCGAAGACGACGATCTCGTCCGGCCGGGTGGCGTCGCCGCCGGCCAGCGCGGCCTGCAGCCCCATCAGGTTGGGCGTCAGCACGCTGTAGCGCACGCCGGGGCGGCGCTGGATGGCGGCCATCACCTGCGCGTTGTCGGCCATCTGCGGCACCCACTTGGGGCTGACGTAGCTGGTGACCTCGATCTCGCGCAGGCCGGCGGCCTGCAGCCGCTGCACCAGCTCGACCTTGTGCGCCGTGGCCACCGGCTGCTTCTCGTTCTGCAGCCCGTCGCGCGGGCCGACGTCCACCAGGGTGACACGGTCAGGAATCATGGGAGCCTCGCAGGGCGACGGGTGGATTGGGGGTGCCCGGAATTATCCCCGGGGCGCAGAATCCCGGGCAGGCCCGGGCGCTTGCCGGGCTCCAGGGAGAGTGGTGGTGGCCACGACGATGAGCCCGCTGCAGATTGCCGAGCGCATCCACGCGCTGCTGCTGCGCGAGATCGACTTCGCGATCGACATCCAGCGCCTGCTGGGCGACGCACGCTATGCGCGCGACGTGCTGCTGGTCTGCGACGCCGTGCCCGGCGGCGAGCTGGTGCCGCTGGCCGCGCTGCTGCGCGAGGCCACGCGGCCCGGCGCCGCACCGGCGGCCGCAGCGCCGCGCAGCCGGCCGGCGGGGCCGGCCCGGCCCTCGCCCACCGCCGCGCCGGCGGCCGCCGAGCCGCCCGCGCGCAGCGAACGCCATGCCGACGACGACTGGCTGGACACCCTGGGCGGCGGCCGGCGCCGCAGCGACCGGCGGCCGGCCGAGGCCCCCGGCGGCCACGCCCGCCGCGCCACCGACTGGTCGCGCGACACCTCGGGCTTCGGCGTCACCCAGCCGCCGATCGATCCGACCGTGCCGGACGTGCACCAGGCCGAGCCGCCCGCGCCGCCGCGCGGTGGCGGCCGCGGGCGCCGCCGCTGAGGACAGCGCGCCGGGCCGCGCCCGGCCGCGCCACGCACGGACAGCCGCCGCACTGCCGGCCACCGCCGCCGCCCGCCGCGCCCGCCGCGTTCGCACTCAGGCCGGCTGCAGGCGCAGCAGCTCGCCGCCCTCGGCCACCTGGTCGCCCACCGCGTAGAGCAGCTCGGCCACCACGCCGTCGCGCGGCGCGTGCAGCGTGTGCTCCATCTTCATCGCCTCCATCACCGCCACCGGCTGGCCCGACTTGACCTGGGCGCCGGGCTGGACGTGGAAGGCGATGACCTTGCCGGGCATCGGCGCGGTCAGGCTGCCGCCGCCGGCCGCGCTTTCGCCGGCGTGGGCGATGGCGTCGATCTCGCGCAGCACGGCGCTGCCCTCGGGGGCGAACACGGCCACGCGCTCGCCGTGCACGTACACGGTCAGCGGCAGGCGGCGCTCGCCCAGCGTCAGGTCGTGGCGGCCGGCGCCCAGCGCGCGGGCGGTCAGCGGCCAGGCCTGGTCGCCGATGCGCAGCTGCGGCCGCGCGTCGGCGGCGGTGGCGTGTGGGCGGGCCAGGGTCACCGCGTGCACCGCGCCGGCATGCTCGAGGTCGAAGTGCCGGCGCGCGCCGCCATGCAGGCGCCAGCCGTCGCGGCGCGACCAGGGGTCGGCGCGCTCGTCGTCGGCCTCGGCCGCGCGCTCGTCGGCCAGCACGTGGGCGATGACGCCGGCGGCGGCGACTTCCAGCGGCAGCGGCGGCTGGTCCAGCAGCACCGCACGCTCGCGCTCGATCAGCGCGGTGTCCAGGTCGGCGGTGGCGAAGCTCTCGCAGGCCACCACGCGCCGCAGGAAGGCGACGTTGGTGTTCAGGCCCACGATGTGGGCCTGGTCCAGCGCCGCGGCCAGCCGCGCCAGCGCCTGGGCCCGGCTGTCGCCCCAGACGATGAGCTTGGCGATCATCGAGTCGTAGAAGGGGCTGATCGCGTCGCCCTCGACGACACCGGCGTCCACCCGCACCGCGCCGCGCTCGAAGGCCACGTGCGGCGGCCAGCGCAGCACGTCCATCGTGCCGGTGGCCGGCAGGAAGCCGGCGTCGGGGTTCTCGGCGCAGATGCGCGCCTCGATGGCGTGGCCGTTCAGGCGCAGGTCGGCCTGGGCCATCGGCAGCGGCTGGCCGGCGGCCACGCGCAGCTGCCACTCGACCAGGTCCAGCCCGGTGATGGCCTCGGTCACCGGGTGCTCGACCTGCAGCCGGGTGTTCATCTCCATGAAGTAGAAGCGCAGGTCGCCGTCGTCGACCTCCTCGGCGATGAACTCCACCGTGCCGGCGCCGACATAGCCCACCGCCTGGGCGGCGGCCACCGCGGCGGCGCCCATCTCGGCGCGGCGCGCGGCGCTCATGCCGGGCGCGGGCGCCTCCTCCAGCACCTTCTGGTGGCGGCGCTGCACCGAGCAGTCGCGCTCGCCCAGGTGGATGCAGTGGCCGTGGGCGTCGCCGAAGACCTGGATCTCGATGTGGCGCGGCCGGGTGACGTAGCGCTCGACCAGCACATGGGCGTCGCCGAAGCTGTTCTTGGCCTCGCGCTGGCAGGACGCCAGCGCGGCGGCGAAGTCCTCGGGCCGGTCGACGCGGCGCATGCCCTTGCCGCCGCCGCCGGCGCTGGCCTTGATCAGCACCGGGTAGCCGATGCGCGCGGCCTCGCCGGCCAGGAAATCCGGGTCGTTGTTGTCGCCGTGGTAGCCGGGCACCAGGGGCACGCCGGCCTTCTCCATCAGCGCCTTGGCCGCGGCCTTGCTGCCCATCGCGGCGATGGCCGCCGGCGGCGGGCCGATGAAGGCGATGCCGGCATCGGCGCAGGCCCGGGCGAAGCCCTCGTTCTCGGACAGGAAGCCGTAGCCCGGGTGCACCGCCTCGGCGCCGGTGGCCCGGGCGACCTCGAGGATGCGCTCGGCGCGCAGGTAGCTGTCGCGCGGGGCCGGGCCGCCGATGCGCACCGCCTCGTCGCAGGCCTGCACGTGGCGGGCGTTGGCATCGGCGTCGGAGTAGACCGCGACGGTGCGGATGCCCAGCCGGCGCGCGGTGGCCGCGACGCGGCAGGCGATCTCCCCGCGGTTGGCGATCAGGATCTTCTTGAACATGTCATGTCTCCATCAGGCGGACACCCGCGCGGCGGGGTCCGGGACCGTCGGGGGGTGCTCAGGCCGCCCAGGCCGGCGCGCGCTTGGCCAGGAAGGCGCTGATGCCCTCCTTGCCCTCGTCGCTGGCGCGGATGTCGGCGATGCGGCGGGCGGTGTCGGCGCGCAGCGCGTCGGTGACCGGCTGGCCGGCCAGGTCCTGCACCAGGCGCTTGCTGGCCTTCACCGCCGCCGGGCCGCAGGCCAGCAGGCTGGCGACGATGCCGTCGACCGTGGCGTCCAGCGCCTCCGGCGTGCTCAGCGCGTGGACGAAGCCGATGCGGTGGGCCTCGGCGGCGCTGAAGCGCTCGGCGGTGACGAAGTAGCGCCGCGCCGCCTGCTCGCCCATGGCCTTGATGACGAAGGGGCCGATGGTGCCGGGCAGCAGGCCGATGCGCGCCTCGCTGAGGCAGAAGGCGGCGTTGTCGGACGCCACCAGCACGTCGGACACCGCGGCCAGGCCGACGCCGCCGGCGTAGCAGTCGCCATGCACGCGGCAGACCACCGGGTGCGGGCACTGGTGGATGGTCCAGTACATGTCGGCCAGGGCCTGGGCGTCGTCGCGGTTCTGCTCCCAGGAGTAGTCGGCCATCGCGCGCATCCAGTTCAGGTCGCCGCCGGCGCAGAAGGCCTTGCCATGGCCGCCCAGCACGATGGCGCGCACGCTGGCGTCGGCGCCCAGCGCGCGGAAGGCGGCGGTGAGCTCGGCGATGACGCCGCTGGTGAAGGCGTTGCGCACCTCGGGCCGGTTGAGGAAGACGCGCACGACGCCGCGGGCGTCGCGGGCAATGTCGAGGGTGGGGGTGCTCATGCGCGGTCCTGCCCCCTCACATGCGGAAGACGCCGAACCGGGTGTCCGGGATCGGCGCGTTCAGGCTGGCCGACAGGCCCAGCGCCAGCACGCGGCGGGTGTCGGCCGGGTCGATCACGCCGTCGTCCCACAGCCGGGCGCTGGCGAAGTAGGGGTGGCCCTGCACCTCGTACTGGGCGCGGATCGGGGCCTTGAAGGCATCTTCCTCGTCGGCGGACCAGGCACCGCCCTTGGCCTCGATGCCGTCGCGCTTGACGGTGGCCAGCACGCTGGCGGCCTGCTCGCCGCCCATCACGCTGATGCGCGCGTTGGGCCACATCCACAGGAAGCGCGGCGAGTAGGCGCGGCCGCACATGCCGTAGTTGCCGGCGCCGAAGCTGCCGCCGATGATCACCGTGAACTTGGGCACCTGGGCGCAGGCCACGGCGGTGACCATCTTGGCGCCGGCGCGGGCGATGCCCTCGTTCTCGTACTTGCGGCCGACCATGAAGCCGGTGATGTTCTGCAGGAACACCAGCGGGATCTTGCGCTGGCAGCACAGCTCGATGAAGTGCGCGCCCTTGTTGGCACTTTCGGCGAACAGGATGCCGTTGTTGGCGACGATGCCCACCGGCATGCCCTCGATGTGGGCGAAGCCGCAGACCAGGGTGCTGCCGTAGCGCGCCTTGAACTCGTCGAAGGCGCTGTCGTCGACGACGCGGGCGATGACCTCACGCACGTCGAAGGGCTTGCGCGTGTCGGTGGGGATCACGCCGTGCAGCTCGGTCACCGGGTAGCGCGGCGGCTTGGGCGCCTGCAGGGCCAGCGGCTGCGGCTTGACCCGGTTGAGCCGGCCCACCGCCTGGCGCGCCAGCGCCAGCGCGTGCAGGTCGTTCTCGGCCAGGTGGTCGGCCACGCCGGACAGGCGGGTGTGCACGTCGCCGCCGCCCAGGTCCTCGGCGCTGACCACCTCGCCGGTGGCCGCCTTCACCAGCGGCGGGCCGCCCAGGAAGATCGTGCCCTGGTTCTTTACGATGATGGTCTCGTCGCTCATCGCCGGCACGTAGGCGCCGCCGGCGGTGCAGCTGCCCATCACCACCGCGATCTGCGGGATGCCCTGGCCGCTCATGTTGGCCTGGTTGTAGAAGATGCGGCCGAAGTGGTCGCGGTCGGGGAAGACCTCGTCCTGGTTGGGCAGGTTGGCGCCGCCCGAATCCACCAGGTAGATGCAGGGCAGGCCGTTCTGCTGGGCGATCTCCTGCGCGCGAAGGTGCTTCTTGACCGTCAGCGGGTAGTAGGTGCCGCCCTTGACGGTGGCGTCGTTGCAGACGATCAGGCACTCGATCCCGGCGACGCGGCCGATGCCGGCGATCATGCCGGCGCAGGGCGCCGCATCCTGCGTGCCGCCCTGGCCGTCCTTCTCGGGGTACATGCCCAGCGCGGCCAGCGGCGCGATCTCCAGGAAGGGCGTGTCCGGGTCGAGCAGGCGCTCCACCCGCTCGCGCGGCAGCAGCTTGCCGCGCGCCAGATGCTTCTTGCGCGCGTCGGGGCCACCGCCCTCGGCGATCTTCGCCAGCTTGGCGTTCAGGTCGGCCACCAGGGCCTGCATCGCCGCGGCATTGGCGCGGAAGTCTTCGGAACGGGGGCTGAGCTTGCTCTGCAGGTGGGCCATGCGGTCTCCGGCGCCGGTGTTCTGGGGTTGGACGACCCCAGCTTAACCGTGCCCGCGCAGCGGGCGGCTCGACCGGGGATCGCAGCGCGGCGGATTATCAATTGACGTTTACGTAAACGTCAATCAGACCAGGTCCTGGCTGGCGGGTGTCGGCCGGCGTGGCCCGGCGCCACGACGGGCACAAGGCCTCTGTTGCGCCGCCGCATCAATCAGGCTTGCCCCAGATCAAAGCGCGCCCAGACCGCGGGTTAACCCCCGCCCGGCTTGAGCCAAACCAAACCGAGGCGGCGGTCGGCCGCTTGAAATCGCGTCACGCCCCCGCCAGCCACGGCGGGACGAAGACCCCGCTGAAGGAGAACACCATGCTCAAGCAGACCCTCATCGCCCTGTCCGCCACCGCCGCGCTGGCCGCCGCCGTGCCCGCCCAGGCCCAGGACGCCGGCAACTGGATCGTGCGCGCCCGCGCCGTGCACCTGGACTCGGCCAACAAGAACGAGACCCCGGTCGCCGACCTGCACATCAACGACAAGTGGCTGCCCGAAGTCGACATCAGCTACTTCTTCACGCCGAACCTGGCGGCCGAGCTGATCCTGACCTACCCGCAAAAGCACACCGTCTACACCGGCGGCACCTCGCTGGGTACCTTCAAGCACCTGCCGCCGACGCTGACGCTGCAGTACCACTTCACCGGCCTGAAGGGCTTCCGCCCCTACGTCGGTGCCGGCGTGAACTACACCAACATCTCGTCGGTGCACCTGGTCAACGACACCTACAACCTCAAGCGCAACAGCTACGGCCTGGCGCTGCAGGCTGGCGTGGACGTGCCCATCGGTGGCGGCTGGCTGTTCAACGTCGACGTGAAGAAGGTGCAGATCGACACCAACGTCTACACCAACACCGGTGCCGACGCCGGCAAGTTCAAGGTCGACCCGCTGCTGGTGGGCATCGGCATCGGCAAGCGCTTCTGACCGCGCGCCCGGCGCGGCTTCGTGCCGCGCCCCCCATGCAACACCCCGCCGCGGCGGGGTGTTCTCGTTCCTGGGCGCCGCTGGCGGCGGCCCGCGCGGCCGCTACCCGGGCTTCTGCCAGACCACGCCGTCCTCGGTGAGGATGGCGTCCAGCGGCACGTCGTGCGCCTCCGGCGTCAGCCAGGGGATGTAGCCGTGGGCATAGCCCACGCCCACCGTGTACGGCCGCGGCCGCAGCAGAGCCAGCGTGCGGTCGTAGAAGCCGCCGCCGTAGCCCAGGCGCGTGCCACGCGGCCCGAAGCCCACGCAGGGCACCAGCAGCAGCTCGGGCTCGAAGGCGTCGGTGTCCTTGGGCTTGGGGATGCCGTAGGCGTCCTCCTCCATCGGGCAGCCGGGGTACCAGACATGGAAGCGCAGCTGCTTGGTCAGCCGGTCGATCACCGGCAGGCCGATCAGGCGGAAGGCCTCGCCCTCGGTCCAGCGGAACAGCGCCGGCAGCGCGTCGAACTCGCCCTTGATCGGCCAGTAGGCGCCGATCGAGCTCTCGTTGCGCGAGACCAGGAAGACGCGCAGCACCTCCTGCAACTGCACCGCGCGCTCGTGGCGGTCGAGCATGGCCATGCGCTCGGCCTGCAGTTGCCGGCGCAAGGCCTTCTTGTCGCGCGGCGGGTCCAGGCTGAAGGGCAGGTTCTCGCTCATCGCGCCGATTGTCGGCCAGCGGCGCCGCCGGCGGGCAGACCCCGAGCGCCGCGCTTGCCTACACTGCGTGACATGCTCGCCAAGGACGGCTTCGTCGACCACTGCCTGGAACTGCTGGGCGCGCTCGGCGCGGTGCGCGCGCGCCGCATGTTCGGCGGCCACGGCCTGTACCTGGACGGCCACTTCGTCGCCATCGTCACCGGCCAGACCCTCTACCTGAAGGCCGATGCCGACGCCCAGCCGCCCTTCGCCGCGGCGGGCTGCCAGCCCTTCGCCTACAGCGCGGCCGGCGGCCGACGCACGGTGATGGCCTACTGGAGCGCGCCGGACGAGGCGATGGAGTCGCCCGGCGCGATGCAGCCCTGGGCCCGGCTGGCCCTGGCCTCGGCGCTGCGTGCGGCCGCCGCCAGGCGCGCCGCCGCGCCGCGCAGGCCGCGCGCCCAGGCCGCCAGGCCCCAGGCCAGCGCCGCGCCGGCCAAGCCCTCCGGGCCGACCCCGGGGGCTGCCCGACGCGGCACGCGCCGGGGCTGAGCCGGCTCGGCCAGCGCCCAGGCCAGGCCGGCCACCTCGCCGACGCGCCAGGGCTCGACCAGCACCCGCTCGCCGCGGCCCAGCGCCAGCCCGGCGCCGGCGTCCAGCACCACGTCGCCGCCGCCACCGTCGCGCGTCAGCCACACCCGACCGTGGTCGACCTGCAACCAGCCGCTGCGCCCGGCCTGCAGGCGCAGCGCCCCGTCCAGGCGCCACTGCCGTGGCGCCGCATCCAGCGGCTGCAGCGCGCCGCCCGTTTGTCGTCTGCTCATGTCCCGTGTCCTTTCCGGAGCCGGCTCAGCACCAGGCCTCACGACCTGGATGATCGGCGCGCCGCGGCGCATGATCCAATGCCGTCCTTGCCCGCCATTGATGCGCCGACGACATGAATGCCCCAAACCGACGCCCGCTCTCTCTGGACGGCCTGCGCAGCTTCGAGGCGGTGGCGCGCCGGCTGTCCTTCAGCGCCGCCGCGCAGGAGCTGTTCGTCACCCAGTCGGCGGTCAGCCGCCAGATCAAGGCGCTGGAGGACGAGCTGGGCGCGCCGCTGTTCACCCGCGGCACGCGCAAGGTCGAGCTGACCGCCGCCGGCGAGGCCCTGCGCCAGGCCGTGCTGCCGGCGCTGGACGGCATCGACCGCGCGGTGCGCCAGATCCGCGTCACCCAGGGCCGGCGGCGGGTGAACCTGTCGACCTTCGCCAGCTTCGCCACGCTGTGGCTGCTGCCGCGGCTGGCCGGCTTCCAGCAGCAGCATCCGGACATCGACATCCGCATCAGCGCCACCGACGCGCGCACCGAGATGGACGACCCCGAGCTGGACCTGGTGCTGCGCTACGACCTGGCCGGCGCGGTGCCGGCCGGCGCCGAGCCGATGTTCGGCGAACTGCTCAGCCCGGTGGCCAGCCCCTGGCTGCTGCAGCAGGCGGCCAGCGGCCAGGCGCCGCCGCTGCGCCACCCGGCCGACCTGGCCGGCCACGCGCTGCTGGAGGAGGACGACCACCGGCCCAGCGCCGCCTCGCTGAGCTGGCGGCGCTGGCTGCGCGAGCAGGGCCAGCCCGCGCTGGAGCCGCGGCGCTGGATCCTGCTGAACTACACCCACCAGCAGGTGCAGGGCGCGCTGGCCGGCCAGGGCGTGGCGCTGGCCCGCCTGCCCATGGTCCACGACCTGCTGGCCCGCGGCGAGCTGGTCGAGCCCTTCGGCCCGGCCGGCCGCCTGCCCGGGCCGGCCGCCTACTGGCTGATCCCGCTGCCCGGCGCGCGGCTGCGGCCCGAGCTGCGCGCCTTCCTGGCCTGGGTGCGCGGCGAGGCCGAGGTCACCCGCACCGCGCTGGGCCAGGCCGCGGTGCAGGCCGACGCCACCGGCGCCTGAGCCAACCACCCATGCGCAGCGCGCATGGGACGGATGCGCCGCACGCATCCCCCGGCCGGCCGCTGCGGGCCTAGCATCGGGGCCATGCCACGGCGGGCCGCCGCCGGGCCGACCCACGCGGAGGACCCCATGCTGCAACTCGCCATCGGCAACAAGAACTACTCGTCCTGGTCCATGCGGCCCTGGGTGCTGCTGACGCAGTTCGGCATCCCCTTCCGCGAGATCGCGCTGCGCTTCGACGACATGGCGGCGGACTCGCCGTTCAAGCAGGCGGTGGCCCGGCTGTCGCCGGCCGGCCGGGTGCCGGTGCTGCTGCACGGCGACCTGGCGGTGTGGGACTCGCTGGCCATCGCCGAGTACCTGGCCGAATACGCCGCCGAGCACTTCCCCGAGCTCGCGCTGTGGCCGCGCGATGCCGCCGCCCGCGCCCGGGCGCGCAGCGTCAGCGCCGAGATGCACAGCGGCTTCGGCGCGCTGCGCAACGCCTGCCCGATGAACATCGAGGCCGACCTGGCCGAGGTCGGCCCGCGCCTGCTGGCCGAGCAGCCCGGCCTGGCCGCCGACCTGGCACGGCTGACCGCGCTGTGGACCGACGCGCTGGCCGCCAGCGGCGGGCCCTTCCTGTTCGGCGGCTTCTCGATCGCCGACGCCTTCTACGCGCCGGTGGTCAGCCGCCTGCGCACCTACGGCCTGCCGGTACCTGCGGGCCTGCGGGCCTACATGGCGCGGGTCTGGGCCAGCCCCGGCGTGGCCGCCTGGGTCGAAGGCGCGCTGGCCGAGCAGGACTTCGTGCCGATCGACGAGCCCTACCGCAGCCACCGCTGACCGGACCGTCGGACAGCACCGGCGCGCGACCAGGGCGATCGCGGCCCGGTCGGCGCACGGCGGGGCTGGCGCGTTACAGTGGCTCGGCGGCTGCGGCCGCCGCCGGCGGTGCCCGCTCCCGGGGCGCCCCGCCCGTCCCCGCGATGACCCTGACTGCTGCCCTCCCCCTCCTGTCCCACGCGGCGCGCGCCACCCGTCACGCGCTGATCGCGTTGGCGATCGCCCCGCTGTGGGCGCCGCACGCCGGCGCCCAGACGCCCCCCGCCACCGCGTCCAGCCCGGCGCTGGACGCCACCGTCGTCGAGGCCCGCGACGCCGCGCGCAAGCGCGACCGCGCCCGCCTGGCCGCCGCCCGCGCCGCACTGCAGGCCGGCCAGCACCCGCTGACACCCTGGGTCGAGTACTGGGACCTGGCCGGCCGCCTGAACGAGGCCACGGTCGACGAGGTCGAGGCCTTCTACGCCCGCTGGCCCGGCAGCTACGTCGAGGACCGGCTGCGCAACGACTGGCTGCAGGAGCTGGGCCGCCGCCGCGACTGGGCCAACCTGGCGCGCGACTACCCGCGCTTCCGCATGAACGACGACCGCGAGGTCACGTGCTGGTGGCTGTTCACCGAGCACCTGGCCGGCCGCGACGTGCGCGAGGCCGGCCGCGCCGCCTGGCTGGCCCAGCGCGAGGCCGACGAGGGCTGCAACCTGCTGGCCACCGCGCTGTTCGACGCCAGGCGCCTGGACGCCGAGGACGTCTACCGCAAGGCCCGCCTGGCCGTCGAGCAGCAGCGCCCGGCCGCGGCCAGGGCGGCGATCGGCCTGCTCGGCAACCCGGCCGCGCGCCAGGGGGCCGAGGCCCTGGACCACCCGCTGCGCCTGCTGCGCGCGGTGCCGGGCCTGCGCCTGGGCGCCGCGCCCCGGCTGACGCAGGAGATCCGCCTGCTCGCGGTGATGCGCCTGGCGCAGACCGACGCCGACGCCGCCGCGCTGCACCTGGACGCCGGCGCGCTGCACCTGTCGGCCGGCACCGCGGCCTGGGGCTGGGCCTACCTGGGCCGGCAGGCCGCCTTCCGCCTGGCCCCCGAGGCCGCCGGCCACTACCAGCGCGCCTGGGCGCTGCTGAAGGGCGAGCAGGCCGCCCAGCCCGGCTGGAGCGACGACACCCTGGCCTGGGGCGTGCGCGCGCTGCTGCGCAGCAACGCCGCACCGGCCCAGCGCTGGCCGCTGGTGCTGCGCTCGATCGACGCGATGTCGGCCGACGCCCAGCGCGACCCGGCCTGGGTCTACTGGAAGGCGCGTGCGCTGCAGGCCACCGCCCCCGCCGGGGCCGACGGCGAGGCCCGCCGCGCCGAGGCCGCGCAGCTGCTGGCCGGCATCGCCGGGCCGCTGAACTTCTACGCCAAGCTGGCCGCCGAGGACCTGGGCCGCACGCCGGCGCTGCCGCCGGCCCCGGCGCCGCTGAGCGCCGCCGAGCGCGCCGCCGCCGCCCAGCACCCCGGCCTGCAGCGCGCGCTGCTGCTGGCCGCGCTGGGCCTGCGCGACGAGGCGCGGCGCGAGTGGAACTTCTCGCTGCGCGGCCTGGACGACCGCGCGCTGCTGGCCGCCGCCCGCCTGGCCTGCGACCGCAGCGACTGGCAGCTGTGCATCAACACCGCCGAGCGCACGCGCAGCGAGGTCGACACCAGCCTGCGCTACCCCATGCCCTACGCCGCCGACATCCAGCGCGCCGCGCAGGACACCGGGCTGGACCCGGCCCTGGTTTTCGGCCTGATCCGCCAGGAGACGCGCTTCATGCCGCAGCTGCGCTCCTCGGCCGGCGCCTCGGGGCTGATGCAGGTGATGCCCGCCACCGCCAGGTGGGTGGCCAAGAAGATCGGCCTGGATTGGCGCGACCCCGAGCAGATCCACGACCCGCTGGTCAACCTGAAGCTGGGCACCAGCTACCTGAAGCTGGTGCTCGACGACCTGGGCGGCTCGCAGGCCATGGCCGCCGCGGCCTACAACGCCGGCCCCGGCCGGCCGCGCCGCTGGCGCGAGGGCGCGACGCTGGAGGCCGCCGCCTGGGCCGAGGGCATCCCGTTCAACGAGACCCGCGACTACGTCAAGAAGGTGCTGTCCAACGCCGCAGTCTACGCCAGCCTGCTCGACGGCCGCCAGCCGCCGGCGCTGCGCCCGCGCCTGGGCCAGACCATCGGCCCGCGCGCCGCCGACGCGCCGGCGAGCAACGCCGAACTGCCCTGACCCGCGGGCGCCGGCAGGCCCGCACCCCGCGATTGCCCACCATGCAGAAGATCGTCGTCACCGGCGGCACCGGCTTCGTCGGCCGCCCTGTCTGCGAGCAGCTGGCCGCGCGCTGGCCGGCCGCCCGCCTCGTCGTGCCCACCCGCCGCCGCGCCAGCGGCAAGGCGCTGGCGGTGGTGCCCAACGTCGACCTGGTCGAGGCCGACGTGCACGACCCGGCCACCCAGGCCCGGCTGCTGGACGGCGCCGACGCGCTGGTGCACCTGGTGGCCATCCTGCACGGCAGCGCCGCCGACTTCGAGCGCGTGCATGTGCGCCTGCCGCAGACCCTGGCCGCCGCGGCCGGCGCCGCCGGGGTGCGGCGCGTGGTCCACGTCAGCGCGCTGGGCGTGTCGCCGCAGGCGCCGTCGGACTACCTGCGCAGCAAGGCCGCCGGCGAGGCGGTGTGGCAGCACGCCGCCGCCGAGCACGGCTTCGCGCTGGCGCTGCTGCGGCCCTCGGTGATCTTCGGCGCCGACGACCGCTTCACCAACCTGTTCGCCGCGCTGCAGCGCGTGTTCCCGCTGCTGCCGCTGGCCGGCGCCGACGCGCGCTTCCAGCCGGTGGCCGTGGGCGACGTGGCCGCCGCGGTGCGCGCCTGCCTGGCCGCCACGCCGATGCCCGGCCCGGTCATCGAATGCGCCGGCCCCGAGGTGCTGACGCTGGCCCAGATCGTCCGCCGGGTCGGCGCGATGGCCGGCTGCGCCCGCCCGGTGCTGCCGCTGCCGGCCTGGGCCGGCCGGCTGCAGGCCGCGGCGATGGCGCTGCTGCCCGGCGAGCCGCTGGTGTCGGCCGACAACCTGCGCTCGATGCAGGTGCCCAACATCGCCACCGGCGACGCGCCCGGCCTGGCCGCGCTGGGCATCACCCCGGCGCCGCTGGCCACGCTGGCCGGCCACTTCCGGCCGCGCGACCCGCGGGCGCGCTGAGCGTCTGAGGCCGCCGCGGCGCCGAACACGATGAAGACCTACCTCGTCGGCGGCGCGGTGCGCGACCGCCTGCTGGGCCTGCCGCCCGGCGACCGCGACTGGGTGGTGGTCGGCGCCACGCCCGAGGCCATGGCCGCCGCCGGCTTCACGCCGGTGGGCCGCGACTTCCCGGTCTTCCTGCACCCGCGCACGCAGGAGGAGCACGCGCTGGCGCGCACCGAGCGCAAGTCCGGCCGCGGCTACCAGGGCTTCACCGTGCAGGCCTCGCCCGAGGTCACGCTGGAGCAGGACCTGGCGCGCCGCGACCTGACCATCAACGCCATCGCCGAGGACCCGGACAGCGGCGAACTGGTCGACCCCTACGGCGGCCAGCGCGACCTGCGCGCGCGCGTGCTGCGCCACGTCGGCCCGGCCTTCGTCGATGACCCGGTGCGCCTGCTGCGCTTGGCGCGGCTGGCCGCGCGCTTCGCCGACTTCAGCGTGGCGCCCGAGACCGAGGCGCTGCTGCGCCAGATGGTCGACGACGGCGAGGTCGACCACCTGGTGCCCGAGCGCGTCTGGCAGGAGCTGTCGCGCGGGCTGATGGAAGCGCGGCCCGACCGCATGTTCGACGTGCTGCGCGGCTGCGGCGCGCTGGCCCGGCTGCTGCCCGAGGTCGACCGGCTGTGGGGCGTGCCGCAGCCGCCCGAGCACCACCCCGAGGTCGACACCGGCGTGCACCTGATGCTGGTGCTGCAGCAGGCCGCGCGCCTGGGCGCGCCGCTGCCGGTGCGCTACGCCCTGCTGTGCCACGACCTGGGCAAGGGCACGACGCCGCGCGAGCAGTGGCCGCGCCACCTCGGCCACGAGGGCCGCAGCGAGCGCCTGGCCGCGCGCGTCAGCGACCGCTGGAAGGTGCCCAACGAGTGCCGCGAGCTGGCCGCGGTGGTCGCGCGCGAGCACGGCAACATCCACCGCAGCGGCGATTTCGGCGCCGCCGCGCTGCTGCGCCTGCTGGAGCGCTGCGACGCGCTGCGCCGGCCGCAGCGCTTCCTGGACGCGCTGCTGGCCTGCGAATGCGACGCCCGCGGCCGCACCGGCCTGGAGGACCGCCCCTACCCGCAGCGCGCGCGCCTGGCCGCCGCGCTGGCCGCGGCCCAGGCCGCGCCGGCGCAGGCGGTGGCCGAGGCCGCGCTGGCCGCCGGCCTGGCCGGCCCGGCGATCGGCGAGCGGGTGCGTGCGGCGCGCGAGGCGGCGATCGCCGCGGCGCTGGGCACGGCGGTGGGCACGGCGCCGGCCGACGACGCGCCGGCCGGCTGAGCACCGGCGGCCCGAGACCAGCGCACCGGTGAACGCACCGGTGGCACCCGGCCGGGCGTGCCCGGTCGGGCCCGATCCGCGCGCCGGGCGCCGCGCACCGGGGCTCAGAGGCTGAGAGGATTTCGATCGTGACCGAGCGGCGCGCCCCAAGCCGGCCGATCTAGGCGCAAAGCGCAGCCATAGCCCGGGCTATGGCGAGCATTTGCAGCGACAAGCGGGCGGCTTGGGGCGTGACGAGCGGCCATGAGCGAAAAACTCTCAGCCTCTCAGACCCAGTGGATCGCCCAGGTCGTCAGCAGGCTCAGCAACAGCGCCGAGGCCAGCGGCACGCGCACCTGGCGGCCGAACACCAGCAGGTTCAGGTCACCGGGCAGCCGGCCCAGGCCGATGCGGCGCATCCAGCCCGGCAGGCCGCTGGCCAGCAGCAGCGTCAGGAAGAAGATCAGCAGCCAGCGCATGGGGCAGCGGGCGCGCTCACAGCCGGTGCATGCGGTCGCCCTGGGCAAAGCCCAGCGGCGTGAAGCCGGCGTCCAGGCCCTGGCCCAGCGCGATCACCTTGAACAGCTCGCCCATCTCGTGCTCGGTGAGCAGCTTCTGCGCCATCGCGCGGTCGCGCAGGTCGGCGCCTTCGAGCAGGCCGACCAGGCCGCAGTTGATCAGGAAGCGCGCCTGCGAGGTGTAGCCCAGCACGTCCAGCCCGGCGTCCTGCGCGGCCAGCGCGATGCCGGTGAAGTTGACGTGGGCGGTGATGTCCTTGCGGCCCAGGTCGACCAGCGGGTCGGCGTCGGCGCGGTGGGCCTGGTGGCACATCAGCGTGCCGCCATGGCGCTGCGGCAGGTAGTACTCGGCCTCGGGGAAGCCGTAGTCGACGAACAGCGCCAGCCAGCGCCCGGCCAGCCCGGCCAGCGTACGCACGAAGGCCTCGGCCTGGGGGTGGACCTCGGTGGTGGTGCCGGGCACGTAGGGCGCGTCCACCGGCGGGCGCAGCGCGGTGGGCCGGTCGGCGAAGGCCAGGCCGCCGCCGGGCGCCAGCGCGACGCCGCGCTCCAGCCACTGCGCGCCGTCGAAGTGCAGCAGCTGCACCGGCATCGCGTCCAGCACCTCGTTGCCGACGATGACGCCGTCGAAGGCGTCGGGCAGCGCGTCCAGCCAGCGAACGCGGGCACCGAAGCGGGCCAGGCGCTGCTGCTGGCGCGCGCGCAGGTCGCCGGAGAGGTCGACGATGGCGTAGTCGCTCACCGCCACGCCGGCGGCATCCAGCGCGTCCAGCAGGCTGGCCGCCAGCGCGCCGGAGCCGGCGCCGAACTCCAGCACCGACCCCGCGCCGGCGGCCTGCAGCCCCTGCGCCACCTGGGCGGCCAGCGCGCGGCCGAACAGCGGCGTCATCTCCGGCGCGGTCACGAAGTCGCTGCCCGAGCCGGGCAGCGCACCGAACTTGCGCCCGGCGTTGGCGTAGTAGCCCAGCCCCGGCTGGTACAGCGCCAGCGCCATGAAGCGGTCGAAGGGCAGCCAGCCCCCGGCCTCGGCGATGGCCTGGCGGACCACGGCCGCCAGGGCGGCAGATACACTGTCGGGTTCGCCCGCGCTGTGCTGTTCGGATTCAGGGATGCGGGCCATCGCGGCATTGTAGAAAGCATGTCCACCACCCCGACCCCGTCCGCAGCCGGCACCGGTATCGGCACCGACGCCCGCCCGCGCCCGGTGGCCCTGGTCACCGGCGCAGCCCGGCGCATCGGCCGCGCCATCGCGCTGCACCTGGCCGCCCACGGCTGGGACCTGGCGCTGCACTGCCACCACTCGCGCGCCGAGGCCGAGACCGCCGCCGCCGAGGCCGCGGCGCTGGGCGCGCGCGCCGAGGTCTTCGCCGCCGACCTGTGCGATGCCGCCCAGGTCGAGGCGCTGGTGCCGGCGGTGCTGCTGCGCCAGGGCCGGCTGGACGCGGTGGTCAACAACGCCTCGCTGTTCGAGTACGACGACGTGGCCGGCTTCACCGTCGGCGCGATGGACCGCGCCTGGCGCGCCAACACCGCGCCGGCCATCCTGCTGGCGCGCGCGCTGCACGCCCACCTGGTCGACCGCGGCGCGCCGGCCGGCGCCGGCTGCGTGGTCAACCTGCTGGACCAGAAGCTGGACAACCCCAACCCGGACTACCTGTCCTACACGCTGAGCAAGGCCGCGCTGGCCCATGCCACCGTGCTGCTGGCCCAGGCGCTGGCGCCGCGGCTGCGGGTGTGCGGCGTCTCGCCCGGCGTCACCCTGCTGTCGGGGCCGATGGACGAGGCCGAGTTCGCCGCCGCCCACCGGCTGACGCCGCTGGGCCGCTCGTCCACGCCCGAGGACATCGCCGCCGCGGTGCGCTACCTGCTCGAAGCCCCGGCCGTCACCGGCCACACCCTGCTGGTCGACGGCGGCCAGCACCTGCTGGGCCAGCCGCGCGACGTGCTGTTCCTGGCCCAGCACCAGCTGGCCAACCCGAAAGACTGACGCCGATGCACAGCCTGCTCATCCACCCGCGCCTGATGGACTGCCGGCGCCTGTTCCTGCGCGACTACGAGGTCTGGATCAACATCGGCGTGCACGACTTCGAGAAGAAGGGCGAGCAGCGGGTGAAGATCAACGTCGACCTGTTCGTGCCGCTGGCCCTGTCCACGCCCACCCACGACCAGCTGCACGAGGTGCTGGACTACGACTTCATCCGCCGCAGCATCGCGCAGCGCGTGGCCCAGGGCCACATCCACCTGCAGGAGACGCTGGCCGACGACGTGCTGAAGCTGATGCTGGCGCATCCGCAGGTGCGCGCCGCCCGCGTGTCCACCGAGAAGCCCGACGTCTACCCCGACTGCGACGCCGTGGGCTGCGAAGTCTTCGGCCTCAAGGACCCCGCCCCCCAGGAGCCCGCATGAACGCCCCCACCGAGGCCGCCAGCCTGACGCCCGAGGCCGCCGCGGCCGCCGCCAAGGCCAAGAAGCACGCCTTCGAGATGAACAAGCTCAGCAAGCGCCTGCACCGCCAGGTCGGCGAGGCCATCGTCGACTTCAACATGATCGAGGACGGCGACAAGGTGATGGTCTGCCTGTCCGGCGGCAAGGACAGCTACGGCCTGCTCGACGTGCTGATCAACCTGCGCAGGCGCGCGCCGGTGAAGTTCAACCTGGTCGCGGTCAACCTGGACCAGAAGCAGCCCGGCTTCCCGGCCGAGGTGCTGCCCAACTACCTGAAGACGCTGGACGTCCCCTTCCACATCGAGAACCAGGACACCTACAGCATCGTCAAGAAGCTGGTGCCCGAGGGCAAGACCATGTGCAGCCTGTGCTCGCGGCTGCGGCGGGGCATCCTCTACCGCGTGGCCGGCGAGCTGGGCGCGACCAAGATCGCGCTGGGCCACCACCGCGACGACATGGTCGTCACCCTGCTGATGAACATGTTCTTCGGCAGCCGCCTCAAGGGCATGCCGCCCAAGCTGGTCAGCGACGACGGCCGGCACACGGTGATCCGCCCGCTGGCCTACGTGGCCGAAGCCGACCTGGCCACCTGGGCCCAGCACCGGCAGTTCCCGATCATCCCCTGCACCCTGTGCGGCAGCCAGGAGAACCTGCAGCGCGTGCAGGTCAAGAAGATGATCCACGACTGGGAAAGGCAGTACCCCGGCCGCATCGACAACATGCTGACGGCGATGGGCAACATCACCCTGTCGCACCTGATGGACCGCCAGCTCTACCCCTTCACCACGATCAAGCCCACCGGCGTGGCCGACCCGTCCGGCGACAAGGCCTTCGACGAGGACGAGGACGAGACCTGCGCCACGCCCGCCGCCGCCCAGCCCGCGGCGCCGCAGGTGGTGCAGTGGATCGGCCGCACGCCGGCGGCCGACTGAGCCGGCGCGCGCCGGCGGCCGACTGAACCGCCACGCGCCGGCGCGACGCACGCCGGCCACGCGGCTGCGGCATGATCTGCGCCTCGACGCCCCTGACCGCGGAGGCCGACGATGCCCCTGACCCCTGCCCCCCTGACCCGGCGCGCCGGCCTGCGCGCGCTGGCGGCCGCCACGCTGATCGGCGGCCTGGCCGGCTGCGCCGGCTTCAACCAGCTCAGCACCGAGGTGTCCACCTTCGGCGAGTGGCCGGCCGGCCGCGCGCCCGGCCGCTACGCCTTCGAGCGCCTGCCGTCGCAGCAGGCCCGGCCCGACGAGGCGCAGCGGCTGGAGGAGGCGGCCGCGCCGGCGCTGGCCGCTGCCGGCTTCACCCCGGCGCCGGCCGGCACCGAGCCCGACGTGCTGGTGCAGGTGGGCGCGCGCGTGGACCGCGCCGACCGCTCGCCCTGGGACGACCCGCTGTGGTGGCACGGCGGCTTCGGCCCCTGGCGGCGCGGGCCCTGGCCCGGCCCCTACTGGAGCGGCTCGCTGGCCTACACGACGCCGCGCTACGACCGCGAGGTCGCGCTGCTGGTCCGCGACCGCGCCAGCGGCAAGCCGCTGTACGAGGCGCGCGCCAGCAGCGAAGGCTTCAGCACCGGCCTGCAGGGTCTGCTGGCGCCGATGTTCGCCGCCGCGCTGACCGACTTCCCGAAGGCGGGCCTCAACCCGCGGCGGGTGACGGTGCCGCTGCAGCCGGCGCGCTGAACACCGGCGCGGCAGCGCGCCGCGGCCTGCCGGGTCAGTGCTTGGCGGACGCGTGGCCGCCGTCGCCCTTGGCTGGCGCCTCGCCACCGTCGGCCACGGCCTCGCCGTCCTCGGGGGCCGAGGCCGGCTTGGGCTTCTTCGGCGGCTTGGGCGGCTCGGGCGGGATCACCGGGGCCACCGCCTGCAGCTTGTTCTCACGCATGTACTCCTCCATCTCGCGCCAGCCGGCGTAGACGGCGGCCTTGTCGGCCTTCTTGTTCAGCGTGTAGCAGTCCTCGATCGCCCGGCCGGCATGGCGGCAGGCGCCGCCGATGGCCTTGCCGTCGGCCTCCTTGCGCGCGGTGGCGGTGGCCGGCGACTCGATGCCCAGCTGGTCGCAGCCGCTGGCCAGCAGGGCCAGGGCGCACAGCAGCAGGGAGGCGGGCAGGCGGGACATGGCGGGGATATCGGCCGGCCCGCCGGCGGACTTGAGCCCGCCCGGCAGCGGCCGGCGCCCCGCCGGGCTCAGCCGCGCGCCATCGCCATCAGGCGGGCGATGCGCTCCTCGGTCGACGGGTGGGTGGAGAACAGGCCGCGCAGGCCGCCGCCGGACAGCGGGTTCATGATCATCATCTGCGCCGTCTCGGGGTGGGCCTCGGCCGGCGCCAGCGGGATGCCCTGGGCCACGCGGTGGATCTTGTCCAGCGCCGAGGCCAGGGCCTGCGGGTCGCGCGAGATCTCGGCGCCGCCGCGGTCGGCCTCGAACTCGCGGGCGCGGCTGATGGCCATCTGGATCAGGCTGGCCGCCAGCGGCGCCAGGATGGCCACCGCGATGCCGGCGATCGGGTTGGCCGGCCGGCCCTCGCTGTCGCGGCCGCCGAACATCATGCCGAAGTTGGCCAGCATGCCGATCGCGCCGGCCATGGTCGCGCTGATCGTCGAGATCAGGATGTCGCGGTGCTTCACATGCGCCAGCTCGTGGGCCATCACGCCGCGCAGCTCGCGCGCGCTGAGCACGCGGATGATGCCGGTGGTGGCGGCCACCGCGGCGTGGTCCGGGCCGCGGCCGGTGGCGAAGGCGTTGGGCGCGTCCTCGTCGATCAGGTAGACCTTGGGCATCGGGATGCCGGCGTTGTTCGCCAGCTCGCGCACCATGCCGACGAACTGCGGCGCCGTGCTGTCGTCGACCTCGCGCGCCCGGTACATCTTCAGCACGATCCGGTCGCTGAACCAGTAGCTGAAGAAGTTCATGCCCAGCGCGACGAGCAGGGCCAGCATCATCCCGGTCTGCCCGCCCAGCCAGCGGCCGACGAGCATGAACAGGGCGGTGATGGCGGCCATCAGGATGGCCGTCTTCATCAGGTTGAACATGGCGGTGAACACCTCCGGGTCAGCGGGAACGCCCGAAACGGGCCCTCTTCAGATGCGGCCGCCGGGACGGAGTTCAACCGCGGCGGGGGTGCGGCGGCGGTGCGGCGGGTGCGCGGCACCGGCGGCCCGCGCTCAGAGCCGGCGGCCGGCCAGGCCGGGGCGCGCCTGCAGGAAGGCGGCGGCGTCGATGCGCCGCCCGCCCGGGCGCTGCAGCTGCAGCAGGTCCAGCGCGCCGGCGGCGTCGCCGGTGCCGCAGGCCACGGTCAACCGGCCGTCGGCGGCGTGCAGCACGGTGCCGGGCTCGGCGTGCGCGCCGACGCCATCGGCCACGCGGGCGCGCCAGACCTTCACCACCTCGCCGTCCAGCGTGAAGCTGGCGCCGGGGAAGGGGTCGAAGGCGCGCGCCCGGCGCTCGACCACGGCCGGCGGCTGGGTCCAGTCGATCGCCGCCTCGGCCTTCTCGATCTTGTGCGCGTAGGTCACGCCCTCGGCCGGCTGCGGCGTGCGCGCCAGCGCCGGCGCGGCCAGGCCTTCGACGACCAGGCGGCCGCCCAGCGCGGCCAGGCGGTCGTGCAGCGCGGCAGTGCTGTCGTCGGGGCGGATCGGCTCGCGGGCGACCAGCAGCATGTCGCCGGTGTCCAGCCCGGCGTCCATCTGCATCAGCGTGATGCCGGTCTCGGCGTCGCCGGCCTCGATGGCGCGGTGGATGGGCGCCGCGCCGCGCCAGCGCGGCAGCAGCGAGGCGTGGATGTTGACGCAGCCGCGCGGCGGCCCGTCGAGCACCCACTGCGGCAGGATCAGGCCGTAAGCGGCCACCACCATCACCTCGGCCGCGGCGGCGGCCAGCGCGTCGCGGGCGGCGGCGGCGTCCTGCGGGTACTTGCCGTCCAGGCGCAGGCTGCGCGGCTGGGCCACCGCGATGCCGTGGGCCAGCGCCAGCGCCTTCACCGGCGAGGGCTGCAGCTTCATGCCGCGGCCGGCCGGGCGGTCGGGTTGGGTCAGCACCAGCGGCACGCTGTGGCCGGCGTCCAGCAGGGCCTGCAGCGCGGCGGCGGCGAACTCCGGCGTGCCGGCGAAGACGATGCGCATCGCGGCCCTCCTCAGCGGCGGCGCGGCTGCTCGTCGCGGGTCTTCTTCAGCATCTTGACCTTGATGCGCTCGCGCTTGAGCGGGCTCAGGTACTCGACGAAGACCTTGCCCAGCAGGTGGTCCAGCTCGTGCTGCACGCACACCGAGGCCAGGCCCTCGGCCTCGAACTCGAAGGGCTGGCCCTGGCGGTCGAGCGCGCGCACGGTGACGCGGGCATGGCGCTCGACCTCGTCGTAGATCGTCGGCACCGACAGGCAGCCTTCGTCGCCGCGCACCAGCTCGGCGCTGCGGGCGGTGATCTCGGGGTTGATCAGCACGATGGGCTGGTCGCGGCCCTCGGAGGTGTCCATCACCACCAGGCGCACATGGCGGTCGACCTGGGTGGCGGCCAGGCCCACGCCCTCGGCCTCGTACATCGTGGCCAGCATGTCGTCGGCCAGCTGGCGGACCGCGTCGTCGACCTGGGCCACCGGCTGGGCCACGGTGTGCAGGCGGGGATCGGGGTAGCGAAGAATGGTCAGCAGGGCCATGGGCTCAGGTCGCGCGCTGGCCGGCCCGCAGGGGCCGACACGAGGGGATACAAGTGTGGATCTGCCGCAACGGCGGCGCCGGCGCGGGGGCTTGTCGAGCCGCCGCCGCCCAGCGCATTTCATTGCGGCATCAAGGGTTTACCGGCAGAATCTGCGAGGCAGCATGAGCATTGCCGGCGTCTCGGCCGGCGTGGCTGCCGGTGCATCACGCCAGGCCCCGCGCTTCGGATTGTGGCACCTGCCCCGTCCGGAGACCGTCTTGATGCCTTCTCGCCCGCCCCGCGCCGCCGCCGGCGCCCTGCCGCTCCGAGCCGCTCGCGGGCCGCTGCCGGTGCGCGCCGCCGTGCTGCTGGCGGGCCTGCTGGCCACCGCGCTGCCGGCCGCCGCGCTGGACCCGGTGACGCCGCAGCAGCGCGCCACCGCCCAGCAGGTGGCCCAGGCCGGCGTGCCGCTGTCGGCGCTGACCGACAACGCGCCGGACGCCCACACCGTGCAGCGCGGCGACACGCTGTGGGCCATCGCCAGCCTGTTCCTGAAGTCGCCCTGGCGCTGGCCCGAGCTGTGGGGCATGAACCTGCAGCAGATCCGCAACCCGCACCTGATCTACCCCGGCCAGGTGCTGGTGCTGGTCAAGGACGGCGAGCGCGCCCGGCTGCAGCTGGCCGCGCAGGGCCAGGAGCTGGCCGGCCAGCCGCCGACCAACACCGTGCGCCTGTCGCCCAAGGTGCGCAGCCAGCTGCTGGACAACGGCGCCATCGCCTCGATCCCGCTGAACCTGATCGGCCCCTTCCTCAGCGAGGCGGTGGTGGTCAGCCAGGACGAGCTGGCCAGCGCGCCGCGCATCGTCGCCACCCAGGAAGGCCGGGTGATGATCTCCAAGGGCGAGCTGGCCTACGTGCGCGGCGAGCTCGGCAGCACCCGCAGCTTCACGCTGTTCCGCCAGGCCAGGCCGCTGCACGACCCGGTCACCGGCGAGGTGCTGGGCCACGAGGCCGCCTACGTCGGCACCGCCGACCTGCTGCGCCCGGCGGACACCGCCGCGGGCTCCGGCCTGCCGGTGCCGGCGACCTTCGTGATGACCAACGCGCGCCAGGAAGCCGGCATCGGCGACCGCCTGGCGCCGGTGCCGCAGCGCGACTTCAGCGCCTACGTGCCGCACGCGCCGGCCGGCAGCATGGACGGCCGCGTGGTCTCGATCTACGGCGAGGCGCTGACCGCCGGCCAGAACCAGATCGTCGCGCTCAACCGCGGCGCGCGCGACGGCATCGAGCGCGGCCACGTGCTGGCGCTGTGGCGCGCCGGCGTGCAGGCCCGGGACCGCACCGGCGAGCGGCCCCAGCCCATCCAGCTGCCCGACGAGCGCAGCGGCCTGCTGTTCGTGTTCCGCGTCTTCGACCGCGTGTCCTATGCGCTGATCCTCACCGCGCTGGACCCGGTGAAGATCGGCGACCGCTTCTCCCAGCCCTGAGCCCCGCGGCGGCGGCGCAGCGATGGCCCCGCCGCCCGTCGACCGCAGCATGCCGCCCGGCCCGGGCGACGACGAGCTCGCCGCCTGGCTGTGGCTGCTGCACGCGCCCGGCCTGGGCCGCAGCGGCGCGCGGCGCGTGATGGCGGCGCTGGGCCCGCCCGCGGCGGTGCTGGCCGCCGCCCCGCAGGACTGGCAGGCACTGGGCGGCCCGGCCCTGGCCGACGCGCTGCGCGCACCGCCGGACGGCCACGCCGAACGCCTGGCTGCCGTGCTGGCCTGGCGCCGCGGCGCGGCCGGCCGCCGGGTGATGGTGCTGGGCGAGGCCGACTACCCCGCGGCGCTGCTGCAGACCGCCGACCCGCCGCTGCTGCTGTACCTGCAGGGCGACGCGGCGCTGCTGAACGCGCCGTCGCTGGCCATCGTCGGCAGCCGGCAGCCCAGCGCCCAGGGCCGCGAGCACGCGCGCCGCTTCGCGCGGGCGCTGGCCGGCCGCGGCTGGACCATCGTCTCCGGCCTCGCCGCCGGCATCGACGGCGCGGCCCACGAGGGCGCGCTGGCCGGTCTGGACGAGGGCGGCGGCAGCGCCGGCAGCACGATCGCGGTGGTCGGCACCGGACTGGACCGCGTCTACCCGCCGGGCCACCGCGCGCTGGCCCAGCGCATCGCCGTGCAGGGCCTGCTGGTCAGCGAGATGGACCTGGGCACGCCGCCGCTGGCTGCCAACTTCCCGCAGCGCAACCGCATCATCGCCGGGCTGGCGCGCGGCACCCTGGTGGTCGAGGCCGCGCTGCGCTCGGGCTCGCTGATCACCGCACGGCTGGCCGCCGAGGCCGGGCGCGAGGTGATGGCCCTGCCCGGCTCGCTGCTCTCGCCGCAGTCGGCCGGCTGCCACGCGCTGATCCGCCAGGGCGCGGCGCTGGTCACCTCGGTCGACGAGGTGCTGCAGGAGCTGGGTGCCACGGCGGCACCCCCACCCATGGCAGCCGCCGAAACGGCCGGCGACGCACCCGGCGACGACGCCGCGCCGGCCGCCGCCGACCCCGTGCTCGACGCCCTGGGCCACGATCCGCAGACGCTGGACGCGCTGATCGCGCGCTGCGGCTGGCCGGCGCCGGCGCTGTCGGCCCGGCTGCTGGCGCTGGAGATCGAGGGTCTCGTGGCCCGTCTGCCGGGCGGTCTGTACCAGCGTGTGGGGCGGGGTTGACGATTTCCGAACGCGGGCGTTCACTCACTTTTCTGAGGCCCGCCAGCCGTCCGGGCGACCCCGTTGTTCCGGCCACTGCGCCGCAGGCCCTGGGGTATAGTGGTTTCATGTTCGAGGTCCTGGTCTATCTCTACGAGAACTACTGGCGCCCGGATGCCTGCCCGGACCATGACCAGCTGGCGCGCAAGCTGTCGGCCGTGGGTTTCGAGAGCGAAGAGATCCAGGAGGCGCTGAGCTGGCTGGACGGCCTGGCCGAGACCGCCACCGCGCCGACCGCCGAACAGGCCCCCGACAGCCTGCGCGTGTACTCCGCCGCCGAGATCGACCGCCTGGGCGAGGACTGCATCGGCTTCATCAGCTTCCTGGAATCCGCCGGCGTGCTGCCGCCGTCGATGCGCGAGATGGTCGTCGACCGCGCCAGCGCGGTGGGCAACGCCCCGCTGGCCCTGGAAGACCTGAAGGTCATCGTGCTGATGGTCTTCTGGAGCCTGGGCGAGGAGCCCGACGCGCTGATCCTCGACGAGCTGTTCGTCGCCCCCGAGGACCGGCTGATCCACTGAGTGCCGCCCGGCGCCCTCCAGCGCCCCGGCAACTCCCGCTTGAGCCCGCCCCGCGCGGGCTCAGTGCATCAGGCGGGACGGATCGGCGTCGAGCTTGGCCAGCGCGTTGCGCGTGGCCTTGACGGTCAGCGCCTCGTCCTGCGCCGGCAGCAGCAGGCCGGCCTGCAGGAAGGCCGCCAGGCGCTGCTGCTGGAACAGGATGCAGCGCCCGCCCGGCGTGACGAACAGCGACAGCTGGCGGCGCATGCCGTGCCAGGCCAGCTGCACCGTCTCGTGGCGGCCGCGCCATTCCAGCGTGTACCAGCTGCCGACCAGCAGCTCGCGCGCCCAGGCCAGCATCGGTGCGGTGGGCATGCTGCCGCCCTCGGACACCACCTCCAGCTCCGAGCTCTCGTGACCGGACAGGTCCAGCACCAGCGACTCGTCGATCTCGATGTCCTCGGCGCCGGGCAGCAGCTCCTCGATCGACTCCAGGCGCTCCATCAGGTCCTGCAGCCGGTCGCTGGGGATGGCGGCGGCCTTGGCGGTGAAGGCCGCGGCCAGCGCGTTGTTCAGCGCGTTGATGCGCTCGTCCTGCTTGTCGGCCGGCATGTTGGCCGAGCCCATGCCCTCGCGCAGGCGCTTGAGCAGCGGCGGCAGCCGGCGGATGACCTCGGCGCGCTCCTCGCGGGTGACCTTGGCGCTGGCCGACCAGATCAGGTCGGCGGCGGCGCGCTTCATCGCCTTGGTCTCCTCGCTCTGCGCGCCGTAGCGCACCGCGCAGGTGGCCAGCACGTCGGCCCAGACCTGGAACAGGAACTGGCGCACGCCCTCCTGCACCGGCACCTCGTTGAGCATGCGGCGCAGCTCGATGGTGTACTGGATGGCCAGGGTCTCGCGCTGCTCGACCTGCTGCGCCAGCGAGACGCCGCGCCGCGAGGCCTCGTTCTCGTTCTTGAAGAAGTGCTCGAGGAACTTCTCGAATTCGGTCAGCACGGTCTGGAACACGCGGCGGCCGGTGTCCGGGTAGGCCTCGACGACCTGCACCACGCGCTTGATCTCCTTCTCCAGCGCGTCGCCGACGCTGCCGCTGGCGCTGTCCAGCCCCATCACGCAGGCGCCCATGCGGTCGATCAGCCGGCGCGCCGGGTGGTCGATGGTGGCGAAGAAATCGGGCTCGCTGACCGCCACGCGCAGCACCGGCATCTGCAGCCGGGCGAACCACACGCGCATCGCCGCCGGGATGCGTTCCTCGGTCAGGATGCTCTGGAACATCATCGCGACGATCTCGATCGTCGCGCGCTCGGCCGGCGTGCTGGCGGCCTGCTTCAGCGCCTGCTTGCCCTGCTGCAGCTCCTCCAGCAGCATCGGCCCGGTGGGCGGCTGGCCGCCCAGGCCGGCCCCGGCGGCCGACGCCGGGCCTGCGGCCGGCGTGCTGGCGAAGCGTCGGCGCAGGTGCTGCTGTGCGTTGCTGATGGCGGTGGACAGGGCGTCGCTGACCGGGCGGGCGTGCGCGGTGTCCGAGAAGCCGGGCAGGTGGCGGCCGACCAGGCGGTTCAGCCGGCCCAGCACCGCCTCGGCGTGGTCGCTGCCACGCGGCAGCGGCGCCGCGCGGGTCATCAGCCGGGTTTCCTCGCCGACCGACGCCATGCGCCGCGCGCCGGCCGGGCCGGGCGCCGGCCGGTCGTGCGGCGCCGCGAAGCCGCGCGCCGCCGGCGGCCGCAGCCCCGCACCGCCGGCGCCCGGGCCGGGCCGCACCGCGGTGCGGTAGGCGAACTCGGCATCGCCGGCGCGGCTGGCGTAGGGGTCGAACTCGGTGGGCGCGGCGTCCTGGCCCGACGCCGGACCGGCACCGCCACCGGCCGCACCGCCCTGGCCCCCGCCGTTGGTGCGCCGGATGTAGGGCCGCAGGTCGACCTCGGGCATCACGCGCTGGCCGATCAGCCAGCGGTTGGTCTCGTGGTAGGCCTCCTCGACCAGGCCGGCGAACTCCTCGTGCAGCATCGGCTGGGCCTCGCGCCAGTCGGTGCTGCTCAGGCCGGCGGCGCGCCAGGCGTCCAGCACGACGCGCGCCAGGATGTGCGCGCGCAGCATGTCGTGGGTGTCGAGCTCGGCGCGGCGCTCCAGCACCGCCATGCGCGAGCGCAGGTCGGTGAACTCCCAGCCGGCGCGGTCCATGATGGCCAGCGCCAGGCGCGAGGTCAGGATCTCGCGCTCGATGGTGTCGTTGTCGACCAGCGACAGCCCGCCGCCGGCGCCCGGCGGCGGCAGGTCGGCCGCCCGGGTGGCGCTGACGCCATGCTGCAGCACGTGGCGCAGGCCGCTGGCGATGCCGCTGTGCCAGGCGCCGGCCTGCTTCATCAGGCCCTGCATCAGGTCGCGCCGGCGCTGCGCTGTCAGGTACTCGGCCGGCTTGTCCAGCAGCTCGCGCGCGCCGTTGCTGACCGCCGCCACCAGCCGCGGCAAGCCCTTGAGCAGCTCTTCGGTGTAGAGCCGCCGCGCGTGGCTGGCGATCTTGGCGGGGTCGGCGGGGAGCGCCATGGGCGGGGCGGACGTCGGGGGAGGGTGCAGCGGGACGTCCGATCTATACCACGGCGCCGGCGTTCGGATCGTCCGGGTCGAGTTCCTTGTTCGTGGCCTTGACCAGGTCCTCGCGCTTGACGCCCAGCCACATCGCGATCGCCGCGGCGACGAACACCGACGAGTAGATGCCGAACAGGATGCCGATGGTCAGCGCCACGGCAAAGTAGTGCAGCGTCGGGCCGCCGAACAGCAGCATGGCCAGCACCATCATCTGGGTGGAGCCGTGGGTGATCACCGTGCGGCTGATGGTGCTGGTGATGGCGTGGTCGATGACCTCGGGCGTGGTCATCTTGCGGTACTTGCGGAAGGCCTCGCGGATGCGGTCGAAGATGACCACCGACTCGTTGACCGAGTAGCCCAGCACGGCCAGCACCGCCGCCAGCACCGCCAGCGAGAACTCCCACTGGAAGAAGGCGAAGAAGCCCAGGATGATGACCACGTCGTGCAGGTTGGCGATGATGCCGGCGACGCCGAACTTCCACTCGAAGCGGAAGGCCAGGTAGAGCACGATGCCCACGACCACGAAGGCCAGCGCCTTCAGGCCGTCGGCGGCCAGCTCGCTGCCCACCGCCGGGCCGACGAACTCGGTGCGCGACAGCTTCAGCGGCTCGGCGCCGGCCGCGGTGCACGAGGGCCGGCTGACCTGCTCGCCCTGCGGCGTGGTGTAGGCCTTGGTGCCCACGCTGCCGCCTTCGGCCGCGCACAGCTTGTCGAAGACCTGGGCGGCGACCTCGCTCTGCTTGACGTTGGCGCGCACCGGCAGGCGGATCAGCACGTCGCGCGAGGTGCCGAAGTTCTGCACCTGCACCTCGCCGAAGCCCATGGCCTCGACGACGCCGCGGGTCTTCTCGAGGTTCGCCGCCTGGGCGTACTCGACCTCCAGCACGGTGCCGCCGGTGAACTCGATCGACAGGTGCAGGCCCCGGGTGACCAGGAAGAACACCGCCAGCGCGAAGGTGATGAACGAGATGGCGTTGAACACCAGCGCATGCCGCATGAACGGGATGTCGCGGCGGATGCGGAAGAATTCCATTTGTCCTGTCTCCCTGTGCGCTCAGGCCTTGGCCGCCGGCTCGTCGGCCGCCGGGGTGCCGCCCGGCCGCCAGACCTGGCCGATGGACACCGACTTCAGGCGCTTCTGCCGGCCATACCAGAGGTTGACCAGGCCGCGCGAGAACATCACCGCCGAGAACATCGAGGTCAGGATGCCCAGGCAGTGCACCACCGCGAAGCCGCGCACGAAGCCCGAGCCGAAGGCCAGCAGCGCCAGGCCGGCGATCAGCGTGGTGATGTTCGAGTCCAGGATGGTCGCCCAGGCGCGCTCGTAGCCGGCGTGGATCGCCGCCTGCGGCGAGACGCCGTTGCGCAGCTCCTCGCGGATGCGCTCGTTGATCAGCACGTTGGCGTCGATGGCCATGCCCAGCGTCAGGGCGATGGCGGCCATGCCGGGCAGGGTCAGCGTGGCCTGCAGCATCGACAGCACCGCCACCAGCAGCAGCAGGTTGAAGCCCAGCGCCAGCGTGGAGAACACGCCGAACAGCAGGTAGTAGGCGCACATGAAGACGGCGATCGCGGCGAAGCCGTAGGCCACGCTGGCAAAGCCCATCTGGATGTTCTCGGCACCCAGCGTCGGCCCGATGGTGCGCTCCTCGATGATCTCCATCGGCGCGGCCAGCGAGCCGGCGCGCAGCAGCAGCGCGGTGTCGTTGGCCTCCTGGGTGGTCATGCGGCCGCTGATCTGGAAGCGGTTGCCCAGCTCGCCGCGGATCACCGGCGCCGTGACGACCTCGCCCTTGCCCTTCTCGAACAGCAGGATGGCCATGCGCTTGCCGACGTTCTCGCGGCTGACGTCGCGCATGATGCGCCCGCCCTTGGCGTCCACCGTCAGGTGCACCGCCGGCTCCTGGTGCTCGGCGAAGCCGGGCTGGGCGTCGGTCAGGCTGTCACCGGTGAGGATGACCTGGCGGAAGACGATGATCGGGCTGCCGTCGCGCTCCAGGTAGCGCTCGCTGCCGAAGGGCACCGGGCCGCCGCCGCTGAGCGCGGCCATCGCCTCGGCGCTGGTGTTGACCATGCGCAGCTCGAGCGTGGCGGTGCGGCCGATGATGTCCTTGGCGCGGGCGGTGTCCTGCACGCCGGGCAGCTGCACGACGACGCGGTCGGCGCCCTGCTGCTGGATCACCGGCTCGGCCGTGCCGAGCTCGTTGACGCGGTTGTGCAGCGTGGTGATGTTCTGCTGGATCGCCGCGTCCTGCACCGCCTTGGCGGCCTGCGGCGTCAGCGCACCGGTCAGCGTCAGCTCGCTGCCCTCGCCGCCCGGCGTCCAGGCCAGGTCGGGGAACTGCTCGGCCAGCAAACCCTGCGCCTGGCTGCGCAGCGCCGCGTCGCGGAAGCGCACGACCACCTGGTTGCCGTCGCGGGCGATGCCGCCGTGGCGGATGTTCTTGTCGCGCAGCAGGCTGCGCACGTCGCCGGTGAAGGACTCGGCCTTCTTGGTCAGCGCCGCCTTCATGTCGACCTGCATCAGGAAGTGCACGCCACCGCGCAGGTCCAGGCCCAGGTACATCGGCAGGGCGTGGATGCCGGCCAGCCAGGTCGGCGAGCGGCTGAGCAGGTTCAGCGCGACGATGTAGGACGGATCGGCCGGGTCCGGATTGAGCGCCTTGCTCAGCGCGTCCTTGGCCTTGATCTGCTCGTCGGTGCTGTTGAAGCGGGCCTTGACGGTGTTGCCCTCGAACTGCACGAAGTCGGGCTTCAGGCCGGCCTGGCCCAGCACCTGCTGCAGCCGCGGCACGATGGCCGCGTCGAGCTTGACCGTGGCCTTGCCGCTGGAGACCTGCACCGCCGGCGCCTCGCCGTACAGATTGGGCAGGGTGTAGAGCAGCCCGACGACCAGCGCGACGGCCAGGATCAGGTATTTCCACCAGGGGTAGCGATTCATCGTGCGTTCCTGGCCCCGGGCCGGCGGCGGCCGCGCCGGAGCATGTCTTCACCCGCTGCGGGGAGGTCGGGGCGGCGCGCGCCGCCCCCGGGGCCGCCACGGCGGCGGCCCGCGCCGGCGCTCACTTGCCGTAGGTGCCCTTGGGCAGCACCTGCACCACCGAGGCGCGCTGCACCTGCAGCTCGACGCCGTCGGCCACCTCGACGTTGACGATGGTCTCGCCCAGCTTGGCCACGCGGCCGATCACGCCGCCGGCCACCACCACCTCGTCGCCCTTGGCCAGGGCGTCGATCATGGCCTTGTGCTCCTTCTGGCGCTTCATCTGCGGCCGGATCATGATGAAGTACAGCACCACGAACATCAGGATCAGCGGCAGCAGCTGACCGAGCGAGCCGAACATCGATTCGGCGCCACCCGCCGCGGCGGCCGGGGCGGTCTGGGCGAAGGCTTGGGAGATGAACACGTTGGCAGTCCTTGCGATGGAGGGCGCCGCGGGGGCGCCAGGGCAGTCCGGTGTGCCCGCAGGTCCGCGGGCAAACCGTCGATTGTAGGTGGCGGCGGTGACGGGGCCGGATCAGAACAGCGCCATGCTGAGCTTGCGGCGGTACTGGTCGATCACCGGGTCGGCCGGCGCGGCGGCGAGCTTGCCGGTCAGCTCCAGCGTGCCCTTGGCCTGCTCGGCGGCCGGCTTGGGCGCCGGCTTGGTCATCAGCTCGAGGATGGCGACATAGGTCTTGCGCGCCAGCTGGCCGTTCCACTCCTTGTCGCGCATGACGATCTCGAGCAGCGCGTCCATCGCGTCGGTGAAGCGGCCCACCGCCATCAGCAGCTGGGCCAGCTCGTAGCGGGCCTCGAAGTCGCGGCGGTTGGCCTCGATCGCGGCGGCCAGCGCCTGCGGCGCGCGCGCGGTCGGCGCCTTCTCGCAGGCGTCCAGCCACAGGCCCAGCGCGGCGATGCGGCCGTCGACGATGGCCTTGCTGGCCACCGGCTGCCAGGCCTGGCGCGCCTGGGCGACGTGGCCGGTCTCGATCAGCAGCTTGACGTAGTCGTAGCGCGCGGCGTCGTTGGCCGGGTCGACGGCCACCGCCTGCTGCAGCTTGGCCAGCGCGGCGTCGACGTTGCCCTCGGCCTCCAGCGCCTCGGCCTCGGCGGTCTCGGCCTCGGCCTCCAGCGCGGCGGCGCTGGGCACGTGGCGGTCGAGGAACTCGCGGATCTGCGCCTCGGGCAGCGCGCCGACGAAGCCGTCGACCGGCTGGCCGTCGACGAACATCACGCAGAAGGGGATCGAGCGCACGCCGAAGGCCTGGCTGAGCTGGCCGGCGATCTCGGGCTGGTCGTCGCTGTTGAGCTTGGCCAGCTTGAAGCGGCCGCCGTAGGCCTGCTCGACCTTGTCGAGCAGCGGGCCCAGGGTGCGGCAGGGGCCGCACCAGGGGGCCCAGATGTCCAGCAGCACCGGCTGCTGCATCGAGGCCTGGATCAGCTCGGTCTCGAAGTTCTGGATCGTGATGTCACTCATGGTCGTGGCCGGTTCGGAATGGGGGCGGCAGGGGCCGGGCGCAAAGGCGGGCAGATGCGGCCGGCCACCTACAATTCAATGCTTGCTGATTTGCCGGAGCGATTCGCCGTGCCAGACCTGAAAGACCAACCGAGCCACGACGGCGACCCGGGCCAACAGCCCGTGGTCGGCGTGCTGATGGGCTCGTCCAGCGACTGGGAGACGATGCGGCAGGCGGCGCAGATTCTCGCCGAGTTTGGCGTGCCCCACGAATGCCGGGTGGTCTCGGCGCACCGCATGCCCGACGAGATGTTCGACTACGCCGAGGCCGCCGTCGGCCGCGGCCTGCGCGCGATCATCGCCGGCGCCGGCGGCGCGGCCCACCTGCCGGGCATGCTGGCGTCCAAGACCACGGTGCCGGTGCTGGGCGTGCCGGTGATGTCCAAGGCGCTGTCCGGCGTCGACTCGCTGCACTCGATCGTGCAGATGCCCAAGGGCATCCCGGTGGCCACCTTCGCCATCGGCCCGGCCGGCGCGGCCAACGCGGCGCTGTTCGTCGTCGCCATGCTGGCCACGCAGGACGCCGCGCTGCAGGCGCAGCTGGTGGCCTTCCGCCAGCGCCAGACCGACGCCGCACGCGCGATGTCGGCCGACCTGACCTGAGGGGCGCCGATGACCGCCACCGGCAAGACGATCCTGCCCGGCGCCACGCTGGGCGTCATGGGCGGCGGCCAGCTCGGCCGCATGTTCGTGCAGGCCGCCCAGTCGATGGGCTACTTCACCGCGGTGCTGGACCCGGACCCGACCTCGCCGGCCGGCCTGGTGGCCCACTACCACATCGAGGCCGGCTACCTCGACGAGCCCGGCCTAGCGCAGCTGATGCAGCGCAGCGAAGCCATCACCACCGAGTTCGAGAACGTGCCGGCCGGCGCACTGGTCACGCTGGGCGCGCACCGCCCGGTGGCGCCGGCGGCCGACGCCGTGGCGGTGTGCCAGGACCGCGCCAAGGAGAAGGCGCAGTTCCGCCGCTGCGGCGTGCCCTGCGCGCCGCATGCGCTGATCGACACGCCCGAGCGCCTGGCCGCGGTGGACGACGCGCTGCTGCCCGGCATCCTGAAGACCGCCCGCCTGGGCTACGACGGCAAGGGCCAGGTGCGCGTGGCCGACCGCGCCGCGCTGGCCGCCGCGTGGGCGCAGCTGGGCCAGGTGCCCTGCGTGCTCGAGGCGATGCTGCCGCTGGCGCTGGAGCTCAGCGTGGTGGTGGCGCGCAACGCCCAGGGCGAGGTGGTGCACCTGCCGGTGCAGCAGAACCTGCACCGCGACGGCATCCTCGCCGTGACCCAGGTGCCGGCGCCCGACGCCACGCCGGCGCAGTGCGCGCAGGCGGTCGAGGCGGCCAGCCAGCTGGCCGCGGCGATGGGCTATGTCGGCGTGCTGTGCGTCGAGTTCTTCGTGCTGTCCGACGGCCGCCTGGTGGCCAACGAGATGGCGCCGCGGCCGCACAACTCCGGCCACTGGTCGATCGACGGCGCCGACGTGGACCAGTTCCAGCTGCAGGTGCGCACGCTGACCGGCCTGCCGCTGGTCGCGCCGCGCCAGCACTCGGCGGCGGTGATGCTCAACCTGCTGGGCGACCTGTGGTTCCCGGGCGGCAGCGCGCGCGAGCAGACCCCGCCCTGGGCCGCCGTGCTGGCCCTGCCCGGCGTGCACCTGCACCTGTACGGCAAGACCAGCGCCCGCCCCGGCCGCAAGATGGGCCACCTGACGGTGACCGCCCCCAGCGCCGCCGAGGCCCGCGAGCTGGCGCTGCGCTGCGCCGCGCTGCTGGGCCTGCCGGCGTTCTGAGCGGCCGTGCCCGGCCGCCCTGCCCTCCAGCCGCACTGACCGAAGCCCGCCACGCCATGCCCGTGCTCCCCGGCGACGACCCGGCCGCCCTGGCCGCCGCGGCCCGCCAGCTGGCCGCCGGCGAGCTGCTGGCCTTTCCGACCGAGACCGTCTACGGCCTGGGCGCGCGCGCCGACGACGACGCCGCGGTGGCCAGGATCTTCGCCGCCAAGGGCCGGCCGGCCGACCACCCGCTGATCGTCCACGTCGCCGGACTGGACCAGGCCGCCCGCTTTGCCGCCAGCCTGCCCGAGCCCGCGCGCCGCCTGGCCGCCGCCTTCTGGCCCGGCCCGGTGACGGTGATCGTGCCGCGCGCGGCCGGCGTCGGCGCCGCCGCCGCCGGCGGCCAGGACAGCATCGGCCTGCGCTGCCCGGCCCACCCGGTGGCGCTGGCGCTGCTGCGCGCCGCCGCCGCGCTGGGCGTGGCCGGCGTGGCCGGGCCCAGCGCCAACCGCTTCGGCCGCGTCAGCCCGACCAGCGCCGCCCATGTGGTGCAGGAGTTCGGCGACGCGCTGTGGGTGCTCGACGGCGGCGACTGCACGGTGGGCATCGAGTCGACCATCGTCGACTGCAGCCGCGGCCGCCCGGTGCTGCTGCGCCCCGGCGTGCTGACCCGCGCGCAGCTGGAGGCCGCGCTCGGCGAGCCGCTGCAGGCCGCCGACGCCGCGGCGCCGCGCGCCTCGGGCACGCTGGCCTCGCACTACGCGCCGCGTGCGCGCGTGCGGCTGTGGGCGCCCGACGCGCTGGCATGGGCGCTTCACGATGGGAAAGAATGCCCGCCGGCCCTGGCGGTATATTCCCGCCAGACCGCCGCCGAGCGGCCGGGCCTGCGCTGGCAGCCGCAGCCCGACGAGCCGGCCGCCGTGGCCCACGACCTGTTCGCGGTGCTGCGCCGCTTCGACGACGAAGGCGCCGCCGAGATCTGGGTCGAGCTGCCGCCCGACGAACCCGCGTGGGAGGGCGTGCGCGACCGGCTGCGCCGCGCCGCCGCCTGATCCGACCGCCACCCGCACCCGGCCCGTCCGCCGATGGAACCCCGATGACCCTGATCCGTGACCTGCGCCGCCTGGCGGTCTTCGTCTGCGCCCCCGTGGCCCTGAGCGCCGCCCTGCTCACCGCCTGCGGCGGCGGCACCTCGCAGGTGCAGGCCTTCCAGCCGACCCGGCTGATCGTGCTGGGCGACGAGAACAGCGCCTTCTCCGCGGCCACCGACGCCAACGGCAAGCCCGACGGCTACCGCTACACCATCAACGACCGCGCCAGCACCACGACCACCGGCCAGTGCCTGCTGCTGCCGACGGCGGTGCAGGTGCTGGCCGGCCACTACGGCTTCGCCTTCGCCGAGTGCAATGTCGCCGGCGCCACGCCCAAGGCCTTCACCGTGGCCCAGCCGCGCGCCAGGGTGCAGGACCTGGCCACCCAGCTCGGCGATGCCAAGATCAGCGGCACCGCGCTGGGCGCCAGCGACATGGTCAGCGTCTGGATCGGCAGCAACGACATCATCGCGCTGTACGAGCAGGTCGCCGCCAGCACCCTCAGCAGCGCCGAGGCCGTGGTCCAGGCCCAGACCCTGGGCAGCACCGCGGCGCAGACGGTCAACGGCATCCTGGCCACCGGCGCGCGGGCCATCGTCATCACCGCGCCCGACCTGGGGCTCAGCCCCTATGCCAAGGCGCGCACGGTCAGCGACCCGGGCGCCGCCACGCTGCTGTCGCGGCTGAGCTACGAGTTCAACGCCTACCTGCGCACGCGCATCGACTCGACCCGGTACGACGGCCGCAACTACGGCCTGGTGCTGGCCGACGACGTGGTCGCGGCGATGGCCCGCTCGCCCACGCTCTACCTCACCGGCGTGGCCAACGCCAGCGATGCGGCCTGCGCGGTGACCGCCGGCAGCACCGATGCCGACGCGGTCAACGCCGCGGTGCTGGCCTGCAACACCGCCAACCTGGTGACCCCCACCGGCGCCAGCGGCACCACCGGGTCGACCACCCACCTGTGGGCCAGCGACCGCCACCTGGGCCCCAACGCGCACGCGCGCATCGGCGGCGACGCCGTCTCGCGCGCCGCCGACAACCCCTTCTGAGCCTGCGGCGTGGCCGCCGCAGGGCAGCGCCCGGCGCCGGCACGCCCCTACACTCCCGGCCCGCGATGACCGCCCGCCTGCTCGCCCTCGACACCTCGACCGACCTGCTGGCCGTGGCGCTGTGCACGCCGGCCGGCCGCTGGTGCCGCAACGAGGCCGGCGGCGCGCAGGCCTCGTCGCGCCTGTTGCCGCTGGTGCTGCAGCTGCTCGCGCAGGCCGGCACCGCGCCGGCGCAGCTGCAGGCCATCGCCTTCGGCCAGGGGCCGGGCGCCTTCACCGGCCTGCGCACCGCCTGCGCGGCGGCCCAGGGCCTGGGCTTCGCCCATGGCACGCCGGTGCTGGCCATCGACAGCCTGCTGCTGGTGGCCGAGGACGCCCGCGCCCAGGCGGCGGGCGCGGGCGACGACGGCGACGGCCTGTGGTGGGTGGCGATGGACGCGCGCATGGACGAGGTCTACGCCGCGGCCTACCGGCGCGCCCGGGGCGCCTGGCACGAGGCCACCGCACCGCGGCTGTGGACGCTGCCGGCGCTGGCCGCCACCTGGCAGGCCGCGCCGCCGACGCGGGTGGCCGGCAGCGCGGTGGACGCCTTCGCCGAGCGCCTGCCCTGGCAGGGCGCCGCGCGCTGGCCGCGGCAGCAGGACCGCGCCGCCGCGCTGCTGCGCCTGGCCGAGGCGGCCTGGGCCGAGGGCCGCACGCTGGCCGCGGCCGATGCCCTGCCGCTGTACCTGCGCGACAAGGTGGCGCTGACCACCGCCGAGCGGCAGGCGGGCGCGCCCGCCGCCACCGCCGCCCGATGAGCCCGCGCCCGCCCACCGCCGCGGCCAGCGGCCCGGCACCGGACCCGCAGCACCGCCCGATGGCGGTGATCGACCTGGACGCGGTGCTGGCCGTCGAGGTCGCCGCCTACAGCCATCCCTGGACGCGCGGCAACTTCGTCGACGCGCTGGCCGCGGGCTACCGCAGCGAGCTGCGGCTGCGCCCCGGCGACGGCGCGCTGCTGGGCTACTGCATCGCCCTGCCCGGCGTGCAGGAGATGCACCTGCTCAACCTCAGCGTCGCCCCGGCGCACCAGCGCGCCGGGCACGGCTGGGCGCTGCTGCAGCGCCTGTGCGACGACGCCCGCCGGCGCGGCGACGAGAGCCTGTGGCTGGAGGTGCGCGAGAGCAACGCCGCGGCACGCACGCTGTACCGGCGCGCCGGCTTCACCGAGGTCGGCGTGCGCCGCGGCTACTACCCCGCCGCCCGGCTGGCGCGCGAGGATGCGGTGGTGATGCGGCTGGCGCTGCACCCGCAGGCGGACCCGGGGAGCGACGATGCGCTGGTCTGAGCGCCAGCAGGCGCTGCTGCAGGGCATGGGGCTGCGGCTGTGGTGGCCGTCGGCCGATGCCGCCCCGCCGGCGCTGGCCGACGACGCCGCCGCGGTGCCGCCGGCGGCGGTGGCCGCGCCCGCCGCGGCGCCCGAGGTCGTCGCCCCGCGCCCCCCGGCGCCGCGCGACGAGCCGGCCAGGCCCGCGCCGGCGCCCGTGCGCGCACCGGCGCCCGGCCCGGGATCGGCCGCGTTACCGGTCGCGTTACCGGTCGCGTTACCGGCCGCGTTGCCCGCTGCGCGGCCGGCCGCCACCGTCGCCGGCCGGCCCGATGCCGCGGCCATCGCCACGATGGACTGGCCGGCGCTGCGCGACGCGGTGGCCGGCTGCCAGGCCTGCGGGCTGTGCCGCACGCGGCGCCACACGGTGTTCGGCGTCGGCCACGAGCGCGCGCCGCTGATGGTCGTCGGCGAGGCCCCGGGCGAGCAGGAGGACCTGCAGGGCGAGCCCTTCGTCGGTGCCGCCGGCCAGTTGCTGGACCGCATGCTCGCGGCCATCGGCCTGGCCCGCGCGCCCGGCGCCGATGGCGGTGACGGCGTCGGCGACGACCCCGCGCGCCGGGTCTTCATCGCCAACACGCTGAAGTGCCGGCCGCCGCGCAACCGCAACCCGGCGCCCGAGGAGCTGGCCACCTGCCAGCCCTTCCTGCAGCGCCAGGTCGCGCTGGTCCAGCCGCGGGTGATCCTGGCGATGGGCCGCTTCGCGGTGCAGTCGCTGCTGGGCAGCGACGAGGCCATCGGCCGCCTGCGCGGCCGCGTCCACCGCTGGCAGGACGTGCCGGTGGTCGTCACCTACCACCCGGCCTACCTGCTGCGCCAGCCGGCCGACAAGGCCAAGGCCTGGGACGACCTGTGCCGGGCCGCTGAACTGCTGCACCCGGCGGCCGCAGACGGCCGCCACCCGCCAGGCGGGTAGCCGGCCGGCTTCGGGCGGCCGGGCGCTCGGCCGGCGTGCTGCACCCGGCGGCCGCCAACGGCCGCCACCCGCCGGGCGGGTGGCCGACCGTCAGCCCTTCTTCGCCTTGACCGGCCGCGTCCAGCCCGACAACGAGACCTGCTTGGCGCGGGCCACGGTCAGCTGGCCGGCCGGCGTGTCCTTGCTGACGGTGCTGCCGCCGCCGACGGTGCCGCCGGCGCCGATGGTCACCGGCGCGATCAGCACGCAGTTGCTGCCGATGTGCACATCGTCGCCGATCACCGTGCGGTGCTTGTTGGCGCCGTCGTAGTTGGCGGTGATGCTGCCGGCGCCGTAGTTGACGCGCTCGCCCACCGTCGCGTCGCCCAGGTAGGCCAGGTGGTTGGCCTTGGCGCCCCGGGCCAGCGTGCTGTTCTTGACCTCGACGAAGTTGCCGATGTGCACCTCCTCGGCCAGCTCGGCGCCGGGCCGCAGCCGCGCGTAGGGCCCGACCAGCGCGCCGGCGCCGACGCGCGCGCCCTCGATGTGCGTGAACGGGTGGATCACCGCGCCGGCGGCGATGGCCGCGTCGCGGATCACGCAGTGCGCGCCGATGCGCACGTCGTCGCCCAGCGTGACCTGGCCCTCGAAGACGCAGCCGACGTCGATCTCCACGTCCTGGCCATGCGTCAGCGTGCCGCGCAGGTCGAAGCGCGCCGGGTCGGCCAGGCGCACGCCGGCCTCCATCAGCGCCTCGGCCTGGCGCTTCTGGAAGCGGCGCTCCAGGTCGGCCAGCTGCAGCGGGCTGTTGACGCCCAGCACCTCGGTCTCGTCGCTGGCGTGGTGGGCGACCACCGCGACCCGCTCGGCCGAGGCCATCGCGACGATGTCGGTCAGGTAGAACTCGCCCTGGGCGTTGTCGTTGCGCAGCGCCATCACCCAGCGCTTGAGCAGCGCGGTGGGCGCGGCCATCATGCCGGTGTAGACCTCCTGGATCGCGCGCTGTGCCGGCGTGGCGTCCTTGTGCTCGACGATGCCCAGCACGCGGCCGCCGGAATGGTCGCGCGGGTCGTCGCCGGTGCGCAGGATGCGGCCGTAGCCGCTGGGGTCGTCCAGCGAGATCGTCAGCAGCGCCAGGCGCTGGCCGCCGCAGGCATCGACCAGCGCGCGCGCGGTGGCCGGCGCGATCAGCGGCACGTCGCCGTTGAGGATCAGCGTCGTGCCGGTGTCGGCCAGGTGCGGCACCACCTGCTGGATGGCGTGGCCGGTGCCCAGCTGGGGTTGCTGGCGCACCGGCTGCGCGCCGCTGCCGGCGATGGCAGACTCGACCACTTCGGCGCCATGGCCGGTGATGACCCAGGTGCGGTGCTCGCCCAGCGCCGCGGCGCTGGCCAGCACATGGTCCAGCAGCGGCCGGCCGGCCAGCCGGTGCAGCACCTTGGGCAGGCGCGATTTCATGCGGGTGCCCTTGCCCGCGGCCATGATGACGATGTCCAGAGCCATGAGGTTGCCGTTGTCCGTATGCGTTGGAGAAACTGGATTATCGTGATGCTGCTGCCCTGGATGCTCGGCTGCAGCGCGCTGCGCCTGAGCTACGGCCAGGGACCGACGCTGGCCTATTGGTGGCTGGACGGCTATGCCGACTTCAGCACCGAGCAGGCGCCGCGCGTGCGCCAGGCCCTGGCCGACTGGTTCGCCTGGCATCGTGCCACCCAACTGCCCGAGTACGCGCAGGCGCTGGCCGCGCTGCAGGGCCTGGCCGCGGACAAGGTCACGCCGGCCCAGGTCTGCCAGACGCTGGACGCCTGGCAGCGGCGGCTGGAGCGCGCCTTCGACCACGCCGTGCCGGCGCTGGCGGCGCAGCTGCGCACGCTCAGTGCCGAGCAGCTGGCCCACCTGGAGCGCCGCCAGGCGCAGGGTCTGAAGGAAGCCGCCGAGAAGTACCTGCAGGCCGACCCCGCCGAACGCCAGAAGGCGGCGCTGGAGCGCGCCGTCGACCAGGCCGAGCTGTTCTACGGCACGCTGGAGGAGCCGCAGCGCCGGCTGCTGGCGGCGATGCTGCTGATCTCCCCCTTCGACCCCGAGCGCTGGCTGGCCGAACGCCGGCAACGCAACGTCGAGCTGATGCAGCGCCTGCGCGCCTGGCAGGCCGACCACGCCGACGCCGCGACGGTGCAGGCCGGCCTGCGGCGCAGCGCGGTGGAACTGCTGCAGTCGCCGCGCGCCGACTACCGCGCCTACGCGCAGCGGGTGCGCGAGGCCAACTGCCAGCTCGTCGCCCGCCTGCACAACGAGGCCACGCCGGCGCAGCGCCAGCGCGCGGTCGAGCGCCTGCGCGGCTGGGAGGACGACCTGCGCGCGCTGACCGCGCGCTGAGCCCCCGCGGACCGTGCGGCGGGCAGGCCGGCCGGCCCGCGGCGCGGCCGGCGGCCGCCCCGCCCCCCTGCGTGCGGTCCGGACCTGCCGCAGCGCGTCGCGCTGTGCCATAGTGCGGCGCCAAGGCTCGTCCGATGCCCACGACCACGCCCGCCGCCCGTCGCCTGGCCGACTGGACCCCGTATGCGACGGGCTTCCTGGCCGTGGCCGTGCTGCTGGTCGCCCTGGCCGGCGTGTCGATCTGGCAGGAGCGCGGCCGCCAGCGCGAGCGCGCGGTGGCGGCCACGCAGAACCTGGCGCGGCTGCTCGAGGCCCATGTCGCCGACGCCCTCAACCGCAGCGACCTGCTGCTGCAGACCGCCGCCGCGGCCGCCGGCGGCGCCGACACGGCCGCGCCCGGCGGCCCCCCGGTCGCGGCGCTGGCCGCGCTGCGCGCGGCGGTGCCCGACCTGCGCGGCCTGCGTCTGGCCGACCGCACCGGGCAATGGCAGCTGCCGCCCGCCGCCGCGCCGGCGGTGGGCTCGGCCACCGACGACGAGGCCTTCCAGCGGCTGCGCGCGGCCCCCGGCGCCGGGCTGGTCGTCACCGGCCCGCTGCGCCACGCGCCGCAGGCGCCCTGGGTGCTGGTGCTCAGCCGCGCGCTGCGCGCGCCCGACGGCGGCTTCGCCGGCATGGTCAGCCTGGACCTGCCGGTGACCCGCTTCGACGCGCTGTTCTCCAGCATCGACCTCGGCGAGCAGGGCGCGGCCACGCTGCGCACCGCGTCGTTGGCCCTGGTCTACCGCCACCCCTGGCCGCGCGACGGGCGCGCGGCGGTAGGCAGCACCGAAGTGTCGGCGCAGCTGCGCGAGGCCATCGCCGCCAACCCGCTGGCCGGCGACTACGAGGCGCCCACCGCGCTGGACGGCATCGCCCGCATCAACACCTACCGCAAGGTGCAGGACTACCCGCTGTACCTGCTGGTGGGCCTGCCGGAGGACGACTTCCCACGCGGCTGGAACGCGCTGGACGGCGCCATCCTCGCGCTGGCCGGCGCGGTGCTGGGTGCGGCCGCGCTGGGCACTGTGGTGCTGTACCGCGCCACGCGCCGGCTGCTGGGGGAGGCGCAGCAGCGGGTGGCGGCCATCGTCGAGTCCTCGCAGGACGCCATCGTCGCCGAGTCGGCCGACGGCGTGGTGCTGAGCTGGAACCCCGGCGCCGAGGCCATCTTCGGCTGGCGCGCCGACGAGATGCTGGGCCAGTCGCTGCAGCGCCTGGTGCCGGCCGAGCTGCGCGCCGACATGGCCGAGGTGCTGGCGCGGGTGCACCGCGGCGAGCGCGTGGCCCACTTCGAGACCGAGCGCCTGCGCCGCGACGGCCACCGCGTCACGGTGTCGATGGCGCTGTCGCCGCTGCGCGACGGCGGCGGGCGCATCGTCGGTGCCGCGCACATCGCGCGCGACATCACCCGGCAGAAGGCGATGGAGGAGGAGGTGCGCCAGCTGGCCTTCCACGACCCGCTGACCCGCCTGCCCAACCGCCGCCTGCTGATGGACCGGCTGCAGCGCGCGCAGCAGACGAGCAAGCGCCTGGGCTCGCACGCGGCGTTGCTGTTCCTGGACCTGGACCATTTCAAGGCTCTGAACGACCGCCTGGGCCACGAGGCCGGCGACCAGCTGCTGACGGTGGTGGCCCAGCGCCTGACGGGCGCCGTGCGCGAGACCGACACCGTGGCCCGGCTGGGCGGCGACGAGTTCGTCGTCGTCTGCGAGAACCTGGGCGCCGACCGCGCGCTGGCCACCGAGCGCGTGCTGGCGCTGGCGGCCAAGGTCAGCGAGGCGGTGACGCAGCCCGTGGTGCTGCAGGGCGAGCTGGCCGCCGCCGGGCTCAGCCTGGGCCACCGGCTGTTCCTGGGCACCGACGAGCCGCCCGAACGCCTGCTGGCCGACGCCGACCAGGCCATGTACCGCCACAAGCAGCGCCACCGGCCGGTGCAGGCCGCGCTGGCCCCGCTGCCCGACGACGACGAGGACGGCGACGACGACGGCGGGCGCGGCGGCTGAACCTGCGCAGCCCTGCATGCCCCTGCTGCAATGCAGCAAAGGTGGCCGCGCCGACAATCCGCCCGATGAACGATTCCCGGGCCCGGCTGCGCGCGCTGGTCCAGCACCCTGAATTCGCCCGCGGCGCGCGCGAGATGGTCGGCCTGGCGCTGGGCATCGGCGCCTGGGGCCTGGTCACCGGCGTCGCGATGGTCAAGGCCGGGCTGCCGGCCTGGGCGGCGGTGCTGATGTCGCTGACGGTGTTCGCCGGCACCGCGCAGCTGGCCGCCGCGCCGCTGCTGGCCAGCGGCGCCCCGGCCTGGGTGGTGCTGGCCACCGCGGCCTGCCTGAACCTGCGCTTCGTCGTCTTCAGCACGCAGTGGCGGCCCTACTTCGGCCACCTGCCGCGCGGGCGCAAGCTGCTGCTGTCGTACTTCACCGCGGACCTGAACTACGTGCTGTTCATGCGCCGCTTCCCCGAGCCCCGGCCCAGCGCCGAGCAGCTGCCCTACTTCTGGGGCGGCGTGTCGGTCAACGCCAGTGCCTGGCACGCGATGTCGCTGCTGGGCATCGCGCTGGCCTGGCACATCCCGCCCGAATGGGGGCTGGGCTTCGCCGGCACCGTGGCCCTGCTCGGCATGACCTACACCCTGCTGCACGACCGCGCCACCTGGCTGCCGGCGGTGGTGGCCGGCGCCGCCGCGGTGGCCGCCTACGCGCTGCCGCTGAAGCTGAACATGCTGGTGGCCATCGCCGCGGCGGTGGCCGTCGGCGTGGCCATGGACCAGGTCCGTGCGCAGCAGCGCGCGGCCCAGCGCAGGGCCTCGGCATGAGCTGGGACGACGTCGAGATCGTGCTGACCATCGTCGGGCTGACGGCGATCACCTTGCTGACCCGCGGCTTCTTCCTGGTGCCCGAGCGCGAGCCGCCGATGCCGGCCTGGCTGCGCGAGGGCCTGCGCTACGCGCCCATCGGCGCGCTGGTGGCGGTGGTGCTGCCGGAGATCGTGATGAGCCAGGGCCGGCTGATCGCCACCTGGCAGGACGCCCGGCTGTTCGGCGTGGCCGGCGCCACCGCCTGGTTCGTCTGGCGGCGTGACATGCTGGGCACCATCCTGGCGGGTACCGGCACGATGTTGATCTTCCGCCTGGGCCTGGGCTGGTGATCTGCCAAACTTCGGGGTTGCGCCGAATTCCCACTCAGCAGACACCCCGACCATGAACATCCTCCGTCTCGACGACCTGGCGGCCCAGGGCAAGCTCGCCGGCCAACGCGTCTTCATCCGTGCCGACCTGAACGTGCCGCAGGACGACGCCGGCCACATCACCGAGGACACCCGCATCCGCGCCTCGGTGCCCGCCATCGAGCTGGCGCTGAAGGCCGGCGCCGCGGTGATGGTCACCAGCCACCTGGGCCGCCCGACCGAGGGCGAGTTCAAGCCCGAGGACTCGCTGGCCCCGGTGGCCAAGCGCCTGGGCGAGCTGCTGGGCCGCGAAGTACCGCTGGTCGCCAACTGGGTCGACGGCGTGAGCGTGCAGCCCGGCCAGGTGGTGCTGCTGGAGAACTGCCGCCTGAACAAGGGCGAGAAGAAGAACAACGAGGCGCTGGCGCAGAAGATGGCCGCGCTGTGCGACATCTACGTCAACGACGCCTTCGGCACCGCCCACCGCGCCGAGGGCACGACCTACGGCATCGCCCAGTTCGCGAAGATCGCCTGCGCCGGCCCGCTGCTGGCCGCCGAGATCGACGCCATCAGCAAGGCCCTGGCCAACCCGAAGCGGCCGCTGGTGGCCATCGTCGCCGGCAGCAAGGTCAGCACCAAGCTGACCATCCTGCAGAGCCTGAGCAAGAACGTCGACGGCCTGATCGTCGGCGGCGGCATCGCCAACACCTTCATGCTGGCCGCCGGCCTAAAGATCGGCAAGAGCCTGGCCGAGCCCGACCTGGTCGGCGAGGCCCAGGCCGTGATCGCCGCGATGGCCGCGCGCGGCGCCGCGGTGCCGATCCCCGAGGACGTGGTCTGCGCCAAGACCTTCGCCGCCGATGCCCCGGCCACCGTGAAGGCCGCCACCGAGGTGGCCGACGACGACCTGATCCTGGACATCGGCCCGAAGACCGCGGCCAAGCTGGCCGCGCAGCTGAAGGCCGCCGGCACCATCGTCTGGAACGGCCCGGTGGGCGTGTTCGAGTTCGACGCCTTCGCCCAGGGCACCGAGGCCATCGCCCGCGCCATCGCCGAGAGCGACGCCTTCTCGATCGCCGGCGGCGGCGACACGCTGGCGGCGATCGCCAAGTACGGCATCGAGCAGCAGGTGGGCTACATCTCCACCGGCGGCGGCGCCTTCCTGGAAGTGCTGGAAGGCAAGACCTTGCCCGCCTTCGAGATCCTGGCCAAGCGCGCGGTGGGCTGAGGCCCGGGCTGCCCCGGGGGTGTCGGCAGCGCCCGGCGCTTTGCGGCCTTTGCTCGTTCTTGCTGCAAGCGGACCTGGCGTCGGTCTGAGCGGTCGCGGCGCGCCGGGCTGCCACCACGGCCACATGCGGGGATCAATTCCGTGCCCTGCGGGGATGGTGCCGGGCCGAGAACACCGGGTGCCCGGCTGCCGCAAGTAAAGGAGGAAGACCGGCGCAGCCGGTCCGGGGGACATGGCGGCAGCCGGGGTAGCCGGTGGTCTCGGCCCACGCGCAAGACGTCGAAAGTCTGCTGCGACCGAAGAAGAACGGCAGCAAAGCGCCGCAACCGGCGCGCAAGGCTACAGCCAGACCACCGCCTGACGCCGCCCCACCCAATCCTCGTAGCGGGCCGCGAAGCGGTCCTCGATGCGGTTGCGCTTGACCTTGAAGGTCGGGGTGATCAGGTCGTTGTCCACCGTCCAGGGCTCGGACGTGATGACCAGGCAGTCCAGCTGCTCGTGCGGGTCCAGCGTGGCATTGACACTGTCCAGATGGGCCTTCAGCGACGCCTCCAGCGCCGCCCGGCCCGGGCCGGCGGCCTGGGCCATCGCCTCGGCGTTGAGCATCAGCACGGCCAGCGGCTGGCCCAGGTTGGCGCCGGTGATGCAGCAGGCCTCGATGGCCTCGTGCGTGCCCAGCTTGTCCTCGATCGGCGCCGGCGCCACGTACTTGCCCTTGCTGGTCTTGAACAGGTCCTTCACCCGGCCGGTGATGCGCAGCCGGCCCTGGGCATCGATGCTGCCCTTGTCGCCGGTGCGCAGCCAGCCGTCGGCGGTGAAGGCGTCGCGGGTCAGCTCGGGCTCGCGGTAGTAGCCCAGCATGTTCCAGGGCGCCAGGATCTGGATCTCGCCCGAGTCCGGCGCGATGCGGCACTGCACCGGCGCGTAGGGCGTGCCCACGGTGCCGAAGTCGGCCGGGTCGCCCAGCGTGATGTGGCTGGCGCCGATGTTCTCGGTCATGCCGTAGCCCTCGGCGATGTTCAGGCCCAGCCGGCTGTACCACTGCAGCAGGTGCTGCGGCATCGGCGCGGCGCCACCGGCGGCGAAGCGGCATTCATTCAGACCCAGCGCGGTGAGCACCTTCTTGCGCACGATGCCGCGCACGATCGGGATGCGCAGCAGCCGATCCAGCTTGGTCGCGGGCATCTTGTGCAGCACGCCCTGTTCGAACTTCACCCACAGCCGCGGCACCGAGAAGAACACCGTGGGCCGCGCGCGCTGCAGGTCGGCGGCGAAGGTGTCCAGGCTCTCGGCGAAGAACACCTGCATGCCGGTGGTCAGCTGCGCGTGCTCGACCAGCGCGCGCTCGACCACGTGCGACAGCGGCAGGTAGGACAGCATGCGCGAATCGGCCTGCTGCGGGATGCGCGCCAGGCCGGCCTGCACCGCGGCCATGAAGTTGGCGAAGCTGTGCATCACGCCCTTGGGCGCGCCGGTGGTGCCCGAGGTGTACATGATGGTCGACAGGTCGGCACCGTCGCGCACCGGCTCGCCCGGCAGCGGCGTGGTGGCGGCGCACACCTCGTCCCAGCGCGGGAAACTGCGCTGCGCGTCCTCGGGCGCCAGCGGGTGGGCGATGCAGGGCAGGCCGGCGGGCACGCCGGGCTTCATGCCCTCCCAGCCGTCGAGCTTGCCGACGAACAGCAGGCTGGCGCCGCTGTGCTCCAGGATCTGGCGCACCGTGCCGGCCGCCAGCGTCGGGTACAGCGGCACCGAGACATGGCCGGCCATCCAGATCGCGTAGTCGGTGATCAGCCAGTGCGCGCTGTTCTTGGCCAGCATCGCGATGCGCGCGCCGGGCGCGAAGCCCAGGCTGCGCAGGTGGGCGGCCATGCGCCGCGCCTGGTCCATCACCTGGCCCCAGGTGTATTCGGCCACCCGGCCACCGCCCAGCGGCTGGGTGAAGGCGATGCGGTGCGGCGCCGTGCGCTCCCAGTGGTACAGGCGCTGCAGGGGAAGCTGATCGGGCGGGACGGTGGCGGGCATGGCGGATCCTCCGACGGTGGACAAGCCCCGCAGCCTAGCGCCCGCCGGTCGCGCCCGCAGCACGGCCCGCCTCGGATTCGCCCGGGGAAACCCTGGAACTGGAATCGAGCGCCGCCTCTAAACGCCGAAGGCCCGCCCCGGTTGGGGGCGGGCCTTCGGCCGGGTCGCCGGGTCCGGGGCCGTCGGCCCCGGGCCTCGGGCGCCGGTGCCCGCTGCGCTCAGGCGCCGCGGTAGGGCGAGGCGTCCAGCTGCTTCAGGTGCAGCGCGCGCCAGACGCGCTCGGCCGTCACCGGCATCTGGACGGCCTCGGCGGCGGCGCCCAGGCCGGCCTGGTCCAGCGCGTCGATCACCGCGTTGACCACCGCCGGCGTGGCGCCGATGGTGCCCAGCTCGCCCACGCCCTTGACGCCCAGCGGGTTGGTCTTGCAGGGGATGGAGGTGTCGAAGGCGGTCTTGAAGCCCAGGAAGCCGTCGGCGTGCGGCAGCGCGTAGTCCATGTAGCTGGCGCTCTGCAGCTGGCCGGTCTCGGCGTCGTAGGCCACGCGCTCGCACAGCGCCTGGCCGATGCCCTGCACCGCGCCGCCCTCGATCTGGCCCTGGACGATCACCGGGCTGACGACGCGGCCGATGTCGTTGACCGAGGCGTAGGCGACGAGGGCCACCTCGCCGGTGGCCGGGTCGATCTCGACCTCGCAGACATGGCAGCCGTTGGGCCAGGTCGGGCCGCCCACCGTGGTGCTGTCCTTCACGGCGATGCGCGCCTCGGGCTGGCGGCCGGCCAGCTCGAACAGGCCGATGCCCAGGTCGGTACCGGCGACGTTGAAGCGGCCTTCGCGGTACTCGATGTCGGCGGCGGGGGCTTCCAGCGCGTCGGCGGCGAGGTTCTTGGCCTCGTCCAGCGTGCGCTTGGCGCCGGCGCTGACGGCCGAGCCGCCGGTGAACAGCGAGCGCGAACCGGCGCTGCCGAAGCCGTTGAGCCGGTCGGTGTCGCCCTGCAGGATGCGGATGCGGTCCAGCGGCACGCCGAACACGTCCACCGCCAGTTGGGCGTAGCTGGTGGCGATGCCCTGGCCCATGGCCTGGGTGGCCGAGCCGATCTCGATGAAGCCGTCGGCGCTGACGTTGACGGTGACATGCTCCTCGAAGGCGTTGCCGCCGGTCCACTCGAGGAAGGTGGCGATGCCGCGGCCGCGCAGCTTGCCCGCCGCCTGAGACTGGGCCCGCCGCGCCGCGTAGCCGGTCCAGTCGGCCAGGGCCAGGCCCTGGTCGAGGATCTGCTCGAAGGCACCGCTGTCGTAGGTCATGCCCATGGGGTTGGTGTAGGGCATCTGATCCGGGCGGATCATGTTGCGGCGGCGCAGCTCGGCCGGGTCCAGCTTGAGCTTGCGCGCCGCGGCGTCCATCAGCCGCTCGGTCAGGTAGATGGCCTCCGGCCGCCCGGCGCCGCGGTAGGCGCCGGTGGGCGTGGTGTTGGTCATCACCGCGGTGAACTGCAGGTCGACGGTGCGGATGTCGTAGATGCTGGTCGACACCCAGGGGCCGATCAGGCACTGGATGGCCACGCCGGTGGGCCCGGCGTAGGCGCCGACGTTGGCATAGCCCTTGACGCGCAGCGCCAGCACCTTGCCCTGTGCGTCCAACGCCAGCTCGGCCTTGCTGACGACGTCGCGGCCGGCCGCGGCGCCGAGGAACTCCTCGATGCGGTCCGCCCGCCACTTGACCGGGCGCTTGAGCTGCCAGGCGGCGTAGCCCACGGCCAGGTCCTCGGGGTAGATGCCGGTCTTCATGCCGAAGCCGCCACCGACGTCGCCGACCAGCACGCGCACCTGGTCGGTGGACAGACCCGGCAGCAGGCCGGCCAGGCCGTCACGCACCGCGGTGGGCATCTGGCTGGACAGGCGCACGACCAGGCGGCCGGCGTCGGCCTCGCCGGCGGCGGGCACCCAGGCGTTGGTGCAGCGCGGCTCGATCGGGCTGGCGGACAGGCGCTGGTTGTCGACCTCGACCGACACCACATGCGCGGCGGCGGCGAAGGCGGCGGCGGTGGCCGCGGCGTCGCCGTGGCGCATGGCCGCGGCGATGTTGTCCGGCGCGGCCTCGCACAGCTGAGGCGCGCCAGCGGCCACCGCGTCGAAGACGTTGACGACGGCGGGCAGTTCCTCGTAGTCGACGAACACCGCGTCGGCCGCGGCGCGGGCGGCGTCGCGCGTCTCGGCGACCACGGCGACCACGGCCTCGCCGGCGTAGCGCACGCGCTCGTGCGCCAGCGGGTAGCGCGGCGCGGACGCGCCCGGCGTGCCGTCCGGCCGCGGGAAGGGCGGCGGCGGCAGCGGCTTGACGCCGGCGGCGACCAGCTCGGCCCCGGTGTAGACGGCGACGACGCCGGGCATGGCCTTCGCGTCGGCGGTGTCGATGCTCAGAATGCGGGCGTGGGCGTACGCGCTGCGCTGGAAGGCCAGGTGCAGCTGGCCGGGCAGGCTGATGTCGTCGGCGTACTGGCCGCGGCCGGTGATCAGCGTGGGGTCTTCCAGGCGGCGCACCGCGTGGCCGCTGCCGAAACGGCCGGCTTCGACGGGCGCGTTCATGCCTGCTCTCCTGCCAGCACCGCGGCGGCCTGCTTGACCGACGCGACGATGTTGACGTAGCCGGTGCAGCGGCAGAGGTTGCCCTCCAGCGCGTGGGCGATCTCGGCGTCGCTGGGCTTCGGGCTCTTGGACAGCAGGCAGGCGCTGGTCATCAGCATGCCGGGCGTGCAGAAGCCGCACTGCAGGCCGTGGCAGTCCATGAAGGCCTGCTGCACCGGGTGCAGCCGGTCGCCCTGGGCCAGGCCCTCGACGGTGGTGACGCGGCGGCCGGCGGCCTGCACCGCCAGCACGCTGCAGGACTTGACGGCCTCGCCGTCGAGCAGCACGGTGCAGGCGCCGCACTGGGTGGTGTCGCAGCCGGCGTGGGTGCCGGTCAGGGCCAGCGGGCCGCGCAGCAGGTCGATCAGCAAGGTGGCGGGCGCCACCTCGGCGGTCACGGCGCGGCCGTTGACCTCGAGTTTCAGGGGGGTCATGCCATGTCTCCGGGCTTGGGATGTCGCCCGCGATGGTAGCGGCTGGGTCCCGACCCTGTCGTCGGGGGTGACGAGGCCCGGCCCGCCGCGCGCTGTTCCAGCGCGGAGCGCCAACGCCGCGCACCCGCGCCGCCGCTAGACGCGCCGGTCGGCCAGCCGCATGACGCCGGCCACCAAGGCCAACCCCACCAGGCCGGCCAGCAACCAGGCCAGGTGCTCGCGCACCGCCTCGCCCAGCGAGCGCAGCCATTGCAGCAGGCCCCGCACCAGGCCCTCGTCCGCACCCGCCTGGCGCGCCGCGTCGGGCGCAACGCCGTCCGGGCCACGGCGGGCGGCGAGCGCCTCGTCCGCAGGTGGACTGGCCGGCGCCCCGTAGGGCACGCCGGCATCGTCGGCCTGCAAGGCCTCGCGCAACAGCCCCAGCGCCGCCGACTGGCCGGCTGCCACCGCCAGCGGTGCAGCGGACGCTGCGGCCGCGGGCCGCCCACCCAACGCGGCACCCGCTGGCCCATCGCCCGCCGGCGCATGGGCCACGGCATGGCGTTGCAGGTCGAGCAGCAGATCCAGCCGGCGCTGGCCGGCGCCGTTGTCGGGCTGCAGGGCCTGCGCCAGCACCCGCCCGCCCTCGACGTCGGTCAGGGCATCGGCCGCACCCGCCTCAGGCAAGGGCGGCGGCGGCGCAAGCATCCCGCCCCAGGCCGGGCCGATGGCCAACAGGCCCAGGCCGATCGCCCGACGCAGACCCCGGCCCGTGGCGCCCCGCATGCGCAGCGCCCGCACCGGGGTGGCAGGCGTCCGCGGCGCGCGCATCGGCTTGCGCTCAGGCGCTGGCCCGGGCCCGCGCGGCCCGACCGATCGCCCGGTAGTCGATGCCCATCGCGGCCATCAGCGCCGGGTCGTACAGGTTGCGACCGTCCAGCACCAAGGGCTGCTTGAGCTTGGCCTTGATCAGCTCGAAGTCCGGGTTGCGGAACTCCTTCCACTCGGTGGCGATCAGCAGCGCGTCGGCGCCCTCCAGCGCGGCCGACTGGTGCTCGACGAACTGCAGGCCCGTCGTGTCGGCCAGCACCCGTCGGGCCTCGTCCATGGCCACCGGGTCGTAGGCCTGCACCCGCGCGCCTCGGCGCGCCAGCTCGGCGACGATGACGCGGCTCGGGGCCTCGCGCATGTCGTCGGTGTTGGGCTTGAAGGCCAGGCCCCACAGCGCGAAGGTGCGCCCGGCGAGGTCCTCGCCGAACTGCTGCACCACGCGCTCGACCAGCACGTGCTTCTGCCGCTCGTTGGCGTCCTCGACCGCCTGCAGCACGCCGAGCTCCAGGCCCACCTCCTGCCCGGCGCGGACCAGCGCCTTGACGTCCTTCGGGAAGCAGGAGCCGCCGTAGCCGGTGCCGGCATACAGGAAGTGGGTGCCGATGCGCGGATCGCTGCCGATGCCGGCGCGCACCAGTTCGATGTCGGCGCCCACGCGCTCTGCCAGGCGGGCCAGCTCGTTCATGAAGCTGATGCGGGTGGCCAGCATCGCGTTGGCGGCGTACTTGGTCAGCTCGGCGCTGCGAAGGTCCATCACCAGCAGCTTGTCGCGGTTGCGCATGAACGGGGCGTAGACGGCGCGCATCAGCAGCGTGGCGCGTTCGTCCTCGCTGCCGACGATGATGCGGTCCGGCTTCATGAAGTCGTCGATCGCCGCGCCCTCCTTGAGGAACTCGGGATTGCTGACGACGGCGAAGTCGATCTGCGCGCCGCGCTCGTCCAGCGCGGCCGCCACCGTCGCACGCACCCTGTCGGCCGTGCCCACCGGCACCGTGCTCTTGTCGACGATGATCTTGTGGTCGTTCATGTGCAGCCCGATGTTGCGGGCGGCAGCCAGCACGTACTGCAGGTCGGCCGAGCCGTCCTCGTCCGGCGGCGTGCCCACGCCGATGAACTGCAGCGTGCCATGCGCCACCGCAGCGGCGGTGTCGGTGGTGAACTGCAGGCGGCCGGCGGCCGCGTTGCGCTGGATCAGCGCATCCAGCCCGGGCTCGTGGATCGGCACCTCGCCGCGGTTGAGCATCTCGATCTTGCGCGGGTCCACATCCAGGCAGACCACGTGGTTGCCCATCTCCGACAGGCAAGCCCCGGTCACCAAACCGACATAGCCCGCTCCGACCACGGTGATCTTCATACCCTTCGCTCCCTGCGCCGAAACGTGGCACGTTGCACTGGGACACGATTCTGCCTGCACGGGCTGCCCCGAAGCTGCGGGGCCTCGGCCTTGTGGCGTGCAACGGTGCACGGGCGGTCGCACGTCGTCGCGATGCGGCGACGCACAATCGTGCCCGACCCCGAGACAATGTCGACCATGAAGATCCTGCTCACCGGCGCCGCCGGATTCATCGGCTTCCACGTCGCCCAGATCCTGCTGGACCGGGGCGACGAGGTGCTGGGCCTGGACAACCTCAACGCCTACTACGACCCGCAGCTCAAGCGGGACCGCCTGGCCCGGCTGGACGGCCGCCCCGGCTTCCGCTTCGTGCAGCTGGACGTGGCCGACCGCGCCGCCATCGCCGCCCTGTTCGAGCGCGAGCGCTTCGACCGCGTGGTGCACCTGGCCGCCCAGGCCGGCGTGCGCTACTCGCTGGTCGATCCGCACGCCTACATCGACAGCAACGTCGTGGGCTTCACCAACATCCTCGAAGGCTGCCGCCACGGCGGCGTGCAGCACCTGGTCTACGCGTCGAGCTCCAGCGTCTACGGCGGCAACACGGTGATGCCCTTCTCGGAGCACCACGGCGTCGACCACCCGGTCAGCCTGTACGCGGCGACGAAGAAGGCCAACGAGCTGATGGCCCACACCTACAGCCACCTGTTCGGCCTGCCGACCACCGGGCTGCGCTTCTTCACCGTCTACGGGCCCTGGGGACGGCCGGACATGGCGCTGTTCCTGTTCACCAAGGCCATCCTGGCCGGCGAGCCGATCCAGGTCTTCAACCACGGCCGGATGGTGCGCGACTTCACCTTCATCGACGACATCGCCCGCGGCGTGGTCGCCACGCTGGACCGCCCGCCCCGGGCCGATGCCGCCTACGACAAGGACCGGGCGGACACCGCCGCCAGCTGGGCGCCCTACCGCGTCTTCAACATCGGCAACCACCAGCCGGTGCAGCTGCTGGACTTCATCGCCGCCGTCGAGCGCCACACCGGCCGCACGGCGGTCAAGGAGCTGCGCGACATCCAGCCGGGCGACGTGCCTGCGACCTTCGCCGACGTCTCCGAGCTGGAGCGCTGGACCGGCTTCCACCCGGCGACCTCGATCGACGAGGGCGTCGGACGCTTCGTGGCCTGGTACCGGGACTATTACCGCGTCTGAGTCCGCGCCGCGCCCGGCATCCGCCGGACGGACGCCCCGCGCGGTGAATTGCGCCACACCCCGGGCCGGGCCGGCATGCGGTGCGGCCGATCCCGCGCGTTAGCATGCTGAAGCGCCCGCACCTCACGCCGGCCGTCCCCGATGTCAACCAGCGCCACCCACCCGACAAATCCGACGCCTCCGCCCGCCCGCAGCTGGGGCCGGCCGCGCTTCACCGACCCGTCACTGGCCGCGCTGGCCCGCGAGCAGGGTGACCTGGCCGCCTGGCGACAGGCCCTGGCCCGCGGCCCGGCCGCCCGCGCGGCGGCCCAGGCCGAGGGCCCGTTCGCCGTGGCGATCGACGACGGCGCGGGGCGCTGCTTCCTGGCGGTCGACCGCTTCGCCGTGCACTCGCTGTGCTACCGCGTGATCGACGGCCGCCTGCATTTCGCCGAGCGCGCGGACGAACTGGCCGCGCTGCCCCCGGCGGCCGAGATCGACCCGCAGGCGATCTTCGACTACCTGTACTTCCACGTCATCCCGTCGCCGCGGACCATCTTCCAGGGCGTCCACCGGTTGCCGCCGGCGCACGCGGCCTGGTTCGAATCGGGCCGGCTCGAGGTGGCGCCGTACTGGGTGCCGCAGTTCGAGGAGCCGGCGCGCGCCGACTTCACGACGCTGGCCACCGAATTCCGGCAGTGCCTGCGCGACGCGGTGGCGGCCCAGCTCGACGGCAGCAAGCCGGCCTGCTTCCTCAGCGGCGGCACCGACAGCTCGACCGTGGCCGGCCTGATCGGCGAGGTCGCCGGACGGCCGGCGGCGACCTACTCGATCGGCTTCGAGGCCGAAGGCTACGACGAGATGCAGTTCGCCCGCATCGCCGCCAAGCGCTTCGGCACCGAGCACCACGAGTACTACGTGACGCCCGACGACCTGGTGCGCAGCATCCCGGACGTGGCGGCGCACTACGACCAGCCCTTCGGCAACTCGTCCGCACTGCCGGCGTTCTACTGCGCCAAGATGGCGCGCGAGGACGGCGTGACCCGGCTGCTCGCCGGCGACGGCGGCGACGAGCTGTTCGGCGGCAACGCCCGCTACGCCAAGCAGCGCGTCTTCGGCTGGTACGACCGCGTGCCGGCCGTGCTGCGCAGGGGCCTGCTGGAGCCGGCGCTGGAACGCACGCCGATCGGCGGCCTGCCGCTGGCCCGCAAGGGCCGCAGCTACGTCGAGCAGGCCAAGGTGCCGCTGCCCGACCGCATGCAGCAGTACAACCTGCTGCTGCGCCTGGGCATCGGCGAGGTCTTCACGCCGGACTTCCTGGCCCGCATCGACCTGGCCGACCCGCTGCGCCAGCAGCAGGGCGTCTGGCAGCAGGTGCCGCGGGGCAGCGCGCTGAACCGCATGCTGGCCTACGACTGGCGCTACACGCTGGCCGAAGCCGATCTGCCCAAGGTCTGCGGGACCACGGCACTGGCCGGCGTCGACGTCGCCTTCCCCTTCCTAGACGCCCGCGTCGTCGACTTCTCGCTGCGCCTGCCCACCGACTACAAACTCAAGGGCCTGAAGCTGCGCTGGTTCTTCAAGGAGGCGCTGCGCGGCTTCCTGCCCGACGAGATCATCACCAAGAAGAAGCAGGGTTTCGGGCTGCCGTTCGGGGTGTGGGCGACGCGCCACGACGGCTTGAATGCGCTGGCCAGCGACACGTTGGAATCCCTGGCGGGCCGCGGTGTCGTGCGCCGCGACTTCATCAGGACACTGCTCCGCGACAGGCTGCCGGAACATCCCGGCTACTACGGCGAAATGGTGTGGATCCTGATGATGCTGGAGCAGTGGCTGAAGCGACACGCCGGGACGCTTGCCCTCGGGCCCGGCTGATCTCGGTGACGAGTCGCGGCCACAGCCAATCCTGTATGGAAGCCAGCCCCCCGGTCGCACGAGGCGTCCAGGAGCCCGCGACCTCGCCAGCCGACCGCCCTGGCGCGACGCCACCCGCGGGCAACGGTTCACGGCCCGCCGCCCTGGCCGGCACGTTCTGGCGCCGGGCCGGTGGCGGGCCACCGCATTTCGCCACCTGGTCCTGCACCGGGGCGGGGACCGAGCAGGCGACCTGGCATCACGCCGGCGAGTTCAGCGTCGGCCTGCACGGCGAGATCCACAACCTGGGCGTGCTGCGCCGCGCGCTCGGCCTGCCCGAACATGCGGGCAGCGGAACGGTTCTGCAGCACGCCTGGGCACGCTGGGCCGGCGGTTTGCTGGCTCGGCTGGATGGGGTGTTCTCCCTGATCATCCGCTCGGCGGAAGCACTCGTCCTCTACCGCGATCCCTCCGGACTGCGCAACCTCTATGTCACCCAGAACCCGCAGGGTCAGGTGACGTTCGCCACCCACCTCGCGGCGATGCCCGCCGGCGCCGATGGCGCCTGGCCGGTGGCACGGCCGTCCGTTCACGAGTACCTGCGCCACCTGGAGGTGGTCAGCCCGAACACGCTGCGCGCTGACGTGACGTCGTTGGAGGCGGGGCGTCCGTGGCGCTGGCCCGAGGGCGACAGCGCCCGGCACCCGACCGCATCGACGACCGCGCCGCCGGCCAGCGCCCTGGACTACGGTTCGGCCGTGGCGCGCCTGGAATCGCTGCTCCGCCGAAGCGTCCGGGTGCGGCTGGCGGGCGCCGAGCGGCCGGCGGCCTTCCTCAGCGGCGGCGTCGATTCGTCGCTGATCTGTGCCCTGGCCGCCGCGCAGTGCCCCAAGCTCGTCGCCGTGACGGTCGGCTTCGACGACGAGGCGTTCGACGAGAGCCCCACGGCCCGGCGGGTGGCCGACCACCTCGGGCTGGCACATGAGGTGTGGGGCTACACCCACGACCAGTACCGGGCCGCATTCGACCGGCTGAGCAGGGAGGCCGAGCAACCGATGGCCGACCCCGCCGCCATGGCCACGCTGATGACCTTCGAACGGTGCCGAGACCGATTCGATGTGGTGCTGGACGGCACCGGAGCCGACGAGGCCGTCGGGCTCATGCCACCGCGGCACGCCCGCGTTGCCGTCGCGCACGCCAGCCGCCTGCCCCGGGCCGTCCGCCTGGGGGCGGCCGGCCTGCTCAAGCACCTCCCCGCGCTCTCCCGCTACACGCCCATCCTGGACTTCGAGCACCCGGCCGACACCATGAGCCGATGGCATGGCTTCCGCAGAGCCGAGATCGAGCGATTGACCGGCTCCCCGGCCTCGCTGGAGCGCACGCAGTTCATCCAGACCTACCACCGATTCCCGAGGTCAGCCCATTTCGAACGCTACAGTGCCTTGCTGAACGCGATGGGCTGCGACCGCCTGAATCAAGCCGTCGCGGTCAGTGGCGCAACGGTCCGCTATCCATTCTGGGATCGGAAATCGCTCGACTTCATCCGAAGTCTCCGGAGGGATTTTCGATACCTCCCCGGCAAGCCCAAACGCATACTGAAGTCCGTGCTCGCACGACTCGTACCGATCAGCCTTTGGGATGCCCCCAAGCACGGCTTCAATTTTCCCTTGCGACGATTCCTCGCGGCAGAGGATTTCGACCTGGTCCGGCAGTACCTCGATGGGGACCGCTGGCGTGCGGGGGATTGGTTGTGCGCAGATGAAGTTCGTCACTATGGAGAACGGTTCATGGCGGGTGACGCAAGCCTGACCTTCAGAGTCTGGGCGCTGGTGGTCCTGGCGGCATGGCTGGAGCATCATCCGGCCTCGACCCCGGCAGCGGCATGACCGCGGCGAACATCTCACCGCGCAGGTTGGCGCGGGTCCTGATGTACACGGCCTACTTTGCGCCGGAGTACAGCGGCGCAGCGCTGCAGGCACTGACTCTGGCCAAGGAACTCCGGCGCCGGGGACACCATGTCGAGTTCGTGACCAACCGTTGGCCGGGGCTGGCCGACACCGATGTCGTGGACGGGTTTGCCGTCCAGCGGCTCGAGCCCGGCCGCATGCGCAAGCACCGGGAATTCCGCCTGTGGTTCAACCTGGCACGGTACTGCTGGCGGCGGCGCAAGGATTTCGACGTCATCCACAGCCATGGCGCCTACTTCACGAACGCCTTCATCGGTCCGCTGGCACGGCTGCTCGGCCTCAAGTCGGTAATCAAGGCCAGCCTCGCGGACGACGACTTGCAGGACCTCGGGCGTTCGATGGTGGGGGCCGGCCACCGGTACATGCTCAAGCGCATCGATGCCTGTGTGGCCATCAGTCGGGAACTGACCGACGAGTTCACCCGCAGTGGCGTCCCCGGTCACCGGATCCACCACATCCCGAACGGCGTCGACACCCATCGGTTCCACCCTGTCCCGCCGGCGCAGCGGCAGGCGCTTCGGGTCGAGCGCGGCCTGCCCGTCGATCAACCGATCGCCCTGTTCATCGGTGTCCTGGACCAGCGCAAGAACATCCTCTGGCTGGCCGAGCAATGGGTGGCCCATGACGCGTTCGGCACCGGCGCGCTGCTGCTCGCGGTGGGCCCGCAGAGCCGCGACGATGTCGATGGCGGGATGCGCAGCCGCCTGATCGAGATCGCCCGCCTTCACCCGACGCGCTTCAGGCTGCACGACTTCCATGCCGACGTGGTGCCGTACTACCAGTGCGCGGACCTGCTGAGCCTGCCCTCCATCAAGGAGGGGCTCCCGAACGTCGTGCTGGAGGCCATGGCCTCCGGACTGCCCTGTGTGGCTGCGCGAGCCAGCGGCAGCCGCGAACTGATCGAGGAAGGGGTCACCGGGTATACGTACGAGGCCGACGACGTCACTGAACTCGGCATCGCCCTGCAGCGTTGCCTGGGCCCCGATCGGTCGCGTCTGGCCAGCAGTTCAGAGCGCGTCGCGCAGCAGAAGTACGCGATTGCGGCCGTCGCGGACCTCTACCAGGGGATCTACGCGCAATTGACGAGCCACCGCACGCGCGTCCTGTACGTCGAGAACGGCATCGGGTATGGCGGCGCCATCATCTGTCTTCGCCACCTCGTCAGGAACCTGGATCGAAGCAGGTTCGAGCCCATGGTGGTGACGGGCCTCGGTGATGCCAAGTACCAGGAGATCGCGTCCGAAGCGGCCTGGAAGCACATCCCGGACAAGCGGGTAGACGTGATCACCATGAAGAGGCGCCTGCAGGCCGCACGCTGGCCGGACGCCGTGCCGGGACTCCGGTGGACGGTCAACCAGGTCTTCTCGAGACTGGACGATGCAGCGAACTTCCTGCCGTCTTTTCTCCAGACGCTGTGGACGATCCTGCGCTTCCGCCCAGATCTGGTGCATGTGAACAACGAACCCTTGTGCAATCGCGCAGCCGTGCTGGCGGGCAAGCTGGCCGGCGTGCCCGTGATCGCCCATGTCCGGGGAGATCAGAACGGATCACCGATGATGCACTCGCTGTTCAAGCTGCCGGACCGCTTCATCGCCGTCTCGCGGTGGGTGTCGGACAGCATCGGCCGGATCGGCGTCCCCGCCACCAAGCGGGGCTTCATCTACGACGGCATCGAACTGGACAAGCTCAATCTGCAGGCGGATGGCTCGGCATTTCGCCGGCAGCACGGCATCCCGCAGGACGCCTTCGTCGTCGGCCTGGTCGGGCTGCTCATCCCTTGGAAGGGACAGCGGCTCTTCCTCGACGCCGCGCTGCAGCTGAGCCAGCAGATGCCCGATGCGGTCTTTGCCATGGTGGGCGGCACGCCGGACGAGTGCGCCTACTTCGAGGCCGAGCTGCGCCAACGCGCTGCAGAGCCGGACTTGCGCGGTCGGATCGTGTTCACCGGCCACGTGTCCAGCATGGCCGGCGTCTACAACGGCCTGGACATCGTGCTGTCGGCATCGACCTCGCCCGAACCCCTGGGCACGGTGGTCATCGAGGCCATGACAATGGCCAGACCGCTGATCGCGCCCAACCACGGTGGAGCGGTCGAGATGGTGGAGCACGAGCGGACCGGGCTGCTGTTCAAGGCGGGAGACCCCGGCGACCTGGCGGCCATGATCCTGCGGATCTACCGCGACCGTGCGCTCGGGCAGCGCCTCGGCCAGGCAGCGCGCGCGCATGCGCTCAAGGTCTTCGCCGTCAGCGAGCACGTGCGCCAGGTACAAGCCGTCTACGACCAGGTGCTCGTCCGCGCCCCCGGGAACCCTGCCTGACCACCATGCGCCCCTACTCCGTCTCGGTCATCATCCCGACGTACAACCGCGCCCGCTTCCTGCCGGCTGCGGTGGCGAGCATCCGCGAGCAGACCTACCCCTGCGACGAGATCGTCATCGTCGATGACGGATCGCGGGACGACACCGCGGCAGTCGTCGCCGCCCTGGGCCCTGGCATCCGCCTGATTCAGCAAGCGAACGCGGGACCGTCGGCGGCCCGGAACCGCGGCATCGCCGAGTCAAGCGGCGACCTCATCGCATTCCTGGACACCGACGATCGGTGGTTGCCGGGCAAGCTGGCGGCACAGGTCGACCTGTTCCGGCGTGATCCTGCCCTGGCGCTGGCCAGCGCCGACATGGCGATCGAGAACGACGCCGGCGTGCGCCTGGTCGACTCCAACTTCGCGTTGCGCGGGTTGAAGCGCTACTTCGAGGATCTGGCCGGCACGCGCATTCCCGAAGCGCCGCGGCGCCTGCTGGAGATCAACTTCATCAACACCAGCACCGTGGTCGTGAAGCGCAGCATCCTCGAAGAGATCGGCAGCTTCGACACGCGGCTGCGGTACGGGGAGGACCTGGAACTCTGGTTGCGCATCGCCGCCCGTCACCCCATTGCCTGCGTGTCCGACGTGCAGGAAGTGCGGGTCGAGCACGACAGCAACGTCACCCGCTCGATCGAGCCGATGCTGCAGGGCTACGTGGCGATGGCCAAATCGATTCGGGAATGGGCAGGGCCGCAAATGCCCGCCTGGGGCGTGGACCCGCAGCGCTACGTGGCGGCCTGCTTGGCAGACCTGGGCTACTGGTACTTCTCGAATGGCCGCATGGCAGAAGCCAGGGCCGCCATGGCCGCCAGCTTCGCCGAGGCCCCCACCATGCGGAGCGTCGCCTACTACGCCGGTTCGCTGCTGCCCGCCCAACTCCTGCGGCTGCTCCGAGGCCTCAAGGGGCAACTCGCCCAGTGAGGCCGTCCCTCACTTCGGAACGAAGCGCGAGACGGCATCGGCCATGGCCTTGGCGTTGTCGACGTCAGGCTTCAGGGGGCATCCCGGTGGCATCCACTTCAGCGTGTAGTTGATGCCACCGTAAGCCTGCTGCATGTAGTCGCGTCGCTTCTGCGGCGGATGCTTGGGATCGCGCGCGCGGTACAACATGACCAAGCCCGGGCAGAAGTGGTTCATGTACACGCCACAGACGTCCACCGGTTTCTTGACGCCGGATTGCTTGGCAAACGCCTCGTCATACTGCGACCAACAGTACTGCGGCAGGTTCACCTTGTCCGCCGGCGTGGGATGCCACTGCGCGTTGATGCCCGGGTCTCCAACGCGGTCCGTTTGCGCGGCCACGGGCAAGGCAAGCCCGGCGGACAGCAGTCCGAGCATGAGCACCAGCGACTTCACCGACCGCATCTGTGACACCGACATGGCAGCAATTTCCCATCAAGTTCCTGAACCGATTCGGGAATCATAGCGCCTGATCCTACGCCTGCGCCCTCAGTTCAGCCAGCGCCGTCTGAACAGACTTCAGGTAGACACCGCCGTGATACCGGTAGGTACCGACGAAGTGGATGAACTTTTGCTGCGCCTCTTCAACACCCCAATAGTTGTAATACTCAGGGTATGGCAGCAGGCCCATTCGGGGAGAATTGGCAACAAGCACATTGGACATGGTCTGCTCACTGCCCCATTCAGACCATTTGTCACCAATGATGGAAAACATTTCCGCCGAAAATTCCTCCAGATCCTTCATATTGAAGAGGCCTTTGGCAAATCCATCAAAGCCGGAACACCCTCTGAAATACTTCTTGGATGAAAAACCCGACAACTTGTCGAAGTTCTGTTCGGCGACCATCTGGACGTGCGTGGAAGTCGACTCGCGAGCCGCATAGACGGCCTCCTGCATCGTGACAACTTCCTGATTGGCCCACGTACCAAGAATGAAGCTGGCATCCGACAGAACCAAGTCGCGAACCTCCGACAGGTCCGGGCTGACGCTCAGCGTGTCGGAGTCGAGCTGAATGACGAAGCTCTCGTCAATGAACTTCGCAATGCAGAACAGCTTCTTCCAGCTGATGTAGCTGGGGCAGGCAGGCGAAGACAAGGACTTGGCAGGGATGATCTCGGAAGGCCGGACATGGTGGCGGATCACTTCCAGATCCTCCGGCGTCAGCGAGCCGTCGTCGATGACGACGATCCGGCCGAACCCCAGCCGGCGGTAGAAGGTCTTGATGGCCAGCAAGTACATCAGCAGATCGCGGTGGCAGACCATGCTGACAATCACCAAGGGCCCCTCTTCGGGCACGATGGGCGGCGTCTTGAGCACCCCGCGCGCCGCCCAGTCGAATCGCCGCTGGTCAGCCATTCGCCGAGCGGACTGAAGTGTCGAGAGAATCGCATTCATGGCAGTGCAGTCTACTGAGCGTTGCGGACCAGGAACCTGTCCTGGGGGCTTGAACAAGCGGGGCAGGCGTGGCGCTTCTCACCGATCCGCCCTTCGGCCGACGGGCACACACCGCTGGCCGGGCGAAGCCGCCAGGCAGTCCGTTCGGGAACGGGGTCGACATCCATCAGCTTGGCAGGTTGCCCTGGACCCACGACACGGCCAGCGTCACGAGGGCTCCGACCAGCGATACAGCCAACGCAGCATAGGTCAGTGCGCGCTTCGGATTCTCGAGGAACATGGGACGCATGACGTAGCGCGGCTCGGCGCCGACAGCCCGGACGAGGACGGCCAAGCAGCGGGTCAATCGACTCGCCCGCCAATTGATCGTCGTGACATGGTCCAGGCGGTGGTTGTCTTCCCGGTAGAGCATGATCTTGTCCTGCGGCCCGCGCTCGGCCCTGAGGGTCCGGAGGCGCTCCGACAGGTAGCGGGGGTCTCGAACCAGGTCCTGCACCGCCACGTAGCCGCTGCCCGGCCCGGGAAAGGTGATGTCGAAGACCGGATCGGCCAGGGTCTTCACGCCCCCCAGTTCGGCCAAGACAACGGTGTGCACCGGCATCGCGCCCGGATGCGGATAGAGCATCGCCAGCGATGACTTCATGCCCATCGTCTCCAGCATGGCCGAGAGCAGACGAGACTTGTTGGCACAGTCGCCGCCGTGTCGTAGCACTTGAATCGGTGTCGGCCCCAATCGGGCCCATCCGAAATGGCGCCGGTTCGGCGCGAACCCCTGGTTGCGGTAGACCCAGGCATTGAGCGCAGCCAAGCGCGCCCCGGGGTCGTCGAGGCCACCGGCAACGCTGACAGCGATGCCGCGAAGCACCCGGCGATCACGGTACTCCGACCACGCCATGATGGCAGCGCCGACCAGACCGCCGGCCGTCAGCGCCAGGCCTGCGGCGAACAGCACGTTGAGGATCCAAGGGGTCATTTGCGTTCCGGCCTGCAGCATGCGCAGGCCCCTCAGGCGAGCCGATCCATGCGCGATGCCGCTCAGTTGTCCTGCGAGGGGCGCCGGAGGCCCCCGATGGCCAGTGCAAATTCCCCCACCTGTGGCCACCCCAAACTGGGCCAGGCAAGGACGGCGGGATTATGAAGTCTCGGCGTTGAGGGCCAGGCGGTTGGCGGCCTCCTTGAGGCGGTAGC
>Ga0255210_1000047_pt1 | contig 71509 bp, 66 predicted proteins | sample Miss_Yuk_RepA_8d_FD_188422 | JGI IMG/M metagenome (GOLD analysis project Ga0255210, IMG submission 188422) | Freshwater microbial communities from Mississippi River, Louisiana, United States - Miss_Yuk_RepA_8d | ecosystem: Environmental > Aquatic > Freshwater > River | place: USA: Louisiana...
TCGTGCAGCGCGTCTTCCATCGCCGGATCACTCAGGTTGAACCACTGCTGCATGAAGTGGATGCGCAGCATCGACTCCACCGGGAACGGCGGGCGGCCTCGGCCCTTGTCCGCCAGGTGCGGCGAAACCAGCGCCACCAGATCGTTCCACGGCACCACCCGTTCCATGTCGCCGAGAAACTCCCGGCGCCGGGTGCGTTTGGTGGACTGACCCAGCCCAAGGCTTTGCTGCTTCATGGTGTGGATCGTCTCAGGCCGTCGGCCCCATGCCAAGCACAGGCGTCACGGGCTTTTGCAGACCTTCCTTAGGGCAGGCAGGGGCCTGGTTTTCGGCGCATGGCCGATGCCGGGCGCTGCTAGAGTGCCGATCAACGCAGTGCGCGCGGAGGACGTCTGTTGTCTCGAGAACCCGTTGCCATCCTCAGTGGGGTCACCAAGAGCTACCAACTGGATGCGGTGGAAGTGCCTGTGCTGCGCGGCGTCGACCTGCTGATCCGCCCAGGCCAGTTCACGGTGCTGCTGGGACCTTCCGGCAGCGGCAAGACCACGTTGCTCAACTTGGTGGGCTGCATCGACCGCGCCGACGACGGCGACGTGGTGGTGGCCGGACAACCCATCCACGAACTCTCGGACGACGAATTGGCCGATTTCCGGGCGCGGAACATCGGCTACATCTTCCAGAACTTCAACCTCATCCCCGTACTGACGGCGTTCGAGAACATCGAGTACCCGCTGATCCTGTCCGGCCTGCCCAAGGAGCGGCGCCGCCGCCGCGTCAACCGCTTGCTGGAGGCCGTCGGCTTGGCCGACCGCGCGCACAACCTGCCCGGGCAGTTGTCCGGCGGGCAGCGCCAACGGGTCGCCATCGCCCGCGCGCTGGGTCGCAAGCCCAAACTCGTCATCGCGGACGAGCCCACGGCCAACCTGGACAGCCAGACCGGCGCGGCCGTGATCCAGCTGATGCGGCAGATGCAGGCGCAATTCAGGATCTCCTTTCTGTTCTCGTCGCACGACCGCAACCTGATGAACGCGGCGGACGACCTGGTCACGCTGCGCGACGGCACCATCCAGTCCATCCGGCGTCGCGCCGGCCCGACGGACGAAGCCGCGGAGCATGCCAGCACCCAGCCCGGGGGCGAACATGGCTGATCTGCTGCTGGCGGTCCGCAACCTGCTGCGCAACCGGCGGCGGTCGGCGTCCACGCTGATCGCACTGGCCATCGGCTTGACGGCCATCCTGCTGTTCAGCGGCTTCGAGGCCAACCTCGGCGCGACGATGCTGACGGCCGTGGTGCGCGGCGGCGGCCACATCCAGATCCAGCACCGTGACTACTTCCTTTTCGGCGGTGGCAACCCCGGGGCCTACGGCATCCCGGACTACGAACCGCTGCTCACCCGCCTGCGCCGCGACAGCAACCTGGCCCCGATGCTCACGGTTGCCACGCCGATGATGCGCTTCGGGGGCCTGGCTGGGAACTTCGACGCCGGCATCTCGCGCACGGTCATCGGCACCGGCTACGTCGCAGAGGACGTCAGCCGCATGCGCCAGTGGAACGAGTTCCGGATCCCGTCGACGCGCCCGCGCTTCCCGCTGGAAGGCACCGCGCCGGACGCGGCCATCGTCGGCGTGGGCGTGGCGCGGGTCCTGCTGCTGTGCGCCCCGCTGGGGCTCTCCAACTGCCCCAGCCCCAGCATCGAAACCACGCGCGCACCGGAGACCAAGGGCAAGCCCAAGGCCTTGCCCGATGACATCGCCGCGCTGGCGACCGCCGAGAACGCGCCCCGTCAAGCCGGCACCGCGCAGGGGCAGGCCCGGCTCGAGCTCCTGTCCAGCAGTGCCCGGGGCGCCCCGAACGTCACCGCGCTGAACGTGGTGGCCGCAGAAGACCAGGTCTTCAAGGAACTGGACGAGGTCTCGGTGCTCCTGCACCTGTCCCACGCTCAGAAACTGGTCTTCGGACGGCAGCCTCCGCAGGCCACGGCGATCATGCTGATGCTCCAACGCAGCAGCGACCTGTCGCGGGCGCTGGAGGCGGTGTCCGCGGTCGTCCAAACGCATCCGGGCGGCGACCAGCTGTCGGTACGCAGTTTTGTCGAGCTGAACCCGTTCTACGCCCAGAGCGAGAAGCTGTTCGACTTCATCTTCGGCTTCATCTTCGTGCTCATCGGCGGCATCGTGCTGTTCACGGTCAGCAACACGATGAACACCGCCGTGGTGGAGCGCACCGTCGAGATCGGCACGCTGCGCGCCATCGGGCTGCGGCAGAGCGGCATCCGCCGACTGTTCCTGATGGAGGGCTTCCTGCTGGGCGTGGTGGGTGCCGCGGCTGGCCTGCTGGCCGCGCTGCTGCTGGGCGAAATCGTCAACCGCTCCGGGATGACCTGGCTGCCGCCTGGAAGCTCCGAACACCTGCCGCTGCAACTGCGCGTGATGGGCGACCTGCCCGTGGTGGCGGGCACCTCACTGGGCCTGGTGTTGATCGCCACGCTGTCCGCCTGGTGGCCAGCGCGGCGCGCGGCCCGTCTGGAAATCGTGGAGGCCCTGCGCCATGTCTGACCGTCCTCACATCCACCTGCTACCGCCGGGCGCCGATCGCGCCGGCCAGTTGCGCCGCCGGGACTGCCTGCTCGGCCTGTGCAGCGCCCTGGCAGCCGCCCCCACCGTGCTTGCCGTCCCGGACGCCCAGGATCTGCTGGTCCGCTGCGACGCGATCCGAAACCCCGGGCAGCCCTTCCGGGTCACCGTCAACCTGACCGAGTTCGACAAGGGCGTCCAGGCCGGCACCACCACGCTGGTGAGCTATGCGCGCACCCTGGAGACCGGCGGGCAGTTCGCCACGCTGATGCGCTTCACCCAGCCGGCGCGCGATGCCGGCAAGGTGATGCTGAAGAACGGCAGCGACCTGTGGTTCTACGACCCGTCCACCAAGTCCGCGGTGCGCATCGCACCGCAGCAACGCCTGCTCGGGCAGGCGTCGAACGGCGACGTGGTCACGGTCAATTTCGCGCGCGACTACCGCGCCAGCCTGGCGGCCGAGGAATCGATCACCGATGGCGAACGCAAACCCAGGTCGTCGCACAAGCTCCTTCTCCAGGCCTCGGGGCCGGACGCCACCTACGGCAGCATCGAACTGTGGGTGGACGCGGCCACCCAGGCGCCGATCAAGGCCCGATTCATCGCCGAATCCGGCCGCCTGATGAAGACCGCGTTCTACCGCAAGTTCCACAACCACCTGGGCGCAGACCGGCCGACAGAGACCGTCATCATCGACGGACTGGACCCGAAGTCGGTCACGCTGGTCCAACTCTCCGATTACGCCGCCCGGCAGATTCCCACTGGATGGTTCCAGCGCGACTACCTACCCCGCTTCAACGCCGAATGACCGCACAACCGACTCACCCGCGCCGGCGATTCGCGGTAAGCCTTTCCATCGCACTGGCCATCGCCCGGCCGGCGTTCGCCGCGGACGACAACGAAGCCTTGAACCTGCAAGCCAGCCCGACGCCGGAGCGGCCTACGACTTCAAACCTGCGCCTGGCGCTGGAGGGTGCCGCGCAGTTCATGAAACGTCCGGCCGGCCAGGGCGACGAGCATGGGCATCGCGTCTCGGTGGATCTGCGCTGGTCACATCCAATCGGTCCAGGCTGGCGCTTCGGCTTGTCTAATCGCCTAGACGACCAGAAGCCCATCTGGCCCGGCCAGCGCAGTACCCGCAACAGTCTGCGCGAGTTGCAGTTGTCGTGGCAGGACACATCTGGCAACGTCATTCGTACCGTCGACATTGGACGGGTCAACCAGCGGCACGGCCAAGCCTACGGCTACAACCCCAGCGACTTTCTCCGCATCGGCGCTACGCCTGCCATCGTTTCGGCCGATCCGGTGGCCATTCGCGAGAACCGCCTCGGGACCTTCATGGTTAGCGGCAGCCAGTTGTGGGATGGTGCCGGTCTGACTGTGGCATTCGTACCAAGGTTGGCGCGCACGGCACCGGACAACACCTCTTGGACATTGGATCTGGCCGCAACCAACCGTCACAACCGCGTGCTGGCTGTCGCAAACCTGAAAGCCTCAGAACAGTGGAGCGGTGAGGTACTGGCCATGCACGACGGCGATGGCGGCATGAGGTATGGACTGAACCTCACCGGCTTGCTAGCCGACGCGGTGGTGATGCATATGGAATGGGCAGCGTCACGCAGCCAGAGCCTGATCGATCAGTTGGTTTCGCCAGACGGTGGCCGCGGGCGCCATCAACAGCAAGCGGCACTGGGCCTGACGTACACCTTCGGCGGTGGTCTGTCGCTTACAGCCGAGTCAGAGTACAACGAGGCTGGATTGAACCGTGGAGACTGGCAGGCGGTCTTCGCACGGGGACCCCTAGCCGTCACAACGCTGCTGTCCCGCACTCAGGCCAGCCAGGAACTTGCAGCGCGGCACGCCACGCTGCTGTATGCCACCAAGAAGGACTTCCTCTGGAGGTCTCTGGACTTGACCGCGTTTGTCAGACGCAGCACGGCGGACAGCAGCCGCATGATTTGGGGAGAACTGCGCTACCGCTGGCCCATGAGCGATCTAGCGCTGCAATGGCAACTGCATTCAGGCGGCGCCGAGACCGAGTACGGTGGGCTCCCCTTGCGACGGGCCCTGCAACTCCTAGGCACGTATCGCTTTTGAGCAATGCGGCCCCGGCCAGCATCTTCAGGTCGCAGCGCCCATGGGTGCTGACCGTCACAGTCCGCCCCTGGAAACAGGTGGCGCTCGGGGTGGCGTGATCTCATTGAACGGATAGGGACGCCGACCCTGATCTTGACGGCCACGGCCGTTGGAAACTGAAAGGGCTGCCACTGGCAGCCCTTGTTCAAGGCAGAGGCGACCTCCGCCAGGACATCAGGCCTTGCGGCGCGACGCAATGCCCAGACCGGCGAGAGCGATGCCAACCAGGGCCAGGGCACCAGGCTCCGGAACATTGTTCACAGAGAACAGGATGTTGCCCGAACCAGAACCCGCCTTCAGAGGCGTCACGTTCGTCGTGATCGTGGTCTTGCCGCCGCTGACCGCGTAGGTCGTACCGTTGCCACCGGTCGGGGGAATGCCCGTTGCGGAGGTGGACAGTGCGACGTCGAACGGCGTCGGTGCGGTCCAGAAGCCGTTGATCCCCGTGGTACCGGCCGCCGGAGTGAAGTCCAGGGTCGCGTTGAAGGTGGTCGTGGCACCGGTGCCGGGGCCCAGGGTTGCAAAAGCGGTCACCGGGGTATTCAGCGTCGCGGTGCCGAGGAGGAAGTCGCTCGCATCCGGCGTGATGCCGAACTGACCGACGCCCGGCGTGAACGGGTTCACCGAAGCGCTACCGGGGCTGCCGTAGATCGACACCGAGATGTTCAGACCGGCCAGATTGCCGCTGTAGAAGGTCGGAGCCAGCCACGTACCAGTTCCCGTGATGGTGAACAGCGCGTAGACGTTGTAGTTGATGCCCACGCCGGAGGACGGCGCACCGGAAAATGCATCCACCAAGAAGAAACCCGTCTCGGTGAAGCTGGCTGACGCCCCGACCACCGGCGCCGAGTTGATCGTCAGGATCGAGCCGAAGTTGGTGGTGGCCTTGTCGGTGTTGAAGGCGCCGTTCGTACCGGACAACGCCGACCCATTGACCGCCCCGGTGTTCGGAGCGGAGGGGTTCAGCGTCACGGTGTCGGCGAAAGCGACCGAGGCGACCAGCGATCCGGCGGTGAACAGCGCCGCCGCAATTCGAGAGAGTTTCATGATTGCTCCAAGGTTGACCGGAAGTTGAGGTGCTGCCGACCGGCTTACCCCGGTCCATTCGCGCCCTGCCACATCAGTAGAGCAAACGACATGCCAGATCATCAATTTCCGCGTAAGCTGTTGATCCGCAAGCGTTTTTCATTGACCTTTGGGTGGCAGGGCGGCGGAGCACCGATCGACCGTAAAGCCTGCCGACAAGCACCGTACGGCTGTTCGGTGTAGACGGGAGCCCAAGAAGGTCCGCGAAGGCCCGGCATGCCTGTCTTGGCAGTGGGCTGAATGCCCGAGACGATCCTCACCATGAAGCAGCAGAGCCTTGGGCTTGGGCAGTCCACCCGTGCACCGGGACCTGGCCAGCTGCGATTTCGAGTCCTCGCGCGTGGACCACGGCGTGATCGAGAAACTGGCGCGATTGGCCTGCACTGTTGCGCGATCTGCTGCCGTACGCTGGTAGTCCGCGGCCTGAACTCCGGCCCTGGCCGGCGTCAAGATGACTTGATCAGACGTGCACTGATGATCGCCACCAAGCTGGCATTCGGGGAATAGACCGCCGTCTTCGGCGACGCCAAGATGACCACCGCGCTGCTCGACCGGTTCACCCACCACTGCCACAGCGTCGAGACGGGCAACGAGCCCTACCGGTTCCGGCACTCCACAGCCCTAGACCCGAATCCGGGCGCGGCAACTGGCTCGCCAGACCACCATCGAAATCCCAATCAGTAGGGCCGCAACCCGACCAGCGCAAAGACTCGTCCACAGATGGCTGTCTCCAAGACAGCCCGCCGCCCCTGGTCACGATTCAATCGGCAAGGATGGTCAACTATCGGTTGGCGCCAACAGACCCCACGCCTCGGCCATGCGGCGTGGTATTTCGGACTTGATACCGGCCTGTCAAAGACTCTTCAGGAGTTCTTGAACCTCATTCTGACCCGCAAAGGCACTACCTAAGCCTTGGAGCACCTGGAGCTCAGCCTTGGCTCGAGTCTTGTCTCCCGATCGAACGAGGAGCTTAGCCAAGTTCAACCTGTAGCTCGGCATGCCGGGTGCGTTCGCGACTGCCCGAACCTGCGCCTCAATGGCTTCAGACAGCCGATTCTCTGCACTCAAGGCAGCGGCCAACGTATCCAGGACGGCAGAGTGGTTCGGCATCAGACGATTCGCCCGCTCGGCCATTTCAAGCGCACCGGGCACGCCTCTCTTGACCATAAGCCATGCGAGGTTGTTCATCGCGCCCGCGTTCTCCGGCTCAATGGCCAGCACTTCCTTGAAGCGCGACTCGGCCGCCGCATAGTCCTTGTTGCCCATCGCCATGAGACCGAGGTGGTAGACGAAGTCCGCGTCCCGAGGATGCGACCGCATCCATTGCTCTGCGAAACGCTGCGACTCGGCCGGCCTGTTGGCGACAACGAATAGAGCATTGAGCTTCTTGGCGAGTTCAGTGGTCTCCTGCCTTGCCAATGCAGCGCGAAACGCCGCGAGTGCGGGATCCCAGGCGCGTCGGCCCGCCTGGATCTCGCCCTCCATCAGATGGCCGATTGGCTCCGTCGGCCGCTCACTTTGCACCATTCGCGCAATACGAAGCGCTTCATCCGGTTTGCCCTCCACGAGCGCCACCTGGATGAGACTCCTTTGGGCCGCGAGATTCTTAGGGCTCAACTCCAGAGCGTTTCGCAGAGTCTGTTTGGCAGATGCATAGTTCTTGCTGACAACAAAGGCTTCCGCCAAACGAAGCTGCGGCTCAATGAGCCGGGGGTGAGTGGCCGCCAGCTTCTTGAAGGTCGACACCGCTTGCTGGATCGACCCTGCAGCGATCTGCGCTCGCCCGAGCGAGTCCTGAACCATCAACTCATCAGGAAACACGCCACCCGCTTCCTGCGCCGCGGTGAGTGCGGCCTCGTAACGCCGCTGCGACAACAGGTAGTCGATCAATGCGACCCGTGGGACCGCCTCACCCGGATTGAGACTGACCGCCTTCTTCAGGAGATCGAGCACCTCCTCCTGCTTCGCGCCGTTTGCTCGCCGAATCTCGGCAACGGCCAACATTGCTCGGAAGTTCTTCGGATCACCCACCAAAAGCTTCTCGTACCTCCGGATGGCGTTGGTGGGCGACTTCTCGGCGAGATCAATTGCTGACAGCGCGGAAACCGCCGGAAAATATGCCGGATCAGCCGCAAGCGCCTTCTCGAAGCTCGCCTTGGCTGCCACGAGATCGCCTCCGGCCCCCACAATCTGCCCATGAAGAAATGGCGCCATCGGCTTGCCCGGAAGCTTCTCCTGCAACCGAGCGACCGCCTTAAGAGCACCCTCCCTATCGTTTCGGCGCATGCGCTCACTGATCAACGCCAAGTCGGCGAAGGTACCGCGATCGCTCGCCGCCAACTCGTCCAAACGCGCGATGCTTGATGAGTACCGACCCTGGTTGAGTTGGCTCAGTGCAAGCGCCGTGCTTATGCGAACATCATCCGGCTTCGCCTTGGCTGCCAACCCATAGTAATACTCCGCCTTTGAGTAATTGCCCGCCTGCAACTGGGCCTCTCCCGCGAACGACAAAACCTCGGCCGAGGGCTTGGGCTTCTCCAGCAATGGCTGAATCGTAGCAAGCGCCTTCGAGGACTGCCCCGACCGTAGATAGGTACTGACCAGAGTCCGCCTGGCCAGATCCAAATCTGGCGCCCGGTTCAAGGCCTTGGCGAGATGTGATTCCGCATGGACAAGCGCACCAATCTCATGCTCGACAAAGCCCGCCAACTGCAGGATGTAGGGGTTGTCCGGATCAAACAGTAGAAGACGTTGGGCCCCGTCTCTTGCAGACTTCAGATCACCGGAATGAAGCGCCAACTGAACAATGAAGAACTGTGTCTCCGGATGATTCGGTGCAACGACCCGAAGGCCATCGAGCTGCTGTTTGGCACCTGCAAAATCACGCTGCTGGATCAGAAGACGAATCAGAGAGGCATGCGCGGCCACGAACTTGCCGTCAAGCGAAATCGCCTGACGCAAGACCGTCACAGCATCTTGAACCGCGCCCCGCCCGTGCCAAAGCATCTCGCCCTTCAATCGCAGGGCTTCCAGTGTCTTTGGACGGCGCTCCAGCAGACGATCCAGAACGGCGATCGCCTCGTCGGTCGCACCTCGCCCGGCGATCAGCCGCGCGTTCAAGATCTGCGCATCAATATTCTCAGGATCCTGGCGTAGGGCCGCATCGATGGCAGCACCACCGCGACCGATATCACCCAAGAGGATGTAGGCCCCACCCAGCGCAGCATCCGCCTCGGCCCGTGACTTCGGATCATCAAACGTGGTCGCAGCGACCAATTCAATCACCCGTTTGGCCTGACCATCCGCCAGTAAAGCCTTCAACAGGGCGGGGACGACCAATCGCTTGTCATAGTTCAGATCCCGCGCCTTCTGGTACTCGACGACTGATTGACCAACATCTCCAGAGCTAAAAAGCGCCTCGCCCAGCAAAAACCTCGCCTCTGGTGCCTGTGGATTGGACTGGAGAACCGATTTCAGTTGCAGGATCGCTGCAGCATAGTCCTTCGCCTCGATCTGGGATCGCGCCGAAGCGATTGGGTCCTTGCTCTGGTCGCCACCACACGCGGACACCAGCAATGCAAGCAGCCAAACCGCGGAAATCGCGCGCAGCCGCAAGACAAGGAACAGTTCCGTGCCTGAACTGAGAATCTTTGAAGTCATGCTAATGGATGGATAGTCTGCGCATCAGATCATACAAAGTTGGCCGACTCACACCCAGCAATTCGGCAGACTTCGCCAAGTTTCCGTTCGTCCGGGCGAGTGCCATGACAACGGTAGCGCGCTCTGCCGCTTCTCGGGCCGCTCTGATATCCAAATCAGCCCCGACTGCCAGTTTTGAATCCCCAGCCCCTTCTGCAGCCGCCGGAACACTCGGCAGGTCCAGATCCGCACATCCGATCCGATTCCCGTCGGCCATGATGACCGCTCGTCGGACAGCGCTCAGAAGTTGTCGGACATTACCTGACCAGTTGAAGGACTCAATGGCTCGAAGAGCCTCCTCGGTGAAGACCAATCCAGCCCGCTTTTGCTCCTGCGCAAACCGCCGCAGGAAGGCGTGGGCCAGCAAGACCGCGTCACCGAGTCGAGCACGAAGCGGCGGAATCTCGACCGTGATTTCCGCCAAGCGGTAGTAAAGATCTTCTCTAAATCGGCCTTCGGCGATCTGGAGCTTGAGATTCTGATGAGTCGCACAAACTACGCGGACATCGACCAAGATTTCTTGCCGGCCACCGATGCGTTCAATCTTACGTTCTTGGAGGAAGCGCAGAAGCTTGCTCTGCAAAGCGACGGGCAGGTCTCCGATCTCGTCCAGGAACAGTGTGCCGCCATGCGCCGTCTCGATCTTGCCCGGCGTGGTCTTGGTCGCGCCGGTGAAGGCGCCGCGCTCGTAGCCGAACAGCTCGCTCTCGAGCAGGTTCTCCGGGATGGCCGCGCAGTTGATGGCGACGAACTTGCCGGTGCGCTTGCTGGCCTGGTGCAGGCCCTGGGCGAGCACCTCCTTGCCGGTGCCGCTCTCGCCCAGCAGCAGCACGGTGGCGTCGCTGCGGGCCACCTTCTCGACCATGCGCGCGATGCGCAGCATCTCGGGGTCGCGGGTGATCAGGCCGCTCAGCGCGTCCGGCTGGTGCATCTGCTGCAGGCGGCGGTTCTCGGCCTGCAGTTCGGCCATGCGGAAGGCGCGGTCGATGACCAGGCCCAGCAGCTCGGGCTCGAAGGGCTTGGCGAAGAAGTCGTAGGCGCCCATGGCCACGGCGCGCAGCGCGTTGGCCTGGTCGTTCTGGCCGGTCAGCACGATGACCTTGACGTTGGGGTCGGCGTCCAGCAACTGCTCCAGCAGCTTGAAACCTTCGCTGGTGGCGTCGGGGTCGGGCGGCAGGCCCAGGTCCATCGTCACCACCGCCGGCTGGTGGCGGCGGAAGGCGATCAGTGCGGATTCGCGGTCGCTCGCCGTCACGCAGTCGAAGCGGTCCAGCGACCACTTGATCTGCTTTTGCAGCGCCAGGTCGTCCTCGACGATCAGCAGGGTCCCAGGCTGTGTCGCGCTCATGCCGCCTCCGCCTGGCGCAGATCGGTGCCGGTGCGCAGGTCGAACAGCGGCACCAGCAGGGTCACCACGGTGCCCTGGCCCACTTCACTCTTCACGTCGATGCTCCCGCCGAGTTCCTTGATGTACTGAAAGCTCTCGTACGACCCGATGCCCATGCCGCTCGCCTTGGTGGAATTGAAGGGCCGGAACAGCCGGTTCTGGACGAACTCGGCCGTCATGCCGGCGCCGGTGTCGCCCACCACCACCATCGCGCGGCCCGCGGACTGCTGCAGCTTGACCCAGACGCGGCCGCTGGCGGGCGTGGCGTCCAGGGCATTCTGCACAACGTGGCCGATCACGCGCTCCAGGCGCTGGGGGTCGCCGCGGGTGGCGATGCGGTCGACCAGTTCCAGGGCGACCTGCCGCCCGCGCTGCATCGCCGCGGCCTCGATGCGCTGCAGCAGCGGCACCAGTTCGACGCCCGACACCGGCCCTGCCGGCTTCGCCCCTTCACGCAGCTGCAGCATCATCTGGCGCATCTTGTCGAGCGAGCTCTCCACCGTGAGCAGCATGTCCTGCTGGAACTCCGGGTTGTCCTTGTGCCGCTCGGCATTCTTCATCATCAGCGACAGCTGGGTGATGATGTTCTTCAAGTCGTGCACGACGAAGGCCGACATCTTGTTGAAGGCGTCGAACTTGCGCGCCTCCAGCAGCGCCTCGGTGGCGTGCATCTGGGCCAGGAAGCCGGCGGCCTGGCGGGCGGCGGTCTTCAGCAGGTCGCGCACCTCCCAGTCCAGGCCGACCGGCGTGCGCGGCCGCGCCAGCACGACGAAGCCCAGCAGTTCGTCGCCGACCAGCAAGGGCACCACCACCCAGGCGTCGTCCAGCGCGGCCAGCCACGGCGACAGTGCCTCGGCCTCGCCCGCCGCACCCCGCCCGGCGCGCACTGCCCCCAGGTCGACGATCCACTCGCGCTCGCGCATGTAGCGGGCCAGCGGTGAGTCGGTCGGCTCGTGGACATCGGGTTGGGCCATGTTCCAGCGCGCCATCGGCACGTACTGGTCGTCGCCCAGGGCCTTGAACCAGAGGCAGCCGGCCGGACACTCCACCAGGTCGGCCAGGCCGTGCACCACCAACTGCCCCACCTCCTGCGGCGCGCACTTGCTCGACAGCATCGCGGTGAAGCGCAGCCACTCCACCCGGTAGTCGTAGCGGTAGCTGAAGAAGTTCTTGCCCAGGAACACCCGCAGCCGGGCGCGCATCGTGCCCGAGAAGGCCAGCACCGCCAGCAGCACCAGCGCCGCCGACAGCAGCGTCACCTGCAGCGCGCCGCCCCAGGTGCCGCCGAACCAGCGCACGTAGTAGCCGACCGCCGCGACGAACAGCAGGTACAGCCCGATCAGCAGCAGCGAGGCCGAGTAGAACGCCGCGGTCTTGGACACCTGCACCCGCTCCAGCCACTGCGCATGCCGGCGCGAGGCCACCAGCAGCAGCGGCACGGCCAGCGCGTGCACCAGGCCGCGGGCGCCGAGCACGTCGATGTCGAAGGCGCCGAACATCAGCGCCTGCGAGTACAGGTAGATGTCGTAGGCGAAGACGAAGCCCAGGCCCAGGCACAGCGGCTTGGCCGCCCAGCGCGTGGGCTCGGCCTGGTTGCGCAGCACCTGCTCGACCAGCAGCAGCCCCAGCACGCCCCAGGCCAGCTGGGTCGCCACCAGCAGGCGTCCCGCCGCCTCCGGCGCGTCGGGCTCCAGGCCCAGCCAGGCGTTGGCCCCGGCACCGAGCAGGGTCAGCGCCAGGGGCAGCGCCACGCCCAGGCGCACACTGCGTCGCGCCAGGCCGCTGGCCATCGGCCGCAACAGCAGCAGCAGGAAGGCCGCCCAGGCCAGGTAGCGCGCCTGGTCCAGCAGCAGCGCCAGGTGCCAGGTGAAGCGCTTGGTCGACGCCAGGTCGACCAGCCCGCTCAAGCCCCAGGCCGCGGTACCCAGCACCGCCAGCAGGAACAGCCGGGCCGCGCCTTCGACCAACCCGCGCAGCAGCCCGGTGCGCAGCAGGTGCAGCCCGAAGCCCAGGTAGACCAGCGCCACCGCGCCGAAGCCCAGCTGGGGCAGGCCCACCGGCAGGCCTTCGAGCTCGGCGAACATCAGGCGCGCCCTGCCTGGCGCCGCAGCAGCGGCCGCCCGGGCGGCGCGGCGAGGCCGCTCAACGCGCGCCCTTGCCGGTCAGCACCACGCCCACGGTCTCGAACAGGATCACGAAGTCGAGGAACAGGCTGTGGTTCTTGACGTAGTACAGGTCGTACTGCAGCTTCTCCTGCGAGTCCTCGACCGTCGAGCCGTACTGGTAGCGCACCTGGGCCCAGCCGGTGACGCCCGGCTTGATGCTGTGGCGCACCGCGTAATAGGGGATCTCGGCGGTCAGCTGCTCGACGAAGAAGGGGCGCTCCGGCCGCGGACCGACCAGGCTCATGTCGCCCGACAGCACGTTGAACAGCTGCGGCAGCTCGTCCACGCGGATCAGCCGGATGATGTTGCCCACGCGGGTGACGCGGTTGTCGTTGGCCGTGGCCCAGCGCGGCTTGCCGTCCTTCTCGGCGTCGGTGCGCATGCTGCGGAACTTCGTGACCTTGAAGGTCTTGCTGTTGTAGCCCACGCGCTCCTGGCGGTAGAACACCGGGCCCTCGCTCTCCAGCTTGATGGCGATGGCGGTGATCAGCATCACCGGCGCCGAGATCAGGATCAGCACCAGCGAACAGACGATGTCGAAGATGCGCTTGACCGCGGTGCGGTAGAAGCCCTGGTTGAAGCCGTCGCCGAAGATCAGCCAGCCGGCGTTGACGAAGTCGACGCGGATCTGGCCCAGCATGCGTTCGAAGTAGGTGGTGATGTCGAACACCCGCACGCCGGACAGCTTGCAGTCCAGCAGCTCGCGCAGCGGCATGCTGCCCGAGCGCCGCTCGGTCAGCGCGACGATGATCTCGTCCACGCCCAGGCGCTGCGCGGTCTGCGTCAGCGACTGGTCGGTGGACAGGCGCTCGGCCTCGGCCACCGCGCTCTGCTTCTCGTTGGGGCCGGGGAAGTAGCCGACGATGGTGGCCAGCGGATCGGCCGCGCGCAGCGTCGTGCCCACCATCTGGGCCGCCGGACCGGCGCCGAAGATCAGCACGCGGGCGCCGGCGCGCGACTTGGTCGCCCAGTAGCCCATCACCACGCGGCGCAGGATCAACGCGGCGATCACCAGCAGCGCCGAGGTGCGGATCACCTCCACGTCGCCGAAGCCCACCGGCAGCACGCGGAAGATCTGCCAGGTCAGCAGCGCGGCCAGCGCCAGCGCCAGCGCGGCGCGCAGCGTCGACTCGGCCAGCGACCAGTCCTGCACCCGCTGGTACAGGCCCGAGGCGCTGTTGATCACGAACAAGCCGGCGGCCAGCGTGAAGACCTGGGCGCCGGCCATCGGCATCGCCACCTTCAGGCTCTCGGCCTGCACCAGCACCACGCCGGCCAGTGCCAGCAGCGAGAGCAGGAAGTCGAAGAAGATCCTCCGAACCGTCCATGCGTGGAAATAGTGGTTGAACAGCCTGATCATTCTGCGAACTCCCTGTCCGCGACCATCTGCCGCGGCCCCACCTCAAGGCAAGGGCGTCGACCGCCGGCCGCCCCCCTGCTGAGAACCCACTGTAAACATCTCCGACAGCCGCGGGCAATCCCAGTCTCGGGGGGGACGGCGCGACCGATGTCACGCGGGGCGCGGATTGTTGTAACGGGCGGCTGCCGGCGCCCCCGGCCCGCCGCGGGCTGGCCCCCCTGGCCGCTCAGACGGCGAGCGCCGACGTGGCCGACGTGGCCGCCGCGGGCGCCGGCGTCGCCGCCGGCACCGCGGCGGGCAGCGCGCCGCCGGCCGGCTGCAGGTCGGCATGGGTGCGGCCGGCCTGCAGCGCGTCGACACAGGCCTGCCAGACGGCATCCGGCGCCGGCACCTCGAAGCCGTAGAACACGCTGCCGCCGGCCTCGTGACGCCGCACCGCGGTGGCCTGCACCCGGGCGACGCAGCCCTGGCCCAGCTCGACCTCGACCTCGCCGCGCGTGCCCTCGGGCAGCGGCACCGCGCACTCGGCCTGGAAGCCGTGGCGCGACAGCTCGATGACCTGCATCGGGTAGCTCAAGCGCTGGCCGTACGAGGGCACGGCCAGCCGCGCCGGGCAGCGCAGCGAGAAGCGCTGGTGCCGCCGCAGCGCCACGCCCTGCGCCGCAGCGCCGCGCGTCGGCGGCAGCACCGCGGCGTAGGCCGGGTCGTCGTAGATCGAGCGCAGCAGCAGGCGCTTGCGCTCGTCCAGCGTCGCGAACACCTGGGTGCGCCGGTTGAAGAAGTGGTCCATCATCGCCGGCGTCAGCACCGGGTCGTTGGTGGTGTGGAACGGCCGCCGCGGCGTCTGGATGTTGGGCAGCCGGGTCTCGACGAAGTAGCGGTGCAGGTCCTTGCGCGGCGGCCGGCCGGCGTAGGCCTGGCGGAAGCGCTCGGGCGCGTGCAGCAGGTCCAGCGTGGCGCCCACGGCCGGGGCGCCGTTGGCGAAGTCGTAGTTGTCCACCACCCGGGCCTGCAGGCGCTCGAAGAACAGCAGCGACTCGTACAGCTCGATCTTGTTCGGGTTGACCGCGATCACCAGGTGCCGGGTGTCGAAGTACTCGCGGCAGTACTCGTACATGAACTTCATCAGCGGGAACAGCATCTTCCCGCCGGTGGTGCGGAAGGCCGGGTCGATGGCCAGCGCCGACACCTCGGCAATCTGCCCGCTGCGCGCGCGCAGCGGCGCCAGGTTGAACACCGACTGCAGCGGAAAGCCGAACACGCCCTCGCGGATCATCGACATCGTGCCCACCACCTGCCCGTCCCACTTGGCGCACAGCGTGGTGGTGGTCGGCAGCGCGTGGTAGATGGTCACGCGCAGGCCCGAGGGGTCGGGCTTCATGAAGCCGGCGGCCACGTAGGCGTCGTGCAGGATGCGGAAGCAGGCCTCCAGCTCGTCCTGGGTGTCGGCGATCTTCAGCGTCAGCCGCGGGTCGGGCGCCGCGTCGCAGTCGACCATGCGGCGGAACAGCGCGAAGCGCCGCTGCGCCGGCAGCAGCCCCAGCGCGCGCCGCAGCACCTCGTGGCTGGACTTGCGGAGGGCGGAGGCCAGGGAGCGTTTCATGGTCGGGACACCGGTGCAGACAAGGCGCAGGGCCTCGGGGAGCCAGTGTGGCGGCCGGCTCCCCTTGCTGATCGGCAAAATTGAACAGACCGTGAGGGTTCGGGCGCGCCGCCCGGTAACGGACTGTGAAGGACTGTGAACGCTGCAGCGCTATTCGTGGCGCAGCGCCTCGATCGGGTCCAGCCGCGCCGCGCGCCGCGCCGGCACGTAGCCGAAGACCACGCCGATGGCCGCCGAGAACACGAAGGCCAGCAGGTTGATGCCCGGCTGGAACAGGTAGGGCAGGCCCATCACCTTGGCCAGCCCGACCGAGGCCGCGGTGGCCAGCGCGATGCCGACCAGCCCGCCCAGCGCCGCCAGCACCACCGCCTCGATCAGGAACTGCAGCAGCACCTCGCGCTCCAGCGCGCCGATGGCCAGGCGGATGCCGATCTCGCGCGTGCGCTCGGTCACGCTGACCAGCATGATGTTCATGATGCCGATGCCGCCCACCAGCAGGCTGACCGCGGCCACCGCGCCCAGCAGCAGCGTCATCACCTGGGTGGTGCCGCTCAGCGCGTCGGCCAGCTGCTTGGTGTCGAGCACGCTGAAGTTGTTGTCGTCGCCGGCGGCCAGCTTGCGCCGCTCGCGCAGCAGCTGGGTGATGGCGCCGGTGACGCTGGCGCTGTCGGCGCCGTCGGCCATGGCCACCTGCAGGCTGGGGATGCGGGTGTGGCCGAAGACCCGGCGCTGGCCGGTGCGCAGCGGCACGATGACCACGTCGTCCTGGTCCTGGCCCATCGCCGCCTGGCCCTTGCTCCTGAGCAGGCCCACCACCTCGCAGCTGAAGCTCTTGATGCGCAGCTGCCGCCCCAGCGGCGACGCGCTGCCGAACAGCTCGCGGCGCACCGTCTGGCCGACCACGCACACCGCCGCGCCGGTGCTCAGCTCGCCGGGCTCGAACAGGCGCCCGGCGTCCAGCTGCCAGCCCTTGACCGGGAAGTAGTCGCCGGTGCTGCCGATCACGCTGGTCTGCCAGTTGCGGCCCTCGGCCACCACCACGGTGCTGCTGCGCACCTCGGGCGCGACCTGGCGCACGCCGCCGATCTGGGTGGCGATGGCCTCGCCGTCGGCCTCCTTGAACGACGGCGCCCCCGCGCTGCCGCCGCCCGGGCCCAGGCGCTGGCCGGGCAGCACCATCAGCAGGTTGCTGCCCATGCTGCTGATCTGGTCCTGCACCGCCTGCGTCGCGCCGCGGCCCAGCGTGACCATGGTGATCACCGCGCTGACGCCGATGACGATGCCCAGGATGGTCAGGAAGGAGCGCAGCAGGTTGCGCCGGATCTCGCGCAGCGCCAGGCCCAGGGTGTTCCACCACATGCTCAGCCCCCCTGCCCGGCCGCCGCGGTGGCGGGCGTCGCCGCCGGGTCGCCGCCGGCCAGCGCCGCCGGGTGCGGGTTGAGCTCGTCGCGCTCGATGCGCCCGTCGCGGAAGTGCACCACCCGCCGCGCGTAGGCGGCCATGTCGGGCTCGTGCGTGACCATCAGCACGGTCAGCCCGTGGTCGTGGTTGACCTGCCACAGCAGCTGCATGATCTCGTGGCTGCGCGCGCTGTCCAGGTTGCCGGTGGGCTCGTCGGCCAGCAGCACCGTCGGGTCGGTGACCAGGGCGCGGGCGATGGCCACGCGCTGCTGCTGGCCGCCCGACAGCTCGGCCGGCGTGTGGTGGCCGAAGCCCTGCAGGCCCACCGCGGCCAGCGCGCGCTCGGCCGCGGCGTGGCGGGCGGCGGCCGGCTCGCCGCGGTACAGCAGCGGCAGCTCGACGTTCTCCTGCGCCGACGTGCGTGCCAGCAGGTTGAAGCCCTGGAACACGAAACCCAGGTGGGCCCGGCGCAGCCGCGCGCGCTGGTCGCGGTCCAGCCGCTCCACATGCACGCCGCGGAAGCGGTACTCGCCGCCGCTAGGCGTGTCCAGGCAGCCGAGGATGTTCATCGCCGTGGACTTGCCCGAGCCGCTGGGGCCCATCACCGCGATGAACTCGCCGGGCCGCACCACCAGGTCGATGCCCTTGAGCGCCTGGAAGGCCACCGCCCCGCTGCCGTAGACCTTGGTGATGCCGCGCAGCTCGATCAGCGGCGCGTCGCCGGCCTCTCCGGCCTGCCCCGCCGTCACGGCCGCGCCGCCTGCTGCTCGACGATCACCGCCATGCCCTCGCGCAGCTCGCCGCCGACGACCTCGGTGAGCTTGCCGTCGCTCAGCCCCACCTGCACCGGCACGCGCCGCGGCGCGCCGCCGTCCACCGGAACCCAGACCTGGCGTTCGCCGGGCGCCGCGCCGTTGCCGCCGCCGCCGCTGCGCGTCAGCCGCGGCGGCGCGGGCATCAGCTTGCTGATCATGCTGCCGCCCGAGGCGCCGCCGCTGCTGAGCTGGGCGCCGGGCGGCGCCGCGCTGGCCGGCGTGAAGCGCAGCGCCGCGTTGGGCACCAGCAGCACGCCCTGGCGCTGCTGGGTGCGGATGGTGGCGGTGGCCGTCATGCCCGGGCGCAGCGCGCCGTCGTCGTTGGCCACGTCCAGCTCCGACGGGTAGGTGACCACGTTGTCGGTGGTCGTCGAGCCGTAGGCCACGCGGCGGATCTGCGCCGGGAAGCGCCGGTTCGGGTAGGCGCTGACGGTGAAGCTGGCCGACTGCCCGGCGCGCACCGTGCCCACGTCGGCCTCGTCGACGTTGACCTTCAGCGTCATGCGCGACAGGTCCTGGGCCAGCGTCAGCAGCGTCACCGCCTGCAGCGAGGCGGCCACCGCCTGCCCCGGCTCGACGGCGCGGCTGAGCACCACGCCGTCGATCGGCGAGCGGATCGAGGCCTTGGCCAGGTTGGTCTCGTCGGCGTGCAGCGCGGCCTGCGCGTCGGCGACGTTGGCGCGGGCCACCTGCTCGGCGGCCACCGCGCGGTCGCGGGTGGCGCGGGCGGTGTCCAGCTCGGTGGCCGCCGGCACCTGGCCGCCGGACAGCTGCTGCACCTGTTCCAGCCGGGCCAGCGATGCGCGGGCCTCGGCCAGCGTCGCCTGGGCCTGGGCCAGCGCGGCCCGGGCGCTGGCCAGGCCGGCGCGCGAGCGCGCCAGCTGGTCGGCCAGCTTGGCGGTGTCCAGCGCCACCAGCACCTGGCCCTGGCGCACGCGGTCGTTGACGTCGACCAGCACCCGGGCCACCGTGCCCGACAGCTCGCTGCCGATGGCCACCGAGCGCGTGGGCTGCAGCGTGCCGTTGGCCTGCACCGTCAGCGCCAGGTCGCCACGGGCCACCGGCTGGGTCACGTAGCGCGGCGCGCTGCCGTTGGCCGCGCCGCTGCGCCAGTACCACGCACCGGCGCCCGCGGCGCCCAGCAGCGCCAGCGCCACCAGCCAGGGCAGCGGCCGGGCGTACCAGCGGCGCTGCGGCGGCAGGCCGAGCAGGGCGTCGACGTTGGCGGCGGGGGACGGATCGGCAACGGGGGTGGGCATGGGACTCTCGGATTCGGCAGAGCGGCGGCGGCGCAGGGTTCGGGCGAGCGGGACGGCGGCAACGAGGGGGCGGCGTTCAGCCGCCCGCGGCCTCGGGCTGCCAGCCGCCGCCCAGGGCCTTGTAGAGCTGCACGTGGGCGGCCAGCAGCGCGGCGTCGGTCTGCGCCAGGCTGTCGCGCTGGCTGATCAGCGTGCGCTGGGTGTCGAGCACGCTGGCATAGGCGATCAGCCCGCTGGCATAGCGCTGCGCGGCGGTGTCGGCAGCGCGCTGGGCGCTGGCCACCGCGGCGCGCAGCGCGGCCTGGCGCTGCTGCTGGCCCTGCAGGTTGACCAGCGCGTCCTCCACCTCCTTCAGCGCGGCCAGCACCGCGGCGCGCCAGGCGATCTCGGCGCGCTCTAGCGCCGCGTCCTGCACGACGATGCCGGCGCGCGTGGCGCCGCCGTCGAACAGCGTGGCGCCCAGGCTGGCCAGCAGGCTGCCGGCCACCGGCGCGCTGCCCAGGCCGGACAGGCGCAGCGCCGAGACGCCCAGCGAGCCGCCCAGCGTCAGCGACGGCCAGCGCGCCGCCTCGGTCTGCGCCAGGCTGGCGCGGGCGGCCCGCACCGCGGCCTCGCTGGCGCGCAGGTCGGGCCGCTGGCGCAGCGTGTCGGCCGGCAGCGCCAGCGCCAGCGCGGCCGGCACCTGCGGCAGCGGTGCGGCAGCGGCCAGCTGCGCCTGCAGCGCGGCCGGCGGCTGGCCGGTCAGCACGGCCAGCGCGTGCATGGCCTGGCGCTCGGCGGTGGCCAGCGGCGGCAGTGCGGCGGCGGCCTGGTCCTCGGCGGCGCGGGCCTGGTCCAGCGACAGCGGGCTGTCCAGGCCGGCCTGCACCCGCCAGTCGGTCAGCTGGCGCGTGCGCTGCAGGGTCTGCAGCGACTGCTGCGCCAGCGCGCCGCGGGCCTGGGCGGCACGCAGGTCCAGGTAGGCCAGCACCAGCTCGGCGGCCAGCGAGACGCGGGCCTGGTCCAGGTCGGCGGCACGGGCCTGCACCGTGGCCTCGGCCGCCGCGGTGGCCTTGCGCTGGGCGCCGAACAGGTCCAGCTCCCAGCTGGCGTCCAGGCCCGCCTGGTGCAGCTGGCTGCCGTCGCCGCCGCTGCGGCTGGCCTGGGCCGAGCCGCTGGCCGTCAGCCGCGGCTGGCCGCCGGCGGCCACCAGGTCACGGCTGGCGCGGGCCTGGCGCAGCACGGCGCGGGCCGCGGCCAGGTCGGTGCTGCGGGCCAGCGCCTGGTCCATCAGGCCGTCCAGGGTCGCATCGCCGAGCAGGCGCCACCAGGCGGCCTGCGCCAGGCCGTCGGCCGGCGCCGGCGTGGCCGGAAGCGGCGTGCCGGCCCCCAGGGCGGCCCACTGCGCCGGCGGGGCCGGCGGCTGCGCGTCGGCGCGGGCCTGCGCCGGCGACGGCCCCCATGCGCAGCCGCCCAGTGTCAGCGCAGCGGCCAGCAGGCCGGCCAGCGCCCAGCGGCGGGCCGGGGTGGATGCAGCGCCCGGCCGGGCCGGGCGGGCACCGCGCGAGGGCGCGCGCGGGACGGACAGGAGGACGGCGGGCAGCATCGGGACCTATTGGACCCCGGCGCAGTGGCCCGCGCATTGACGCTTTGTAAAGTTTCCGGCCTCAGAGGCTGAGGGGAAGTCGCTCGTGGCCGAGCGGCGCGCCCCAGGCCGGCCGATCCAGGCGCCAAGCCCAGCCATGGCGCGGGCCATGGCGAGCACTTGCAACGACGAGCGGGCGGCTCGGGGTGTGACGAGCGGGCCTGAGCGAAGAACTCGCTGCCTCTCAGGCCGCGCGGCGGCGGCGGGCCAGGCCGCCCAGCACCGCCAGGCCGCCCAGCAGCATGGCGTAGCTGGCGGGCTCGGGCACCGCGGTCACGGTCACCGGCAGGCTGCCGGTCAGCGTGGACAGGCCGGTCGCGGCCGACCAGATGGAGTCGGTGTCGTCGACCAGGCTCAGGGAGTAGGCCACCGGGTGCGGCGTGCCCACCGGGCTGACCTGCAGGCCGCGGAAGGCCAGGGCGAAGTCCAGCGTGCGGTTGCCGATGTCCACCGGCGCGACCAGCGTGCCGCTGATGCCGTAGAAGCCGTCGGCCGGACGCAGGTCCAGCACCACCGAGGCCGGCTGGAACAGGGCCAGCAGGCTGGACAGCGGGTTGCCCGCGATGCTGGAGCTGGCCGGCAGGAAGGCCAGCGCCGCCGGGTCGTAGCTCAGCGAGAAGCTGCCGCCGGTGGCGATGAAGTCGGTGTCGACCGCCAGGCTCAGCGAGGTCATCGCGACCTGGCCGACGACGGTGCTGCCCCCGACGCCGCTGAGCACCAGGGGGTCGCCACTGCTCAGTTCGGCGCGGCCGGCGGCGGCGGCCAGCAGCAGGCCGGCGGCCAGGGCGGTCTTCGACAGGCGGGACAGGGTCTGGGCGTTCATGGCGGTTCCGGCGTGTGGGGCTGTGTTGGGGGCCGATTCTGGCGGCGCCCGCCCGGGCCCGGGGGCCCCGGCGCCGCACCCGGTCGCCGCTGCGTGCACTGGCTCACGCCTGGCCGCCCCCACCCCCCCGAGGCGCGGGGGGCACGCGCGCGGCCGCCGGGCCGCCCGGACGTTCAGCCGGCCCAGTCCAGCGGCGGCCGCGGGATCGGGTGCGCGCTTTCGTAGGCCCGGCAGGCGCGCAGCACCAGCGCGTCGCCGAACATCGGGCCGACCAGCTGCAGGCCGATCGGCAGGCCGTCGCCGGTCAGCCCGCAGGGGATGGTCGCCGCCGGCTGCTGGCTGAGGTTGAAGGGGTAGGAGAACGGCGTCCAGCCCAGCATCGTCTGCGGGTCCAGCGGCTCGCTGCCGGGCGGGCGGGCGGCGAAGGCCGGCACGGCCACCGCCGGCGTGGCGATCAGGTCGTAGCGCTGCATGAACTGCCGCAGGTGGGCGCCCAGCGCGCCGCGCCGCAGGTTCAGCTGCTGGATCTGCAGCGCGCTGTACTGCGCGCCCAGCGCGGCCTCGGCGGCGAAGTCGGGGTCGGCCAGCGCCTGCTGGGCCGGGCTCAGCCCGTTCCACACCGTGTAGGCGCCGAGGAACCACAGGCCGGTGCAGATGTCCAGCGGGTCCTCGATGCCGGGGTCGACGGCCTCGACCACCGCGCCCAGCGCCTCCAGGTCGCGCACCGCGCGCTCGACCGCCGCGGCCACCTCGGGGTGCACGTTCTTGGCATAGCCCAGCGTCGGCGACCAGGCGATGCGCAGGCCGCGCACGCCGTCGTCCAGGCCGACGCGGTGGTCCCGCGCGTCATAGGGCAGGGAGAACCAGTCGCGGTCGTCCGGCTGGGCGATGACGTTCATCATCAGCGCGGCGTCGGCCACGCTCATCGTGTGCGGCCCCAGGTGGGCCACGGTGCCGAAGGGCGACAGCGGGTAGGCCGGCACGCGGCCGAAGCTGGGCTTCAGGCCGAAGTTGCCGCAGAAGGCCGCCGGGATGCGCACCGAGCCGGCGCCGTCGGTGCCCACGCTCAGCGGCCCCAGGCCGGCGGCCACCGCGGCGGCCGTGCCGCCGGACGAGCCGCCCGGCGTGCGGTCCAGTTTCCACGGGTTGCGGGTGATGCCGGTCAGCGGCGAGTTGGTCTCGCCCTTGCAGCCGAACTCGGGCGTGGCGGTCTTGCCCAGCAGCACCGCGCCGGCCTCGCGCAGCCGCGCGGTGACCGGGGCATCGACGGCCCAGGGCTGGTCCGGGTCGATGGTGCGCGAGCCGCGCAGCGTGGGCCAGCCACGGGTCAGGATCAGGTCCTTGATCGAAGTCGGCACGCCGTCCAGCGGGCCCTGCGGCGTGCCGGCCTGCCAGCGCGCCTCGCTGGCACGGGCGCTGGCCAGCGCCGATTCGGCGTCGACCAGGCAGAAGGCGCGCAGCTGCGGGTTCAGCCGGGCGATGCGGTCCAGCACCGCCCGCGTGGCCTCCACCGGCGACGCGGCGCGGGCGCGGTACAGCGCCAGCAGCTCGGTGGCCGTGCACTGGGTCAGGTCAGTCTTGGTCATGTGAGCCCCTCGTCCGACGGGACCGCCGGCCGATCCTCCGAGGGGATGGCGGGCCAGGCGCTGTTCATACGTTCGCTTCCAGCCAGTCGCAGGCCAGGTGGGCCAGCGCGCGCACGCCGGTGACCAGGCAGGCCTCGTCGACGTAGAAGTGCGGCGAGTGGTTGGGCGCGGCCTCGGCGATCGAGGTGCCCTCGGGCGTCACGCCGAGGAAGATGAACAGCCCGGGCACGCGCTGCTGGAAGAAGGAGAAGTCCTCCGAGCCGGTGATCTTGGGGATCAGCGCCAGCCGGCCGGGGCCGGCCACGCGGCCCAGCGTCGGCAGCATGGCCTCGGTCAGCGACGGGTCGTTGACGGTGACCGGGTAGTTCTTCTGGATGCAGACGTCGCAGCCGGCGCGCGCGCCGCGGCTGATGGCCTGGGCCAGGTAGGTCACGCGCTCGTGCAGCTCGTCGCGCATGTCCTCGTCGAAGGCGCGGATGGTGCCGCGCATCTCCACGCTGTCGGGGATGATGTTCTCGCGCAGCCCGCCCTTGATGGTGCCGATGGTCAGCACCGCCGGCTCCTTGGCCAGGTCGGCCTCGCGGCTGATCAGCGTCTGCAGGCCCAGCACGATCTGCGCCGAGGTGACGATGGGGTCGACGCCGGCCCAGGGCATGGCGCCGTGGGTCTGCCGGCCGTTGACGGTGATCTTCAGGTTGTCGGCGCTGGCCATCGTGGGCCCCGGCCGGTAGCCGACCAGGTTCAGCGGCAGCTTGGACGTGACGTGCAGGCCGAAGATCGCCCCGGGCGCCGGGCCGTCCAGCGCGCCCTCGGCGATCATCATCTTGGCGCCGCCGTCCTCGCCCTCGGGCGGCAGCTCCTCGGCCGGCTGGAAGATGAACTTGACGCTGCCGCGCAGCTGGCCGCGCAGGCCGGCCAGCACCTCGGCCACGCCCATCAGCATCGCGGTGTGGGTGTCGTGGCCGCAGGCGTGCATCACGCCCACGGTCTCGCCGTTCCAGACCGCGGTGGCCTTGCTGGCGAAGGGCAGGTCCACCTGTTCGGCCACCGGCAGGCCGTCCATGTCGGCGCGCAGCGCCACCACCGGGCCGGGCAGCGCGCCCTTGAGCAGGCCGACCACGCCGGTGTGGGCCACCGCGGTGCGCACCTCGTCGAAGCCGAGCGCGCGCAGGTGCTCGGCGACGATGCCGGCGGTGCGGAACTCGCGGTTGCCCAGCTCGGGGTGCTGGTGGAAGTCGCGGCGCCAGGCGACGACGCGGGCCTCGACGTCGCGGGCGGCCTGGTCGATCTGGGCGGCCAGCGTGCTGGCGGGGATGGCGGTGGCGGCGGTCATGGTCGGGCGGGGGCTCCGTTGGCGGTGGCGGATGGGGCGGCGGGATGCAGGAGCCGGGCCAGCAGCGCGGGCAGCGACAGCGTGCGCGTCAGCACCTCGCCCATGTGGCGTGCGCAACGGCGGTGCACGCGGTCGAACGGCGTCCACTCGAAGCCGTCCATCTCGGGGCGGCGCTGGCCCCAGGCGTCGGTGAAGTGGCTGGCGCAGTGGCAGCGGCCGACGTCGAAGGGCGACTCGAGCAGCGCGAACAGGTGCAGATCCTTGTCGCGGCGGTAGGCCAGTCGGCCCAGGTCCAGCAGCGGCCGGTCGGCCAGGTCCAGACCGCATTCCTCGCGCGTCTCGCGCAGCGCGGCGGCGCGTGGCGTCTCGCCGGGCTCGGCGCTGCCCTTGGGGATGTCCCAGTGCCAGGCGCCGGTGACGTGGCACAGCAGGATCTCCCGCCGCGGGTTGAGCACCAGGATGCCGCAGGACAGCGTCTTCATCGCGCCACCGGGGTGGGCGCCGCCGCGGCCGGCCGCCGGCCGACCAGCGGCCAGGTGGCGGCGGTGGCCAGCGCCGACAGCAGCGCGCAGCCGGCGATCACCGGGCCGTAGCCGTGCCAGCGGTCGAACACCGCGCCGGCCAGCCAGGGCCCCAGCAGGTTGCCGAAGGCGGCGCCGGTGTACAGCGTGCCGATGATCGACGAGACCGCGCGCGCGCCGAACAGGTCCATGCACAGCGCCGGCATCAGCGAGACGATGCCGCCGTAGCTCAGCCCCAGCCACAGCGCGAAGCCGGCCATCGCGGCATAGCCGTCGGCCGCGCCCCACAGCGCGTAGGACAGGCCCATCGAGGCCTGCACCGCCGCCAGCGTCACCGGCCGGCCGACGCGGTCGGCGAGCGCGCCGATCGCGAAGCGCCCGACCAGGCTGCCGATGCCGATCAGCCCGACCAGGCCGACCGCCCGGGCGTCGGCCACGCCGAGGTCGCGCGCCGCCGCCGAGACATGGGCGAAGGGGATGAACATGCTGGGCGCGGCCAGCACCGCCATCGCGTACAGCCAGCGGAAGGCCGGCGTGCGCAGCGCCTCGCGCAGCGTCAGGCCGGGCACGCTGCCGCCACGCGCCGCGGTGGCCGCCGGCGCGCGCCGCAGCAGCAGCGTGGCGCCGACGCCCAGCAGCAGCACGCCGGCGGCCAGCGCCACCATCGCGCCGCGCCAGCCCAGGGTGCCGGTCAGCGCGGTGGCGGCCAGCGGCACCGCCACCGTGCCGGCGCCGATGCCGGCGCTGGCGATGCCGGCGGCCAGGCCGCGGCGCCGGGTGAACCAGGGCTGCACGCAGGCGATCGACGGCGTGTAGACCAGGGCGATGCCCACACCGATGCCCACGCCGTAGGCGGCGTAGACCATGGCCATGCTCTGCGCCAGGCTGCTGGCCAGCAGGCCGGCGGCGATCAGCGCCATGCCGGCGGTGCACACGGCGCGCGGCCCGTAGCGGTCGGCCAGCAGGCCGCCGCCGGCACCGCCGATGAAATAGACCAGGCCGGACAGGCCGAAAACCAGCGACACGTCGGCGCGCTGCGCGCCGAACTGCGCCGCCAGCGGCTGGAAGAAGGCGGCGAAGGAGTAGGAGACGCCGAAGATCACCGCCAGCGCGGTGAAGCAGGCCCAGACCACGACCCAGGCGGCGCGCGGTTCGGCGTCGGGCGGCGCCAGGGGGGACGGGGAAACCTCGGGCATCGGCCCAGTCTAGGCGGCGCCCCCCGGCGCGGGGGGCCTGGCAAACCCCGTCTCGGGTGCGACAGGCCGCCGGCCCCGGCCGGGCGGCCTACACTGGCCCGCCCCGAACCGAGGAGCCCCCATGATCCTGGAGATCGCCGACATCCGCGTCCAGCCCGGCCAGGGCGACGCCTTCGCCGAAGCGCTGCAGCGCGCACTGGCCACCGTGATGAGCCAGGCCCGGGGCATGCAGGGCTGGAAGGTCAACCGCGGCATCGAGAGCCCCGAGCGCTTCGTGCTGCAGATCTTCTGGGCCACGCTGGAGGACCACACCGTGGCCTTCCGCGAGGGCCCGCTGTTCGCGCAGTGGCGCGCCATCATCGGCCCGTTCTTCGCCCAGCCGCCGCAGGTCGAGCACTTCAGCCTGGTGGCCAAGTCGGCCTGAGCGGCGGCGTGGGCGCCGGCCGCGGGGCGACCGAAGTCACGAAAGCGCGGTGGCCGGGCGGGTGACCGCCCCTGCACGGCGGGTGATACTGCGCGGCGCCGGACCGCCCGCCCACGGGGCGCCCGGCCGATCTGCCAGGAGTTGCCGATGTCCCGTTCCGCCCTGCCCCGCCCGACCCGGCTGGTCTGCGCCCTGCTGCTGGCCGCCAGCGTCCTGGTCCCGCTGACGGGCTGTGGCGAGCCGGACGAGGCCACGCTGCTGGCCACCGCGCGCGGCCACCTCGAGAAGAAGGAACGCGACGCCGCCCAGCTGGACCTGAAGACGCTGCTGCAGGCCTACCCGCAGTCGGGCGAGGGCCGGCTGCTGCTGGGCCGGCTGCTCAACGACGGCGGCGACTTCGCCGGCGCCGAGATCGAGCTGCGCCGCGCGCTGGAGGCCGGCCAGCCCGAGGCCGCCGTGCTGCCCGCGCTGGCACTCAGCCTGAACGGCCAGGGCAAGGGCCCGCTGCTGCTGGAGCAGTTCGGCAAGGTCGAGCTCGCCGACGCCGCGGCCGCCGCGCAGCTGGGCACCGAACTGGCCCGCGCCGAGGCCGCGCAGGGCGACCTGCCCGGCGCCCAGTCCCGGCTGGACGCGCTGCTGGCCCGCGCCCCCGACCACGCCCCGGCCCGCCTGCTGCAGGTGCGGCTGGCCGCCGCCGCGGGCGATGCCGCCGGCGCGCTGACCCAGCTGACGGCCCTGCTGGCGCGCACGCCCGCGCTGGCCGAAGGCTGGCTGCTGCAGGGCGAGCTGCTGCAGCAGCGCGAACAGCCCGATCTGGCCGGCGCCGCCGAGGCCTTCCAGAAGGCCATCGCGCAGCAGCCCGACCTGGTGCCGGCCCACGCCGCGCTGATCGGGCTGGACCTGCGCCGCGGCGACGCCGCGGCCGCGCAGCAGCACTTCGCCGCGCTGAAGAAGGCGGCGCCGCAGAACGGGCAGACGCTGTTCCTCGAGGCCGTGCTGGCCGAGCAGCGCGGCGAACTGCCGCGCGCCCGCGAGCTGTGCCAGGCGCTGCTGCGCGGCACGCCGAACAACCCGCGGCTGCTGCTGCTGGCCGGCCAGGTCGAGCTGCGCCTGGGCGCGCTGGGCGTGGCCGAGGCCCACCTGAGCAAGGCCGTGGGCCTGGTGCCCAAGGCGCCCGCGCCGCGGCGCCTGCTGGCCCAGGTGCAGGCGCGCCAGGGCCTGGGCGACAAGGCCCTGGCCACGCTGCGCCCGCTGACCGAGGCCAGCCCGCCGGACGCCGAGGCGCTGAGCCAGGCGCTGCAGATCCAGCTGGCCGGGGGCGACCTGCGCGGCGCCGACGCCACCGCGGCCCGCCTGGCCAAGCTGCAGCCCGGCGACAGCCGCACGCGCACCGCGCTGGCGCTGTCGCAGCTGGCGCTGGGCCGCGAGGCGGCGGGCCTGGACGCGCTGCAGACCATCGCCGCGTCCGACAGCGGCACCGCGGCCGACACCGCGCTGATCGCCGCCAAGCTCCGGCGCGGCGATCTGGCCGGTGCCCTGAAGGCGGTGGACGCGCTGGCGCGCAAGATGCCCGACAAGCCGCTGCCCGACCAGCTGCGCGGCCGCATCGCGCTGCAGCGCCAGGACGCCGCCGCCGCCCGCCAGGCCTTCGAGGCCGCGCTGCAGAAGGACGCCGACTACATGCCCGCGCTGTCGGGGCTGGCCGTGCTGGACCTGGCACAGAAGCAGCCCGCCGCGGCCAAGGCGCGCTTCGACAAGCTGCTGGAGCGCCAGCCCGGCCACACCGGCGCGCTGCTGGCCCAGGCCGAACTGGCCGCGCGCGGCGGCGCCAAGCCCGAGGAGGTGACGGCCTGGCTGGAGCGCGCGGTCAAGGCCGCGCCGGCCGACGGGCTGCCGCGGCGCATGCTGGTCGACCATCTCTCCGGCAGCGGCCAGACCAAGGCCGCGCTGGTGGCGGCGCAGGCCGCGGTGGCGGCGCGCCCCGAGGACGCCGACCTGCTCGACCGCCTCGGCCGCCTCTACCTGCAGACCGGCGACCACCAGCAGGCGATCACGTCGTTCAACAAGCTGGCCGGGCTGCAGCCGCGCGCGGCGCTGCCGCAGCTGCGCCTGGCCGACGCGCAGACCGCCGCCGGCAACGCCGCGGCGGCCGCCGCCGCGGTGCGCCGCGCCGTCGAGCTGGAGCCCAAGGCCCTGCCGGTGCTGCAGGCGCAGGCCTTGCTGGCGGTGCAGCAGGACAAGCCCGCCGACGCGCTGGCCGCGGCCCGCGCCATCCAGGCCCAGTACCCCGACGAGGCCGCCGGCTTCCGGCTGGAGGGCGAGCTGGAGCAGCGCGCCCAGCGCTGGGACGCCGCGGCCGCCGCGCTGCGCAAGGCGCTGGCCAAGCGGCAGCCGGGCGACACGCTGCTGCGCCTGCACACGGTGCTGGTGACCGCCGGCAAGACCGCCGAGGCCGACAAGCTGGTGGCCGACGCGCGCAAGGCCAGGCCCAACGACCTGGCGCTGGAGCTGCACCTGGGCGACCTGGCGATGGCCCGCGGCGACCAGGCCGGCGCCGAGCGCCAGTACCGCCAGGTGCTGACGCTGGCGCCGGAGAACGCGGTGGCGCTGAACAACCTGGCCTACCTGCTGGCCTCGCAGAAGAAGCCCGGCGCGGTGGCGCTGGCCGAGCGCGCGCTGGCCGCCGCGCCCAACGCGCCGGCGCTGCTGGACACGCTGGCCTTCTGCCTGGCCGCCGAGCAGCAGCTGCCCAAGGCCATCGAGGTGCAGGCCAAGGCCGTGGCCGCCGCGCCGCAGACGCCGCAGTTCCGTCTGCAACTGGCCAAGTTCCAGCTGCAGGCCGGCGACAAGGACGCGGCGCGGACCGAGCTGGACAAGCTGGCCGCGCTGGGCGAGCGCTTCCCGCGCCAGGCCGAGGTGGCCCAGCTGCGCAAGTCGGCGCAGTGAGGCCCGGCGGCCGGGCCGGCGGCCCGGCTCACCCCGGCCGGTTCAGTCCAGCGCGGCGTACAGCGCGCGCTTGTAGGCGAACCAGAACGGGTGCCAGAAGCCCATGAAGCGCTGGGCCATCACCACCCCGGCCAGGCCGGTGGCCGGCGAGATGAACCAGTGCGTGGCGGCCACGCCGCCCCACTGCAGCTCGCCCACCGCGGCGGCCGGCTGCAGGGCCGAGGCGCTGCGCGTCACCGCGCCGCCCAGGCCGAAGCCCAGGCTGGGGATCGGGCCCATCATCGGGAACTGCACGCAGCGCCCGGCCGGCAGCTGGTCGGTGAACAGCGCGTCCAGGGTCTCGGGCCGCAGCAGGCGCGACGGGCGCCCCGGCATCAGCTCGCGCAGCAGCGCCAGCATGTCGGCCTGCGTGGTGCACAGGCCGCCGGCGGCGGATTCGCGCGGCTTGGGCGCCAGGTAGGCGCCGGGCCAGGGCGTGTCGTCCAGCCGGACCAGGCCGGACTTCATCGGGTCGGCCAGGTCGCCGCGGTACAGCGCGGCCAGGCGCGGCGCCTGCTCGGGCGTCAGCACGAAGCCGGTGTCGACCATGCCCAGCGGCGCGAACAGGCGCTGCTGCAGCGCGTCGCCGAAGCGCTGGCCGGTGACGATCTCGCACAGCCGCGCCAGCACGTCGGCGCCGGTGGCGTACTCCCAGCCCTCGCCGGGCTGGAAGATCAGCGGCAGGCCGCCCAGCAGCGCCATCTCCTCGGCCAGCGTGGTGTCGGGACGGCGGATGCCGGCATCCTGGTAGGCCTTGAAGATGACCGTGCCGGGGTCGAACACGCCGTGGCTGAGGCCGGCCTGGTGCGTCAGCAGGTGGCGGATGGTGATGTCGCGCGCCAGCGGCTCGGTGTCGGTGATGGCCTGGGCGCCCGGGCGCAGCACATGCACCTTGCCCAACGCCGGGATCCAGCGCTGGATCGGGTCGTCCAGCGCGAAGTGGCCGGCGTCGGCCAGCATCAGCACCAGCACCGTGGTCACCAGCTTGGTGTTGGAGAAGGCGCGGTGGATGTGGTCCGGGCGCAGGCGCTCGGCGGTGTCGATGCGGGCGAAGCCGGTGCAGAAGCTGTCGACCAGCGCGCCGTCGCGCAGCGTGGCGCAGGACACACCGGCCAGGCGCAGCGCATCGACCTCGGCCTGCAGCACGCCGTGGGCGGCGCTGAAATCGGGGGCGGCCATCGCGGTCCTCCTCAGGCCAGGGCCCAGTCGGCACCGACCGCGCCGCGGACGCGGCCCTCGCCGGCCAGCTTGAGCAGGTGGGCGCGCAGCGAGCGCTGGGCCACCGCGTGCAGCGCCGGCGGCGTGTCGGCGTAGACGGTGGCCAGCAGCGCGGCCTCGGCCTGCGGCGCGGCGGTGAGCGCGGCCAGCACCTTGGCCTCGCGGCCCAGGCGGTGGGCGATGGTCTTCTTCACCACCGCGTGCGGCTGGTCGATCAGGAAGCCGTGGCCGGGCGCCAGCCAGTCGATGTCCAGCGCCAGCAGCTTCTCCAGCGAGGCCAGGTAGACGGCCATGTCGCCGTCGGGCGGGTTGATGACCACGGTGCTGCCCTGCATCAGGTGGTCGCCGGTGAACAGCAGGCGCTCGGCCGCCAGCAGGTAGCACAGGTGGTTGCTGGCGTGGCCCGGGGTGTGCACCGCCTGCAGCGCCAGGCCGCCGGCCAGCGAGACCACGTCGCCGTCGCCCAGCACGTGGTCGGGGCGGAAGTCGGTGTCCTGCCACTCGGGGTGGGCGGCCACCTGGCCGTAGGTGGCCGCGCCGAAGTGGCCGGCCAGCGCAGCGGCGGCCGGCGAGTGGTCCTTGTGCGTGTGGGTGACCAGGATGCGGGTGACCTTGCCCGGCGCGGCGGCCTTCAGCGCGGCGATGTGGCCGGCGTCGGCCGGGCCCGGGTCCAGCAGCGCCCAGTCGTCGGCGCCCGGGGTGCCGATGAAGTAGCTGTTGGTGCCGGGGCCGGTCATCATGCTGCCGTTGTCGGCGGTGACGCGCAGCACCTGCGGGCTCAGCCACACCGGCCGGCCCGGCACCAGCTCGATGCAGTGGTTGCCCAGGCCGTCGGGGTCGACGCGGCCGATCTCGGCGAACGCCCAGTCGCCCGGGTTGGTCGGCCGGCGCGCGCCGCCGGCGTTGACGCCGATGCGCGGGCGGATGCTGGGCACGCTGTCCTGCGCCCGGGCCCAGGCCACCGCGTCGGCCGCCTGGGCGAAGGTGGCCAGGTGACGCAGCGTCTTCTCGGTGACGTTCATCAGCTTGAGCTCGCGCGCGCGCTCGGCGGCCTCCAGCGGGCGGATCCACAGCAGGTCCACCGTCTCGGTCTGGTCGGCGGCGGCGGTCTGGCCCTCGGGCGCCACGCAGACGAAGAAGCGCGTGTCGAAGATCTTGGGCATGCCCTTGGGCGTGATCCAGTGGCTGTAGTAGGCCAGCCGGTCCATCGCCAGCTGCACGCCGAAGCGCTCGCAGACGGTTTCCATGCCCAGCTCGTTGGCGTGCAGCGCGCGGCGCAGCGCGGCGACCTCGTCGGCCGGGTGGGCGTGCAGGTCGACCAGGCGGCCGGCGTCGTCGGTGGCCAGCAGCAGGCCGGCCTCCTCGAAGCACTCGCGCACCGCGGCCACCCAGTAGTGCAGGCCGTCGCGGGCCAGGCCCATGCGGGCGCTGGCGGTGGCGTCGTCCATGCCGCGGCAGCGGCCGTAGTGGCCCAGGTCGCTCTTGTCCAGCAGGCCGCCAGGGAAGACCGCGGCGCCGCTGTTCTGGTCGCCGGGCTTCTCGGCGCGCTTGAGCATCAACACCTCGACGCCGCGCGGGCTGTCGCGCAGCACGATCAGCGTGGCCGCCTGGCGCGGCACCGGCGCCGGTCCGGTGGCCGCGGGGGGCAGGTCGCGGACGCCGCCGCCGGTCTGGCCTGAGGTCGCCATGTCATGTCTCCTGAATGCCTGGAATGCACGAGGGCGCCGCCCCGGACGGGCGCGCCGCGGCCGCCTTCAGCGGACCGGGCGCGCCGCCCCGAGCGGCGCCCGTGGAAGGCCTGTGCGCGTGCGGCACGGCCGGGCTGGACGCGAGCGTATCAGGCGCCCTGGGCGATGCCGGACGCGCGCAGCGCCTGGATCTCGGCCGCGCTGAAGCCGGCCTCGGCCAGCACCGCGTCGGTCTGCGCGCCGATGGCCACCGGCGGCTTGGGCGCCTCGGGCTGGCTGCGCGAGAAGCGCGGCGCCGGCGCCGGCTGCTTCAGGCCGCCGACCTCGATGAAGCCGCCGCGCGCCTGGGCGTGGCGGTGGGCATAGGCCTCGGGCACGGTCAGCACCGGGGCGAAGCAGGCGTCGGTGGCCTCCAGCAGCGCGGTCCACTCGTCGCGGGTCTTGCCCTTGAAGGTGCGCACCAGGTCGGCACGCAGCTCGGGCCAGCAACGGCGGTCGTACTGGCTCTTGATGTACTTCTTGTCCAGGCCGGTGCGCTCGACCAGCTCGGCGAAGAACTTGGGCTCGATCGGGCCGATCGACACCCACTTGCCGTCGCTGGTCTCGTAGGTGTCGTAGAAGGGCGCGCCGCCGTCCAGGATGTTGGCCACGCGCTGGCTCGGGTCCCAGCGGCCCGAGGCGATCATGCCGTGGAAGATGCTCATCAGCGAGCCCACGCCGTCGACCATCGCGGCGTCGACCACCTGGCCCTTGCCGGAGCGGCTGCGCTCGAAGACCGCGGCCAGGATGCCGAAGGCCAGGTACAGCGCGCCGCCGCCGTAGTCGCCGACCAGGTTCAGCGGCGGCACCGGCTTGCCGCCGGGGCCGGCGGTGCCGATGGCGTGCAGCGCGCCGGTCAGCGCGATGTAGTTCAGGTCGTGGCCGGCGGCCTGGGCCAGCGGGCCGTCCTGGCCGAAGCCGGTCATGCGGCCGAAGACCAGGCCGGGGTTGCGCGCGTGGCAGACCTCGGGGCCCATGCCCAGGCGCTCGGCGACGCCGGGGCGCCAGCCCTCGATCAGCACGTCGGCGCGGTCGATCAGGCGCAGCGCGGCCTCGCGGCCCTCGGGCTTCTTGATGTCCAGCGCCACCGAGCGGCGGTTGCGGCCGGTGACCTCGAACTTGGTGTCGCTGGCGTCGGACGGCACGCCCAGCCCGCTGGGTTCGACCCGGTCGATGCGGATGACGTCGGCGCCCAGGTCGGCCAGCAGCATGGCGCACAGCGGGCCGGGGCCGATGCTGGCCAGTTCAACAACGCGCAATCCGGTCAGGGGTCCCATGGGGCAGGTCTCCAGTATCGATGGGGGGCAAAGTGGGGTTTGTCGACCAGTGTGCCGCAGCGCCGGAGGCGGGCTCTGTCATGCGGGGGACGCCGGTGGCCGGCGCCGCGGGCGCGCCAACGTCGCCTGCGCGGCCCAGCCAGCGCACGCCGTGCACGGCGCGCGTGGACGCCGCACACCCGGGAACGGACAGGGACGCCCGGAAACGACAAAGCCCGCACGGGGCGGGGCGGGCTTTGGCAGGGCTGGTAGGCACCTGAATCTTGGTTGCGGGGGCAAGATTTGAACTTGCGACCTTTGGGTTATGAGCCCAACGAGCTACCAGGCTGCTCCACCCCGCGACTGAAGCTAGCAGTATAGCAGCGCTTTTGAGGGCGTGGCAAGTATTTTCACAGGCCTGCCTTGTCCAGCGTGCGCTCGAAGCGGCGCGGGCCCTGGAAGCCGACCAGGCGCGCCTCGGCGATCTCGCGGCCTTCGGCGTCGAAGAACAGCGTGCCCGGCGGGCCGAACAGGCGGAAGCGGCGCAGCAGCGCGCGCTGCGCCTCGGTGTTGGCGGTGACGTCGGCCTTCAGCAGCACGGCGCGCTGCAGGCGCGCGGCGACCGCGGCGTCGCGGAAGGTGAAGCGCTCCATCTCCTTGCAGGACACGCACCAGTCGGCGTAGAAGTCCAGCACCACGGGCCGGCCGCCGGCGGCGCGGATCGCGGCGTCGAGCGCCGCGCCGTCCTCGATGCGCTGGAAGGCCGGCAGCCCGGCCGTCGCTGCCGGAGCCTCGCCCAGGTGGGCGAGCGGGCGCAAGGGGTCGCGGCCGCCGGACACCGCGCCGACGATCTGGGCCACGCCCAGCGTCAGCGCGGCCACGCCGGCCGCACGCTGCAGGCCGGTGCGCAGCGCGTGCCGGTGGTGGCTGTGGCGGCCGAAGGGCCGCAGCAGGAAGCCGGTCAGCAGCAGCAGCAGGCCCCACAGCGCCAGCACCGCGGCAATCGGCAGTACCGGCTGCGCCACCCACAGCGCCACGCCCAGCATCAACAGGCCGAACAGCTGCTTGACGCCATGCATCCAGGGCCCGGCCCGGGGCAGCCAGCGGCCGGACGACGCGCCGAGCAGCAGCAGCGGCACGCTCATGCCGCTGGCCATCGAGAACAGCGCGGCACCGCCCTGCACCACGTCGCCGCTCTGGCTGATGAACAGCAGCGCGCCCGCGAGCGGCGCGGTGACACAGGGGCTGACGATCAGCGCCGAGACGCCGCCCATCAGGAACACGCCCAGCAACTGGCCGGCCGGCAGGCGGTTGCTGTGGTGCGTCAGGTGGGTGGTCCAGCGTGCGGGCAGGCGCAGCTCGTAGACGCCGAACATCGACAGCGACAAGGCGGCCAGCAGCAGCGCGAAGGCCCCCAGGGCCCAGGGTGTCTGCAGCGCCGCGGCAAAGCCCTCTCCGGCCAGGCCCGCGGCCACCCCCAGGCCGGTGTAGACCAGGGCCATGCCCAGCCCGTAGGCCGCGGCCAGCAGCAGCCCCCGCAGCCGCCCGGGCCGGCAGTGGCTGCCGACGATCAGCGACGAGAGGATGGGCAGCATCGGCAGCACGCAGGGCGTGAACGACAGCAGCAGGCCCATCACGAAGAAGCCGCCGACCACCTGCCACAGCCGCCCGCTCTGCAGCACCTGGTCCACGCGGCTGCCGTCGAACCAGCCGAGGCCGGCGGGCGCCGGCGCGGCCGCGGGTGTGCCGGCCGGACCGATGCGCGCCGGGTCGAGGTCCAGCACCGTGGTCATCGGCGGGTAGCACAGGCCGGCGTCGGCACAGCCCTGCGACACCACCGACAGGCGGAACGGCCCGCCGGCCTGCACCGGCAGGCCGATGCGCAGCTCGCCGCGGTAGGTCTCGACGTTCTTCTGGAAGTTCTCGTCGAACTTCACCTTGCCCGGCGGCACCTCGGCGGCCCCCAGCGTGGCCCCCTCGGCACTGAAGCGCAAGGGCTCGCGGTACAGGTAGTAACCGGAGGCGATGCGGATGCGCAGCTCCGCGCGGTCCGGTGCCAGCAGCTGGGCGCTGACCTGGAAGGCCTGCTCGGGCGGCAGGAAGTCGTCGGCCGCGCGGGCCGCCGGCGACACGCCGGCCAGCCAGGCCGCACACAACAGCAAGGGCAGACCGAGAACGCGGAACAGGCGGGACAAGCGCGGCAGCATGGGCAGACAGATCCTAGGGCTCGGCCAGGGTTCCCGGCGCCCGTCGGGCACCAGGCCCGGCGGACCGTCGAAAAAAAAGCCAGCGCAGGGCTGGCTTCTGGTCAGGCGCGGCGGGCGCGGCCGTCGGCTCAGGCGCCGGCGGTCTCCGACCCCTCGGCCGCGGCGGGCTCGGGGCGGTCGACCAGCTCGACGTAGGCCATCGGCGCGTTGTCGCCGACGCGGAAACCCATCTTCAGGATGCGGGTGTAGCCGCCCGGACGGGTCTGGTAACGCGGGCCCAGCTCCTTGAACAGCTTGAGCACGACGTCGCGGTCACGCAGGCGGGCGAAGGCCAGGCGGTGGTTGGCCAGCGACGGGGTCTTGCCCAGGGTGATCAGCGGCTCAACGACGCGGCGCAGTTCCTTGGCCTTGGGCACCGTGGTCTTGATGGCCTCGTGCTGCAGCAGCGACACGGCCATGTTGCGCAGCATTGCGGCGCGGTGCTCGCTGGTGCGGTTGAGTTTGCGGAGTCCGTTGCGGTGACGCATGGTGTGCTTTCCTTTCCTTATGAACCTCCGGCCGGATCAGGTACCGGAGGGTGCACGCTGGCCGGAGCGAGCCGGCCGGGTTGACGGATCGAAGCGCCGGATCAGCGCTTGTCCAGGCCCTGCGGGGGCCAGTTCTCCAGGCGCGAGCCCAGCGTGAGACCACGCGAGGCCAGCACTTCCTTGATCTCGTTGAGCGACTTGCGGCCCAGGTTCGGGGTCTTCAGCAGCTCGGTCTCGGTGCGCTGGATCAGGTCGCCAATGTAGTAGATGTTCTCGGCCTTCAGGCAGTTGGCCGAGCGCACGGTCAGCTCCAGCTCGTCGACCGGGCGCAGCAGGATCGGGTCGATCTGCGCTTCCTTGCTGCGGTCCACACCCGGGTAGGCCACCGCCTCGTTGGGCTGCAGCAGGGTGAAGGGCGACAGCTGCTCGGCCAGGATCTGGGCCGACGCGCGGATCGCTTCCTCGGGCGTCACGGCGCCGTTGGTCTCGATCTCCATGACCAGCTTGTCCAGGTCGGTGCGCTGCTCGACGCGGGCGTTCTCCACCGCGTAGCTGACGCGCTTGACCGGCGAGAACGAGGCGTCCAGCACGATGCGGCCGATGGACTTGGTCGGCTCGTCGCCGTAGCGGCGCATGGTGCCGGGCACGTAGCCGCGGCCCTTCTCGACCTTGATCTGCATGTCGAGCTTGCCGCCCTGCGCCAGGTGGGCGATGACGTGCTCGGGGTTCATGATCTCGACGTCGTGCGGCACCTGGATGTCGGCCGCGGTGACCGGACCCTCGCCTTCCTTGCGCACCACCAGCGTCACTTCGTCGCGGTTGTGCAGGCGGAACACGACGCCCTTCAGGTTCAGCATGATGTGGACCACGTCCTCGGCGACCCCGTCGATCGTCGAGTACTCATGCAGCACGCCGGCGATGGTGACCTCGGTCGGCGCGTAACCCACCATCGACGACAGCAGCACGCGCCGCAGCGCGTTGCCCAGCGTGTGGCCATAGCCGCGCTCGAACGGTTCGAGCGTGACCTTGGCGCGGTGGTTGCCGATCGGCTCCACGTTGATGGCTTTGGGTTTCAGCAGATTGGTTTGCATCGAGTCCTGTTCCTCTCAATACCCTCGGCTCGTTACACCGATAAGGCTGGCGGACCATGCCGGGCGGATGTCGCTTCGCGCCATGCCCGGCAAGCCAGCGCGAAGGGGCGCCGCACGCAACCGCACCGGCCGCGCGCGCGCCGAGAGCCGATCAGCGCGAGTAGAGTTCGACGATCAGCGATTCGTTGATCTCGGCGCCGAACTGGTCGCGGTCCGGGACCTTCTTGAACGTGCCTTCCAGCTTGGTGGCGTCCACCGACACCCAGTCCGGCAGGCCGATCGACTCGGCCAGCTTCAGCGACTCGGTCACGCGCAGCTGCTTCTTGGCCTTTTCGCGCACGGCCACCACGTCGCCCGGCTTGACCAGGTAGGACGCGATGTTCACGGTCTCGCCGTTGATCAGGATGGCCTTGTGCGACACCAGCTGGCGCGCCTCGGCGCGGGTCGAGCCGAAGCCCATGCGATAGACCACGTTGTCCAGACGCGACTCCAGCAGCGACAGCAGGTTCGCGCCGGTGTTGCCCTTGCGGCGCTCCGCCTCGGCGAAGTAGCGGCGGAACTGGCGCTCCAGCACGCCGTACATGCGCTTGACCTTCTGCTTCTCGCGCAGCTGGATGCCGAAGTCGGAGGTGCGCTGGCCGGAGTTGCGGCCATGCTGGCCCGGCTTGGTTTCGAACTTCGACTTGTCGCTGATGGCGCGGCGGGCGCTCTTCAGGTACAGGTCGGTGCCTTCACGGCGGGCCAGCTTGGCCTTGGGTCCGAGATAACGTGCCACGGTGTGTCCTCTGTGTGTCTGACGCGAGGCTAGGTCGCGCGAGTCTGGCGGATGTTGTTGAGACGCTCAGACGGTGGGCTTGATCGGCGGCCGGCCTGCGTCCGCAAGCTTGCGGAGGCGATAGGAAGCCGTCAATGAAATCGCCGGCAGGTGCATAACACCCGCCGGCTGGGGAAAACCGGTTAGTTTAGCACCACGCAGCGGGTGCAGCCGCTGAAGGCGCACCGACCGAAGGCCGACGCCCCACCGCGGCGGTTGCGCACCTCAGATGCGGCGGCGCTTCTGCGGACGGCAGCCGTTGTGCGGCACGGGCGTCACGTCGCTGATCGAGTTGATGCGGATGCCCAGCGCAGCCAGCGCGCGCACCGACGACTCGCGACCCGGGCCGGGGCCCTTGATCTTGACGTCCAGGTTCTTGATGCCTTGTTCCTGGGCCGCGCGGCCGCAGACCTCGGCAGCGACCTGGGCGGCGAAGGGCGTCGACTTGCGCGAGCCCTTGAAGCCCTGACCGCCCGAAGACGCCCAGGCCAGCGCGCCACCCTGGCGGTCGGTGATGGTGATGATGGTGTTGTTGAACGAGGCGTGCACGTGAGCGATGCCGTCCGCGATGTTCTTGCGGACCTTCTTGCTCACGCGGCGGGCCGCGGAATTGGCAGGTGCTTTGGCCATGTGGTATCTCGATTACGCGGTTGCGGGCTTACTTCTTCAGCGCTGCGGCACCCTTGCGCGGCCCCTTGCGGGTGCGGGCATTGGTGCGGGTGCGCTGGCCGCGCATCGGCAGGCCACGGCGGTGGCGCATGCCGCGGTAGCAGCCCAGGTCCATCAGCCGCTTGATGTTCATCGAGATCTCGCGGCGCAGGTCGCCCTCGATGGTGATCTTGTTGACCTCGTCGCGGATCTTTTCCAGATCGCTGTCGGTGAGGTCCTTGATCTTCTTGGCGTACGGGATGCCGACCGTGTCGCAGATCTTCTGCGCGGTGGTGCGGCCGATGCCGTAGATCGCGGTCAGGCCGATTTCGGCGTGCTTGTGCGGGGGGATGTTGATGCCGGCAATGCGTGCCATGGTGGTCCTCTAAGTCCTTGGGCTACCGGGGCTCAACCCTGGCGCTGCTTGTGGCGCGGGTCGGTGCAGATCACGCGCACCACACCCTTGCGGCGGATGACCTTGCAATTGCGGCACATCTTCTTGACCGATGCAGAGACTTTCATCGTCTTCTCCTAAAGCGCCTGTACCGCATCCGGCATCGCAGGCGCGACTCTCATTCGACCGGCGGGGCGGTCAGACCCCGTCCTCCGGCCGTCGTCAACTGGCTTTGAAGTTGGCCTTCTTCAGCAGTGACTCGTATTGCTGGCTCATCACGTAGCTCTGGACCTGGGCCCAGAAGTCCATCGTCACAACCACGATGATCAGCAGCGACGTGCCGCCGAAATAGAACGGCACGTTGTACTTGAGCACCAGGAACTCGGGCAGCAGGCAGACCAGCGTGATGTACACCGCACCCGCCAGCGTCAGCCGCGACAGGATCTTGTCGATGTGCTTGGCCGTCTGCTCACCGGGGCGGATGCCCGGGATGAACGCGCCGCTCTTCTTCAGGTTGTCGGCGGTCTCGCGGCTGTTGAACACCAGCGCCGTGTAGAAGAAGCAGAAGAAAACGATCATCGCGGCGTAGAGCATCACGTAGATCGGCTGTCCCGGCGACAGCGCCGACGAGATGTCCCTCAGCCAGCGCAGGCCGTCGCCGGTGGCGAACCAGCCCACCACCGTCGCCGGCAGCAGGATGATCGACGAGGCGAAGATCGGCGGGATCACGCCCGACATGTTCAGCTTCAACGGCAGGTGCGACGACTGGCCGCCGTAGACCTTGTTGCCGACCTGGCGCTTGGCGTAGTTCACCAGAATCTTGCGCTGGCCCCGCTCGACGAAGACCACAGCGAAGGTCACCAGCACGACCAGCGTGATGATGAACAAGGCCGCGATGATGCTCATCGCCCCCGTCCTGATCAGCTCGAACAGGCCGCCAATGGCGCCCGGGAGACCCGCGGCGATGCCGCCGAAGATCAGGATCGAGATGCCGTTGCCCAGACCACGCTCGGTGATCTGCTCGCCCAGCCACATCAGGAACATCGTGCCGGCCGTCAGGCTCACCACGGTGGTCATGCGGAAGCCGAACCCGGGGTTGATCACCAGACCGGCCGACCCTTCCAGCGCCAGCGCGATGCCCAGACTCTGGAACAGCGCCAGTCCCAGCGTACCGTAGCGGGTGTACTGGGTGATCTTGCGACGCCCGGCCTCGCCCTCCTTCTTCAGCGACTCCAGCTGCGGCACGACGTAGGTCATCAACTGCATGATGATCGACGCCGAGATGTACGGCATGATGCCCAACGCGAACACGGTGAAGCGCGACAGCGCCCCGCCGGAGAACATGTTGAACAGGCTCAGGATGCCGCCCTGCTGGCCCTTGAAGAGCTGCTGCAGCTGGTTGGGATCGATGCCGGGCACGGGGATGTGCGCGCCCAGACGGTAGACCACCAACGCCAGCAGCAGAAAGACGAGCCGGCGACGCAGGTCGCCGAACTTGCCGCTCTTGGCCAGCTGGTTTGCCGAAGTTGCCAAAACGAAGGTCCTCGAAACCTAGGCCAGGCCGATCAGGCGAGGCTGCCGCCGGCCGCCTCGATGGCGGCCTTGGCACCGGCGGTCGCGCCGATGCCCTTCAGGGCGACCTTGCGCGACAGCTCGCCGCTCTTGATCACCTTGACCTGACGCACCAGCTGCGACACCAGGCCGGCAGCCTTCAGCGCGAGCAGATCGACTTCGTCCAGGCCCAGGCGCTCCAGGTCGGTGAGGCTGACCTCGCCGTTGTACTTCAGCGACTGCGACTTGAAGCCACGCTTGGGCAGGCGACGCTGCAGCGGCATCTGGCCGCCTTCGAAGCCCACCTTGTGGTAGCCACCGGCGCGCGACTTCTGGCCCTTGTGACCGCGACCGGCGGTCTTGCCCAGGCCGGAGCCGATGCCACGGCCCACGCGGCGGCGGGCCTTCTTGGCACCCTCGGCCGGCTTGATGGTGTTGAGTTGCATGTTCTCGTCCTCGCGTTGGTCGGCCGTGCTTACAGCACCGCCACCAGGTAGGCGATCTTGTTGATCATGCCGCGCACGGCCGGGGTGTCCTCGAGCACGCGCTGGCTGTTGACGCGGCGCAGGCCCAGGCCACGCACCGTGTCACGGTGGTCCTGCTTGCAGCCGATCGGGCTCTTCACGAGCTTGACGGTCAGGGTCTTCTTGTCCGACATGGGAAATCTCCGGGGCTGTCAGATCAGTTGAAGAGCTCTTCAACCGTCTTGCCGCGCTTGGCCGCCACTTCGGCAGCGGTCGTCGAGCGGCGCAGGGCGTCCAGCGTGGCGCGCACCATGTTGTACGGGTTGCTCGAGCCCAGGCTCTTGGCGACGATGTCGGTGACACCCATCACCTCGAACACGGCGCGCATCGGGCCGCCGGCGATGATGCCGGTACCGGCCGGGGCCGGCGACAGCAGCACCTTGGCCGCGCCGTGGTGGCCGGTCACGTTGTGCTGGACCGTGCCGCTGCGCAGCTGGACCTTGAACATGTTGCGGCGGGCCGAATCCATGGCCTTCTGCACCGAGACCGGCACTTCCTTGGCCTTGCCCTTGCCCATGCCGATGCGGCCGTCGCCATCGCCGACCACCGTCAGCGCCGCGAAGCTCAGCGTGCGACCACCCTTGACGACCTTGGTGACGCGGTTGACCGCGATCATCTTTTCCTTCAGGCCGTCGTCGTTGCCTTCGGTCTGCGCGCGGGGAGTGAACTTTGCCATTTGCTTGATTCCTTATCGCCGCTCAGAACTGCAGACCGGCTTCGCGGGCAGCGTCGGCCAGGGCCTTGACGCGGCCGTGGTAGGCGAAGCCGGCGCGGTCGAAGGCGACCTTCTCGATGCCGGCAGCCTTGGCCTTCTCGGCAATGCGCTTGCCCACCAGGCTGGCCGCGGCGACGTTGCCGCCCTTGTCCTTGCCCAGCTGCTCGCGCACTTCCTTCTCGGCGGTCGACGCGGAGGCCAGCACCTGGGTGCCGTCGCCGGAGACCACGCTGGCGTAGATGTGCAGGTTGGAACGGAAGACCGACAGGCGGACCGCACCCTGGTTGGCGATGCGGGCGCGGGTCTGACGGGAGCGACGCAGGCGCTGTTCTTTCTTGGTCAGCATGTTCGGCTCCTTACTTCTTCTTCGTTTCCTTGATCACCACGCGCTCGTCGGCGTAGCGGATCCCCTTGCCCTTGTAGGGCTCGGGCGGACGGATCGCGCGCACTTCGGCGGCCACCTGGCCGACGACCTGGCGGTCCGCACCCTTGATCACGATCTCGGTCTGGGTCGGGCAGGTCACGGTGATGCCGGCCGGCATGTCCTTGACCACGGGGTGCGAGAAGCCGATCTGCAGGTTCAGCTTGGTGCCCTGGGCCTGGGCGCGGAAGCCCACGCCGACCAGGTTCAGCTTCTTCTCGAAGCCCTTGCTGACACCGTTGACCATGTTGCTCAGCAGCGCGCGCAGCGTGCCGCTCATGGCATTGGCCTCCGTGCTGTCGTTGGCCGGGGCCAGCTTCAGCGTCGAACCATCCTTCTCGATGGCGACCAGGGCGTTGACCGGACGCGACAGGGTGCCGTTGGCACCCTTGACGGTGATCTGGTCGGCCGTGATCTGCACGTCCACGCCTTGCGGGACGGCGATGGGCATCTTTCCAACGCGGGACATTGTCTGCTCTCCTTCGTCGGTCAGGCCACGTAGCACAGCACTTCGCCGCCGACGCCGTTCTGGCGCGCCTTGCGGTCGGTCATCACGCCCTTCGGCGTGGTGACGATGGCCACGCCCAGGCCGTTCATGACCTGCGGGATCGCGTCACGGCCCTTGTAGACGCGCAGGCCGGGACGGCTGACGCGCTCGATGCGCTCGATGACGGGCTTGCCGGCGTAGTACTTCAGCGCGACGTGCAGCTCGTTCTTGCCGCCGTCGGTCGCCACCTTGAAACCGTCGATGTAGCCCTCGTCCTTCAGGACCTGGGCAATGGCCACCTTGACCTTGGACGACGGCATCGTCACGACCGCCTTCTGCACCAACTGCGCATTGCGGATGCGCGTCAGCATGTCGGCGATGGGATCACTCATGCTCATGTGTATCTCCTGCTCGTGCCTTGCGCCGGATTACCAGCTGGCCTTGGTCACGCCGGGAATGTCGCCCTTGAAGGCGAGTTCGCGGATCTTGCTGCGGCCCAGGCCGAAGGTGCGGAAGGTGCCGCGCGGACGACCGGTCAGCTCGCAACGGTTGCGCAGACGGGTCGGATTGGCGTTGCGGGGCAGCTTCTGCAGCTCCAGGCGCGCCAGGTAGCGCTCTTCTTCAGACTTGCTCGCGTCGTCGATGACGGCCTTCAGCTCGGCGTACTTCTTCGCGAACTTGGCGACCAGCTTCTCGCGCTTCGCTTCGCGCTGAATGAGGGAAAGTTTAGCCACGGGTCACCTCAGTTCTTGAACGGGAAGCGGAAGGCCGCCAGCAGCGCCTTGCACTCGTCATCGGTCTTGGCGGTGGTGGTGAAGCTGATGTTCATGCCACGGAGCGCGTCGATCTTGTCGTACTCGATTTCCGGGAAGATGATCTGCTCTTTGACACCGACGTTGTAGTTGCCGCGACCGTCGAAGGAGCGACCCGAGATGCCGCGGAAGTCGCGCACGCGGGGCAGCGCGATGGTCACGAAGCGGTCCAGGAACTCATACATCTGGACGCCGCGCAGCGTGACCATGCAGCCGATGGCCAGGTTCTCGCGGATCTTGAAGCCGGCGATCGGCTTGCGCGACTTGGTGACCACCGGCTTCTGGCCGGCAATCTTGGTCAGGTCGCCGACGGCGTGGTCCATGACCTTCTTGTCGGCCACCGCCTCGCTCACGCCCATGTTGAGCGTGATCTTGGTCAGCCGGGGCACTTCCATCACCGACTTGTAGCCGAACTTCGCCACCAGGTCGGGGACGACCTTTTCGCGGTAAAACTGTTGCAGACGAGCCATGTCGAACCTCTGTCTTTCGGGGCCTTAGGCCTTGATCTCTTCGCCGGTCGACTTGTAGACGCGCACCTTCTTGCCGTCGGCAAGCAGCTTGGCGCCAACCCGGTCGGCCTTGCCCGTCGCGGCATTGAAGATCGCGACATTCGATTGATGGATCGGCATGGTCTTGTCGACCACCCCACCCGTCGTGCCCTTCATCGGGTTCGGCTTGACGTGCTTCTTCACCACGTTCACGCCCTCGACGACGACATGGTCCTCGTCGACGCGCAGCGTCACGGTGCCGCGCTTGCCCTTGTCGCGGCCGGTCAACACGATGACCTGGTCGCCCTTGCGAATCTTGTTCATGGCTTTGTCCTTTGCCCCAGCGCTGCGAGATGCTTACAGCACTTCCGGCGCGAGCGACACGATCTTCATGAAGCGCTCGGTACGCAGTTCGCGCGTCACCGGCCCGAAGATGCGGGTGCCGATCGGCTCCAGCTTGTTGTTCAGCAGCACGGCGGCATTGCCGTCGAACTTGACCAGCGAGCCGTCCTGGCGGCGCACGCCCTTGGCGGTGCGCACGACGACCGCACTGTAGACCTCGCCCTTCTTGACGCGGCCACGCGGAGCGGCTTCCTTGATCGACACCTTGATGATGTCGCCAATGCTGGCATACCGGCGCTTGGAGCCACCCAGCACCTTGATGCACATGACGGACTTCGCGCCCGTGTTGTCAGCGACGTCGAGTCGCGATTGCATTTGGATCATTTGTGTCCCCAACTTGTCCCGCAGGGGCCGGCGAGGCCCGCCCGAGCGGTCAGTCTTGGGCCCGTCACCACCACCGAGCAGGACACTCGGCAGCGCTGTTTGGGCGGATCCGAAGGCGAAGGCCAGCGAACGCGACCCCCGCCATTCGGCGAAGCTGCGGATTATGCAGGAGTTTTGCGCCGCGCGTCAAGCGCTGCCGTGCGGCAACGCGACGGCGATGCGGCGACACCGGAGCGGGCGTTCGCAACGCCCCGCTCCAGCAGCGGGCGTCAGCCCTTGGCTTGCTGGGCCTGGCGCAGCAGGGTGTCCGCGTCGCTGACCTCGAACTTACCCGGAGCCTCGACGTTCAGCGACTTGACCACCCCATCGACCACCAGCATCGAATAGCGGTTGCTGCGCAGGCCCATGCCCCGCGCGGTCAGGTCCAGCGTCAGACCCGTCGCCTTGGTGAAGTCGGCGCTGCCGTCGGCCATCATGCGGACCTTGCCGGCGGTCTTCTGGTCGCGGCCCCAGGCGCCCATGACGAACGCGTCATTGACCGAGACGCACCAGATCTCGTCGACGCCGGCCGCCTTCAGCGCCTCGGCCTTCTCGACATAGCCCGGCACGTGCTTGGCCGAGCAGGTGGGCGTGTAGGCGCCAGGCAGCGCGAACAGCGCGATCGTCTTGCCGGCGGTGGCCGCGGCAATGTCGAAGCTGTTGGGGCCGATGGCGCAGCCGTTGCCTTCGACTTCGATGAATTCGTTGAGCGTGCCTGCGGGCAGCTTGTCGCCGACCTTGATCATCCTGGGTTCTCCTCGTGCCTGCGGTGGAATGACGGACCGCCCCGGAATGGAAAACGGCCGCGCGCCAGTATCCCAGCGCGCGGCCGTCAGGCCGTGGTCGGGGCCGCAAGGCCCCGCATCGGCGGTGGCTTAGACCAGACCGGCCTTCTTGACCAGGCGGGTCACGACCCAGGACTTGGTCTTGCTGATCGGCCGGCCTTCGGCGATCTCGACGACATCGCCAGTGTGGTACTGGTTGGTCTCGTCGTGGGCCTGGTACTTGCGCGAGCGGCCGACGATCTTGCCGTACAGCTCGTGGATGAACCGGCGCTCGACCAGCACGGTGACGGTCTTCTCGCGCTTGTCGCTGACCACGGTGCCCACGAGGGTACGCGTGTTCTTCACCGGCGCGGTGGCTTGGGCTTCGCTCACTTGGCGGCTCCCTTCTTCTTCTCGGCCAGGATGGTCTTGGCGCGAGCGATGTCACGACGGGTCTGACCCAGCGTGTTGGTGTTGGCCAGCTGCTGGGTGGCCTTCTGCATGCGCAGGCCGAAGTGGGCCTTCAGGAGATCGTTGATCTCCTTCTCGAGGCCGGCGACGTCCTTGGCGCGGAGTTCGGATGCTTTGCTCATGACGGGCTCCGGGTTCAGGTGCCGACCTGGCGCGCCACGAAGGTGCAGCGCAGCGGCAGCTTGGCGGCGGCCAGGGTGAAGGCCTCGCGCGCCAGCGCTTCGGGCACCCCGTTGATCTCGTACAGCACCTTGCCGGGGGTGATCTCGGCAACGTAGTACTCGGGGTTGCCCTTGCCGTTACCCATCCGCACTTCGGCCGGCTTCTGCGAAATCGGCTTGTCCGGGAAGATGCGGATGAAGATGCGACCACCCCGCTTGATGTGGCGGGAGATCGCGCGGCGGGCGGCTTCGATCTGGCGCGCGGTGATGCGGCCGCGCTCGGTGGCCTTCAGGCCGAATTCGCCGAACGACACGTTGGCGCCACGCGTGGCGACGCCGGTGTTGCGGCCCTTGTGTTCCTTGCGGAACTTGCGACGTGCTGGTTGCAGCATGTTGTGTGCTCCTTAGGCGGCGCCGGTGCCCGGGGCAACCTTGCGCACGCGCTTGGCAGCCGGGGCGCCAGCACCGGCCGGGCCGGCGTCGGCGCGCGGGCCGCGGCGGTCGGCGCCCGGGCCACCCGGACGGGGACCGCGACGCGGACGGCGATCTTCTTCCTGGCCTTCCGGCTTGACGGCACCGGGCGCGTCGCCGCGGCCCAGGTTGTCACCGCGGTAGACCCAAACCTTGACGCCGATGACGCCGTAGGTGGTCTTGGCCTCGGAGAAGCCGTAGTCGATGTCGGCACGCAGGGTGTGCAGCGGCACGCGGCCTTCGCGGTACCACTCGGTGCGGGCGATCTCGATGCCGTTCAGACGTCCGGCGCTCATGATCTTGATGCCCTGGGCACCCAGGCGCATCGCGTTCTGCATCGCGCGCTTCATCGCGCGGCGGAACATGATGCGCTTCTCGAGTTGCTGGGTGATCGAGTCGGCGATCAGCTGGGCATCGATTTCGGGCTTGCGCACTTCCTCGATGTTCACGGCGACCGGCACCTTCAGGCGGCGAGCGAGCTCGGCCTTCAGGTTCTCGATGTCCTCGCCCTTCTTGCCGATCACCACGCCCGGACGCGCCGAGAAGATGGTGATGCGCGCGTTCTTGGCGGGGCGCTCGATCAGGATGCGCGAGACGGCGGCGTTCTTCAGCTTCTTCTTGAGGTACTCGCGCACGTCAAGGTCTTCGGCCAGCATGCCCGCGAAGTTGCGGCTCGATGCGTACCAGCGCGAAGCCCAGGCACGGGTGACCGCCAGGCGGAAGCCGGTCGGATGGATCTTCTGTCCCATGTTCTTCCCTCAGCCTCTCAGTTGCCGACCGTCACGTAGATGTGGCAGGTGGGCTTGCTGATGCGGTTGCCACGGCCCTTGGCGCGGGCCGAGAAGCGCTTCAGCGTCGCACCCTGCTCGACGTAGATCGAGGTGATCTTCAGTTCGTCGATGTCGGCGCCGTCGTTGTGCTCGGCGTTCGCGATCGCGGACTCCACGGCCTTCTTGACGATGCCGGCAGCCTTCTTCTGGGTGAAGCTCAGGATGTTCAGCGCCTGGTCCACCTTCTTGCCGCGGACCAGGTCCGCCACCAGGCGACCCTTGTCGACGGACAGGCGGACACCGCGGACGATTGCTTTGGTTTCCATCGTCTGCCCCTTAGCGCTTGGCCTTCTTGTCCGCGGGGTGACCCTTGAACGTGCGGGTCAGCGCGAACTCGCCCAGCTTGTGGCCGACCATCTGGTCGGTCACGTACACGGGCACGTGTTGCTTGCCGTTGTGCACCGCGATCGTCAGGCCGATGAAATCGGGCAGGATCGTCGAGCGGCGCGACCAGGTCTTGATCGGCTTCTTGTCCTTGGTGGCCACGGCCTTCTCGGTCTTGGCCAGCAGGTGGTGGTCCACGAAGGGACCCTTCTTCAGTGAGCGTGCCATGTTGCTTGCCCCTTACTTCTTGCGACGCGACACGATCATGTTCTGCGTGCGCTTGTTGCTGCGGGTGCGGAAGCCCTTGGTCAGCGTGTTCCACGGCGACACCTGAGCCTGGCCTTCGCCGGTGCGGCCTTCGCCGCCACCGTGCGGGTGGTCCACCGGATTCATCGCGGTACCGCGCACGGTCGGGCGGATGCCCTTCCAGCGGATCGCGCCGGCCTTGCCGTACTGCCGCAGGTTGTGCTCTTCGTTCGACACCTCGCCGATGGTGGCGCGGCAGTCGATGTGGATGCGGCGGACCTCACCCGAGCGCAGGCGAACCTGGGCGTACACACCCTCGCGGGCCATCAACGTCACCGAGGCGCCCGCCGACCGCGCAATCTGCGCGCCCTTGCCGGGCTGCAGCTCCACGCAGTGGATGGTCGAGCCGACCGGGATGTTGCGGATGGGCAGCGTGTTGCCGGCCTTGATCGGCGCTTCCGAGCCGCTCAGCAAGGTGGCGCCGACCTCGATGCCGCGCGGGGCGATCACGTAGCGGCGCTCGCCATCGGCGTAGCACACCAGCGCGATGTGGGCGGTGCGGTTCGGGTCGTACTCGATGCGCTCGACCTTCGCCGGGATGCCGTCCTTGTTGCGCACGAAGTCCACCACACGGTAGTGGTGCTTGTGACCACCGCCCTTGTGGCGCATCGTGATGTGGCCGTTGTTGTTGCGGCCGGACTTCTGCTTCTGGGGCTCGAGCAGCGAGGCCTCGGGCTTGCCCTTGTGCAGGTGCGAATGCACCACCTTCACCACGGCGCGGCGGCCGGGCGACGTGGGCTTGACCTTGACGATAGCCATTACGCGGCCTCCCCGGAGAAGTTGAGCTCCTGGCCCGGCTTCAGCGACACGTACGCCTTCTTGGCGTGGTCGCGGCGGCCGATGCGGCCACCGAAGCGCTTGACCTTGCCCTTCTGGTTCACCACGGTCACACCCTGCACTTCCACCTTGAACAGCAGTTCGACGGCGGCCTTGATCTCGGGCTTGGTGGCGTCACGCAGGACCTTGAACAGGACCTGGTTGTGCTTTTCGGCGACGTTGGTGGCCTTCTCGGACACGATCGGCGCGACCAGCACCTGGGCCAGACGGCCCTCGGAGAATTGCGGGGTGCTCATGCGAACATCTCCTTGAGCTGCTCGATCGCGCCCTTGGTCACCAGCACCTTCTTGTAGAAGACCAGCGACAGCGGATCGGCGTAGCGCGGCTCGACGACGAGCACGTTGGCCAGGTTGCGCGAGGCCAGCGCCAGATTCTCGTCGACGCTGTCGGCGATCACCAGCACGGAATCCAGGCCCATGGCCTTGAACTTGGCCGCGAGCAGCTTGGTCTTGGGCGCCTCGACCGACAGCGAGTCGACCACCGCCAGGCGGCCGTCACGGGCCAGCTGCGACAGGATCGACGCCATGCCGGCGCGGTACATCTTCTTGTTGACCTTCTGAGAGAAGTTCTCGTCGGGCATGTTCGGGAAGATGCGACCGCCCCCACGCCACAGCGGCGACGAGGTGGAGCCGGCACGCGCGCGGCCGGTGCCCTTCTGGCGCCACGGCTTCTTGGTGCTGTGCTTGACGGCCTCGCGGTTCTTCTGGGCGCGGGTACCCTGGCGGGCGTTGGCCTGGTAGGCCACCACGACCTGGTGCACCAGGGCTTCGTTGTAGTCGCGCGCGAACACGGTGTCCGGCGCCTCGACCTTGGACGTCGCCTGGCCCTGTTCGTTCAGGAGCTCGAGCTGCATCACTGGGCTCCCTTCTTGGCCTTGACCTTGACGGCGGGGCGGACGGTCACGAAACCGCTCTTCGCACCCGGCACGGCGCCGCGGACCAGCAGCAGCTGGCGGGCCTCGTCGATGCGCACGATGTCCAGGTTCTGCGTGGTGACGGTCTCGTCGCCCATGTGGCCGGTCATCTTCTTGCCCGGGAACACGCGGCCAGGATCCTGCGCCATCGAGATCGAGCCCGGCACGTTGTGCGAACGGCTGTTGCCGTGCGACGCGCGTTGCGAACCGAAGTTGTGGCGCTTGATCGTGCCCGCGAAGCCCTTGCCGATCGAGGTGCCCTGCACATCGACCAACTGGCCGACGCTGAACAGGGTCACCGGCACGGCGGCGCCGGGCGCGTACTGCCCCACCACATCGGCGGGCACGCGGAATTCGCGGAGGATTTCACCGGCTTCCACACCCGCCTTGGCGAGGTGGCCGGCTTCCGGCTTGGTCACGCGCGATGCCTTGCGCGAACCGAACGCCACCTGCAGGGCGTTGTAGCCGTCGGTCTGCTCGGTCTTGACCTGGGTGACGCGGTTGTTCGACACGTCGAGCACCGTCACGGGGATGGCGTCGCCATCGTCCGTGAAGATGCGCATCATGCCGACCTTGCGGCCCAGCAAACCGAGGCGATAGCTGTTGGCAGCTGTCGTCATGGCTCTTCTCCAGCCCCATTGATAGAGGCCTTTGTTTCAAACACCCGACATCGATTGGCCGGGGGTGACTGCGGCGCCGAAGCACCACGCCGGCAGCACTGGTGACCCAGCCTGCCGGCGAAAAGCTTGCGAGTATAGCCTGCCTGCGGGCGAGCCCGCAAGGCTAGGCGGCTTACTGCAGCTTGATCTCGACGTCCACGCCCGCGGGCAGGTCGAGCTTCATCAGTGCGTCGACGGTCTTGTCAGTGGGATCGACGATGTCCATCAGGCGCTGGTGGGTGCGGATCTCGAACTGGTCGCGCGAGGTCTTGTTGACGTGCGGCGAACGCAGGATGTCGAAGCGCTGCATGCGGGTCGGCAGCGGCACGGGGCCGCGGACGATCGCGCCGGTGCGCTTGGCGGTGTCGACGATCTCGAGGGCCGACTGGTCGATCAGCTTGTAGTCAAACGCCTTCAGGCGAATGCGGATCTTCTGCTTTTGCATGACGGTTCCTTGTAAAGAGCAATGGGGCCGGGCCGCTGTCTCGGGCCGCCCGGCCGGTCATGCAATCACTCGATGATCTTGGCCACGACGCCGGCGCCGACGGTGCGGCCGCCTTCACGGATGGCGAAGCGCAGGCCCTCTTCCATCGCGATCGGCGCGATCAGCTTGACCGTGATGCTGACGTTGTCGCCCGGCATCACCATCTCCTTGTCCTTCGGCAGCTCCACCGCACCCGTCACGTCCGTCGTGCGGAAGTAGAACTGCGGGCGATAGTTGTTGAAGAACGGGGTGTGGCGGCCGCCTTCGTCCTTGCTCAGCACGTACACCTCGGCGGTGAAGTGCGTGTGCGGCTTGATCGAACCCGGCTTGCACAGCACTTGGCCGCGCTCGACGTCTTCACGCTTGGTGCCGCGCAGCAGGATGCCCACGTTGTCGCCAGCCTGACCCTGGTCCAGCAGCTTGCGGAACATTTCCACGCCGGTGCAGGTGGTCTTCTGCGTCGCACGGATGCCGACGATCTCGATTTCCTCGCCGACCTTGATGATGCCGCGCTCGACACGGCCGGTCACCACGGTGCCGCGACCCGAGATCGAGAACACGTCTTCCACCGGCATCAGGAACGTGCCGTCCACCGCGCGCTCGGGCGTCGGGATGTAGCTGTCCAGCGCCTCGGCCAGACGCATGATCGCTTGCTCGCCCAGGTCACCCGTGTCGCCTTCCATCGCCAGCTTGGCCGAACCCTTGATGATCGGGGTGTCGTCGCCGGGGAAGTCGTACTTGCTCAGCAGCTCGCGCACTTCCATCTCGACGAGCTCCAGCAGCTCGGCGTCGTCGACCATGTCGCACTTGTTCAGGAAGACGATGATGTAGGGCACGCCCACCTGGCGGGCCAGCAGGATGTGCTCGCGGGTCTGGGGCATCGGGCCGTCAGCGGCCGAGCACACCAGGATCGCGCCGTCCATCTGCGCCGCACCCGTGATCATGTTCTTCACGTAGTCGGCGTGGCCCGGGCAGTCCACGTGCGCGTAGTGGCGGTTGGCCGTCTCGTACTCGACGTGCGCGGTGTTGATCGTGATGCCGCGCGCCTTCTCTTCCGGCGCCGCGTCGATCTGGTCGTAGGCCTTGGCCTCGCCACCGAACTTCTTCGCCAGGATCGTCGTGATCGCCGCCGTCAGCGTCGTCTTGCCATGGTCCACGTGACCAATCGTGCCCACGTTCACGTGCGGCTTGGTCCGCTCAAACTTGCCCTTTGCCATTTCAATCTCCGAATCGAAAGAACATTGCCCGCGGTGTGTTTAAGGTCTCCGGCGAATGGCCCGCCGCGGGCGGCAGGCCGGCCCGGGTCGTGCCCGGGCGCCGAAGACCGGCTCTTGGAATTACTTAGCGCGCGCGGTGATGATCGCCTCGGCCACGTTCTTGGGAGCTTCGGCGTAGTGCTTGAACTCCATCGTGTACGTGGCGCGGCCCTGGGTGGCCGAGCGCAGCGAGGTCGAGTAGCCGAACATCTCGCTCAGCGGCACCTCGGCCTTGATGACCTTGCCGCCGCCGGGCATGTCGTCCATGCCCTGCACCATGCCGCGGCGGGACGACAGGTCGCCCATCACGGTACCGGCGTAGTCTTCCGGCGTCTCCACCTCGACCGCCATCATCGGCTCCAGGATCACCGGGTTGGCCTTGCGGCAGCCGTCCTTGAAGCCGATGGACGCGGCCATCTTGAAGGCGTTTTCGTTCGAGTCCACGTCGTGGTATGAACCGAAGGTCAGCGTGACCTTCACGTCGACCACCGGGAAGCCGGCCAGCACGCCATTGGGCAGCGTGTCGATCAGGCCCTTTTCCACCGCGGGGATGAATTCGCGCGGCACCACGCCGCCCTTGATGGCGTCCACGAACTCGAAGCCCTTGCCCGGCTCCATCGGCTCGATGCTCAGCACGACGTGGCCGTACTGGCCCTTGCCGCCCGACTGGCGCACGAACTTGCCTTCCACGTCGGTGACCGACTTGCGGATGGTTTCGCGGTAGGCCACCTGCGGCTTGCCGACGTTGGCCTCGACGCCGAACTCGCGCTTCATGCGGTCGACGATGATTTCGAGGTGCAGCTCGCCCATGCCGGAGATGATGGTCTGGCCGGACTCTTCGTCGGTGCGCACGCGGAACGACGGATCCTCGGCGGCCAGGCGGCCCAGCGCGATGCCCATCTTCTCCTGGTCGGCCTTGGTCTTGGGCTCGACGGCCTGCGAGATCACCGGCTCGGGGAAGACCATCTTTTCCAGCGTGATCACGGCTTCCGGATCGCACAGGGTCTCGCCCGTGGTCACTTCCTTCAGGCCCACGCAGGCGGCGATGTCACCGGCCAGAATCTCCTTGATTTCCTCACGCTGGTTGGCGTGCATCTGCAGGATCCGGCCGATACGCTCCTTCTTGCCCTTGATCGGGTTGTAGACGGTCGAACCCGAGGTCAGCACGCCCGAGTACACGCGCACGAAGGTCAGCTGGCCGACGAAGGGGTCGGTCATCAGCTTGAACGCCAGCGCAGCGAACTTTTCCTTGTCGTCGGCCTTGCGGGTGACTTCCTTGTCGTCCTCGTCCGTGCCGCCGACCGGCGGGATGTCCACCGGCGAGGGCAGGAACTGGATCACCGCGTCGAGCATGCGCTGCACGCCCTTGTTCTTGAAGGCGGTGCCGCACAGCATCGGCTGGATCTCGGTGGCGATGGTGCGCTGGCGGATCGCGCCGATGATCTCTTCCTCGGTCAGCTCACCGGTCTCGAGGTACTTGTTCATCAAGTCCTCGTTGGCTTCGGCAGCGGCCTCGACCATCTTCTCGCGCCACTCCTGGGCCACGCCCTCCAGGTCGGCCGGGATGTCCTGGTACTCGAACTTCATGCCCTGGGACGCCTCGTCCCAGACGATCGCCTTCATCTTGATCAGGTCGACCACGCCGGTGAAGTTGTCCTCGGCACCGATGGGGATCACGATGGGCACCGGGTTGGCCTTCAGGCGCGTCTTCATCTGGTCGACGACCTTGAAGAAGTTGGCGCCGGTGCGGTCCATCTTGTTGACGAAGGCCAGACGCGGCACCTTGTACTTGTTGGCCTGGCGCCAGACGGTCTCCGACTGCGGCTGCACGCCGCCCACGGCGCAGTACACCATGCAGGCACCGTCCAGCACGCGCATCGAACGCTCCACCTCGATGGTGAAGTCCACGTGTCCGGGGGTGTCGATGATGTTGAAGCGGTGCTCCGGGAAGTTCAGGTCCATGCCCTTCCAGAAGCAGGTGGTCGCCGCGGAGGTGATCGTGATGCCACGCTCCTGCTCCTGCTCCATCCAGTCCATGGTGGCCGCACCGTCGTGCACCTCACCGATCTTGTGGTTCACACCGGTGTAGTACAGGATGCGCTCGGTGGTGGTCGTCTTGCCGGCATCGATGTGCGCGCTGATGCCGATGTTGCGGTAGCGCTCGATGGGGGTGCTGCGGGCCATGGTGGATTCACTCCAAATACAGGGGCCGCCCTCGGGTCAGTAGTAACCCGGACGGGGCGGCCAAGGGGCTTGCTGAGGGTCTGCTTAGAAGCGGAAGTGCGAGAACGCCTTGTTGGCCTCGGCCATGCGGTGGACTTCGTCGCGCTTCTTCATCGCGCCGCCGCGGCCTTCGCTGGCCTCCAGCAGCTCGTTGGCCAGGCGGGCCGCCATCGACTTCTCGCCGCGCTTGCGGGCCGAATCCTTCAGCCAGCGCATGGCCAGGGCCATACGGCGGACGGGACGAACTTCCACGGGAACTTGGTAGTTCGCACCGCCGACGCGGCGGGACTTGACCTCGACCATCGGCTTGATGTTGTTGATGGCGATCATGAAGATCTCCAGCGGGTCCTTGCCGGCCTTCTTCTCGACCTGCTCGAGGGCACCGTAGATGATGCGCTCGGCGACGGCCTTCTTGCCGGATTCCATGATGACGTTCATGAACTTGGACAGGTCCACCGATCCGAACTTGGGATCGGGCAGGATCTCGCGCTTGGGTACTTCGCGACGACGTGGCATGGGAATTCCTTTATCTGCTTCAGCTGGCGCCAGGACCACATCGATCCCGCACCGGAGAGGTCACGCAACCCACCTCTCGCTTACTCGGCGGCGCAATACGCAGCCACCGCAACAATCACGCAACCAGCCTCTCAGCCGGCGGTGACAACCGCTTGAAAGACCCTTCCGGGCCCTCAGCCTGGGGACGAAGGCGATCAGGCCTTCTTGGGCCGCTTGGCGCCGTACTTCGAGCGCGACTGCTTGCGGTCCTTGACGCCCTGCAGGTCCAGCGAACCGCGCACGATGTGGTAGCGCACGCCCGGCAGGTCCTTGACCCGGCCGCCGCGCACCAGCACCACGCTGTGCTCTTGCAGGTTGTGGCCTTCGCCACCGATGTAGGAGATGACCTCGAAACCGTTGGTCAGGCGCACCTTGGCGACCTTACGCAGGGCCGAGTTCGGCTTCTTCGGGGTGGTGGTGTACACGCGGGTGCACACACCCCGGCGCTGCGGGCAGTTCTGCATCGCAGGCGACTTGCTCTTGGTGACCTCGACCTCACGGCCGTGGCGCACGAGCTGGTTGATGGTTGGCATAGGTAACTTGTTCCCGTTTGAAGTCACACCCTTCCGGCAAACACCCCGATCGACCCGGACCAAGCCCCGCAAGCGACACAAGCACAAACGGCGCCGAGCCCCGCAACACTGCGAGACACGACGCCAGCCCTGTCCTTCCAGACCTCGTGCGCCCCACGATGTGGGCGCGTGAATTTGCCGAAAAGCCCTCGAGTATATTCGGCGCGCCGATCTTCGGCAAGCCTGTGCCCCCGATGAACCCTCTGACCGCCGAGCCCGCCGCCACGTCCCCACCCGCCATCGCCGTACTGGACACCAACGTCGTGCTGGACCTGCTGCTGTTCCGCGACCCCGGCGCGGCCGCGCTGGACGCGGCGCTGGGCGCCGGCCGGCTGCGCTGGCTGACCACCGACGCGATGCTGGACGAACTGGCCGACGTGCTGCGCCGTCCATTCGCGGCCGGCTGGGCGCTGACGCCGGCCGAGGTGCTGGCCGCGGCGCACGCGCGCTGCGAACGGACGATGCCGGCGGCCAGCGCCGCGCCGCCCGCCCCGCGTTGCACCGATCCGGACGACCAGAAGTTCATCGACCTGGCATGTGCACTGCCGGCCGCATGGCTGTTCAGCCGCGACCGCGCACTGCTGCGCCTGGCCCGGGCGGCGCAACCGCGCGGCGTCCGCGTGCTCACGCCGGCGCGCTGGGCGGCGCTGCAAACGGCCTGAGCCGGACGGTTCGCCCGCGCCAAAGCAAACAGGGCGGCCGAAGCCGCCCTGCTCTGAGGGGTTGTGGACCGGCCGGACACCGGCGGCGGGGGCCGCCCGTGCCGGCCGGGGCCTCACTCGCCCGCGGGGGCCTGGGGCTCGGCGCCTTCGGCCGCGGCATCCACCGCGGCCAGCTGCACCGCAGCCAGTTCCTCGGCTTCCTGCATCGCGATCGCGCGGCGCTCGGTCTCGTCCAGCTCTTCCTTGACCTTGCGCGCCTGGTGGTAGGCCATGCCGGTGCCTGCGGGGATCAGGCGGCCGACGATGACGTTCTCCTTCAGGCCGCGCAGCTCGTCGCGCTTGCCCATGATCGCCGCCTCGGTCAGCACGCGGGTGGTCTCCTGGAAGGAGGCCGCGGAGATGAACGAGTCGGTCGACAGCGAGGCCTTGGTGATGCCCAGCAGCACGTCGGCATAGGTGGCGGGCACCTTGCCTTCGCCGCGCAGCTTGTCGTTGGTGTCGAACAGCTCCGAGCGCTCGACCTGTTCGCCCACGATGTAGCTGGAGTCGCCGGCGTTGGTGATCTGCACGCGGCGCAGCATCTGGCGGACGATCACCTCGATGTGCTTGTCGTTGATCTTCACGCCCTGCAGACGGTAGACGTCCTGGACCTCGTCGACGATGTAGCGCGCCAGCTCCTCGACGCCCAGCAGGCGCAGGATGTCCTGCGGGTCGGCCGCGCCGTCGACGATGAGTTCGCCCTTGTTGACCACCTGGCCTTCGTGCACCAGGATGTTCTTTTCCTTGGGCACCAGCTCCTCGTGCACCTTGCCGTCCGGGTCGGTGATCTGCAGGCGGATCTTGCCCTTGGTCTCCTTGCCGAACGAGACGGTGCCGGTCTGCTCGGCCAGGATGCCGGCGTCCTTGGGCGAACGGGCCTCGAACAGCTCGGCCACCCGCGGCAGACCGCCGGTGATGTCGCGCGTCTTCTGGCCTTCGACCGGGATGCGCGCCAGCACCTCGCCGGGGGCGAGGTCCTGGCCGTCGCGCACCTGGATCAGCGCGCCGACCTGGAAGCCGATGGTCACCGAATGGTCGGTGCCGGGGATCTTGACCTCGTGGCCCTGGGCGTCCAGCAGCTTGACCTGCGGGCGCACGACCTTGGTCGCGCCGCGGCGCTTCGGGTCGATCACCACCAGGGTGGACAGGCCGGTGACCTCGTCCACCTGCTTGGCCACGGTGACGCCTTCCTCGACGTTCTCGAAGCGCGCCTTGCCGGCGAACTCGGTGATGATCGGGCGGGTCAGCGGGTCCCAGTTGGCCAGCACGGTGCCGGCCTTGATCTGCTGGTCGGCCTTGACGTTCAGCGTCGCCCCGTACGGCACCTTGTGGCGCTCGCGCTCGCGGCCGTGCGGGTCGAGGATGACGATCTCGCCGGAACGCGAGATCACCACCAGCTCGCCCTTGCCGTTGGTCACGTAGCGCATCGTGGCGTTGAAGCCGATGATGCCGTCCGACTTGGCGTCCACGCTGTTGGCGATGGCCGCACGCGAGGCCGCACCACCGATGTGGAAGGTTCGCATCGTCAGCTGCGTGCCCGGCTCGCCGATCGACTGCGCGGCGATCACGCCCACGGCCTCGCCGGTGTTGACCAGGCCGCCCCGGCCCAGGTCGCGACCGTAGCACTTGGCGCAGATGCCGAAGCGGGTGGCGCAGGTCAGCGGGGTGCGGACCTTGACCTCGTCGACGCCGGCGGCCTCGAGGACGTCCATCACGTCCTCGTCCAGCATGGTGCCGGCGGTGATCAGCAGCTCCTGCGTCTCGGGGTGCAGCACCTCGACCGCGGCGACGCGGCCCAGGATGCGGTCGCGCAGCGACTCGATCACCTCACCGCCCTCGACCAGTGCGCGGGTGGCGAAGCCGTTCTCGGTGCCGCAGTCGTCCTCGGTGACCACCAGGTCCTGGGTCACGTCGACCAGGCGGCGGGTGAGGTAGCCCGAGTTCGCGGTCTTCAGCGCCGTGTCCGCCAGGCCCTTGCGGGCGCCGTGGGTGGAGATGAAGTACTGCAGAACGTTCAGGCCCTCGCGGAAGTTCGCGGTGATCGGCGTCTCGATGATCGAGCCGTCCGGCTTGGCCATCAGGCCGCGCATGCCGGCCAACTGGCGGATCTGCGCTGCCGAGCCGCGGGCGCCGGAGTCGGCCATCATGTAGATGGAGTTGAACGACTCCTGGTCCACTTCCTTGCCGTTGCGGTCGATGACCTTCTGCTTGGACAGCTGCGACATCATGACCTTGCCGACTTCGTCGCCGGTCTTGCCCCAGATGTCCACGACCTTGTTGTAGCGCTCGCCGGCGGTCACCAGGCCCGAGACGTACTGCTGCTCGATCTCCTTGACTTCCTTCTCGGCGCGCTCGATCAGCACGTGCTTCTGCGGCGGCACCAGCATGTCGTCGATGGCGATCGAGATGCCGGCACGCGTGGCCAGGCGGAAGCCGCTTTGCAGCAGCTTGTCGGCCAGCACCACGGTCTCCTTCAGGCCGCACTTGCGGAAGGAGGTGTTGATCAGCCGGCTGATCTCCTTCTTCTTCAGCGCCTTGTTGATGTTGGCGAAGGGCAGGCCCTTGGGCAGGATCTCCGACAGCAGGGCGCGGCCGACGGTGGTGTCGACCAGCTTGGTCTCGGGCGTGAACTCGCCGGTGGTCTTGTCCTTGGTCCACTCGGTCAGACGCACGCTGACCTTGGCGGTGATCTCGACCACGCCGTTGTCCAGGGCGCGCTGCAGTTCCTTCAGGTCGGCGAAGACCATGCCCTCGCCCTTGCCGTTGGTGCGCTCGCGGGTGGCGTAGTACAGGCCCAGCACCACGTCCTGCGACGGCACGATCGACGGCTCGCCCGAGGCCGGGAACAGCACGTTGTTGGACGCCAGCATCAGCGTGCGGGCCTCCATCTGCGCCTCGATGGACAGCGGCACGTGCACGGCCATCTGGTCGCCGTCGAAGTCGGCGTTGAAGGCCGAGCACACCAGCGGGTGCAGCTGGATGGCCTTGCCCTCGATCAGCACCGGCTCGAAGGCCTGGATGCCCAGGCGGTGCAGCGTCGGGGCGCGGTTCAGCAGGACGGGGTGCTCCTTGATCACCTCTTCCAGGATGTCCCAGACCACCGGCGTGCCGCTCTCGACTTCCTTCTTCGCGGCCTTGATCGTGGTGGCGATGCCCATCGCTTCCAGGCGGCTGAAGATGAAGGGCTTGAACAGTTCCAGCGCCATCAGCTTGGGCAGGCCGCACTGGTGCAGCTTGAGCGTCGGGCCCACGGTGATGACGGAACGGCCCGAGTAGTCGACGCGCTTGCCCAGCAGGTTCTGGCGGAAGCGACCGCCCTTGCCCTTGATCATGTCGGCCAGCGACTTCAGCGCGCGCTTGTTCGCGCCGGTCATGGCCTTGCCGCGGCGGCCGTTGTCGAGCAGGCTGTCGACGGCTTCCTGCAGCATGCGCTTCTCGTTGCGCACGATGATCTCGGGCGCCTTCAGCTCCAGCAGCCGCGCCAGGCGGTTGTTGCGGTTGATGACGCGGCGGTACAGGTCGTTCAGGTCGGAGGTGGCGAAGCGGCCACCGTCCAGCGGCACCAGCGGGCGCAGGTCGGGCGGCAGCACGGGCAGGACGGACATCACCATCCACTCGGGCTTCATGCCGCTCTTCTTGAAGGCCTCCATGACCTTCAGCCGCTTGCTGTTCTTCTTGACCTTCAGCTCGCTGCCGGTCATGTCGTTGCGCAGGCGGTCGATCTCGACGTCCAGGTCCATGTCCGCCAGCAGCTTCTGGATGCCCTCGGCACCCATCAGCGCGACGAACTCGTCACCGTACTCGGTGCGCTTCGCGTCGTAGTCCTCCTCGGTCATGATGCTGAACTTCTTCAGCGGCGTCATGCCCGGGTCGACGACCACGTAGGCTTCGAAGTACAGCACGCGCTCGATGTCGCGCAGCGTCATGTCCAGCACCAGGCCCAGGCGCGACGGCAGGCTCTTGAGGAACCAGATGTGGGCGCAGGGCGCGGCCAGGTCGATGTGACCCATGCGGTCGCGGCGCACCTTGGTCTGGGTGACCTCGACGCCGCACTTCTCGCAGATCACGCCGCGGTGCTTCAGGCGCTTGTACTTGCCGCACAGGCACTCGTAGTCCTTGATCGGGCCGAAGATCTTCGCGCAGAACAGGCCGTCGCGCTCCGGCTTGAAGGTGCGGTAGTTGATCGTCTCCGGCTTCTTCACCTCGCCGAAGGACCAGGAACGGATCTTCTCGGGCGAGGCGATGCCGATCTTGATGGCGTCGAAATGCTCGTCAGGGGTGAACTGACGGAACAGGTCCAGCAAACCTTTCATGTGACTCTCCTGTCCGGTCTCAGTTGCGCTCGAGTTCGATGTCGATGCCCAAGGAGCGGATCTCCTTGACCAGCACGTTGAACGACTCGGGCATGCCGGCGTCGATGGCGTGCTCGCCCTTGACGATGTTCTCGTAGACCTTGGTGCGGCCGTTCACGTCGTCGGACTTCACGGTCAGCATCTCCTGCAGCACGTAGGCGGCGCCGTAGGCCTCCAGGGCCCAGACTTCCATCTCGCCGAAGCGCTGGCCGCCGAACTGCGCCTTGCCGCCCAGCGGCTGCTGGGTGACCAGGCTGTAGGGGCCGGTCGAGCGGGCGTGCATCTTGTCGTCCACCAGGTGGTGCAGCTTGAGCACGTGCATGTAGCCGACGGTGGTCGGGCGCTCGAAGCGCTCGCCGGTGCGGCCGTCGCTCAGGTAGGCCTGGGTGCGGGTGTCGGTCAGGCCCTTGCGCGCGGCGATGTCGTCCGGGTAGGCCAGCTTGAGCATGGCCCGGATTTCCTCTTCCTTGGCGCCGTCGAAGACCGGCGTGGCGAAGGGCACGCCCTTGGCCAGGTTGCTGGCCATCTCGAGCACCTCGTCGTCGCTGAGCGCGTCGATGCTCTCCGACTTGCCGCCCGACTGGTTGTACAGCTCGTCGAAGAACTTGCGCAGCTCGGCCACCGCGGCCTGCTGCTGCAGCATGTCGCCGATGCGCTGGCCGATGCCCTTGCCCGCCCAGCCCAGGTGCACTTCCAGCACCTGGCCGACGTTCATCCGCGAGGGCACGCCCAGCGGGTTGAGCACGATGTCGCAGGGCGTGCCGTCGGCCATGTAGGGCATGTCCTCGACCGGGACGATCTTGGAGACCACACCCTTGTTGCCGTGGCGGCCGGCCATCTTGTCGCCGGGCTGCAGGCGGCGCTTGACGGCCAGGTAGACCTTGACCATCTTCAGCACGCCGGCGGGCAGCTCGTCGCCCTGGGTCAGCTTCTTGCGCTTCTCCTCGAAGGCCAGGTCGAAGCTGTGGCGGGTCTGCTCCAGGCTGTTCTTGATCGACTCGAGCTGGTTGGCCACCTCGTCCTCGGCGGGACGGATGTCGAACCAGTGGTACTTCTCGACCGACGACAGGTAGGCCTTGTCGATGGCCGTGCCCTTGGCGATGCGGTTCGGGCCGCCGTTGACGACCTTGCCGATCAGCAGCTTCTCGATCCGGTCGAAGGCGTCGGCCTCGACGATGCGCAGCTGGTCGTTCAGGTCCAGGCGGAAGCGCTTCAGCTCGTCGTCGATGATCTGCTGCGCGCGCTTGTCGCGCTGGATGCCTTCGCGGGTGAAGACCTGCACGTCGATCACAGTGCCGCTGGTGCCCTGGTCGACGCGCAGCGAGGTGTCCTTCACGTCGGACGCCTTCTCGCCGAAGATCGCGCGCAGCAGCTTCTCTTCCGGCGTCAGCGTGGTTTCGCCCTTGGGCGTGACCTTGCCGACCAGCACGTCGCCGGGGTTGACCTCGGCGCCGATGTAGACGATGCCCGACTCGTCCAGGCGAGCCAGCTGCTGCTCGCTCAGGTTCGGGATGTCGCGGGTGATTTCCTCGGAGCCCAGCTTGGTGTCGCGGGCCATCACCACCAGCTCCTCGATGTGGATCGAGGTGTAGCGGTCTTCGGCGACCACGCGCTCCGAGATCAGGATCGAGTCCTCGAAGTTGTAGCCGTTCCAGGGCATGAACGCGACCAGCATGTTCTGGCCCAGGGCCAGCTCGCCCAGGTCGGTCGAGGCGCCGTCGGCCACCACGTCACCGGCACCCACGCGGTCGCCACGCTTGACGATGGCGCGCTGGTGGATGTTGGTGTTCTGGTTGGACCGCTGGTACTTGATCAGGTTGTAGATGTCGACGCCGACCTCGCCCGCGGCGGTCTCCGCGTCGTTGACGCGGATCACGATGCGGTTGGTGTCCACGTAGTCGACGATGCCGCCGCGGCGGGCGGTGACCACGGTGCCCGAGTCGACCGCGGCGACGCGCTCGACGCCGGTGCCGACGAAGGCCTTCTCGGGGCGCAGCACCGGCACGGCCTGGCGCTGCATGTTGGCGCCCATCAGCGCGCGGTTCGCGTCGTCGTGCTCCAGGAAGGGCACCAGCGAGGCGGCCACCGAGACGATCTGCGCCGGCGCCACGTCCATGTACTGGATGCGCTCGGGGCTGGTCAGCACCGATTCGCCGTGCTCGCGCGCCGAGACCAGCTCGTCGGTCAGCGTGCCGTCCTCGCCCAGCGAGGCGTTCGCCTGGGCGATGACGTACTTGCCTTCCTCGATGGCCGACAGGTAGTCGATCTGGTCGGTCACCTTGCTGTCGACCACGCGGCGGTACGGCGTCTCGAGGAAGCCGTACTCGTTCAGGCGGGCGTACAGGGCCAGCGAGTTGATCAGGCCGATGTTCGGGCCTTCCGGGGTCTCGATCGGGCAGACGCGGCCGTAGTGGGTCGGATGCACGTCGCGCACCTCGAAGCCGGCACGCTCGCGGGTCAGACCGCCCGGGCCCAGGGCCGAGACGCGACGCTTGTGCGTGATCTCGGACAGCGGGTTGGTCTGGTCCATGAACTGCGACAGCTGGCTCGCCCCGAAGAACTCCTTCAGCGCCGCGGAGATCGGCTTGGAGTTGATCAGGTCATGCGGCATCAGCGCGTCGGTCTCGGCCTGGCCCAGACGTTCCTTGACGGCCTTCTCGATGCGCGCCAGGCCCGAGCGGTACTGGTTCTCGGCCAGCTCGCCGACGCAGCGCACGCGGCGGTTGCCCAGGTGGTCGATGTCGTCGACCTCGCCGCGCCCGTTGCGCAGCTCGACCAGGATCTTGACGACGTCGAGGATGTCCTCGTTGGACAGCGTCATCGGGCCTTCCGGCGCGTCGCGGCCCACCCGGGCGTTGAACTTCATCCGGCCGACGCGCGACAGGTCGTAGGTATCCTCGTTGTAGAACAGGCGGCCGAACAGGGCCTGCACCGCGTCCTCGGTCGGCGGTTCGCCGGGGCGCATCATGCGGTAGATGGCCACGCGGGCGGCCAGCTCGTCGGCGGTCTCGTCCGAGGCCAGCGTCTGGCTGATGTAGGCACCCTGGTCCAGTTCATTGGTGAACAGGCACTGGATGTCCTTGATGCCAGCGGCGCGCAGCTTCTTCAGCAGCGTGTCGGTCAGCTCGTCGTTGGCCTTGGCGATGATCTCCCCGGTGTCCGGGTCGACCATGTTGCGCGCGATGATGCGGCCGGTCAGGAAGTCCTCGGGCACCGAGATGAACTGGGTGCCGGCCTGCTCCAGCTGGCGCACATGGCGCGCGGTGATGCGCTTGTCCTTCTCGACGACGACCTTGCCGTCCTTGTCGACGATGTCGAAGCGGGCCACCTCGCCCTTCAGGCGGTCGGGCACGAACTCCATCTGCGCGCCGGCGTCCATCAGGCGGAAGCCGTCGAAGTCGAAGAAGTTGGCCAGGATCTGCTCGGGGTTCAGGCCGATGGCCTTGAGCAGGATGGTGACCGGCATCTTGCGGCGGCGGTCGACGCGGAAGTACAGGATGTCCTTCGGGTCGAACTCGAAGTCCAGCCAGGAGCCGCGGTAGGGAATGATGCGCGCCGAGAACAGCAGCTTGCCGGACGAGTGGGTCTTGCCCTTGTCGTGCTCGAAGAACACGCCGGGCGAGCGGTGCAGCTGGCTGACGATGACGCGTTCGGTGCCGTTGACGATGAAGGAGCCGTAGTCGGTCATCAGGGGCACCTCGCCCATGTAGACCTCCTGCTCCTTGATCTCCTTGACCACCTTGGCCGGCGCCGACTCGCGGTCATAGATGATCATCTGCAGCTTGGCACGCACCGCGGCGGCGAACGTCAGGCCGCGCTGCTGGCATTCCCGCACGTCGAACGGCGGTTTCGCGATGTTGTACTCGATGAACTTCATCTCAACCATGCCGTTGTGCGACACGATCGGGAACGCCGACAGGAAGGCCGCCTGCAGGCCCTCGGGCTTGCGCTTCTGGGGCGGGACATCCTTTTGCAGGAAGGCCACGTAGGCCTCGCGCTGCATGGTCAGCAGGTAGGGAACGTTCAGCACGCTCGCGCGCTTGCCGAAGCTCTTGCGGATGCGCTTGCGCTCGGTGTAGCTGTAGGGGGTAGCTTGCGCCATGGAAACTCCGTGTCGATGCCGCACGCCGGGCCCGGGCATGCGTCTCGTCGGCGACTGGCACCGGTGCGCGCGCGGCCTCGGCAGGCGAGGGCGACGGCCCGAAGCTTGGTGGCTGGCCACTACCAGCCGCTGGCGGACAACCCCGGCGTTGCACCGGAGCCCGACCAAACCGGTTCTCTGCAGTCGGATCAGAGAACACTTGGAAGAGCCCTACAGGATAACCCGTCTGGCGCTTCCAGGTGCCCTCCAGGGCCGCAAGACCCTGAAGCGCAAAAAGCTGGCGCGCCCCCGCAGGGGCCGCCAGCCCGTTGCCCGCAGCCGGATTACTTCAGCTCGGCCTTGGCGCCGGCTTCCACCAGCTTCTTGACGGCGGCTTCGGCGTCGGCCTTGGCAATGCCTTCCTTGACGTTCTTCGGCGCGCCGTCGACCAGGTCCTTGGCTTCCTTCAGGCCCAGGCCCGTCAGCTCGCGCACGGCCTTGATGACCGACACCTTCTGGGCGCCGGCGTCCAGCAGGACGACGTTGAACTCGGTCTTCTCTTCCACCGCAGCGGCGGCGGCGCCACCACCACCGGCGGCCGGGGCGGCCATCGCGGCGGCGGACACGCCGAACTTCTCTTCAATGGCCTTGACCAGGTCATTGAGTTCCATGACGGTCATGGAGTCCATCGCGGCCAGGAAGGCGTCTTTGTCGAATGCCATTTGAGTTTCCTCGAATCAGTGAATTGGGTTGGAACGATCGATCACGTCGACCGTGGAATCAGGCGGCGGGTGCCTCGGCGGGGGCCTCGGCCGCAGCCGCGCCACCCTGCTTCTCGGCCACCGCGGCCAGCACGCCAGCCATGCGCTGGATCGGCGACTTCAGCAGGCCGGCGATCTGGGCGATCAGCACCTCGCGGCTCGGGATGGCGGCCAGGGCCTTGATCCCGTCGGCGTTCAGCGCCTTGCCGGCGTACGCGCCGCCCTTGATGACCAGCTTGTCGTTGCCCTTGGCAAAGTCGGCGATGACTTTGGCCGCGGCGACAGCGTCTTCCGAAAAGCCGTAGATCAGCGGGCCGACCATGGCGTCCGACGCAGACTCGAACGGGGTGCCGGCGACAGCGCGGCGGGCCAGGGTGTTCTTCAGCACGTGAAGGTACACACCCTTGGCGCGCGCGTCGACGCGCAGCTTGTTCAAGGCTTCGACGGTGAGGCCACGGTACTCGGCCAGCGCGAGGGTCTGGGACTTGGCGGCCTGGGCCGACACGTCCGCGACCACGGCCGCTTTCTCGTTGCGATTGAGACTCAAGGTCTGCTCCTCACAAAACTGCACCGTTGGCCCTGCTGCCAGGGCGGCCCGGTGCCTCCGGGTTGCAGCGACCAGACCTGCCGGATTCCGAACCCACGGGGACTGGCCCCGGAAACTCGCAAACCATCAGGCGGGACGCCATCTGCGCTGGCCGGCAGGCCCACCCGAGGGTGGCGCCCGACCGATTAAGCCGCACCGGAGCCGAAGCCCGGCACCGCGCCAGCGGTCTTGGATGGCCTGCGGCCGGACGGATCCGGCCGCAGCCCACCAATTCATCCCTGCCGCGCTAGACCGGCGCGGCAGGGCTTGTCACATCAGGCCGACAGCGACTGGGTGTCGACGCGCACGCCCACGCCCATCGTCGAGGACACGGCGACCTTGCGCAGGTACACGCCCTTGCTCGACGCCGGCTTGGCCTTGTTCAGCGCGTCCAGCAGCGCGGCCAGGTTGCCCTTGAGCTTGTCGGTGTCGAAGGAGCGACGGCCGATGGTGCCGTGGATGATGCCGGCCTTGTCGACCCGGAACTGCACCTGACCGGCCTTGGCGTTGCGCACGGCCTGGGCGACGTCCGGGGTGACGGTGCCGACCTTCGGGTTGGGCATCAGGCCGCGGGGGCCGAGCACCTGACCCAGGGTACCGACGACGCGCATCGTGTCCGGCGAGGCGATGACCACGTCGAAGTTGATGTTGCCGGCCTTGATGTCGGCGGCCAGGTCGTCCATGCCGACGATGTCGGCACCGGCGGCCTTGGCTTCCTCGGCCTTGGCGCCCTGGGCGAACACGGCCACGCGCTTGGTCTTGCCGGTGCCGTTGGGCATCACGACGGCGCCACGCACCACCTGGTCCGACTTCTTGGCATCCACGCCCAGCTGCACGGCGACGTCGATCGACTCGTCGAACTTGGCGGTGGCGCACTCCTTCACCAGGGCGATGGCGTCGTCGAAGCTGTACAGCTTGAGCGAGTCCACCTTGCCGGCGACCGCCTTCTCACGCTTGGTCTGCTTGGCCATCTCAGACACCCTCCACGATCAGGCCCATCGAACGGGCGGAACCAGCGATGGTCTTCACGCCGGCGTCCAGGTCGGCCGCGGTGAGGTCCTTCTGCTTGATCTTGACGATCTCTTCCAGCTGGGCGCGGGTGATCTTGCCCACCTTGTCCAGGTGCGCACGGCCGGAGCCCTTCTCGATCTTCGCGGCCTTCTTCAGCAGCACGGTCGCCGGGGGCGACTTCAGCACGAAGGTGAAGCTCTTGTCGGCGTAGGCGGTGATCACCACGGGCAGCTTCAGACCGGGCTCCATGCCCTGGGTCTGGGCGTTGAACGCCTTGCAGAACTCCATGATGTTCAGGCCGCGCTGGCCGAGCGCCGGGCCGATCGGGGGCGAAGGATTGGCCTTGCCCGCCGGGACTTGCAGCTTGATGAAGCCGACGATTTTCTTTGCCATGAAAGGCTCCTCGAGTTCCAACGCCGGCCGGCTTCAGCAGCCCGGACCAGCTCCTCGTCCATGCGACCCTGTTGCTTGTCAGAGGCCGTGCAGCGCCGGGTCGCGCCACACGCACGGCCCGGGGAATCAGACCTTCTCGACCTGCGCGAAGTCCAGCTCGACGCCGGTGGCACGACCGAAGATCGTGACCGAGACCTTGACCTTGGACTTCTCGTAGTTGACTTCCTCGACGGCGCCGTTGAAGTCGGTGAACGGGCCTTCCTTGACCCGCACCACCTCGCCGATCGTCCACTCGACCTTGGGCCGGGGCTTCTCGGCCCCTTCCTGCATCTGGTTGACGATCTTCATGACCTCGGCCTCCGAGATCGGCGCCGGCTTGTTCTTGGCGCCACCGACGAAACCGGTGACCTTGCTGGTGTGCTTGACCAGGTGCCAGGACTCGTCGTCCATCACCATCTCGACCAGCACGTAGCCCGGGAAGAAGCGGCGCTCGGTGACCGACTTCTTGCCGTTCTTCAGCTCGATGACTTCCTCGGTCGGCACCAGGATGCGACCGAACTTGTCGTGCATGCCGGCGCGCTCGATGCGCTCGCGGATGTTGCGCTCGACAGCCTTCTCCATGCCCGAATAGGCATGGACGACATACCAGCGCATGTTGGGAGCCGTGGCGGGCGCGGCGGCCGGGGCGTCTTGGGGGGTGAGTTCGCTCATTGCAGCTCGGCCTTTCAGCGCTTCCAGCCCAGGATCAGGTCGTACAGGACCCACTCCAGCGTCTTGTCGGTGAGGAACAGGAACACCGCCATCACGACCACGAAGGCAAACACGTAGCCGGTCATCTGCATCGCCTCCTTGCGGGCAGGCCAGACGACCTTCTTGGTCTCCTTGACCGAGTCGCGGCCGAAGGCGATCAGCTGCTTGCCGGCCTCGGCGGTGAAGAAGGTCGCCACGGCACCGGCCACCAGCACCAGCAGCGCCAGCACGCGCAGCCACAGGTCCTGCTTGCCGAGCAGGTAGTAGGCCGCGACGCCCGCCACCAGCAACACGCCGGCCGCGGCCAGCTTGGCCCGGTCAGCACCGGAGGAGACTGTTTCGACTTGCGGGTTGGAGGCCATGTGTGTCGTTTTTCGCGCCCAGCCACCCACCGGAGCAGGTGGCGTGCGGGGCGTACCCATCAGCAGCAAGGCCCGCCGGGCTGCTTGGAGCCTGCGGGCCACGCCTGTTCGGGCCTTGGATCTGGGCGATTCGGTGCCGGAAACGCCTTCAGCGGGTCATTCGGGTGGCAGGGGCGGAGGGAATCGAACCCCCGACCTTCGGTTTTGGAAACCGGCGCTCTACCAATTGAGCTACACCCCTGCGGTTGAACCCTTTACTCGATGATCTTGGCCACGACGCCGGCGCCGACGGTGCGGCCGCCTTCACGGATGGCGAAGCGCAGGCCCTCTTCCATCGCGATCGGCGCGATCAGCTTGACCGTGATGCTGACGTTGTCGCCCGGCATCACCATCTCCTTGTCCTTCGGCAGCTCCACCGCACCCGTCACGTCCGTCGTGCGGAAGTAGAACTGCGGGCGATAGTTGTTGAAGAACGGGGTGTGGCGGCCGCCTTCGTCCTTGCTCAGCACGTACACCTCGGCGGTGAAGTGCGTGTGCGGCTTGATCGAACCCGGCTTGCACAGCACTTGGCCGCGCTCGACGTCTTCACGCTTGGTGCCGCGCAGCAGGATGCCCACGTTGTCGCCAGCCTGACCCTGGTCCAGCAGCTTGCGGAACATTTCCACGCCGGTGCAGGTGGTCTTCTGCGTCGCACGGATGCCGACGATCTCGATTTCCTCGCCGACCTTGATGATGCCGCGCTCGACACGGCCGGTCACCACGGTGCCGCGACCCGAGATCGAGAACACGTCTTCCACCGGCATCAGGAACGTGCCGTCCACCGCGCGCTCGGGCGTCGGGATGTAGCTGTCCAGCGCCTCGGCCAGACGCATGATCGCTTGCTCGCCCAGGTCACCCGTGTCGCCTTCCATCGCCAGCTTGGCCGAACCCTTGATGATCGGGGTGTCGTCGCCGGGGAAGTCGTACTTGCTCAGCAGCTCGCGCACTTCCATCTCGACGAGCTCCAGCAGCTCGGCGTCGTCGACCATGTCGCACTTGTTCAGGAAGACGATGATGTAGGGCACGCCCACCTGGCGGGCCAGCAGGATGTGCTCGCGGGTCTGGGGCATCGGGCCGTCAGCGGCCGAGCACACCAGGATCGCGCCGTCCATCTGCGCCGCACCCGTGATCATGTTCTTCACGTAGTCGGCGTGGCCCGGGCAGTCCACGTGCGCGTAGTGGCGGTTGGCCGTCTCGTACTCGACGTGCGCGGTGTTGATCGTGATGCCGCGCGCCTTCTCTTCCGGCGCCGCGTCGATCTGGTCGTAGGCCTTGGCCTCGCCACCGAACTTCTTCGCCAGGATCGTCGTGATCGCCGCCGTCAGCGTCGTCTTGCCATGGTCCACGTGACCAATCGTGCCCACGTTCACGTGCGGCTTGGTCCGCTCAAACTTGCCCTTTGCCATTTCAATCTCCGAATCGAAAGAACATTGCCCGCGGTGTGTTTAAGGTCTCCGGCGAATGGCCCGCCGCGGGCGGCAGGCCGGCCCGGGTCGTGCCCGGGCGCCGAAGACCGGCTCTTGGAATTACTTAGCGCGCGCGGTGATGATCGCCTCGGCCACGTTCTTGGGAGCTTCGGCGTAGTGCTTGAACTCCATCGTGTACGTGGCGCGGCCCTGGGTGGCCGAGCGCAGCGAGGTCGAGTAGCCGAACATCTCGCTCAGCGGCACCTCGGCCTTGATGACCTTGCCGCCGCCGGGCATGTCGTCCATGCCCTGCACCATGCCGCGGCGGGACGACAGGTCGCCCATCACGGTACCGGCGTAGTCTTCCGGCGTCTCCACCTCGACCGCCATCATCGGCTCCAGGATCACCGGGTTGGCCTTGCGGCAGCCGTCCTTGAAGCCGATGGACGCGGCCATCTTGAAGGCGTTTTCGTTCGAGTCCACGTCGTGGTATGAACCGAAGGTCAGCGTGACCTTCACGTCGACCACCGGGAAGCCGGCCAGCACGCCATTGGGCAGCGTGTCGATCAGGCCCTTTTCCACCGCGGGGATGAATTCGCGCGGCACCACGCCGCCCTTG